>Ga0182021_10009244_pt1 | contig 11669 bp, 12 predicted proteins | sample 612E3MmetaG_FD_120493 | JGI IMG/M metagenome (GOLD analysis project Ga0182021, IMG submission 120493) | Permafrost microbial communities from Stordalen Mire, Sweden - 612E3M metaG (Illumina Assembly) | ecosystem: Environmental > Terrestrial > Soil > Wetlands > Permafrost | place: Sweden...
GGATCAGTGCCATACGTCTTACATTGCTGTCCTTTCCGGAAAACATTACCAGGGCGGAACCGGATATCGGGATCAATATGAGAAGCAGGGTTATCATTTATTTTATCAGATTAAAAAACAGAACGAGAATAATACTAATCACCATTGCAAACAGGTAAAACCCCACGTTACCTGTCTGTAACAGCCTTATCTTACTACCGGAATACATTACTAATCTTCCGGTTGATTCTACTATCTTGTCGAAAATTTTAAGGTCAACAGTATCTCTAAAGAAACCTGACAGCTGGTTTACAGGTTTCACAATAATGGTATCATACAATTCGTCTAAATAAAATTTATTATATGCCAGTTTAATGAATCCCTTCCTTAATATATTTTCTTCAGCCGGAGTATGTTTATTCTTTACAAAAATGGTATATGTTACGAAAATTGAAAGGACAATAAGCGAGAGAGTTACAGCCATTAAGAAATATTTTGTATTTGAAGAAACAGGAGAAATATTTTGAAGAATCTCATTTGAGTTTTTAAAAACCGGGTTGAGAAATGTTGTAAGACTATTTCTGTCTATGCCCTGTATGAATAATGGCAACGCTCCGAAGGCGGAAAGAACTCCAAAAACCAACAACGGAATCAGCATTACCATTGGAGATTCATGTATTGAATCAGTGTTCATCTTTGTTCCCCTTAATGTTCCTTTAAATGTGAGCCAGAAGAGACGGAATATATAGGAAGCAGTCATCACAGAAACTATGATTCCAAGACCCCAAAGTACCGGGCTTTTCGAAAAGACAGCAGCAAGGATCTCGTCTTTTGAGAAGAAACCTGAGAATGGGGGAATCCCTGAAATGGACAGAGCTCCGGTAAAGAATATCAGGAATGTCCAGGGTAACCTTTTCTGCAATCCTCCCATATATCTTATGTCCTGTTCCCCGCTTAGTGAATGGATTATATTCCCTGCAGCAAGAAAGAGAAGTGCCTTAAAGAATGCATGAGTCATCAGGTGAAACATCGATCCTGCGAATGCTCCAACTCCCAGCCCAAGGAACATAAGACCGAGTTGGCTTATAGTGGAATAGGCAAGGACTTTCTTTATATCATTCTGGAAAAGGGCAATTACTGCGGCAAGCAGGGCAGTCAACACTCCCACTATAGCTACTACCGACATTGAAAGAGGAGAGAGGGAATAAAGAATATTCGATCGGGCTACCATATAAACTCCTGCTGTAACCATTGTTGCAGCATGTATAAGAGCCGAAACAGGTGTTGGGCCTGCCATTGCATCGGGTAACCAGGTGAGAAGAGGGATCTGGGCACTTTTGCCTGTTGCACCCACAAAAAGAAGCAATGTTATTATTGTCAACACCGCTGTCCCGGGTAACATGAGAGCCGCCTTTGAGAATATAACATTGAAACTCAGGCTTCCGAATGTATAATAAATGAGGAACATACCTAGCAGAAAGCCAAGATCGCCTATCCGGTTCATTATAAATGCTTTTCTTGCTGCATCGTTATTTTCATGTTTCCTGTTCCAGAATCCTATTAGCAGATAGGAACATAGTCCGACACCCTCCCAACCAATGAACATGACAAGGTAACTGCCTCCCATTACCAGAATCAGCATGAAAAAGATAAACAGGTTCATGCAGGAAAAATATCTTCTATATCCATCATCATCCCGCATATAACCAATAGAATATATATGAATAAGAAGGCCTACTCCGGTAATTATAAGCAACATGACAGAAGAGAGAGTGTCGATGAGTAACTCAACCGGCAGGTTCAGAGTTCCTGTTTTTATCCAGTCAAAAAGAATAATTGTCTGTGCAGAGGCTCCTCCGGCAAGATCGAAAAACACAAAAAGTGAAAGAATAAAGGAGATGAACACCATACTACTTGCAATCCATCCATTAGTCCTCACCGGGAAATGTCTGAAGTTGATAGCCGAAATTAAAAACCCCAGCAAAGGGAACAGGGGTATTACCCAGAAAAGATTCATCATAAGATTCCTTTTTTCACCATTTTAGTTTATTTAGGAAATCAATATCAATACTATGAGTGTGCCTATAGACCATAACAACCAGAGCAAGTCCTACAGCTACTTCCGCTGCGGCCACAATCATTACAAAGAAGACAAATATCTGTCCTGCCGGATCGTTATGATAAACTGAAAATGCCACTAGAAGAAGGTTTATTGAATTAAGCATTATTTCAATCGACATGAAGATAACCAGGGCGTTGCGCTTAATAAGTACCCCTGCAACTCCAATGACGAACATTAGAGTGCAAAACAACACATAGTGCTGGATTGGTATAATCGGTAAAGTTCCTGTTATATTTTGCATAGTGCTTTAATCTCCTGTTTTTTTACCAAGCATGACGGCACCTACCATTGCCGAAAGGAATAGTATCCCGGATACTTCAAAAGGAAGTCTGAAATCACTGAAAAGTATCTTCCCAAGATTTTTTACCAGTCCTATCTGGGTGACCACCTGTTCTTCGTTATAGACGAGGTCAAGTTTCTTTGAAGCGCCCGTGATTGTCAGAAAAAGCAGACCGGCTGTAATGATTGCTGTTATCTGTATAAGATTTGATTTTTTATGTTCCATGGCCACATTCAGGTTAAGGAGCATAACAGTAAACAGGAAGAGAACCATTATAGCACCGGCATATACAATAACATTTACAATAGCAATAAATTGGGCATTAAGAAGAATGAAATGTCCGGCTAATGCAAGAAATGCCAGTGTAAGATAGAGGACTCTGTGGATAGGTTTCCTTGACATCAGTACCATTACCGAAGCGAAGATAGCGACTATAGAAAAAAAGTAGAATAAATATTTTGTAATCATATTATAGCCAGCATGTTAAATTTTACCTGTTATGTCTTTGTCTTTTATCCTTTTTAAATTCAATAACTTCAGGAGTTAACCTCTTCGTGATATCTATCCTTTTAACTGCATCGACAGGTTCTACAAGATACTCCTTTCCATAAATAAAAACATCGCGATGATAACCTGACATTACAGTTTCCTTCGTAAGAAAGATTGCCTCTTTCGGGCATGCCTCTTCGCATAGACCGCAGAAGATGCATCGCAGCATATCAATCTCATAAATCCGTGCATATTTTTCTTCACGATAGAGATGTTCCTCCCCTGGTTTTCTTTCATCTGCCACCATTATTATAGCTTCAGCAGGACATGCCAGGGCACAGAGACCACAGGCAGTGCATCTTTCCCTCCCTTCATCATCGCGTTTCAGAACATGCCGGCCACGATATATCTCAGAAAACTCCCTGTGTTTCTCAGGATATTTCACGGTGGTCTTCTTCCTGAAGAAATGCTTCAGGGTAATGGCCATACCACCGATTATTCCAGGAAGGTAAAGTCTTTCAGCCAGGGTCATCTTCTTCTTTGAGACAGTTATCGATCTCTTTGTCAGCGGGTCCATTTATTTAAATATCATGATGAGAAGTCCTGTAATAATCATATTCAGAATAGCTATCGGTATCAGTTTCTTCCATCCCAGATTCATCAGCTGATCATACCTGAAGCGAGGAAGTGTCCATCTGATCCACATATATAGGAAACCGAAGAAACTGATTTTCAGGAAAAGGACAAAAGTTCCTATGATTCCGACAGCATTTACAGAAAGGGATGGACTATCCATGAATGGAAAGTTGTATCCTCCGAAATAAAGGGTTGAAATCATTGCCGACGAGATGAACATATTTATATATTCGGCAAACAGGTAGAACCCGAGTTTCATGCTGCTGTATTCGGTGTGATATCCGCCGATAAGCTCTGTTTCACATTCGGGAAGGTCAAACGGCGACCTGTTACATTCAGCGTAAGCACAGACGAGAAAGATAATGAATCCGAGCGGCTGGTACCAGATATTCCAGTTTATGCCATGCTGAGCTGTCACTATATCTCTGAGACTCAGTGAGCCAGTCATCATTACTACTGCAATAATCGAAAGTCCCATTGCAAGCTCATAACTTATCATCTGGGAAGATGCTCTGATGGCTCCAAGAAGCGAGAATTTATTGTTTGAAGCCCATCCGCCTATCATTATCCCGTATACTCCCACCGACACTACTGCAAAGGAATAGAGAACTCCAATGTTGATATCAGCCACCTGGAAATAGTAATGTGTCCCATCGACAGTTATGCCTGGTCCCCAGGGAATGATGGCGCTGGTTAAAAGGGCAACCAGCATTGTGAGGGAAGGGCCCATAATATAAAGGAACTTGTCAGCTTTGTTTGGCATAAACTCCTCTTTAAAAAAAAGTTTGAGCCCGTCGGCAAGTGGTTGCAGAATTCCTCCCGGTCCGGCCCTGTCGGGACCATATCTGTCCTGGAAGAAACCTGCAATCTTCCTTTCAAATAGTGTTGAGTACATTGCTATCAGCAGGCTGATAAGAAGGATAGACACAATCAAAATGAGTTTAAATATCATCATTTAATTCTATTCCTGGGGTTCTGTTTTACCTTCCAATGGTTTTATAATTGATTGTTTTACAACCTTTTCGTAATGATTCTGAGAGATTACGGAATGTCTGTCAATATTCCGCGGCCCTTCAATAATCCAGTCAGATATTTCCTTTTTATCGAAACGGCATTCGTTGCAGATGTATTCCTCAAGTTCTCCGTATTTATCTTTTCTTCCTGTAATCCTGTAAATCTCATTACCGAACATCCACGCAGTTACCTTTCCTGAACATTTTGAACAGTTGCGATATGCATTCATAGGATCCACGAACCAGACCCTGCTTTTAAACCTGAAGGTTCTATCGGTGAGGGCACCTACCGGACAAACATCAATAACATTTCCCGAGAAGTCATTTTCGACAATATTTTCAATATATGTTCCTATTTCCGAGGTATCGCCCCTGAAAAGAACTCCATGAACCCTCTTATCCGTCAGTTGATCAGCCACATAAACACACCTGTAACAGAGTATACACCTGGTCATGCATAGCTTTATTTTTTCACCTATATCAATCTGATTAAACTCTCTTCGCTCTTCCTCATATCTTGTTGTTTCCAAACCATGCGCGTAACTGAGGTCCTGCAGATCGCACTCACCTGCCTGGTCACAAACTGGACAATCGAGGGGGTGATTAATGAGAAGGAACTCAACAATTGCTTTACGGGCTTCAAGAACTTCAGGTGAAGTTATATTCTGAACAATCATCCCATCCTGAACAGGAGTACTGCATGAGGCAACAAGCTTTGAAGATGGTTTCTGATCGGTAGTGGAATTCCTCACTATCTTAACAAGACAGGTGCGGCATTTTCCGCCCGATCCCTTAAGCTTTGAATAATAGCACATTGCAGGAGGTACAATTTTACCGCCAATCTTACGGGCAGCCTGTAAAATTGTGGTGCCTTCCTCTACCTCAGTCGTAATATCATCTATTGTAACCTTTAGCATTCTGATTAAGTTTTACATCATAAAGTGTTATCTTAAGGCCGTAATTTTTGAATTAATATATTTCTCAATAGATCCATGGTCTTTGTTTTTAATTGTTTCAGGATTAGCTACATGAAATTCAAATTCTTTTCTGAAATGGCGTATTGCACTTGCGACAGGCCATGCAGCTGCATCACCAAGAGGACAAATTGTATTACTTTCTATTTTTGAAGCAATACTCACAAGAAGGTCCATATCATGAGCTCTTCCTTCACCATTTTCTAACCGGTAAAGCACCTTTTCCATCCATCCGGTTCCTTCCCTGCATGGGGAGCACTGTCCGCACGATTCATGGCGATAAAACCGGGTCAGATTCCATGTATTTCTTACAATGCATGAGTCCTCATTATAAACAATAAAACCCCCTGATCCCAGCATTGTGCCTGTTTCAAAGCCACCATCAGCAAGAGATTCATATGTTAACAGGCGAGGCTCATTCCTGGCAGTTCTGAGAATAAGGTTTGCTGGCAGTATAGGAACGGAGGATCCTCCCGGAATGACTGCCTTTAATTTCTTATTATTACATATCCCTCCGCAATATTTTTCTGATAAGATAAATTCTTCAACTGCCAGTCCCAACTCAATTTCATAAACTCCGGGTCTGTTTATGTTTCCGCAGGCTGAAATAAGTTTTGTTCCTGTGCTTTTTCCTATTCCGATTTTGGCAAATTCTTCTCCGCCCATTTGAATTATTGGACCTATAAATGCAAGAGTCTCAACATTATTTACCACGGTAGGTGAGTCGTAGAGCCCTTTTGAAGCAGGGAAGGGGGGCTTGATACGAGGGTTTCCCCGTTTTCCTTCCAGCGATTCAAGCAGGGCGGTTTCCTCACCGCAGATATAAGCTCCTGCTCCGGGATGTATATGAATATCAAGATTATAACCGGTTCCAAGAATGTTTTTACCAAGGAATCCGTTATTGTAAGTTTCCCTTAGTGCCCTGTTAAGAATTCCGATAATATATTTGAATTCTCCTCTTACATAGATATAGGCAGTATTGACTCCGAGGGCGAATGAAGAGATAATAACTCCTTCAATAAGCTGGTGCGGAAGGTGTTCCATAAGGTACCTGTCCTTAAAAGTCCCCGGTTCACTCTCGTCTGCATTACAGATCAGATATTTTGGTTTTGAAGATTTTTTATCGATAAATCCCCATTTCATCCCTGTCGGAAATCCTGCGCCACCACGTCCCCTCAAACCAGATTTCTTTACTTCTGAAACAATGTCATCAGGTGACCTTCCTTTAAGTGCTTTTATTGCAGAATCATATCCTCCGACGCTCCTGTAAACATCAAAAGTTTCAATCCCCGGAACACTAATATGTTCTAAAAGAATTTGTCTGTCCATCGCGAACCCTCCGGTTTTTCATCCTTTTCTGCAATTCTGAGCCTGTCAATAATTGTATCAGTTTTCTCTTCGGTCAGCTGCTCATAGAACTCTGTATTTATCTGCATAGCAGGCGCATAGCCACATGCTCCAAGACATTCAACTTCCATGAGAGTGAATAGTCCGTCAGTAGTCGTCTGACCTGGTTCGATATTCAGCTTTTTCTGCAGATATTCAGAAATTTTCTCACCACCACAAATCGCGCAGGGACCTGTATGGCAAACCTCAATAACATATCTTCCTGTTTTTCCAAGGTAAAACTGGGTATAAAAAGTAGCAACCTCATAAACCTCAATAGGTTGAATGCCGAGTATTCCTGCAATATAATCCATTACATCAACACTCAGATATCCCCCAAGTTCCTCCTGAGCGATATGCAATACAGGTAGAATGGCCGATTTACAATGATCAGAAGGATATCTTCCGATTATCATATTAACTTTTTCAAGCGTTTCTGCCGAGAATTCAACTTTCAGGTTGTCCTTTTTGTATTGTTTATGATCTATTTTAAAACCCGACATTTTTTTTAATTATTTATTTAATAGTTAAAGGTGTGAAGTCCGCCTTCTGCCTTCAGCCCTCCGCCTTTTTCATGCATCCAGTTCTCCTGCAATAACATTCATACTGCTCATTGTAAGTATGGCATCGGAAAGGACACTTCCTTTTATCATTTCAGGGAAAGCCTGGTAATAAATAAAGCATGGTCTTCTGAAATGGAGACGATAGGGTTTTCTTCCTCCATCACTAACAAGATAAAAACCAAGTTCCCCGTTTCCTCCTTCTACGGCATTATAAATATCTTTTGCAGGAACACCAATCTCCCCCATTACAATTTTAAAATGCCAGATCAAAGCTTCCATCTTACTGTAAACATCTTCTTTTGGAGGAAGAAATATTTCAGGTACATCGACATGATGTTTTCCTTCAGGCAGATTTTCCAGAGCATTCTCAACGAGTTTGATACTTTGCCAGAGTTCTTCCTCTCTTACACAGAATCTGTCGTAGGTATCCCCGTTAGTTCCCACAGGAATCACAAAATCAAAATCTTCATAAGAGCAGTAAGGATTCATTACCCTGACATCATAATCAATACCTGCAGCCCGTAGATTAGGTCCTGTAAAGCCATAGTTGAGAGCTCTTTCTGCTGAGATTGGTCCTACATTTATTGTGCGATCCATGAAAATCCGGTTTCTCATCAGCAGTTTTTCAAATTCACGAAGCACTTTTGGTAGTCTTTTCAGCAGATCTCTCAGCTTTTTAATTGCAAGGGGAGAGAATTCTCTTTCAAAACCGCCAATCCGACCCATGTTTGTTGTGAGCCGGGCTCCGCACATCTCTTCGTAAATTTCATAAATAGCTTCCCTCTCCTGGAAGACATAAGTAAAACCGGTGAGTGCTCCACTGTCGACTCCAATAACACTGTTGCAGATAAGGTGATCGGTAATACGTGCCAGTTCCATTATAATAATACGCATATAATCGATCTTCTTATTAGTTTGTATGCCCAAAAGCTTTTCCACTGTTAAGTCCCATCCTATATTATTGATAGGCGATGAGCAGTAATTCATCCTGTCGGTAAGTGGTTTTATCTGGTAATATGGACGGTGTTCTGCAATCTTTTCAAATGCCCTGTGAATATAGCCGACAGTCTGTTCAGCATCAATGATTATCTCCCCGTCCATCGTGAGTATATTCTGGAAAATTCCATGTGTTGCCGGATGAGTCGGACCAAGGTTGAGAGTTGTGTAAACCTTGTCGGTATCTTCAGGCTGAATTATTATATGTGGATCTTTTACTGGCATCGTTTGTTCTGTTCCTGTTTATCTTCCAAAATAACGGTTGTCTTTATCTTCACGCGTCGGATCCTCCAACGGATATTCTTTTCTCATTGGGAAGAAATCGAGGTATTCAACATTCAGAATTCTTTTCAGGTTGGGATGGCCTTTAAAAATAATTCCATAAAAATCATATGTTTCCCTTTCCATCCAGTTTGCAGAGCTGAATAAGGGGGTCACAGATGCAACTTCAGGATTTGAAAGAGGGACATAGGTTTTTATTCTTATGCGTCTGTTTTCACCTAGATTATGCATATGATAGATAACACCCAGCGGAAGTTCATTTTCCGGATAATGTATTCCACATATATCAGTAAGGAAATTATATCCGGTTGCAGGGTCATTCTTTAAAAATTCAATAATTGCGAAAAGAGAATTACTCTTTACGGTAACCGAAGGAATATCTCCTGAGCCATCAGTTAAGATAATTTCTGATTCAAACCTGCCCTTTATTATTTGTAGTATATCCTGCTTTTCTTCCATTATAGAAACAAAGTTATCTTATTCCGTATCTCTCAAGTAACTCACGGTATTCGGGTGAATATCTTCTCCTGATCGGTTCGTTTGCGACAAGACTCTGTATCAGCATGAAACCATCGATTATTTGTTCCGGTCGTGGCGGGCATCCCGGCACATATACGTCAACGGGAACAACCCTGTCGATTCCCTGAAGAACACTGTAGGTATCAAAAATACCTCCACTGGCAGCACATGCCCCGACTGCAATTACCCACCTTGGTTCGGCCATCTGCTCATATATCTGATGAACAATTGGTCCCATCTTCTTTGCGATAGTCCCCATAACCATCAGAAGATCAGCCTGACGTGGCGAAAAACTGAGTCGTTCAGAGCCGAATCTGCCAAGGTCATAATTAGCTCCCATAGTAGCCATGAATTCGATGCCGCAGCACGATGTTGCAAATGGGAGCGGCCATATTGAATTACTTCGTGCCAGACCAACTACCTTATCGAGCCGTGTGGCAAACATGCCTGGTGATGAGTACCCATCAGGTGGTTCAGCAATATTATATGGTGTTTTACGTGTTTCCATGATTTACTTACTCTATTTTCCTTCCAAAAACCCACCCCTCTCCCCCCGCCGAAGCGGGGCAGGCTCTTCTGGAAGGGGAACCTTACGATAACTTTTGTCTTTTTACTTTTGTCTTTTGTCTTAAACCTATTTAGTTTCCCCTTTCTCCTTGATTCAGTCCCAGTCAAGCGCTCCTTTTTTGTTGATGTAATAAAATCCAAACATGAAAAGTGCAAGAAATATGATCATATCACCGAATCCACTCCAGTTCATCTCTTTGAAATTGACGGCCCACGGATATAAAAATATGACCTCCACATCGAACAGAACAAACAAAATTGCAATGAGGAAGTACCTCACCGTGAAAGGAAATCTTGCATTACCTTTTATTTCAATTCCGCATTCAAAATTTTCATCTTTATGCAGAGTTCTTATTCTTTTTCTTTTACTCCCAAGGAAATGGGTTGCATACATTACTGCCCCAACAAAGACAAGAGCAACAATGCTTTGCAGCAGTATTGGTAAATAGTCTTCCGGGGTAAATATCTTTTCCATCAGGTATTCTCGTTAATCTCAACACAAAGTACGCAATTATTAATAAATTTCAATTACCTGATTTTTGCTTTGTCTCAAAATGTTGTGTTAATAAATTCACAGTTGGTTTTTAATAAGAAACATCTGAAGTGAAGAAAAGGTTTAAAGGTTGCTGTTTTTTTAAAGAATTTCACTTTATTATGATTTCAGACTAATCTTAAATGCAAAAGTTGAATCTGCTCCGAATTATCTTTTTTTTGCCACAAAGGCGCTAAGGCACAAAGCTACACCAAGAATATGTCATTGAAATTAAGCTCTTTGTGCATCTTGGCGTCTTTGTGTCTTAGTGGCAAAATATTTTTTTGATTTTTTGAAGAGGACTCAAAGTTGAACTAACATATCGGTTTATTGTTATTCATATAACAGTAAAATATAATTTCAATGATAAATATTCCTGAAAGTGAAAAGAAGAGAGTTGTTATAGCTGGTTGCGGTTTTGCCGGACTAACGCTCGCACGAAAGCTGAAAAATGCAGGTTATCAGGTCGTTATTCTCGATAAACATAATTATCATCAGTTTCCTCCATTATTTTACCAGGTTGCCTCTGCCGGTCTTGAAGCTTCTTCAATTTTATTTCCTCTCAGAAAGATATTTCAGAATTATACTGATTATTATATCCGGAAAGCTGAGGTTAAACTTGTTGATGCGATAAAAAAAAAACTTACTACCACCGCCGGTATTATTGATTATGATTTTCTTGTTCTTTCATATGGAGCTACGAATTCATTTTTCGGATCAAAGGAAATGGAAGAACATGCAAAAGGGATGAAGTCGATAGCTGAAGTTCTTGATCTGAGAAACTCACTTCTGATGAACCTCGAAAATGCACTTACCTCCAGCAATGAGGAAGAGCGTGAAATGAACCTGAATATAGTAATAATTGGGGGTGGGCCCTCGGGTGTGGAAATTGCCGGTGCTCTTTCTGAGATGAACAAGTATGTTCTTCCCAAGGATTACCCTGAACTTAAAGGCATAAGCGCAAAAATTTACCTGATCGAAGCAGCAGAGAGGCTGCTGAATGTAATGTCGCCTGAGTCTTCAGAAAAAGCAAAAGAATTTCTTGAAGACTATGGTGTCAGTGTAATGACAGATACAAAAGCTTTGACTTGTGATGAAAAAAGTGTTTCACTAAGTTCAGGTGAAAAAATAAATACCTCCCTTATCATTTGGACTGCAGGAATAAAGGGAAACCACATTGAAGGATTAAGCCCAGATTGTTATACAAAAAACGGGCGCATAATTGTTGATAGATTCAACCAGGTTAAGGGAAGTGAAGATATTTATGCCCTTGGAGACATAGCCTTTATGACTGAGGAGAAATATCCTAAAGGTCATCCACAGGTTGCACA
>Ga0182021_10009245_pt1 | contig 11669 bp, 13 predicted proteins | sample 612E3MmetaG_FD_120493 | JGI IMG/M metagenome (GOLD analysis project Ga0182021, IMG submission 120493) | Permafrost microbial communities from Stordalen Mire, Sweden - 612E3M metaG (Illumina Assembly) | ecosystem: Environmental > Terrestrial > Soil > Wetlands > Permafrost | place: Sweden...
ACGGCGGCGGGATTTCCCGGATGTTGGGCACCTGCAAAGAACTCCATGTCACGGATATGCGTCCCCGTACGAATTTTCAGAGTGTATTGATCACCGATAGCTCTGTGGAATATACCCCGCGCGAGGTTTTCGTGCACCCGGAAAAAGATAATAAAGAAGTCATCGGCAAGGCATCCGTTGTAATTGTTACCGGTTCGTCGCTGGTCAACGGCACATTTGAGGAACTGCTAAGCTACCGCCGCAATCCCAGGCTGACGATCGTCTACGGCGCCAGCGCGGCGATGATCCCGGACGTCCTTTTTGAACACGGCGTAGACTCCGTTCATGCCAGCCGCATTTCGGACCCGGCTCAATTAGAAACCGGGATGATGAATGAGATGAACATGGAAGCGGTAATGCAACGCTCTCAGGAATCACAAATGATCGGGAGAGCGGCTAAGTGAAAAAACCGAAGCGCGGCATTATCATCCTGCTGGTGTTAATCCCAATTGGGCTTGCCGTTCTCTCATTGTTTATCGGCAAGTATCACGCATCTCCGGGTGATATCATCGGCATGCTGATTTCTAAAATAGTGCCGTCGTTTCCGCATAACTCATCACCTAATTTAGAGACAGCCATTCTCCAGGTGAGACTGCCGCGTATTCTATTGGCATTACTGGTAGGAATGTCCCTGGCCATTTCAGGGGCTTCCTACCAGGGTTTGTTTCGCAACCCGCTTGTTTCCTCACATATATTAGGGGTGGCATCCGGCGCATCCTTCGGCGCTGCCCTCGGTATCATGCTTTCCGCCTCGCCGATAATTGTCCAGATCATGGCTTTTATCGGCGGTATCGTGGCAGTAGGTATGGCTTTACTAATCAACCGTTTTAATCACGCATCATCAACACTAACCCTGGTTTTAGGCGGGATGATCATCGGCGCACTGTTTTCATCGCTCGTATCGCTGCTGACCTATACAGCGGACCCCAACACCAAACTCCCGGCGATCGTCTTCTGGTTGATGGGCAGCCTTGCCAGTTCATCGACGAAAGCGCTGGCTTTTGCCATTCCGCCCATGCTGGCAGGGATTCTGGTGCTGTTACTGATCAGGTGGCGTATTAACGTGTTATCGATGGGAGAAGAAGAGGCCAAGGCTTTAGGTGTCAATACCGATGCGCTGAGAATCACAATCGTGGTCTGCTGCACATTGGTCACTTCCGCGGCAGTGTGCGTTAGCGGGGTGATCGGGTGGATCGGACTGATCATCCCCCATTTTGGCCGGATGCTGGTGGGTCCCGACCATAAAGTGCTTCTGCCAGCCTGTCTGGCAATTGGCGGCGCATACCTGCTGTTAATCGATGATGTTGCGAGAACAGCCACAATGGCGGAAATCCCGCTGGGCATCCTGACGGGAATCATCGGCGCTCCTATTTTTGCTTATTTATTAACCAAAGGAACGCGATGGTCATGAGTCTGGAAGTAATCAATGCCTCATTCAGCTACCGTGAAGGGAAAAACGTCTTCGAAAATATTAGTTTCAAGACGATTGAAAACGATGTCACCTGCATCCTGGGCCCTAACGGCTGCGGTAAAACCACTTTACTCAAAGCAGTTTCCGGCATCACCCGCTTAAAACAGGGTGACATTCTTCTAAATGGTAAAAGTATTCTAAGTATGAAGCGCGGTGAGATTGCCGGTATCCTGGGGTACATTCCGCAGGAACATGCTACCGGCTTCGCCTATTCCGTATTTGAAGTCGTACTGATGGGGAGGGCGCCGCACATCGGCGTTTTCTCCTCACCGTCGAAAGCGGACGTCGATATCGCGAATGCTGCGATTGAAATGGTGGGAGTAACACACTTGCGGGATAACCTCTATACCCAAATCAGCGGCGGCGAACGTCAGCTGGTTCTGATCGCCCGTACGCTGACGCAGCAGCCTCAAATATTATTGCTTGACGAGCCCACTTCTCACCTCGACTTTAGAAATCAGTCGCTGGTCTTATGCATGGTAAAAAGACTTGCCAAACACGGTCTCAGCGTGATTATGACGTCGCACTTTCCCAATCAGGCTTTTACTTTTTCCGGACAGGTTGTGCTCATGCACAACGGCGGCTTTATCGCTAACGGCACGCCACAGCAGGTAATTACCGAGCAAAACCTCAAAACCATTTACGGCATCAATTGCCGGATATATGAGGTAAATGACCCCGTCAGCGGTGAGGTTGTCCGTTTCTGTACTGCAGCAGACGAAGCGAAGGATTGTCAGGCGGACGAACTCAGCACGGCAGTCAGTAATTCTCCTTAATTAGATTTCAGGAGGAATTAATGAAAAAACAGGTAGTTAAAATGTCCGGGAAAGGCCCCAAATTCCCCGGCGGGGTGCGGCCATTTTCCGCCGCGATCCGGGCCGGAGATTTCATTTTTGTATCAGGTTTTCACGGCGGCGGTTCAAACCCGGAAAACGGTGAAAAATACGATACTATCGAAGCCCAAACGCGGCAGTGTTTAAATAAAATAAAACACGCATTGGAAGCAGCCGGGGCATCGATGGATGACGCCGTCAAATGCACTGTTTTTATTGACAGCGGCGCGCATTTCGAAAAAATGAACGAGGCTTATCGTGAGTATTTTCCCACTGATCCGCCAGCGCGCTCGGCGGTAGTTACACAATTCGTCCGGCCGGGTATGATGATTCAAATCGATTGTATTGCTTACCACCCGGAAAAATAAAAAGGAGTCGTTATTGGATATTGAAAATAATTCACAACAATATAATAAAAATCAATCACCAATAGTCAGGGGAGGAGATTTTCTATTTATCTCACACAGATGTGGACGAAGAAATCCCGAAACCGGCGAGAAAAACACCACCATTGAGACTCAGACTATACAATGTCTTAAAAAGATGAAACGATTTCTGGAAGATGACGGGGCATCCTTTAACGATATCACTCAAATAACTATTCTCTTGGAGAATGCGAAAGATATGGAAGCCATGAACAAAGCGTATTTCAGTTATATTCAAGATAAATGCCCTGCCAGAATGGTAATAGTAACACCTTTATTCCAACCTGATATGCTCATACAAATGGGTGGGATTGCTTACCATCCTCTCAAATAATACAGAGAATTTAACAATGACGCAACATGCGAGTTACAAACGGCTGTAGATCTTGCACGCGGGTAGTTTGTCCAGCGTTTGCATCCGGACATTGAAATAACGGACGAGCACGGGGCACCATTGGGGGCAGGTCAAAATGAGACAAATATTAAAATTCCAGGTTATTATTACTTGACAGAATATTCTGATCAAATTCATGGTTTTATGACTTGAAATTTGAGTTCATTACTCATTGCTGTTTAGGATAGTGAAACAATATATAAGCTACTGTAGTTTCAGGAATGCCCAATTGTCTCGATAGTTTTACAGCGCCGTAGCCCGTCTCGGCGTGTCTTTTCCAGACTTCTTCCCAGTTGTGTTTACGTTTTACACCTAAACCTGAGTGATTGGGATGCGATTTGAATCCATAATATGTGCTCTAAGCCAGAGACATGGTATCAAATGTAGGAGTCGTAGCGCCGCTGAAATCGGTGTAAGCGGTGACCGTTACGGAAACCACCAGTGACAACCAGGCGATTTGCAGCATCTGTTTATCGCCATGGATTAAGAGGAGAAATGCCTGTTTGATTCCGTCAACTATTATTCCCATCAATACCCCGGTCATAATGTCTCAGGAAATATTCGCAGATATGGTTTGTATTGTCAATTAAAATGGGACAGCTCTCAACTCTAATTTAATTTAAAGCCGAGAGCTGTATGCGTGCGGTAACCTTAACTATTGGCTTCCCAGTTGGGACTCCGATTTACCAAAATCCGGAAAAAACAACTCCTGGCCGTATTGCGCAATGCCGTATTGGGCGATGATTTTCTGCGTGGCCGGGTCGATCATGAAATCCGAGAATGCCTGGGCGCCGGCGGCATTAACTTTCGGGAAAACGGCCGGGTTGACCTGGATAACATGGTAGACGTTCAATAATGCGGGGTCACCCGCCACCATGATGTCTAAAGTTAAGACTTTTTGATTCGCCACGTAAGTGGATCGGTCCGTCAGGATATAACCGCCTTTTTCAGAAGCGACACGAAGCAGATCAAGCATCCCCGTGCCTGCTCCGCCTTCAATGTACCAGGTCGGGTTGGTCGTCGCGCCGTCTTTCACGGTGACCCCTGCTTTCCCAAACAGACTTTTATCCATCGCGTCCGTCCCGGAATTATCGCCGCGGCTGTAAAATTTTGCTCCGGAAGCCGCGATTTTCTTGAAAGCATCGACGGGGTTAGCCGTCCCTTTGATTCCTGCCGGGTCGGAAGTCGGCCCCATGATGATGAAATCGTTGTGCATCACCAATCGGCGGTAAATACCGTAACCGCCCTGCATGAAAGTTACTTCCGCTGCCGGTGAATGTACCAGCATCACATCGGCGTTGCCCGCCTGTCCTAAAGCAATAGCCGCGCCCGAACCGACATAAACCGGTTTCACTACATAACCGGTTTTTGCCTGGAAGATCGGGATCAGCACATCCATCAGGCCGGAATCGCGGGTGCTCGTGGTGCTTGACAATATAATTTCCGGATTGGCAGGTTTAACCGGGGGAGGCGTAATTGTTGTGGGTGTTGTCGCTACGGCGCTGGACGTGGTGGTCACCTGGGTAGTAGTCGTCGTAGGGGTGGGGGTCTTACTCGTCGTCGTTATTTGGGCTGCCGTAGTTGTGGTCGTGGTTGTAGATGTTGTTGTGCTGCTGCACCCGAAAAGTGAGCTCAATAATCCGAGCAAGACTGCTGTAATGAGCAGCGGCTTAAACACATTAATAATAGGTTTTTTCATTTTCATATTTGCCTCCTTTCATTCGTTGGATTTGTGCATAAAAAAAGCACCTCAAAAGGAGGTGCTTAAAAACAAATAAATAGTTTTTATCTCTCCTTTCCAAATACGGGAGGTGAAGCCATTTCTGGCATCGCCCTTGGAACTTCGCTGGAAGTTCACCGGTCAATACACCGTTTGCTACCCGGGTGTATTAACTCGAAGAGTAATCTCGATATTCAATTAATATTACTTTATCATAGAATCAAGATAGAAATCAAAATAGGTGAAGTTCAATCCACTCCAATCATCACGCTGGACGCTTTGATCACCGCATAAGCCGTTTTCCCGACCGCCAATCCAAGATTTTCGGCTGATTCTTTAGTAATGATCGATACTATCTTTCCACCGCCGGGCAATTCCAGGACGATTTCGGTGTTAACGGCGCCTGATTTAACCTCGATGACTTTACCTTTTAGTATATTGCGAGCGCTTAGTTTCATAACACACCCCCCTTAATTTGAATCGTTTCCAAACCTTAATTTTGATAACTGCTTTGACGTTAACTTGTTTCTTGTCAAATAGTCATAAAATCCGGTCTAAGAAGATTACAAATTTATGACATTTTGGCTTGACCTCACTCTCTAGGCTATAAGTGATGGCTTGATTTTGTTTCCTTATCCTATCCCAACGCGGCAGTGAGTTCTTTGTTAAGATGGTAAAGATTGAGTTGAAACTGACCGTTGATATAGTTTGCGCCTTCTTTCACCCAGTTCGCCCCATCTCCGCCAACGATCGTCTCACCTACCCTGGATAGATCGTACTGTTTCTGTAATTTGAGGCTCATCCCTGCCCAAAAAGTATCGCCACCGTGTACCATGGATTGAAGAAAGAATATTTATATCAAATGAACTGCTGAGGATAAGAAGCTGACGTAAACCGGGCTGCTGCTATTAATCGCCATCCGCTCGAATTGCTGCCGCGGCAGCAGGCATTCAAATTGCGGCGGGCAGTCGACGGTCACCAGAATATTGGCGCCCTTGTCGACAATTGTTTTAACGGTGCCGGGAAATGAATTAGCGCCGGGCACCGGTTTTTCCGCGGTCAGCTGTACCATTTCCGGACGGATGACCGCCACTCCGGCCTGCGGTTTATCCGAAGATGTAAAGATCTCAATACCGCCGCATTTAAAAACGCTTCCATTTTTATCCCATCCGGCGACTTTCCCGGCAAAAATATTGCGCGCCATGGTGAAACTAGCTACAAATTCAGAGGACGGATGATAGAAAATTTCCGCCGGAGCGCCGACCTGTGCGATCTTCCCCTGATTAATTACGACGATGGTATCAGCCAGCGACATCGCCTCTTCGAAATCGTGGGTAACATGCAAGGTAGTAATATTGAGCTTACCGTGCATGGCCTTTAACTGGGAACGCATCTCCTCGCGGCTTTGGGTATCCAGCGCGCTCAACGGCTCGTCCAGTAATAGTATCTGCGGTCTGGTGATCAACGCACGGGCCAGAGCAACTTTCTGGCGTTCTCCGCCGGAGAGGGATGCCGGTAACCTGTTTAGTAGAGGCTCGATTTCAAACAAACCGGCTATCCACACCAGCGCTTCGTCAATCTGCGGCTTTGCCGCGTGTCTGACGCGCAAACCGAAAACGATGTTTTCTTTGACCGTCAGATGGGGGAAAAGGGCATAATCCTGATATACAATACTTACTCCGCGCGCTTCTGGAACGGTTGTGGTGACATCTTTGCCGTCGAGGATAATTTGCCCTTGATTCAGGGTGTGCAAACCGGCAATCGTTTCCAAAAGAATTGTTTTCCCCGCGCCGGTCGGACCGAGGATAACGGCATATGCGCCTTTAGGCACAACCAGATCGATCTGCCCCAAAAGAAAAGCTGCTATTTTAGACCGCAGATTTTTTAGCTCAATCACGTTTTCTGTCCCGCTGCAAGACAAACCGGAAACCTATAAAAATGACCGCACAGATGATCACCAATATGGCAGCCACAGGAACCGCTTGCTTCAACCCATAACTTGCAAATCTTTCATAGATCAATGTGGAGGTAACCATCGGATAATAGGTCAGGATCACAACCGCGCCGAATTCGCTGATCCCACGCGCCCACATCATCAGTGTGCCCACCAGGATACTCCGCCAGGCTAACGGAAATGTTACCCGGTAGAATACCTGCCACGGCGAAGCTCCCAGCGTACGCGCAACATTCTCCAGGCGCACATCAACCTTGCGGAAACCGTCTTTCGCTGAGTTGATCAGAAACGGCACGCTGACAAAAAGCATGGCAATAACGATACCGGCTACAGAATCCACGAAGGAAATGCCAATCGCATTAAACCATTTCCCCAGTAAATAATTCCGTCCGAAAACAAAAAGCAGCGCGATACCGGCAGCGGTATGCGGCACAACAATCGGCAGATCGATCAGGCCTTCTACCACACCCTTTAATGGAAAACTATTGCGCGCCAGCAGGTACGCCAGCGGCACGCCCAATAGAAACCCGATCGCAGCGGTGATCAATGCGGCATACAGTGTGAGTAAAATAGATTTCATGGTGGTGGGGTCGAGCAGGGCTTGCCACAAATCGCTCTTGTTGGACACGAAGATCAGCTTGGCCAGCGGAATAACGATAAACAGCACGATCAGCAGGCTGAGTATGCTGAAAATAGCCAGCAAACGATGGCGGCCTAACCAGCTGCGCGCGGAGCTAATGATCTTAACGGGAGCTGCCAACCTTTTCTCCTAACGAAATAAAGGCTTGAGCGAATCAGGTAGTGCACTAATGTTATCACATTGAGGTGGGATCAATTCGGGTTGGTTAGCATCCCGGAAGATGCGTTGGCCGTCGGCGCTGAGGACAAACTGAATGAATTTCTCTGCAGCAGCTTGATGTTTGGAATTATTAGCGATGGTCATTCCGTAATAAATCGGCAACCCCTGGAATACAGGGTCTACAGTTTTAAAACGGCGAAATTCCGTCTTGACCACTACTTTCGCGTAGGTTTGCGCAAGGTTTTTATCAGCCAGGTTGATTTCCGGGGGCAGTTCCATGTATTGCAACCCATCCTGGATTACCGTGCTTTTGTAATCGATGGTATAGTCGATATCCCCCGATTCCAGCAGCGCCAGCAATTCCATGTGGGCGCCCCTTAAGACCATGTGTTTGTCTGTCGGTTCCAGTAATTCCGGGATATGCACCGTTGTAATACCTTGAACTGTGTTGGCTGTGATCGGCCAGGAAAAATACTTCCCGACGGTATTATCCATAATACCATCGGTATGATAATAGGATTCGGCTAGCTTCAACGCCATCAGGTTACGGTATCCGACGGCATCCATGCGCGGATCGGCGAAACCAAACCGGGTATCCGGGCGTGAGATTATCTGGTACCAGTTGGCTGTATTGAGTTCACTGACATATTTACTATTGTCGGTGTAGGCCAGCACTAACTGATTGGTAGCAGGCATAATATCCCAACTGGCGTAGGGTCTGCCGTCCGGCATTTTGGTCTGATACATCAGCATCGGGATCAGGGAATAATCCGCCACCGCGACAACATCCACATCCTGATTGAGTTCAGTGACCTGCCGGATAACCTGTATACTGCCGTGAGCCTGCATCTCAACCTTGATGTCGGGATTAGCTGCTTCGAATTCCTTTTTAATCTGGGCAAAAGGAACCATCAGACTGTCGGCTTCAAACACGACCAGGTTAGTTTTTCGGGAATTATTATTACCGGTGGAAGGAGAAGAGGAAGCGCAGGCTGTAACTCCGGCTAACAAACTCACAAGCAGGCAAACCAGTGCTATCCTCTTCATTAAATCCCTTCTTATCTACTGATGAAATTTTTAATAATTTTGTGTATTGGGGCTATTTACGGAGCAGCAACAACGTCGACCTTGCTTAATAGCTTGGCCCATACACTGCCGTCTGAAACCAGCTTCTCACTGGAAAGGATGCCCACTTCAAGCGGCCCGGCGGCAGCATCAAGAGCAGCTCCATCTACGGAATACACCACAGCGAGGGTGAGTTTAGTTGTGGGGGTAGCTGGGTTACCGGCAGTATCGTAGGTGCTGAAAGTGCCGTTAATGATCTGGTCGTAGGACACTGAAGACGAGTAGCCGTCGGTGCCGGTAAATCTTACGATCTGGCCGCTGGAAACGCCGCCCACTACATTTAATAAATCGATCAGGGCGACACCCTGGTAAGCGAATGGTCCGGTGACAACACCTTTCTTGTTCTTTGTGCCGCCGTTACCCGTGACTGATTTTAATGCCTGTAAATCAGCCAAAGCATATGACTTGGTTTTAGCACCGTTGGTAACTGTCAGCACAACCGGCCCGGCCGGCGTTTGTGCTACCGTCGTGGTGGTAGTAGTGGTTTTTGTAGTAGTGCTGGATGCCGTGCTGCAGGATGCGGTTAAGATCGTCGCTGCCAGCAATACGCTCACGCCTAACCATGTCAAAAGTTTCTTCAATTTATTCCTCCATTTTTATTAATTGCTATTTAATCTTGATTTTTGATAACGCTTATTTAGCCGTTCCGGGCGTGGTTGTAGTTGTGGTGGGAAAAACCAGTTTGACTTTTGTGATCATCGCGATCTGATGTTTTGAATCCACAGCCTTGCCAACGAGCGCCACCGGCCACTGGGTGCTCGGTAAAGGTTTGCCGTCAACCTGGTACACAAGGATGATATTGTCATTTTTCTTCACTTCCTGGGAAGTGAATGAAACCATGTCGCCGTTTGAGTTAGCGATATGTACTTCGTAACCCTGGTCGGCTAAAGCGCTGTTATAGGACATCTCTTCAGTATCATCTATATTGCCGACGAAATACCAGAGAGGAACGCCTAAATAGACATGCCCCTGCGCGTCTGTCCATTGCGCGCCATGACACCCGGGGGCTGCGCCTGATTCGAAGGTTGCTTTATCCATACTCTGCGTGACTGCGCCCTGCAGGCAGATCGTCCAGGGCTGCTGCATTGTAATTACTTCCAGTTTCTGCGCCCACTTGACCCACCAATGGCCGTCGGTTAGCTGGCCGGGCGCCATAATGCCGACGCGTAAAGGTCCGACCATGTCATCGATCGGGTTGCCGTCCTTTTCATAAGCTAAAAACATAGTAACTCCAGCGGCAGGAGGCACCTCTTTACCGGTGGTACTGTCATAGGTGGGGAATTCAGCTCCCTTGATAATCTGATTGTAAGACATCGTCATTGAGTAGCCGTCTTTGGCGGAGATTCTTAATGCGTTGTTTGCGGTCATACCGCCGACTGATTTCAGAATCTCCGATAGAGCGACACCTTTATAAGGGAAAGGCCCTTCGATAGTGCCGCTGCTGGTGATATCACCGGTGGCGCCGGAGAGAACGGGCAGAGCCTTGATATCCGCCATCGACAGTGTTTTGGTCTGGGAACCGTTTACCACTGTCAATGAGGCTGCTTTTGTCGCAGGAGCGACGGTGACGGTTTTGGTAATACAGCCGGACGGCGCGGCAGCAACTATTGCCAGGACGAGCAAAATACCGGCAATCAATATCGATTTATTAAACGGTCTTTTCATTTACTTATACTCCCTTGATTCTCAAATTTTTCCATAAAAAAAGGCGCCCCCAAAGGAGGCGCCCAAACAACCAAACGTGTCTGAACCATCTCTCCTTTCCAAACGCGGGAGGCGCAGGCGTTTTCACCTTTGCCCTCGGGACTTTTCAGTCCGGCGGTCGTCACTCCATCGCTTTTTAAACATTAGGCATGACGACTCGAAGAGCTTTTTTATTGACTCGTTCCTGATTCTAACAAATGACCGGGATAGTGTCAAATGGTTAATCAGTTGCTAAAATAACGATGGCAGGATTCCCACCATCTTCTTATTTGCAAAAGTAACCACTTGGCTGGTACCGAGATTTATTCCTGGCTAAAACTTGTCCATGGTAAGAAAATCACGTGACATGATTTTCCATAAACGGAGATCCCTTTTAGTTTTGATTTCCGCCGTGTGCCTGAAGCTATTGCCAGGGCTGAGTTCGAGCCTGTACAGGACCGCCATCTGGAAGCAGCTCTGCAACTGTTCCGAACTTCGTTGGAAACATGGCGATGAGCCCATACCGGAATAAAGATTTGTTGCAGAGTGGCATGATGTGAAAATAAAATATTGGTTATCTGCGCTGATCCTGCTTAATGTATTATTGATTGCCGGTTGTAATTATGGAACAACTCAAACTTCTTCATTTCCGTTAACGACGATTACTTCAACATCGGGTGTCCCAACAATCATCGTAGCGGATGCTTTTGACTTGATTCAACTTTAGGGAAGAGAGTCACTGGGATAGGGTAAAACAATTTCACAAAAAGAGGAGATTGCTTGAAATTGATAGAGTAAAGTCCGATTTCCAAAGCCTTGTGAAAGCCGTCAGGCAATGGGAAAGCCTGCCTGAAAATTTAATTGACATGAAACTTGAGACTATGCTAAAGTAAATTCTAATTAAATATCGAGATTACTCTTCGAGTTGGTATACCTGAAACCGTAAGGAACGGCATACCAACCGTGAACTTCGTAAGAAGCTCAAAGGGTACCGCTGGAAACGCCGGTGCCTCCCGTGTTTGGAAAGGAGAGATAGCTCAGATAGCTTTTGCTGTTGGGCACTCCTTTGGGGGTGCCTTTTTTTGTGTATAAAATCAGTGAAACATTCACTACCTTAATATACATAGTTTGAGGAGAGTAAAACATGAAGCATAAAAAAATACGAGTAGCAGAGAAAAGGGTTGATGCCGAGTCAACGAAGACGTATTCAGTCTTCATTCCGGCTG
>Ga0182021_10009246_pt1 | contig 11668 bp, 11 predicted proteins | sample 612E3MmetaG_FD_120493 | JGI IMG/M metagenome (GOLD analysis project Ga0182021, IMG submission 120493) | Permafrost microbial communities from Stordalen Mire, Sweden - 612E3M metaG (Illumina Assembly) | ecosystem: Environmental > Terrestrial > Soil > Wetlands > Permafrost | place: Sweden...
GCCGCTCGTCGTCTATCCGGTGACGGTCGAGGGCGGCCGGGTCCTGATCGAGGTTCCGGCGGGGCCTCTCGAGGTCAACCGCTAGATTCCCAGCCCGTCTCCGACCACCAGGTGCAGGTTGCCGTTCGCGTCGACGTACGTCACCACGGCGTGCGACCCATCGCCGACAACGGACAGGACCTCGATCGAACCGGTTGCCTCGAACACCGCCACGGGTTTCCAGGTCAGCCCGTCCGCGGACGTCCAGACCTCGAGCGATGATCCCCACCGCCCACCTCCCGCGTCTCCCGCCGGCACTTGCGCTCCTGCGGCAACGAAGCCGCCGGTAACAGCCGCGAAGCCTTCGGTCCAGCCGGGCGCCGGGATTCGGGCGGATCGAGTCCAGTGTGTCATGTCGTTGCTCGTCCACACGATCACGTCGTAGGGCTCAGCGGTCGCGCCGCCCGGCGCCATGCCGGCCATCCCGAACGACACGTAGCTGCCGGGCACCGTGACGATCGGGCCCAGGCCGTAGAACTCCATCCCCGACGGTCCGGGTCCAGTCCAGGCCTGCGTCCAGTGGGCTCCATCGCTTGATTTCCAGACCGCTGCCCGGTCCGACAGAAAGCCTCTGATCGCGTACCCGCCGGGAGCGGAGTACAACTCGTCGACGGAGGCGTTCGCCGGCAGACCTGAAGCAGCGACTGACTGCCAGGCATATCCGTCAGCGGCGATCCAGAACTGGGTGCCGCCCGGGGCATCTCCCCAGGCCAGGAAGCCCGAGGACCTGGCGGCAATGCCGTAGGCGCCGGTACCCGCTGGCGCCGGCAGCGTAACCGCCTGCCACGTCCTCAGGTCGGATGTGACCCACGCCATGGCGACCTCGTCGGGAGCGACTCCGGCGGAGCCGACCGCGACGATCAGCCCGTCGAATTCAATGGTCGCGGATACCGTGGCGTTCCTGGTGGGCAGATCCGGTTGGGGTGTCCAGTCGATGCCGTCACTGGACAGGAACACGCGGACCGGCGCGGATGTGATCGGCAGGCTGGGTCCGGCCGAAGCGGGTGCCGCCAGTTCGCGACCGTTGGCTCGACGACCGGGCACGCCGGAAAGATCCTGCACGAAGGCCAGGAATCCGCCGTCCCATCGCGCGAACACCGGGTTCGGGATGACCGAGTCCGGGTTGGCCGCCGTCTTCGGGAAGACGCCGTCGACCTGGCGCCAACCCGCTGTGGCGGGCGACGTCGCTGGGCCGGGCAACGTCGACGGAACGGGCGAGGTCTCGCCGGAGGGCGACGAGGCGGCCGACCCCGAAGGAACCGCCGATTCGAGTCCAGACGGTGGGGCGATCGGCGACGTCCCGCGATTGCGCCCATACAGGTAGAGACCCGACACGGCAATCGCCAGGATGGCCGCGGCGGCGGCGATCCGCGCCGCGAACAGGAGAGTGCGCCGTCCGACTCGCGGGCCGCTCCTGACGCCGCCCGCCGGTCGAGACGTGGCATTCTCCAGCGCCGCCCTGAGGGAGGCGGGGGCGTGGTCAGGGGCAGAGTCCGCCAGCCAATCGCGAATGACCTGTTCCGTGTCTGGATGCTGGCCGGTCATCGGCGGCCCTCCTCGGGTGGCTCGATCGCTGCGCGAAGCGACTTCAGGGCATAGTGGAGACGGGACTTGACCGTGCCGGCGGGTATCTGCAGCCGGTCGGCGATCTCGTCGACCGAGAGGTCGCGCCAGTACCGCAGCACGACGATGATCCGCTGCTCGGGGCTGAGCCGGGCGAACGCAGGCTCGAGGGCGAGCCGGGCGGTCATCGCCACATGCGAGTCGGCGGCCGGCACGTCAAAGGCGTCGTCGAGCGCCACGACACGAATGGTCCTGGCGTGCCGCATTCGGTTGCGACAGACGTTGACCAGGATCCGATCGAACCACGCGTCGAACCGGCTCCTGTCGCGAAGCGTTCCCCAGCACGACCAGGCTCGGGCGATCGCCTCCTGCGTCGCGTCCTCGGCCTCGGCGCGATCGCGCAGGATGAGCGTCGCGAGGCGGTAGCCGGCGAGCAGTCGGGCGTCGTCGATCACGGCGAAGGCCTCAAGGCGCTGGCGCCGCCAGGTCTCCGACGCGAAACCGAGGCGATTGCCATAGGCCGCCGACTCGTCGAGGGCCACGTGCCCCGCCCGACGCTCCGGCAGCCCTCCAGTTCCCCTCGTCAACGGCACATTTGCCTCCCGCATAAGGCTACCTCCGTCTCAAAGCGCGTTGGCGCTCACTGCTATGACACGGCAGCCTTCGGAATCGTTCAGCGCGGCAGCAGACGCCCCAGGCCGAGCTGCTCGGCGCGGGCAAGCACGGCCGAGGCGAAAACCACGTCTGCCAGCCCGACACCAAGATGGGTGACGAGAATCCGGCCCGCCGGGCGCCCGCCGCGGTCGCCGGGTCGTGACGGGGCATTTCCTTGGAACATCTCGCCGAGGGTGGCGTCCGGATCGGGGTATCCGGCGAACGTCGGGCCGGAGCGTGTGGCCAGGAACTGGTCGCGCTCGTCGACGACGAACAGGGCCTCGCTGGCGAGCGCTGCGGGGGCCTGCATGTCGTAATCGACCGCCACGAACAACGTTTCGGGGCCGAGCCACGCCGGATCGAGCGCCTGGGTGTCCGGGCCGAACGAGACCACCGAAACGACGACGTCGGCCGACTCGACTGCCTCGCGCACGCCCGACACCGATTGGGTGGAACCGATCCCGGCGACACCGGAAGCCTCGGCCGCCAGCGTCGATGCCCGGGTGGAGTCGACGTCGGTCAAACGGATGTGAGCGCCGGGCAGGATGTGCCCGACGACCGGAATGTGGCTTCGGGCCTGGGCGCCCGCCCCCAGGATCGCGACCCGCGCGGGTCGGCCGTTCGGCCCCGTGCCCCCCGACAGGAAGTGGCGGATCGCCGTCCCGCTGATGGCGGCCGTTCGCTGGGCCGTGATCGTGCCCGCGTCCATTACCGCCAGCGGTTCGCCGGTTAGTGGATCGTTGAGCAGGACAAGGGCGTGGTAGGTCGGCAGCCCGGCGGCCGGATTCGCGGGGAAGCCGGTGATCCACTTGGCCCCGATCAGGTCCGCGGAACCGTCGGAGGCATCGCCATGCAGCAGCGCCGGCATGGCGTGAGCCAGCGACCCGGATTGCCTGGGATGAACGCCAATCTTGGGCGGCATCTCGGCGTCATGGCCCAGAGCCCGCATCGTGCGCTCGGCTAGAGTGAGCCGCTCGGCGAGTGGCGGCATGGCGGCCGCAACCTCGGCCGCGGAGAGATGTCGGAGTGGCTTCATGGTCCTGGCTGTGTCGAACGGGGAGGGCGGGTCGCCCAGGTCGGAGTTCCGGCCACGCGGCCTATGACGCCGGGGCGCCTGGTGCGCCGTTCCCGATGCGCACGCCGGGAGTGTAGCGGTACGATGGCGCGGTTGGCGCGACCGCGTCGATGGATTCGCATTCCCGTCGAAGCGCTGGCCCGCTCGGAGGATCACGGGTCGATGGCTGCCGTCGAGCGACGCGCGACGGTTCGACGGCTTCGCTGGATCTGGAAGGAGAGACTTTGCAGCTAACACGGGGTCTCATCGTCGGGGCTCTTATCGGAGGCCCGCTGGGGATCTTCGTGACGATCTCTCTGCACGCCACGCACGAAGTCGCGATTCTCATCGCTCTGGCGGTAGGCTTGGCCATCTGCGCGGTCGTGGCCACGGGAACCAACCCGCAGGACGAGATCGCGGACGCGGCCTGGAGAGAAGCCGCCCCAGATCTTCCTCCGACCTCGGACCGGATCGCCCTCGAGCGTACCCAGGCCACCATGCCGGGACCCGGCAAGCGTCGACGCACGAGCGGCAGCTCGCGAGATGAGAGCGAGGGCACCCGAACCGGCACGACAGCCAGCCAGGAAGCGGAGTCGAAATGAGCCCAGTCGATCGAGCGAGCCTCGAGGCGAGGCTGAAAGCCGAAGGTCTGCAGGCGTCGGCATGGTCCAACCTGCCGGGTGAGCGATTCGAGGAGCGCGTCAACGACTACGACAAGGTGGTCGTCGCAGTCGAGGGTTCGATCACCTTCGGCCTGATCGGCTACGGAGTTGGCTTCGTGCTCACACCGGGAGAGCGGCTGGATCTGCCCGCCAACATCCCGCACGACGCGGTCGTCGGTCCGAAGGGAGTCACCTGCCTCGAGGCGCACCTCCCGGCGGGGACGCTGGGCAAGAAGGCCAAGGGACGCGGCTACCGCTGGTAGCTCACCGCTCAGCCGGCCGATTCCGTGGGCCAGCACAGCTGGCACGTTGGCTCCTGCGGTGCTCGCTCACACACCTCCAGGTGTGCTCGCTCCGCTCCTCGGCTCCGTCTCGGCCTCGAAGCCAGGCTTGCCTGGCTCCTCGCCAGATCGGCGAGCTAGTCCCGTGGTCGGTCGGGCGGCCGATTCCGTGGGCCAGCACAGCTGGTGTCCCGATTCGTTATGTTCTCGGCAGTCCTCGGGTCGTATGCCTCCGGCCCACGCGACGGCCGCCCTGGGCCGGTTCCTGATATCAGACACTTAACTCGCAAGATTCCGGCTCTGGCGGACAGCTTTGCCACTTTGCGAGGCTTTGTGCTGCGGGTCCGATCGCCCGAAGGGCATCTGACGCCAACAAGGACCCTGCAACCGCTGTCGAGGAGCGTAATCGGGGCCAGATCGGCGGCCCGATCGCCCAATTCGAGCTCGACCGGGCTCGAATCTTGCCTGCGCGCTCGATCTTGTCCGGTACAGCCGGAAACCTGCAGGATCGCGCCATCGCGGCCATCGCGGCCATCGCGGCATCGCGCCATCGCGCCTGGTGCCACCTCCGACGAGCGGCACCGACGGCCAGACGTGGCGAACCGGGCTCCCCCCGAGGGTCGTTCTCGCCGACGCCGTGGTCTGAGGGACCGTGGTGGGCCGCGGGGTGATCCGCGCTGCCATTCGCAACGCAGGGCAAGTGGGCCACTTAGCCATGGGGGTCGGGGCATGACAATCGCGGCAGCCAACGAACGGTCGAGCTTCGACCGGCTCGGAGGCTCGACACTCGCCGCCCTCGGCATTGCCCAGCTCACGCTGATCTGCCTGGCGTTTGGTCGTGTCCTCAATCCCGGTTGGCCCGTGATCGACGCGACCGGAACCGTGGCCGGGCTCGGCATGGCGGCGGCCTGCGGATCGGTGGCCATGTCGCACAATCCCCGCCATCTCGCCGTGTTCCGACTGTTCAGCATGTGTGGCATCGCGGCCGGTCTGGTCTATGCGTGGCTCTGGCTCAGCCTCCAGGGCGGAACGTTCTGGACGAACGATCTCCCCCGCACCTGGGCGCTCGTCGGCGTCGATGTGGTGATCGCCGTCTGGGTTGCCGCGGCGGCCTTCCTGCTCTCGCGTCCCCGTCCGCCTGCTCTCGCGGTCCTGGCTCGGTTTCTCGCTATCCGAGCGCTGGGCGAATTCGCCGTCCTCAACCTCTGGACCACAAGACCTCCGGGAGCCCCGACCGGCGCGAGTGATTCGATCCAGGGTCTCTACATCGCCGGGCTGGTGCTGAGTGGGATCGTCGTTCTCGCCATCTGGGAGGTCGCGCTGGGCCGGCGGCTGGTGCGCTCAGAGGCATAACCCCGCCGGCGGCCGGGCCTGAGCCGCGCGGCGCTGTCCTGTCGACCGCCACGATCCCGTTCGCGGCTCCTGTGACGAGCTACTCGCTCGGGGGGTGCGGACGATCGCGATCGCTACACCACTAGGTGGGACTCAACCGCCCGGAACTTTCATTCCTGGTTCAGGTCAGGCACAGTGGAAGTGGCCCACTCGGCGACGAGACGGAGCATCCGGGGGAATCCTCGGTGGCAAAGGGCGGGTTGAGAACCCGCGCCCCTCTCCTTCGCGCGGTCGATCGTCAGAGCGAGGGCCTTTCCGGATGAGAGCCGGCTGAACCCCGGGCTACGGGGAATACGCGTCTCCTAAAGGAGTTGAACATGAAGAGAATCATGGCCTGCGCGGCCCTGCTCGCCCTGGCGACCGCGATTGCCGGCTGCAGCGCAAGTGGCAGCGGTTCGAGCACGGCTGCCGCGGCATCAATCGGGGCGGCCACAACCGCAAATACCATGGCATCGTCCGGCGCTACGACGGCCGTCGTCGCCACAGAGGCTGCGACACCCACATCCGCGCCTGCGGCCGGCGGCGGCACCTGCAAGTTCCTGAGCGCATCCGACGCCGCGGCGTTGGTCGCGAACCCCGGCTCCGTGACGGTCGCCGTGGTGAACAGCCCGATCTCGAAAGTGACGACCTGCACCTGGGGATCGGTCGCGATCGGTCACATCCTCCTCGTCGCGAACGAGCTGAGTAGTTCCGCACCGATGAGCGAGATGAAGGCCGCGATGGTGAGCTCGCTCACCGAGAGCATCAGCGGCCTCGGCGATGTGGGAGGCTTCATGACCAAGACCTCGACCGATGTGACCGTCGCCTTCTTCAAAGGCACCACCCAGATCACACTGGCAGTCTCGGCGACCAGCGTGAACGCGGATGCGGTCGTGGCGGCCGCGAAAAGGATCGCCGGCGGAATCTAGATCGTCGTCCCGCCAGGGAAAGCCCCGCCCGCGGCCGGGTCTGGAGCCGGCCGCGGATCGCGGTCGCCTTCAGGACGCGGGAACGATCTGGACCTTCATCCCCGAGCCGGAGCGGACGACATCGAGAGCATCGCCGAAACGCTCGATATCGAAGGTGTGGCTGACCATGCGCCGCCCGTCGATCGCCCCGGACGCCATCGCTTGCAGCGCCGGCTCGTAGCTTTCGTAGACCGCCATCGACCCGATCACGTCGATCTCGTCGCGGTAGATGCGGTACGGCTCGAGCGATGCCCGCGCGCCGGGTGGGCAGACGCCGAATAGCAGCAGCCGCCCGCCGGGCGTCACCGACTCGGACGCGGACTCCACGACGGCCGGAACGCCGGTCGCCTCGATGACGTTGTCGAACCCGAAGGGGCCGCGATCCCGGACGTCCGCGTACGACTCCCCGAGGGCCTCGAACCCGAATGATCCGGCGCGGTCGAGCCTGGCCCGATTGATGTCGACGAGCGCGACGGCGCGCGCCCCGGCGAATCGGGCGTACTGGGCGAGCATCAGACCCATCGTTCCTGCTCCCCAGATGAGGTAGCTCTCGCCGGCTCGGGGGTTCAGGCGGTGGAAGGCGTGTACAACGCAGGCCAGCGGCTCGACCAGCGCCGCCTCCGCGAACGAGAGCCCGTCGGGCAGGCGATATGCGTGCGTCGCCAGAACCGCGACGCGCTCGGCGAACCCGCCGGGCAGCGAGGTGCCGAAGCCCCCGGCGTCGGGGCAGAGGTTGCCGCGACCGTTCCGGCACCAGTGGCATGTTCCGCAGAAGACCGAGGGCATCACGCCGACCCGATCGCCCGGCTGGAAACCCGCCACATCCGGTCCGACCCCGATCACCGTGCCGGCGAACTCATGACCCGGAATGCAGGGGAACCTGGCCATCGGGAACTCGCCGTCGAGGATGTGGAGATCCGTCCCGCAGATGCCCGCGGCCCCGACCTGCAGGGCCAGCCACCCGGCCCGAACCTCGGGTTCGGCGACTTCGGCAACCTCGAAGCGATGGACGCTCGGGAACACTACTGCGCGCACAGGTTTCCCCTTTCTGGGCGTGGCGGCGACCGATCCGGGGGTCAGCCAGACAACGATATCGCCGAGGAAGGTACCGGGCTTGACAGCCCCTCGGCCTCGCGACCGGCATCACCGGAAAAGGCGACGAGTTCGACCTTCAACGCAATGAATGCCGTCCTGGACAGGATCGTGCCCCCTGCAAGATATGAGGCCAGCAGCTGCGCGTCGCTCTCTTTGACCTTGACGTTCGACACGTAGACAAGCCAGACACGTCCCGTGTGTTTGGCCTCAGATAGCGAGACTTCCAGCGACGGTCCAGAGCTTGGGAAGTACTCATCCCATCCGACTTCGGGAAAGACCGGGGTGACAACGCGGAAGACGGGCTGCCGAATCGCGTAGTAGTCAAACGGCACGCGTCCGGGTCCGGGGTAGACGACTACGGCGTCGCCTGGTTGAGCCTCAGCGGCGATCATCTCAACCGCGCCGCGCCAGTCTTCTTTCGAGGGACCATAGACGACCCCGACGGAGCTGAGTGAAAGCACGACGATAACCGCGCAGGCGGCTGCACGGATGACCGCGGAGGGCCTCGGCCACCGCCTCGTGGCCGCACCCCCACGAGCCGGTCGCAGCGTTGACAGGAGCTCGACCGCAGCGGCGATCACCAGCGCCAGCCCCGGGACGGACATCGCCAGGTAGCGGTCGAGGAACATGGGACGTACCAGAGAGACGAGTAGCTCGAGCACGATGGGCGCCACGCTCGACGCGATCAGGATCGAGAACTCGAGTCCGCGTCCGCGTCTCAGCCACGACCAGCCGACAAGAGGAGTGGCGAGGACGCTCAAGGTGGTGACGGCCAGCAGCGACTCACCTCCGGTCAACGACCTCAGGTAGGTGGTGGCCCTCTGGATCGTCGGCGGTGCGATCCAATCGAGGCCTGAAGACGTCGGGACCAGGAACTGACCCGCGAGTGGCAGGCAGGCCAGGACGATGATCGCTGCCGCCGCCAGGCGCGCTGCGATCGTGGGCAACGATTGTCGGCGGAACAGGATGAGGTCGAGACCGGCGACGGCGCCCTGGGAGGCAACCAGGTAGGCAACCGTCGTGTGGACATACATGCCGGCTACCGCGACGGTCGCGTACAACAACCATGAGCGGAGGCCCCCGCTCTTCATGGCCGAGTAGAAGACGAGCGTCAAGACAGTCGAAAGCAGAAGGACGAGCGCGTACGGCCTGGCCTGCTGGCCCTCCGCCACCACGAAAGGACTGAGGGCAACGACGATCGCCGCCGTAAGTCCGGCCGCTCGACCGATCAGCCGAGTGCTCAGCATGTAGACCAGAGGTATCGCGGCCACCGCGCACGTCGCGGAGAACATGCGGAGCCACGCTTCCGTGTTGCTCACGGCCGACCAGAAATGGACCAAGAGGTAGTACAGGGCGATGGCGCCCGGCGTCGGGGTCGCGTATGTGGCAAGCACACCGTCGACCGGATCGAGCTGGGCGATCCTCGCGCTCATCCCCTCGTCGAGCCACAAGCTCTTGGCGCCGATCAGATGCTCCGTCAGGGCTGCGGCGAGGCACATGAGTATGCCGACGGCCAGCCACTCCGTCGCACCCGACAGAAGGACACGCCTGAACCATACGAGCCGGGACGGCACGGCCTGTTGCGGGGCGCCTGAGGCGCCGAACCGGCGAACGGGCTCTTCTCCCATGACGGTCTTCGTTGTCGGCTCCCCTTTGTCTCCGCCGCGGACAAGTCGGGTCTTGCGGGAACGTCGTACTCCGCCGAGGCCTCCGGACTGGGCCGCAGCAGGGGCCGCTCTTCTTGTCCGATCCGGCAGGCATCCGGGCCGGAAGACCTACCGAGGATAGGCCGGCAAGTGTAGCTCGCCATCCCGGCCATACAGGGGCTTGGGAACGCGATGACGGCTGACCTGACGGCCGTGGTTGACGTATTTCGCACACTGTGTATCGTTTGCCAATGAGGAAACTCCGGCCGTCCGGCGAGCCACAAGCGGCGGCCGAGGGTCGCACCAGAAGGCGCGGTCCGTCCAAGAAACTCGATGCCGCGATTGCCGAGACAACCCTTCGTCTGCTGGGCAGTGTGGGTCCGGGCGGAGTCTCCATCGACGCCGTGGCACGCGAGGTTGGCTGCTCCAGATCGAGCATCTACCGCCGGTACACGTCAAAGGAGAGCCTGATCCTGGCGGCCACCATTGATCGGTTCGGGCCGCGCGATTCCGGGGCGCAGGACGGTCGCCTGCTGGAGTCGGTGATCAGAAGCCGCGCCGCCTCCCTTCGAGACCCCGCTTTCGTCCTCGCCTGGACGGTGCTCATGGACGAAACGATACGTGGCACGGACCTCGGCAGGCGCTATTACGAGGAGGCGTTCGGACCGTTGCGTCTGGAGCGGGCGGAATTCCTGTCTCGGGCGGTCGCAAACGGCGAGATCCGACCGGACGTGGACATCGACCTTCTCCTGGACATCGTCACGGGAACGCTGCTGTTCCGGGCGGTTCACCACCCGAAGACGGAAGCGGATCTGCCCAAGAGGCTCATGGCCATACTCGCCGGCGGCGTCGTACCAGAGGACTCGCGGGCGACAGCGAATCTCCTTTCGGGAGGGTCGGAGGAACAATGACTAACGCCGAGATCGTCGCTCGCAACAACGCAGCCGCGAAGCGTCTGGCCAGGCTGGAAGGTCTGGCTCGCTTCGCGGGAGCGCGAGCATCCGAAGTCGTGCTTTCACCGGCCGAAGCGAAGGATGTCGAGGCGCGATTGCTCCTGATCGACTACGACCTCGGCCTGACGGAGAAAGAGGTGCTCGGTCTGGCGGCCCTGTTCGCCAACGACGAGGACTTCCGCAGGTCGTAGTTGGCGGGCAGGACGCCCGGCAGACGCGCGTCCGGGCGACGGACACGACCAGCACAATTCATCATCGGGTCCGAAACAGTGACGGTCGCCACATGATCGGGCGGGCCTTGGCCGCGGGCGAGGGCCCCCAGGACACGAGATGAGTGCGTCATAACGTCGAGTTCAGGCCGATCGCACGTCGCGACCGGAGTACGATGAAGGCGGGCGCCCTCGGGGCACAGGCGCCTTTCGGACATGCGGAAGATCGCCGGCGGGATTCGTCGGGATCGATCGCCGGTCCTCAACAGTCATGTGGCCGGCACGGGGAGTCCATCTCGAAGGATTCGTGTGGTCGACACGCAACAGCGTCTGCGCAGGGCGGGTAGAGCAAGTCCTGCCGGAGATCGAGAGGAGCGGGGTTCAGTGATCTCACTCGCGGCGGCGATTCGCTCTAGTGGCGGCTTGCGTGCTTCGCGCCGGCCGTTGGCCCGGCTACTGGGCGTCGCTCCGGCTGCCCTCTTGCTTGGTGGGCTCATGGCGGCCTGGGCCGGACCGCTCGCGGCACCTGTGGCGGCCGCCGCGCCAACTGGCGTGGCGGCGTGGAGCGACAGCTACGTTCGCCAGGCGAGCGTCCCGACCGGCGTCGCGGAGGAGACCGCGACCGCGGCCAGCAACATGGCCCCGGACGCCGCGCCGCCTCCGGCTGCCGGCCCGCGCTCCGTTGGCACCAAAGCGATCGAGGCCGAGGATGCGAGCCCCGACACTGCTTGCACATCCTCGCTTGCCTTTGGAATGACCTATCAGTGCTCGATCGACACGCCCGCCGAGACGGACACCTACACCTTCTCGGCCAGTGCCGGCGACAAGGCGTTCGTCCGGATGAGCACGGCATCGTCGTATCTCTATCCGGGACTGAAACTCTACGCTCCGGATGGAACGACGAAGCTGTGTGAGAACACCGGCCTTTTCTTGGCCGAGATAGCCAGTTGCACTCTCCCGAGCACCGGGACGTACTCGGTCCAGGCCTCTGACAGCAGCGGCGGATCAAACACCGGCACCTACGGCATCTTCGTGCAGCGGTTGAACAATCCGGGCAACACGACCGCCAGCGGTCTGGGTCACACGATCTCTGCCTCGATCGACGCGGTCGCCGAGACGGACTCCTACACCTTCGCTGCGAGTGCCGGCGACAAGGCGTTCGTCCGGATGAGC
>Ga0182021_10009247_pt1 | contig 11667 bp, 7 predicted proteins | sample 612E3MmetaG_FD_120493 | JGI IMG/M metagenome (GOLD analysis project Ga0182021, IMG submission 120493) | Permafrost microbial communities from Stordalen Mire, Sweden - 612E3M metaG (Illumina Assembly) | ecosystem: Environmental > Terrestrial > Soil > Wetlands > Permafrost | place: Sweden...
CTGGCTGCCCGGCCTGGATTCGAACCAGAACTGGATGAGTCAAAGTCATCTGTGCTGCCATTACACCACCGGGCAGTGGATCCGAGGAAGCGAGTAAGCTGAGAGGTACCTAATCGCGGTCAAGGCCGGAAATCCTGAGAGCTTTTCTGCGGGCGTATCTCCGCCATTGCATAACACCGCCGGTAGTTTGATTTCCTTGCCTGGCCGCAGAGGTCTCGCCTGTAGCGGCCGTCCATGACCGCCGAAGACGTGTAACGACAACTCCACCGACGAAACTTCGCTGGTCGACCCGCCGGAGCAGGTTCTGGACAAAACCATCGTGCCCAAGGCATTCGATGCCGGCGGAAATTTTTGCCGGGAGCGGATTCTACGTAGTAGATCGCTGAAAAGTTGACACGGCCAGTTGCTTAGCCTGCCGTTCTCGCCATTCTTCCTGCAAAGGCATGGCAATTGCTACTACCACGCCCGCTACAAAACATCATCAAACGCAATGGACGCACGCCGAGATCAATTATCGTGAGCCGGAAATCGCTATCGTTTGCGGTTTTCGCCGCGCTTTCCTTGCCCTCCTTCGCCATGGCCGCGGGGCAGACGGCCCCGTCGGCTGATTCCGGCCCGCAAAACCCATCTCCCCGGATTGCCGTTCCAATTCCGAAATACACGCTGACGGCGCCTGAAATCGAAACGGTCGCAGCCTGCCTCGTCCTCGAAGCCGCCTCGCAGGGCCCTGAAGGCATGCGCGGTGTCATGGCAGTGATCCGCAACCGGTCCCGTGGCCGGCCCGAGCTGTTTGAACCGATCATCTTGAAACGCAAGCAATTCAGCGCGTTCAACCGGCTGACGGCTGGGTACGAACCGCGGGCGCACGCCATCCAGCGCGCACGACGCGATTGCATGTGGGAAAACGCGTTGGCCCTGGTAGAAGAGGCGCAAAGTCCGGCGTGGCGCGATCCAACCGCCGGCGCGACCCATTATACCCGGTCGAACGAACGCAATCGGTGGACGAGAAGTCTGGAGAAAACCGTGACGATCGGCGGCCACTCGTTCTACAAATAGGTCTGCGCGAAGCTCGCCGGAGCGCGGCATGTCCCCCGCTCACCGCAAGGCACGCGCCGCCTCCGCGGCGGTCGTCACGGTCATGATACGCACGGTGCGCGGGTAGTGGAAGAGGGACATGATGTTAAAACCAATATCCCGTTTCGGATTGGGGATAATCCGCACGATCAGTTTGACGCCGTGCTCGCGAAACAAATCCATCGTCCGCTTGATCGACGGGACGCACGAAGGGTCCATCGATTCCAACCTGCTCAAATCGGTCAGCAACGAAAATCCCGGACGCAGGTCCCGTACGGCCGTTTTGACTTTGTTTTCGACTGCGGCCAAGTCGGCCACCCCGACTTGGCCGGAGAAAGCCATGGTGAATACGTTGGTGACGGCGTCCGCGCTGAACGCGACCGGCGGTGGAGAGGACATGGTGCGAGGCGCCCATAATATGGCCTAAACCGCTCTTTGTCCACCGCGAGGCCTCAAGCCGGGGTCAGTCGGGCGTATCCCAGTTTTTGGAACCGATGCGGAACGGTTTGCCGTACCGTGCGGGTCCGAACCGGAGCGCGGGCACTCTTGCCCGCCAGGCCACTAGCCGGCGTGCCGGCCCCGGATAGAATACCGCGGGCAAGAGTGCCCGCGCCCCGAACAGCAGCGGGCAGGCCCGGGGATACGTGGGCGGTGCCATTGGTGCTTGCATCGCCCGTGTTCCGCGCGGCGTTGGAAGCAGCTTCGCTATGACGGATGCCTTCCGTCCAAAAAGTGAGATGCGCCCGGGTCAGTCCTTCCGGTGCGGCGCGAGGGCTTGGACGAACTTGCCGCGATCATTGGGTGTCTGGGCCCGGATGGCCGCAAAGGCCCTCTGGGCCGAGCCCAAGCCGGTGCGGGCTCGTCTCATTTGAGGGATGCCATTTCGATCACGAAGCGGTATTTCACATCGCTCTTGAGCATGCGTTCGTAGGCTTCGTTGATCTGGTCCATGCGGATCATCTCGACGTCGCAGGTGATGTTGTGCTGGCCGCAGAAATCCAGCATTTCCTGCGTCTCAGGCAGGCCGCCGATGAGGGAGCCGGAAAACGAGCGCCGGCGCATGATCAGCGGGAACGCCGCCACGGGCAGCGGCTTCTCGGGCGCGCCGACCAAAACCAGGTTGCCGTCCCGCTTGAGCAGATTGAAGTAGGCGTTGAGGTCGTGCGTGGCAGAAACCGCATCCAGGATGAAATCGAAGCTGCCGGCCTGCGCGGCCATCTGAGCCTCGTCCTTGGACAGGACCACCTCGTGGGCGCCGAGGCGTTTGCCGTCGGCAACTTTGCCGGGCGACGTGGTGAACAGGACGACGTGAGCGCCGAAGGCCCGCGCAAACTTGACGCCCATGTGGCCGAGGCCACCCAGGCCGACGATGCCGACCTTTTGACCGGGGCCGACCTTCCAATGCCGCATCGGGGAATAGGTGGTGATGCCCGCGCAGAGCAGCGGTGCGGCGGCCGCGGGATTGAGGTTGGCGGGCATCCGGAGCACAAAGTCCTCCGTCACCACAATGCTCTGCGAATAGCCGCCGAGCGTCGGGGTGCCGAGGTGCGCGTCGATGCTGCCGTAGGTCATCACCGTGTTGACGCAGAACTGCTCGAGTCCCGCGCGGCAATCCGGGCAGGTGCGGCAGGAATCGACCAGGCAGCCCACGCCGACCGTTTCGCCGACCTTGAATTTCTTCACGCCGCTGCCGACGGCCGTCACGCGGCCCACGATCTCATGACCCGGCACGGCGGGATACTGGGTGAAGTGCCACTCGTTGCGCGCATAGTGCAGGTCGGAGTGGCAGACGCCGCAGTAGAGAATCTGGATCTGGACATCGGTGGCGGTCGGCTGGCGGCGCTCGATGACCGCCGCGCTGAGCGCGGATGTGGCGCTGGCGGTGGCAAAAGCTTTGGTGGAATAACAGGCGGGTTTGGACATGGGAGTGGGCGTTTTTGTGGTGTATTTCGTTTAACCTGCAAACGGAATTTGAACCGCTAATTTTCGCTAATTGACGCTAATGGATAAGGCATGCCCGGTTTTGCCCCCGTCACCTCAATGGTGATCGTAGATCGATGTCGCTCTACGCCGGTTTTTTTTGATTAGCGAAGATTAGCGTGCATTAGCGGTTAACCTTTCTGTCAGTTTTTGGATTGCTGGATTCATCTCAGCGCCCGGTCAGGCGCGGTATGGTTCGTCGGTGACCTTCTCCATCCAGTCGACGGCTTTGCCGTTGAGCTGTTCCTGGATGGCGAAGTGCGTCATCGCCGTGGCGGGCGCAGCACCATGCCAGTGTTTTTCGCCGGGCGCAAACCAGATGACGTCGCCCGGCCGGATTTCTTCGATGGGGCCGCCCCAACGCTGGGCCCGGCCGCAGCCTGCCGTCACAATCAAGGTCTGACCCAACGGGTGCGTGTGCCAGGCGGTGCGGGCACCGGGCTCGAACGTGACGCTGTTGCCCGCCGCGCGCGCCGGATCGGTGGCGGGGAACAGCGGGTCGATCCGCACCGTGCCGGTAAACCAGTCGGCGGGACCTTTGGCGGAGGGTTGTGATCCACTTCTTTTGATTTCCATAGGATGAGCCAAGCTAGACGTCAGTCCTCAAATCTCAAATCGTTGCCTCCGCTCCGGCATCGGCGCCCGGGCCGAAACAGGAGCTGTTTAGCGCCCCGTCAGTTTCTCCAGCTTTTCGGGATAGCGCGCCCCCAGCACCGTGATCTTCGCGGTGGCGGTTTCGATCTCCCGGAGGTCGTTGGGCGTGAGTTCGACGGCAACGGCTCCGATGTTCTCGTCGAGGCGGTGCAGTTTCGTCGTGCCTGGAATGGGAACGATCCACGGCTTCTGCGCCAGCAGCCACGCCAGGCCGATCTGCGCCGGTGTCGCTTTCTTCCGCTGGGCGATTTGGTTGAGCAAATCAATCAGCGCCTGATTGGCCTTCAGTGCTTCGGGCGTGAAACGCGGCAGCGTGCTGCGGAAATCGGAGCTGCCGAACTTCGCGTTTTCGTCAATCTTGCCCGTGAGAAAACCTTTCCCCAGCGGGCTGTAGGCAACGAGGCCGATGCCGAGTTCTTCTAGCGCCGGCAGCACTTCCGCTTCCGGGCGTCGCCACCACAGCGAGTATTCGCTCTGGAGCGCGGTGACCGGCTGGACCGCGTGTGCGCGGCGGATGGTTTGCACACCTGCTTCCGAAAGGCCGAAGCGCTTCACCTTGCCGGCCTGGATCAGCTCTTTCACCGCCCCGGCCACGTCTTCGATCGGCACGTCCGGATCAACCCGATGCTGATAGAGCAAATCGATGGTCTCGAGCTTGAGCCGCTTGAGCGAGCCTTCGACGGCCTGCTTGATGTGCTCTGGCCGGCTGTCCAGGCCTGCCGCACCGGGCCGCTTATCGCTGCCACTGAGGTCAAACCCGAACTTGGTGGCGATCACCACTTGCTTACGGAACGGAGCGAGGGCTTCACCGACGAGTTCTTCGTTGGTGAACGGGCCGTAAACCTCGGCGGTGTCGAAGAAGGTGATCCCACGTTCCACGGCGGCCCGAAGCAGAGCGGTCATCTCCGGCTTGTCCTTGGGCGGACCGTAGGAAAAGCTCATGCCCATACAGCCCAGCCCGAGGGCCGAAACCTCCAGGTTGCTGGTGCCCAGTTTGCGCGTCTTCATTCTAGACCTCCGGTTGTTGAATTGATGGCGAAAGATATTACTCCAAACGGACGTTGCGGTCTCGCTCCAAACCGAAGTTACGGATCAGTCCTCAAAACTCAAATATTGCCTCCCCTCCGCATCGGCCATGCCTTCGACTCAGAGCGGACGATCGCCGCACCTTCGGCAGGCAAGCCGGGGGCGATACGTCCACGCCCCTGGGTTGGCCCCCTCCCCTCCGGCATGGGCGATTCCGCTCAAGACTCGACTGAGCTCGGGAAAGCGCGTGGAATCGAAACAATTTCTTTTCCCATCCCCTTTTAACCTCAATCCGCGCCGTTGGCCGGCGCCTTTCATTCCTCGCAAGTGCATCCCCTGCGTTCTTCTTCGGTCCTGCGTAGCATAAATTTCTCCGTTCGGGTCTTTGGTTTTGCCCTGTGGATTGCGCTCCTGGCCGGCATCCGGGTTCACGGACAGATCCCGCGTGAACTGGAAATATCGGAAACCAAAAGAGCCCAAATCGAACGGCGCCTCACGCCGATCGATCAGGTCCTGAAGATGGCAGGCATTCCCTCCAGCAAGACGGACTCCGGAGCCGTCTTGTTGAGCGAGCGCGTTATTTCGGTGGACGAACAAGGATGCCGGACCTCCGTGCACCATCTGGTCTACAAGACCCTCACCGACGCCGCCGTGCAGGACAACTCCGAGGAAGTGTTCAGGTTTAGAAAAAAGGAACAGAAGGCTTACCTGCTCACGGCCGAAACCATCCAGCCGGATGGCTCGAGGCAACCGGTGAAATCCAACGCGATATTGATCCAGTCGCCCCAGCGCCAGGCGCAATACTCACTCTACGACGATCAATCCGAATTGAAGGTGATTTTCCCCAACGTAAAACCCGGCAGCATCACTCATGTCATCTGCGTGGTTGAAGACCAGATCGCGAAAATGCCCGGAGAGTTCCATCAACCCCTGACCTGGGGGAGCTCATGGGCCGCGGGGCTCGTCCGGTACGAAATCGATATGCCGGCCGCGATGGGCGCCCGGCTGAAAATCGCCGTCGTCGGCCAGGGAACTCCGACCGCGACCGTCGAAAAAATGCCGGACCAGCGCATTCGCTATACGTGGACCACGACCAATCTACCGGGGAAACATTACGACACGGATAGCGCGCCGACCCTCCAGATTGGCCCGGCCGTGAACCTCACGACGATCGGTTCGTGGGATGACATAGGCCGCTGGTATCGGGGATTGCTGGCCGACCGCTCCGCGCTCGGGGCCGGGCTCACGAAGGAGGCGGATGCGTGGACCGCCCACGCCACCAAACCCGAAGAAATCATCGCCATTATGCACGCCAAAGTTGCCGATCAAGTCCGCTATGTCGGCCTCGAATTTGGCGCCGCCGACTACCAGCCCCATCGCTGCGAGGAGGTCTGGGAGAACCAGTATGGCGACTGCAAGGACAAGGCCAATTTGCTCGTCGCGCTCCTGCGCCACCGCGGCATCAAGGCGGACATGGCGTTGGTCAATACGGACCATCTCGGGCTGGTGGACCGACGGGCACCGGACTTTCATGCCTTTAACCATGCCATCGTCGCGGTGCCCAAGGCCGGGCAGGGATATCTCTTCTGTGATCCCACGATCGCGTTTTCTCAGCCGGGAATGTTGAGCCCGGGGAGCGCGGATCGGGATGTTCTGGTGATCGCGGACGATCGAACCGAATGGGTACACACCCCGCCCCAGCGTGCAGGCAGTTTCAACTACGAGTTTGACCTTAAACTCGCGGCGACGGGCGAACTCTCCGGTTGGATGAGCCTGACCTCGGACGGCTACTATGGCGCCGGAGAACGCTCGAAGTTTTCGCGACTGGACGCCGACGACGCCCGTTCCGAAATGAGCAAGATCGTGCGCGGTTTCTTCAACGGAGCCGATGTGGTCGATGTAACCCGTAGCGAGGCTCCCGCACCCGCACCCTATGTCGTCAAAGCCTATTTCCTCGTGAACGGAAAATCGTCCGCCAACGATGGCCACCACACGCTTACTTTCCCCGCAAGCTCCGCGCTCTTTTGCGATCTCGGTGACCGGGCGGAGCGGGATACGACTTACTTTGCGTACCGGGACCGGGTCAGTGCCAGGGCATCCATCGCCCTGCCGACCGGTTTCCATGCGGCCAATTTCCCGGCGCCGTTTCGATCGGACACGCCCTCGTCGAGCAGTCGCGCCCAGTGGTCGTTCGAAAACGGATCGTGTCGCACCGAAGTGCAGCTCGAGATCAAGGAATCCACCCTGCGGCCGGAGGCCTTCAAGACCTTCTACCAGTCCCAACAGGCGCTGAAAGCGTGGCTGGCCCAGCCGGTGTTGTTGAGCACGGACGCCACGGCCGTCGCCCCCGCGGAACCAAAAACCGGCATCGACCTGCCGATGATGCCGACGGCTGACGGTGAAATCGAGCTCGTGGACAAACGTTATCCGGAAGAGGGCAACCAGGAGATGCGCCGGCTCGCTCTGGAGCGAGCGCTGCAGTATTTCCCCAAGGACAAAAACCTGGCTTTCCGGGCGGGGGTCAGGATCGCGATAGTCGACTGGGACGCCGACCGGCTTCAGCCGGCCCATGATCGCCTGAATACGCTGCTGCTGGGCTACGCCGGACAGATCAAACCCGATACGTATGCGTGGGGCGAGATCACCGACGGTCTGATCTTGCGGGATCTCAAGCGGACGCCGGAAGCGATCACCCGCCTCCAGCGGGTGGCTCACGACACCGGGCTGACCGACAATAGACGGGCCGCCGCCGCCGCGAACCTGACGGATCTCCTGATGCAATCCTCGGTGGCCGACGCCCTCGCGCTCGTGCGCGAAATCGCCGCCCTCCCGGAGGGTGCGACGCCCGCCATCGAATCGAGACTGGCCCATCTCCTGCTGAACGCAAATCAAGCGGATGAGCTGCGCGGGCATCTCGCCCATATGGTGGCCTCGCGGCCGGACACTTTCGACGAGCTGTTCAGCTCGATGCTGGAGGCGGCGACGAACTGGCATGCGCCCGGCGACGACCAACGGATGCAAACGTTGGTTGAATTGGTGGGGAGTGTCTGTCCGGCACCCAGCGAGGCTCTGCGCAAAGCGAGTCAGGCGTGCCGGAACGAAGTCGCCGCGCGTGGCGTCCGCAGCGAGTTGGTGCGAAGGCTCGCGGCCAAGCCGCTCGCCGACTGGTATGCAGCCGACGCGGCCGGCAAGAACACCCGTCTCGCCGATTTAGACAAGGCCGTGGCAGAAGCGGACAAGAAGAACGACGCCGCCACGGGACTCCGACTCAGTCTCCAGGCTTTGGGTTCGCAGGAGAGCTCCGAAGAATTCCCACGCCGCCTGTGGAATGCCGCCATCTACGCCGAGTGGACCGAACGCCAGGATCGCAAACAGATCGACGCGCAGGTGTGCACCGAGCTATTGAACCTCTGCGATCAGCTGCCACCCACCAACAAATATCATTTTGAAGGGAAGTTTCTGCGCGCCAGGCGCCTGGCGCGGGATGGCAATCGAGCCGCCGAACAAACGATCCTCCGCGAAATCGCGACCACGCCGGGAGCGGAGGATTCATTTCTGGTGCCGGCCTGTAAGAAACTCGGGATCAGCCTGGAAGCTACCGGCGACTTTCCGGCCGCACTGGACATCTATAAGACCGCCGAACCGTTCGCTGCGGACTATGGAACTGCCATCGAATGCCTGCTCCACGCCGCCTTGATCAACCTCGACCTGGAGCGTAACGACGAGGCGATCCGGCTGTTGCGATTGATCGAGCAGGCGCCGGAGCCCTCGTTGAAGGCGGCAGCGTCGGAAGCCCAGATTCGTGAACTGATCGCATTGGTGCGACTGGGCAAAGCGCGTGATTATTGGGCCGCGTCCCGCAAATGGTGGCCGGAATGGAAACGCTTTGTCGCCAGCTTGCAGTTACCAACGGAGATCGCCGCTCCGGTGGTTCCGGAAATTCAAAGTCTGGTTGAGATCGAGGCAGCCATGAGCGAGGCGAGCAAAAACGGCGATGCTCGGACGTTTTTCAGCCAATACGCCATTCTGGTGAGCGGCGCGAGGTGGCAGCCATCCCTCGGCCCCGAGGCCGCTGCATTTGTCCAATCGGTCGCTGCCATGGCTGGGCCACGGACCGTGGAGTTCCGGAAGCTCCTGATCAGCATGCTGGCGACCCCTTATCCCGCGGAGATTGCGGGTTTCCGCCGGCGGCAGCTTTTTCTCGCCGCCAATTATCTCGACGACAATCGACCGGCGGACGCGCTGCAGGTCATTCGTGAATTCAACGCCGCCAAGGCGCCCGTCGACAATCTGACGTTTGCCATGCACCGCGTCCACGGGCTGGTGGCTCTCGCGGCCGGCCAGGAACTGCAACCGGCGACCGCGGCGCTCGAGGCCGATTTGTCCGACGCATCCATGAATCTCCAGCGAGGCTCCGGCGTGCTGCTGCTGGCCGATCTCTATCATCGCCTGGGCCGTGATGCGGACGAAGAGCAACTGCTGGCGCGCGAAATCGCCAATCCCAACATCATCGCCAACGATAATGAGCGAAACTCCCTTTTGTCCCGGCGCGAGAAATTGACCGGCGCCCGGGATTTTGGCGCAAGATCCGAGGCATGGATCAAGGCCCTGGCTCTCCCGTGGTATGCAGACGCAGAGCCCAAGAGTCTGGAGGATCCCCGCCTCGGTGACTTGGAAGCGATCCTCAACCAACCGGGCCGGCAATTCCAGCCAGCAGAGCAAGCGAAGCTCCTTTTACTCGCGACCCAGGATTCGCGGTTGTCGCTCGATCGCCGCCGCCAATCGCTGCGTGAGGCGGCCCGATGGCTATTCATCATGGCTCCTGACTACACCAGGATGAATGCGCTCGCGGCCTCGGTGATCGACAATCCCGACTTCGACGAGGAAACCCGCCTCCACGTTTTCTGGAACATGCTAATCATACTGTGCGCCGAAGACCGGAAAACGGAATATGCTGTTTGGCGAAAACATCCTTTGGGAGAAAAATTTAACGAAGTCGTAAAAAAGAATAGGGCATTCCTCGATCTGGTGGTCGCAACTGACCGAACCGACCGGGTCTCCCTGCTCAAAACGGCCCATTCTATTTCCTCCGCGGAAATCACCCCGTTCAGCCTCCTCGCGCTGAGCGACGTATTCAGCTATCTCCTGAATCTGGGCCAGATCGACGACGCGGAGAAATTTGCCGCCTCCATACCCTCATGGAAATTCGCCTCGGAGGTCACCTCCAGCAGCGAGGCGATCCAGTTGGACTACGCGCGGCGTCTGCGTTTGGCGAAAATAATCAATCCGGTCCACGAGGCGTTCCTGGCCACCGTTTGTGCTTACTTTCCCGATTTGCCCGACCGAATGCCGGATGAATATCGCGACCTGCGTCTCACGTCCGAGCTGCCCATGTTCGACCGAAAGACGACGCTGCGCGCCTGCCTTTACCTTGTCCGCCAACATTCAATGGAACGCCGCAACCTGTCTTTCTGGGGCACGTTCATGGATTCCCTCCTCGAGGATCCGAGACGTGAAGACATCGCCTGCGATCTTCTTCATGCGGCACTATCGGCCGTCCATGATGACCGGTTGCGCTCTGAAATCATTGTTCTGTGCTTTGGTCATTCGGACCTTGATCGTCCCACCCTCCGGCAGCGTCTGGAAACCGAATTGGCTGTTTATCGGCGACCCGAAGAATCTTCGCTGAGTTATTCCGCCATTCGATTATATGAACTGCATCGCGACGCCCGGGTGGGAAAGGCGTTTGATCCCGAAAGCGCCTACGCGGATCTGAACGATCCCCCAATGAAGCAGCTGAGGCGGTCTGGCAGTCTCCACATCTATACTTGTCGCGGTGACCGAGCCGCCGCGCAACGCGTGCTCGAAAGTTTCGACAGCGGAATTCTGCTGAATCCGGAGATGATCACCAACACGATCCCCGCGTACCGACTCCTCGGCATGGACACCGAGCTTCGTCTTGCGACGGGCGTCGCAGAACGGGAACTCAGAAGCGCGGTGGTGAACTCGTGGGCCACCCATAATGAGGCCGTTGCCAATCATGCTCTTGAGCTTGCGCGGGTGCTGAAGAGTTCGGCTCTTTTGCCGGACGCTTGGGTAAACGAAATGGCGGCAAGCGCTCATGATCCCTTGTTTCAGCACAAGGTCCGGCTCGTAAAATGCTTCCTGGCTGAAGACTGGGCCCAGTCGGAAAGGGAAGCCGCCGCACTCAACCGGGATTTTCCCGCCTTCTATCACTTTTATTGGGCGCGGGGCTTCGCGCTGCACAAACTCGGCCGGGACGAAGAAGCCAAAAAGGCGCTGACGACCTATACTCAGTTCTCGAAGGACGAAGCCGAATATGCCGAGGCCGTCGCGCTGCTGAAAACGATCACTGAATCCAAGCCAAGCGGCCAGTCTTCAAATCACAATTAGGACGTGTCCGCCGGACCGCCCGCCTGTTCGGTCGATCCCAACGCACAGGCCTACCCCAGGTGCCCTGGCGGGCACCGGAGATCCCCTCCCATTTTGCCTGTCCCCCTTGCCCCCCCCAACCAGATTGTCATTTAATAGATGACAATCCATCCGGGCCGAATAAGCAATATTATACGTGCTAGTAGCGCCTTACGTAGTTTTTTGGCGCTCCGGCGCCGGTCGATTTGTCATCTAATAGATGACAAATGCTTCGGGCGGCGTCCGGGGTGAGAGCAGCGGCACGATCGGCTGCGCCGCGCGCCGGCTCGCACAGAAAGCGGTGGAGCACCAGCGCCAGAATCGCGCCGGCTTCGTCGAAGAAACAGAACCCCTGCCGCCAGCGGTGCCGGATCAGACGGCGTGCTGGTCGATGAAGCGCTTGATCGCGGCCGGGGCGGCCTCGATGGCGGGCTCCACCAGCAGAAGCGCCCCAGGCGCGTCCGCCGGGGGAGCACGCCATCAAGGCCGACCCGCCCGCCA
>Ga0182021_10009249_pt1 | contig 11666 bp, 9 predicted proteins | sample 612E3MmetaG_FD_120493 | JGI IMG/M metagenome (GOLD analysis project Ga0182021, IMG submission 120493) | Permafrost microbial communities from Stordalen Mire, Sweden - 612E3M metaG (Illumina Assembly) | ecosystem: Environmental > Terrestrial > Soil > Wetlands > Permafrost | place: Sweden...
CCTCGGGTCGCGACCGAGTGCGTCCGGGAGAATATGTGACTGCGCGAATCGATTCCGCCATGATGCCGGACGCTTTCCGCCTCATCCGTAAGATCCTGGCGAAGGCGGGGATAAAGGAGTCGGAGTTCAGGATCTGGGACAAAGAACGCTTCGTAGCCATTACCGATCACCGCGTTCCTGCCATGGATGTCGACCAGGCCATACTGGGGCAGGAGGCTCGCTCCCTGGCGAAAGCGCTGGGCGTCAAGTATTTCTACGACGTGTTCGCCGGAGTTTCTCACCAGGTGATGATGGAGAAGGGCCACGCGGTGCCCGGAGACCTGATCGTCGGCGCCGATTCCCATACCGTTACCTATGGCGCGCTGAATGCCGCGAAATCGAACGCGGTGCTGCTATGTCACGCGCTGACCGGCGACCACTTCGCCGCGGGTCCGCATCCTGTAAGCGGCCGGCCGGGATGGTGGTCGACCCTGGTCGGACCGGGCAAGCCGGTCGACACCAATCGCTATTTCGTCATTTGCTCCAACGTCATCGGCGGCTGCATGGGCAGTTCCGGCCCGCCTGAGACCAATCCAGCGACGGGCAGCGCTTGGGGGCTGGATTTTCCGTTGATCACGATCGCCGACATGGTTCGGGCCCAGGCGCTGCTGATCGACGCGCTCGGCATCGATCAGCTGTTCGCCGTTCTGGGCGGTTCGATGGGTGGGATGCAGGCGCTGCAATGGGCGTCCGCCTACCCTGAGCGGGTCTTCGCGGTCATCCCCATCGCCACGGCGGCGCGCCATTCGTCGCAGAACATCGCGTTTCATGAGGTTGGACGGCAGGCGATCATGGCCGACCCGAACTGGGCCGGCGGGGCTTATCTCAAGACCGGCGGCAACCCGTCCCGCGGTCTGGCGGTCGCCCGCATGGCGGCGCACATCACCTATCTGTCCGAAGCGGCGCTGCATCGAAAGTTCGGCCGAAACCTGCAGGACCGAGCCGCCGTTACCTATGGGTTCGACGCGGATTTCCAGGTCGAAAGCTATCTTCGCCACCAGGGATCGACCTTCGTCGACCGGTTCGACGCCAATTCCTATCTCTACATCACACGCGCGATGGATTATTTCGATCTGGCGGCGGAGCATGGCGGACAGCTGACCAACGCATTCCGGAACTCGCCGGTGCGCTTCCTGCTACTGTCGTTCACCAGCGACTGGCTGTTCCCGACACCGGAGGCGCGTTCGATCGTCAAGGCGCTGGGCGCGGCCTCGGCTTCGGTGTCATTCGTGGAAATCGAAACCGACAAAGGCCACGACGCTTTCCTGCTGGAAGAACCTGAACTCAGCCGCATCGTCCAGGGATTCCTGGACGGCTGCGCGGAGCGACGCGGATTGGCGCCGCGCAGCGGTGCGACGTCGATCGACCGGAAAGGCGCCAGGCCCCGCCACGGCATCCGCGCCGACCTCAAGCTGATCGCGGATATGATCAAGCCGGGCAGCAGCGCGCTCGATGTCGGGTCCGGCGACGGCGCCCTGCTGGAATATCTGGTCCACGAGAAGAATGTCGACGGCAGAGGCCTGGAGGTCGATCCCGACGGCGTGCACCTGTCGCTCGCGCACGGTCTGCCAGTGATCCAGGGCGACGCCAATACCGACCTGGCCGATTACGCGGACGGATCGTTCGACTATGTCATCCTGTCGAAAACGCTGCAGGCGATGCGCGACCCGCGTTCGGTGCTGGAGCACTTGGCGCGCATCGGGCGGCATGCCGTGGTCTCGTTCGAGAATTACGGCCATTGGCGAACCCGGCTGCTGCTGTCGCTGCGCGGCCGCGCGCCGGTGGACCCGGAACGGCCTTATCGCTGGTGGGAATCGCCCAACATTCACCCCTGCACCATCGCGGATTTTCTGGACCTCACCAAGGCGCTCGACATCGAGATCGAGGAGGCTTTGGTGCTGGGCCCGGCCGGCCGCGTCGTGCGCACCGTTTACCCGGCCCGTTCCGCCAATATCTTCGCCGAGCAGGCGGTGTTTTTGCTAAAACGGCGCGGTTAGCGCGCGTCGTTACGAGAGGCCGGTCCGATTCGGCTCCGTGGCAGGGCGCGGCAGGGTCAGGCGGCGACGCGCCTTGGCGGCGACCGAGGTGCCGCCGGCCGCGTAGATCTGCTTGGTCGCCTCGACCATGGTAACGCCGGCGAAGGTGGAGAACCAACGATCGCCCAGCCTTTCCCAGGCCGGCGCGGTGGAGAGGAGAAACCGCGACTTGAGCGGCGGGACATAGAGCGCCTTGGCGGTGCGTTCCGGCACGAACAGATTGTCGCGCAACATCAGGCTAAGCTGCGTCGTGGTGTAGGGACTGCCGTGGCCGAAGGGCGTCCGCTCAGTCCGCGCCCACAGGCCCGAGCGGTTGGCGGCGACGCTGAGAAGCCGGCCGCCGCCCGCCAGAACTCGCCAGACCTCGCGCAACATCTGCCGGCTGTGCTCGGTCGCCTCCAGCGCATGGACGATAAGGATGCGGTCGAACGACATGTCGGCGAATGGCAGGCTCGATTCCTCGGCCAAAGTCACCTGCCCCTGGCTCTCCGGCGGCCAGAAGACCACGCCCTGAGCGGCTGGCATCAGCGCCACCACCCGCTCGGCCTCCCCAAGAAACGGCCGCAGATAGGGCGTGGCATAGCCGATCCCCAGCACCGACTGGCCGCTCAGATCCGGCCACAGCTCGCGGATACGGCGGCGGAGTTGGCGCACCGCCACCTGCCCCAGGGTGGTCTGATAGAACTCCCGCAGATCGACGACGTCGCGGTACACTATCCGAGCGGCGGAAAGATGTGCAGCCCGTCCGCGCCGAGCGGCAGGTCGTGGATGCCGACGACCGCCTTCAGCGGGAGCTGGCCGTAAAGATGCGGGAACAGATCGCCGGAGCGCGCCGACTCCCACTTCCAGGGGCCGCAGCCATCCTCGACGACTGCGATCAGCAGCAGATCGGTCTGGCCGGCGCGATGACGGCGCGCGCTTTCGATCACCTGCGCGGCGGTGGAGAAATGGATGAAGCCGTCGCGGGCGTCGTCCGCCGATCCGGCATAGAAGCCGATCGCCTCGGCCCGCGCCCAATCGGCCCGGCTGGCCATATGATAGAGAAAGTCCATCACAGCAGGTCTCTCAACATCGCCACCAACGGCAGGTCCGCCGGCGGCATGGAATAGTCGGACAACTCGGCCGGGCGAACCCAGGCGAGTTTCTGACCCTCGCACGGCCGCGGGATACCGCGCCAGACTCGGCAGACATAGAGCGGCATCAGCAGATGGAAACTTTCATAGGCATGCGATGCGAAGGTGAAGGGAGCAAGGCAGCGTTCGTCGGTCTCGATCCCCAGTTCCTCGGCAAGTTCACGGACCAGCGCCGCCTCGGGCGTTTCCCCAGCCGCCACCTTGCCACCAGGGAACTCCCACAGGCCCGCCATATGCTTGCCTTCCGGGCGTTGCGCCAGCAAAACGCGGCCGTCAGGGTCGACCAGAGCCACGGCCGCCACCAGCACGATGCCGCGGGACACGCCATCGCTCATAGCGACCGCCGCCAGGACGAGCGCTTCAAAGCGAAGAACTCCGTCTCCACCCGGCCACGCTCGAAGGTTTCCTCGTCGCGCCTTCCGATATGAATCAAGCCCGCTTTTTCGAGCACGCGAATTGAACGGTCGTTGTCGGGAAGGGCGTTGGCGGTGACTTCCTCCAGCCGCAGTATTCCGAACGCGAAGCCGATGATCGCGCGGGCGGCTTCGGTGCCATAGCCGTGGCCCCAATAGTCTTCGCCCAGCCAATAGCCGATGGCGCCGCTGGACCGATTGTCATCGTCGATCGAAAGATCGATGCTGCCGACCATCTCATTGCCATCCCTCCGGATGATCAGGAACGGCCAGCCGACGCCGGCCGCCCGCTCCTCATTGGAGCGTTCGATCCAGGCGACGGCATGCTCGATGCGATAGGGATAAGGGACACGCACCAGCCAGTGCGCGACGCGCCAATTGCCGATCATCCTCGAGATCTCAGAAGCGTAATCGGGATTCGGCGTACGGAGGATCAGACGTTCCGTGTCGATCCGGTTGGCGTTGACGGTGCGAACCCGAGGCTTGACGATCGGCCATCTCATCGCAAGCTCGACGTGCGCGAGAAGAGGATTATCGGGACCGCCCCCAGATCAACTGCGGTAACTGCCATTGATATCGATGTAGCCATGGGTCAGGTCGCAGGTCCAGACGGTCGACTTGCCTTTGCCGACACCCAGATCGATCTCGATGTCGATCTCGGGGCCCTTCATATGCTGGGCCACCGGCGTTTCGTCGTAACTGTCGACGATCTGACCGTCGCGGGTGATGTCGATGCCGCCGATCGCGATGCAGAGGCGGTCGCGGTCGGCGCGCTCCCCCGCCTTGCCCACCGCCATGACGATGCGGCCCCAATTGGCGTCCTCACCGGCGATGGCGGTCTTAACCAGGGGCGAATTGGCGATCGCCAGCCCGACTCGACGCGCCGCGCCGTCGGAGGCGGCGCCGCGAATTTTGATCGTCACGAACTTGGACGCGCCCTCGCCGTCGCGCACGATCAGCTGGGCCAACTCGACCATCACCTCTTCCACGGCCCGGCGGAAATCCCTCAGGATCTTGCCACCGGCGCGGGAGATTTCTTCATGTTCGACAGCGCCGGTGGCGACGAACAGGACAGTGTCGCTAGTCGAGGTGTCGCTATCGACCGTGATGGCGTTGAACGAGCGCTTCACGGCGCGATCGACGATCTTCTGCAGCACTTTGGCCGGGATGGCGGCGTCGGTGAACAGAAAGGCCAGCATGGTCGCCATATCGGGCGCGATCATGCCCGAACCCTTGGCGATGCCGTTGATCGTGACCTTGGCGTCGCCGATCATCGCGGTCCGGGTCACCTGCTTGGCGAACGTGTCGGTGGTGCGGATCGCCTCGGCGGCGGGCTTCCAACCGCCGGGCTTCAGCCCCTTGGCCAAGGTTGGTAGCGCACCCGGGATCTTGTCCGCCGCCATCGGTTGCCCGATGACGCCGGTCGAGGCGACGAAGATCTCGGTCGGCTTGCATTCGAGCAATGCGGCCGCCGCTTCGACCGTGGCGGCGACCGTTTGATCGCCGGCCTTGCCGGTGAAGGCGTTGGAGTTGCCGGAATTGACGACGATCCCCCGGACCTTGCCGCCCTTCAGCGCGTGACGGCACCAGTCGACCGGCGCCGACGAACAGAGCGACCGGGTGAAGGCGCCGGCGATGGTGGAACCGGGCGCCAGCACCGCCAGCATCAGGTCCCGACCGCCATTCTTTTTAAGTCCGATGGCGACCCCGCCCAGCCGCACGCCCCCGATAGCCGGCAATGCCGGCTGTGCGTCTGGGGCGAGCGGAGAAACGGGAGACGTCGCCATGCGTTCAGCCTATTTCGTCTTCGGCGCGGGAGCCATCTGGCCGGCCGGCGGCGTTGCCGGAGCGGGCGGGGTTGCCGGAGCAGCGGTCGCGGGAGCGGGCGCCGAAGCCGGAGCAGCGGTCGCGGGAGCGGGCGCCGAAGCCGGAGCAGCGGCCGGCGCCGCCGGCTGGTCCACGACCGGGGTGCCGTCGGGATTGAAGCGTTCGATCTTGGCGCCCTTATGCAGGTCCTCGATCACCTTACGCTCTTCATCCTGCACCACGATGTTGGTGAGCTGCGGCTTCACCTGATCGAAGGCCGGCGGCGGCTGAGTCCGCTTGTCGAGCATCTGGATCACGTGCCAGCCATATTGCGAGTGAACCGGCGTCGCAGTGTATTTGCCCTTATCCAGCTTGAAGGCCGCGTCGGCGAATTCCGGGACCATCTTGTCCTTGGTGAAATAGCCAAGATCGCCACCGCTGGCGCCCGAACCCGGATCGGTCGACTTGTCCTTCGCCAGCTTTTCGAAATCGGCGCCCTTGTCGAGCTGCTTGATCACGTCCTTGGCGTCGGCCTCGGTCTTCAGAAGGATGTGCCGCGCATGGACCTCCTCGACCGGGGGAACCTGCTTGATCACTTCGTCGTACTTCGCCTTCAGCACCGTGTCGGTGATGCGGGCCTTGGCGGCGGTTTCAAAATAGGATTCGGCGACAATAGTCGATTGACCGAGGCGCAGACGCTGCACCAGCGCCGGGTCGTCGGTCAGCTTGTCAGCGGTGGCCTTCTGCACGGCCAGCTTGACGTCGATCAGCCGGTCGACGACGCGGGATTGCAGTTCGGCCGGCGGGATCTGCGCGGCGCGTTCGCCGATATCCCGCACGAAAGCGTCCACATCGGACTGGTTGATGGGCGCGCCGTTGACCTTGGCCACGACCGGGCTTTTGTCGGCAGGAGCGCTGGACATCGACGAGGATGCCATGCCGCCTGAGGGGGCACCACCGCCGGACGCCTGCTTACCGGCATAATATCCGCCTGCGCCGGCTGCTGCGGCGACAAGGACGACGACAATCGCGGTCATCGGACCGCGGGAAGAAGAAGAAGCCATGATGGGATAAACGCTCCAAGACGGGAGGGATCGGTCCAGCGGCAATGTTGCGCGACCGCGGATCCGGAGACGGGCGCATAGTACACTTAGCCGCTCCGCATACAAGCGCGACATGCGATATAGGACCGGTTCGTTGACAGGGACGGGTCGCGCCCTTATCTGACAGGCGTCTCGAACTCTTTAAATACGAGCCGTTCAATCGCCGGGCTCGGGCGAGGATTTTCTATGTTTGGTGCGGTCGCCCGCAGGCTGTTCGGCAGCGCCAACGATCGATTTGTCGGGAGCCTTCGCTCGAGGGTCCAGCAAACCAATGCGCTGGAACCAAAATACCTGCCGATGACCGACGATGAACTGCGCGCGCAGTCGGATGTGTTGCGTGGCCGGTTGAACGACGGCGAGACGTTGGAAGACATTTTGCCCGACGCGTTCGCGGTGGTGCGCGAGGCCGCCAAGCGGACCTTGGGCCAGCGCCATTTCGATGTCCAGTTGATGGGCGGCATGGTGCTGCACCAGGGCAAGATCGCCGAGATGAAGACCGGCGAAGGCAAGACCCTGGTCGCGACCTTGGCCGTCTATCTGAACGCGCTGTCGGGCAAGGGCGTGCATGTCATCACGGTCAACGACTATCTGGCCCAGCGCGACAGTGGCTGGATGGGGCAGGTTTACCGCTTCCTCGGCCTTTCGGTCGGCTGCATCGTCAACGGCCTGGACGACCATCAGCGTCGCGACGCCTACGCGTCTGACGTCACTTACGGCACCAACAACGAGTTCGGCTTCGACTATCTGCGCGACAACATGAAGTACGCGCTGGACGAGATGGTCCAGCGGCCGTTTAATTTCGCGATCGTCGACGAGGTCGACTCGATCCTGATCGACGAGGCGCGCACGCCGCTGATCATCTCGGGCCCGGCCGAGGATTCGTCGGAAATGTACCAGCGCGTCGATGCGCTGATCCCCAGCCTGGATCCCAGCGACTACGACAAGGACGAGAAGCACAAGACCGTGGCCCTGAACGAGCCCGGCACCGAGAAGATCGAGGAGCTGCTGCGCGAATCCGGCCTTCTGGAAACCGGCACGCTCTACGACATCCACAATATCAGCCTGGTCCATCACGTGAACCAGGCGCTGCGCGCCCACAAGCTGTTCACCCGGGACGTCGATTACATCGTCAAGGACGACAAGGTCGTCATCATCGACGAGTTCACCGGCCGCATGATGTCGGGCCGGCGTTATTCCGAAGGGTTGCACCAGGCGCTGGAAGCCAAGGAGCACGTGACGATCCAGCAGGAAAACCAGACGCTGGCGTCGATCACCTTCCAGAACTATTTCCGCATGTACCCCAAGCTGGCGGGCATGACCGGCACGGCGATGACCGAAGCCGGCGAGTTCGGCGAGATCTACAAGCTGGACGTGGTCGAGATGCCGACCAACCAGAATGTCCTGCGCAAGGACGAGGACGACGAGGTCTATCGGACCGCCGACGAGAAGAACGCCGCGATCATCACCCTGATCGAGGATGCCCTCACCCGCAAGCAGCCGGTGCTGGTGGGCACCGTGTCGATCGAGAAATCGGAGCATCTGGCGGAGTTGCTGCGCAAACGGCGCATCCCTCACGCCGTCCTGAACGCCCGCTATCACGAACAGGAAGCCGCGATTATCGCCGAGGCCGGCCGTCCCGGCGCCGTCACGATCGCCACCAACATGGCCGGCCGCGGCACCGACATCCAGCTTGGCGGCAATTTCGAATCCCGCGTGCGCGAAGAGACGATCGGGCTGGAGGGCGAGGCCAGGGAGGCGAAGATCCAGCGGATCCGCGTTGACCTGGAAGCCAACCGCGAGCTCGTCAGGCAGGCTGGTGGTCTCTACGTGATCGGCACGGAACGGCACGAATCACGGCGCATCGACAATCAGCTGCGCGGCCGGTCGGGCCGCCAGGGCGACCCCGGCAATTCGAAGTTCTTCCTGTCGCTCGAGGACGACCTGATGCGCATCTACGGGATGCAGCGCATGGACGGGGTGCTACAGCGTCTCGGTATCAAGGAGGGCGAGGCGATCGTCCATCCCTGGATCAACAAGGCGCTGGAGCGCGCCCAAAAGAAGGTGGAGCAGCAGCATTTCGAGGTTCGCAAGAACCTGCTGAAATATGACGACGTGATGAACGACCAGCGCAAGGTCATCTATGAGCAGCGCCGGGAAGTCATGTCGGCCGAGATCGTCACCGTTCTGGTCGACGACATGCGCCACGACGTGGTCGAGCGCATCGTGCGACGCAACGTTCCCGCCAATTCCTATGCCGAGCAGTGGAACATCGAAGGGCTGAAGACCGAGACCAAGAATCTGTTGGCTCTGGATCTGCCGATCGACCAATGGGCCGAGGAACCGGGCATCAACGACGAGGTCGTGCTGGAGCGGGCGATGGCCGCCTCGGACGAAAAGGCGGCGGAGAAGGTCGCGCTCTATGGCGCCGATCTGATGAACCAGATCTCGCGCAGCCTCCTGTTGCAGATCCTCGACCAGTCCTGGAAAGAGCATCTGCTGGCGCTCGACCATCTGCGCCAAGGCATCAATCTGCGCGCCTATGGCCAGCGCGACCCGCTGAACGAATACAAGCGCGAAGCGTTCCAACTGTTCGCGGCGATGCTGGACGACGTGCGCGAACAAGTGACGCGCTATCTCGTCAATATCGAATTCCGTATGGAGCAGGCCGAGGATATCCAGCCGCCGCCGCAACCGCCGATGTTCGAGACTAGGCGCGACCCGGCGCTGGACATGGAGGCGGGCTTTATCCAGTCCGATCAGGGCTCCGCTATGCTGCCTGTGGACGACAGCGGCGATCCCTGGGCGCGGGTGCAGCGCAATGCCCCCTGCCCCTGCGGCAGCGGCAAGAAATTCAAGCACTGCCACGGTTCGGCGGTCTGATTCTTCCGCGCGACTGAAATAGCACGCGATCGCGCCAACCCTTTGAATCATAGGGCTCGCGCTTGCCCCCCAATCTCGTGTTAAATGGCGGGACGCAAGCGGGGAGCATGAAAGATGGCCGAACAAGCGGGCATCGGCGCGGACGACATTAAGCAGGTGCAGGACTATGTCCGGCGGGAATTCAGCTCGCTGATGCGGCCGCTGAAATGGATCGCCTATCACTATACCGGCGGCGGCGCCGCGGCGAGCATCCTCGACGAGGGCAAGATCCGCGCAACCAACATCCTCTATATGGATGACGGCCGCGAGATTCAGCACAGCCTGGACTTTTTCCTGCGCGCGATGGCGCTGCGGCTGGAGCAGCGGCCGGGACCGACCTCATCAGCCTTGAACGACGTCATCGCCGAGTATCTCTCGCGCGTCGGCGGCACGGTGCCGCCCGATATCTGGATCGCGACCCTCACCACCGTGCGCGACGATGCGGATCAATGGCAGCCGCCGTCGGCCGCGGGCCACGGCGTGGCGCTGGGATTCGCGCCGGCCGGACTCGCCCGCGCGGCCGACGCGGGCGGCGTCCTGCTGGCGCCCTGCTGTTACGACGACGCCACCAAGCTCGCGATCATGGGACGCGGGCTTGAGGTGCTGGAGCGGCTTTACGAGCGCCGCCTGCGCAACAATCCGCGCGGGGCGGCCGACGCCGAGCCCCTGGTGCGTTACGTGGTGCGGGAACTGGCGCTGTTCGGGGCGCTGATGAAGCGGTCGGACCTGGCGCACGAGAACGAATGGCGCCTAATCCTGTGCAACCCCAGTCAGACGGCGGCCGGGGCGCGGCGCATCACGGCGCTGCCGAAGGGCGATTATACCGGGCTTTATATCGATATCGATCTGGCGGACGCCGCCGAAAGGCTTCCGATCGCGGAAATCCTGATTGGGCCCAGCCCGATGCAGCAGATGACGGCCCGCGCCTTCCGCACCCTGCTCTACAAGCATGGGTACGACAGGGTCGATGTCGTCTCGTCCCAGGCCACGGCCTGATCGCCCCCCGTTCAGCAACAGTCACCTAAGGAAAAAGCTCGATGAGGTTCTGGCTTTCGCTCGTCTCGGTCATGGAGGTCGACCAGATGGTCGACATCGCGCGCTTCGCCGAGGAGGTCGGGTTCGGCGGCATCACCGCCGCCGACCATCTGGTGATGCCGACGAAAATCGCCAGCAAGTACCCCTACACCCCGGACGGCGAGGTGTTCTGGCCGGAAACCACGCCGTGGCCCGACCCCTGGATCACGCTCGCGACCATGGGCGCTGTGACCAAGAAGCTGAAGATGATGACCAACATCTATCTGGCGGCTTTGCGGGATCCCTTCACCGCCGCCAAGTCGATCGCGACCACCGCCGTGTTCAACGAGGGCCGGATCGCCTGCGGCCTGGCATCGGGCTGGATTCGGGAGGAATACGAGCTGCTGGGCATCGATTTCGACAGTCGCGGGCCGCGGCTGGACGAGCTGATCCTGGCGATGCGAGCCTTGTGGACCGGCCGGAAGGTCAGCCACCGGGGCGAGTTCTTCAATTTCGACGCGCTGATGTGCCCGGCGCCCAAGATACCGGTGCCAATCTGGTGCGGCGGCGGCAGCAAGCCGGCGATCCGGCGCGCGGCGATGAATGACGGCTGGCTGCCTTTGCCGATGACGCTGGCGCAGATGACCGACGCGGCCGAGAATATCCGGGGCATCCGGGCCAAGGCCGGCCTGCCGATGGAGAATTTCACAATCTGCTTCGCGCCCGCCGAGCACATGACCAAGAGCGTGATGGACGGCGCCAAGGCGCTGGGCATCGAGGACATCATCGTCATCGGCCCCTGGATCCCATCCCCCTGGGACCTGGTCCAATGGACCGATCCGGGCGACAATTTCGCCGATCTCGCGGTGAAGAAGAAGGCGATGGCGCGTTTCGCCGAGACCGTGATCTCCAGGTTTCCGGGGTAAGGCGCATGAGTTCCGTCCTGCGCACGCCCGACGCACGGTTCGCCGGCCTGCCCGGCTATCCGTTCGCGCCGCATTACCAGGAGATCGCGGACGCGAGGCTCGGCGCCCTCAGGATGCATTTCGTCGACGAAGGGCCGCGGGATGCGCCGGTGGTCCTGATGCTCCACGGCGAGCCGACCTGGTCGTACCTCTATCGCAAGATGATCCCGATCGTGGCGGCGGCCGGCTATCGCGCGGTGGCGCCGGATTTCATCGGCTTCGGACGTTCCGACAAGCC
>Ga0182021_10009252_pt1 | contig 11665 bp, 10 predicted proteins | sample 612E3MmetaG_FD_120493 | JGI IMG/M metagenome (GOLD analysis project Ga0182021, IMG submission 120493) | Permafrost microbial communities from Stordalen Mire, Sweden - 612E3M metaG (Illumina Assembly) | ecosystem: Environmental > Terrestrial > Soil > Wetlands > Permafrost | place: Sweden...
GGAGGTTCCTATGTTTACTTGCGACCTTCTGGTTTGGTAACGGTAATTTCCACAACAAAGAGGCTTCTCTGTCGCTTATATCTAATGTTTTTAGCTTTAATTCACCATCCACTGAGTTATCGACGTTTATTTCATCTTCATTCTCATTACTGAGATTCTTTAGTTCACTTTGATCATCAACTTCATTGGGTTTAATATCCTTTTTCCTAGTTTCATTGGCCTGTCTAGGAATGAATTGCATTTTTTTATCTTCTAAAACCATTAACTGATAGATTTCCGTGGGAATCTCGTCAACCACCCTAATGGATCTGACCTGGGGTTTGAAGTTGAGAAGCTTATTTCTCATGGTTAAATCTAGCAAATTTTTTCTGAGTGCTCTTATCTTAACCTCTATGTTCACGTTTGCAGATTCTTCCATTTTGATACCTCAAAACTTCATTTAATGATATTATAATCTTAAAAAAGTATCTTGCTCTTATATGGCATAAGTTTTTCTATTAATCATGTCATAATCAATTGCAATATGCAATTTAATCTTAGTATAATTCAATAAATACCACGTTATTAATTTAATATGGATTTTTAATTTGTTCTAACCTAGTATCTATTGAAGATTTCTAATAGTTGAAACTTTCTAGACACAAACTTATTTAAAATAAACTCTAAAAAGAAAATTTAGGTAATTTTAAGGGTCTGTTTTGTATTTAAGATAAAATTGTATAGCATTCTGTTTAATTGTTCAGTTCATTACCTGAAAAATCTTTTCAATTCTTGAGCAACAATTTCAGGTTTGCCACTGTCTAATGATCCTGCATGACCAAGTCCCTCTAATTCAACACGATCTACATTTGGCAAGACTTTATTCATTTCGTCAAGGGTATGTCTCAAAAATTAAGGGCTTTTAATGCCTCCAATCAATAATATTTCAGCATTTACTGATTTGAAGTTATCTAATGTTCCTTTCATTTCTAAAACTAACTGATAATCATAATGAAATGATGGAACAAGTATTTTAAATGATACAAATCTCCTTTGACGTTTTTAGATTCATTTCGATAGTAGATCTTGAAAAATATTACTAGCAAAAAGCGAGGCAAACTAGTAATCCATGATGGTACGCCGCCATTGCTTTATTAACCTTAACAACCCTATGATCATTATCTAATATAGTAACTAAATCTGGAATAGCATCTAATATAAGTTTACACCATTCTATAGACTCTAAAATCGTTTTTTGTTTTATCAGAATTTTGATTGTAATGTACAATGTTCTCTTGCATAATAATCAAACCTTACTAAAATTATTTAGAATTATCAATTTCTACAAAAAATCCCCATTGATCCATCTTACTCCAGTTGCCCTGGCAAGATCTCGGTCTACTGACACGAGATCATCTTTATCCAGCATTGAAACATCATTTTTACCAACGATCCTTGTGAAATTGGCAATTTCCTTGGTTGAAACTTCAATGAAATTGTTCAACTTTCTGACACCATCGGAGAGATCAACTTGTTTGATAAGTGAAGGATCCTGGGTAGTAATTCCTGTAGGACATCTTCCAGTGTAACAGATACGGTACTGTTCGCAGTTAATTGCAATCAGAGCAGCTGTGCCTATGTAAACAGCATCAGCACCCAGTGCCAAACATTTTGCAAAGTCTGCAGAGTTCTTCAGTCTTCCTCCAGCTATAAGTGATATTCGATTTTTTAGTCCAAGATCATTCAATGTTTTGAATGCCCTTGGTATGGCTGTAAATATTGGAATACCGACATTTTCCCTCACATATTTATCAGTAGCTCCAGTTCCCCCTCCAAATCCATCGAGGGCTATATAATTTACTCCAGTTTCAGCCAGTATCCTTACATCTTCTTCAACATTTCCACACCCTATCTTAGCACCTACAGGAACTCCATTTCCGATATTTTTAAGCCAGGACACTTTTTTTTCAAGGTCTTCTTGGTTTAAGATGTCAGGGTGATGTGCTGGTGAATATGATGCATCTCCACTTTCAAGACCCCTCATATTCGCGATTTCGGCTGTCATCTTTTCAGCGGGCAGATAACTTCCTTTACCTGGGTAAGCTCCCTGTCCAAAACGTATCTCTATAGCAGCAGCACTGCTCAGTAATTTTTCATCTACGCCAAAACGTCCAGTAGAAAACTGTACTATCATATTACCATGATTACTCTGAATTTCATCGGACAAAACCCCTCCCTCACCAGAGTTAAATCCAATTTTTAACAATGAAGCGGTTTTTGCTATTACTTCTTTAGTTATTTTTGAAACAGCACCAAAACTCATTCCTGAAATCATAATGGGGCCACTGATCTTCATTGGTTTTTCAGATTCTGGGCCAATATACAGATCTGTTTTAACATCGTTTTCTGCATTCAATGGGATTTTCTTTAATTGTGCAGGTATGAAGTAAAGGTCATCCAGCGAGAAAGGTAATTCTTTAATGGATCCCATCGATCCAACTACGCTCTTGTCCATTGAACTTGAATCCTTTATCTCTACAATTTTTTGATAGAATAAATCATCTTCGTCAGACCTTTTTTTCCTCATGAAACTACGGCTTTCACCCACAGTGTCTTTATCACAGAAGTAATTTCCTTTCAATTCATATTCAAAGAATATAGGGCATGTGTTACAGATACAAACTTCTGGATCGATATTACATTCACTTGGGCCTTTGCTACAGTAAAGCACCTCACCACCACATTTATAGGGGTAACTTGGACACACCTTGCAGTGGCATTTGTTACGATTCTCAAGTGTATTTTTTATCTTCATTAATTTCTCTTCAGAGTCCTGAACCATTTTTATTTTCTCCAAGATGTATTACAGAATTATTTTTATAAACCATTTTTTTCAATCTCAAAACATCGAAATTGGATATTTTTAATCTTAAACAAAACGCATAGGATCGGTGTTTATATTAACAATAACAGGTTTATCTGATGCAAGTGCTTTTTCAACAGCTTCAGGAAGTTCATCTGGGGTTTTAACATTTATCCCAATTCCGCCACATTCACTCGCGTATGCAGCGTAGTTAAGGTCTTGTAGTTCTGTCTGCCAATTTGGATATCCTTCCATTTTTTGCTCCTGCATTATCATACCCAACTGCTGATTGTTGAAAATAAATACCTTAACTGGAAGATTGTATTTTACCGCCGTTAAAAAGTCTGCCATCACCATTGAAAAGCCCCCGTCACCGGTGATACAAATAACTTGCCTATCAGGATATATGATCTGTGCAGCCAAAGCAGCGGGCAATCCAAATCCCATTGTTGCAAGGTTACCCGACATAACCATCTTCTGGGACTTTTTCATCCAGAAGTTTCTTCCAAACCACCAGCAATGCTCTCCAACATCGAGAGTTAAAACAGCATTGTCTGCAACTTTATCGTTTAATACCTTTAAAATGTAGGGTGGCCTGAGGGGAGTTTTTGAATCATCAGTTTCTTCATTAAGAAGTTTGATCCATTCATCCTTCAATTCCTTTATCTCTTTTAAATATTTTTTTCTATTCTTTTCTTGAACCTGTTCATAGATTGCTGGAAGAATTTCAGAGCTGTTTCCAACCAATCCCACTTCCACAGAGTATCTTCTGGCCATCATCATGGGATCTATATCGATCTGCACAGTTTTATTTTCTGGTATTTGGGTCATATCAGAAAATGATGAACCAACCACAACAAATAGATCTGCATCCTCAACAAGTTTGGTTGAAGAGGTTGAACCTATACCTCCGTGACTTCCAACATAAAGCTCTTCGTTTTCATCTACAACGCCCTTACCTCGGAATGTGGTAGTTATAGGTGCATCAATTTTCTTAGCAAGCTTTAACAGGATATCACCACGACCTTTAACACCAAAACCAGCTATTATTACTGGGCGTTTTGATTGATCTATTACCTTTGCTGCCTTTTCAATCAAATAATCTGCTGGTTTTGTGGCCTTATTGGGAAAATTTCCTTCGAATGGAACTATCTCTGAGGAATATTTATGTTTCTGGACATCGTTAGGGATCCCAATATGTGAAACTCCCCGTTCGATAATTGAATGTTTGATTGCAAGAGTTGAAAGGGTAGTTGTCTGGTCCTTTGACATAAGAATCTTATTAAATACTGTTAACGGTTCGAAAAAGGAATATTGGTCTATTTCCTGAAACGATCCGGGTCCTATCAACTGTCTTTGTACCATGCCTGTGATTGCAACTACTGGTGAGTGATCAAGCTTGGCATCGTAGAGTCCTGTTGCAAGATTGGTTGATCCAGGACCAGCAACAGTTAAACATGCTGCAACATGTCCGGTTAACTTACCATATGCTGAGGCCATGAATGCAGCGGTCTGTTCATGTCTGACTTGTATAAATTCCAGTTTGTCATTCCTTTTAATCGCATCGACAACACCTAAGATTGATGTTCCAGGGATTCCAAAGACATGTTTGAGCCCAAGTACGGCCATCTGTTCAACCATAATATCAGAAACAGTTGAACCCTCCTTTTCATATTCTTCAGTCTCTTCGGTCAGTAAAACAAAAAGATCTTTAGGAGAATTACAAACAGGACATCTCCAATCATCAGGCAATTCATCAAATTTTTTGCCCTCTACATCTTCATCATATGTATAATTACAGACAGTACACCTATATTTGGCCATTTAAACACCTATTGTGATTTGTTTAAACTTATCTATACCTTATTTATGGTGTCTAAAGTTAATAAATCATTGTATTTCTGATATGCTGTACCTATTTATCTTCCTGTAGTATGGAACATGATTTAATCGCCCATAATTTTCAATCCATAGGTAATTATTATACCTTAAAGTCCAATTAAATAGCATGGGAAAGTACAAGATCAACTCCCGCTCAGACAACAGTGTATTCGTAGTTACGGAATCATATAAAAAGCTTTGTAACAGATTAAAAAGACTTAAGAAAAGTAGGGGGAGAATTATTCATGTTGTAGGTGCTCCTGGAACAGGAAAATCATCTAACATATATTCTGCACTTGATGAACTCGGTTTAGATGTCTACGATACAGGACTAAGAATCAAAGATATTGATATGGATTCTGGGAATGTTTTTAAAGAGGTTTACAAGGAAATGAAAGGGGATCTTGGGGCAGGATCCAAGAAAGAAGTTTATGAGGGATTATCCCAATTTGATGCATTGTTGTTTGCTGACAGATTCCATGATTCTCATCTTCTGGACAAAAAAAATATAGGATTCAGTGTATGGACTGGCCAAACTGGATTTAAGGCAACTAAGTTCTATTTGCTGTGTATCATAGAATACTTTAGGGAGAGAAAGTCATTTAAAAGAATTAATATGATCTTACAGACTGCATGGAGAGTTAATTTTCGAGGGAAAAAGTACGATGTATTTTCTGACTTCGGGATCATTTCGCTGGTGATCATTGCTTTATTGAAGATATTTTTTGAGGTGGTTGTAATATCCTATTCCCCTCAGGAAACACTTAAAATAGTAAAAAAACATGTAGATGCCGATGATAAACTTATAGAACATTACATAGACCAGTATGGATCCAAACCCCGATTTATATGTCAGGCTATTGAGAAGGATAAATAACTTATTTTGATCCAGAAAGGTCTAATTCAACTTGATGATCAATTAATGATACATGGAAATTGGAGATAATTTGATAAAAAAGAAATATATAAGTTAAATTAGATCGAATTGGATTACCAGTCAAATTTTAAAAAATATAATTTGTTGAAGAAAATGATAAGAACCCTAATAAAGTCTACCAGGATAACATGGGCTGCTAAAAATGTGAATATGTATCTTCTGGTGCTTACATATGCCTACTTTGCAGATATTGTAATAAAAAATCCAATTCAGATATTTGAAGGCCTTATCTTGGTATCAGCACTTTGGGGAGCTCTTTACAGTTTAAATGATCTCACCGATATTGAACATGATAGGCAAGATAAAGACAAAAAGCACAGACCATTTATACAGGTGAATATCGACAAGAAATACATAATAATTTTCTTCATTGCAGTTATATCAGCTGTATTCATAATAGCCCTGACAACTTTAATTCATTCATTTACAATTCTATTAGGGCTCATGCTGCTCAATCAGATACTATACACTGTTCCTCCAATAAGACTTAAAGATACGGTACTTGCACCATTTTTCAGTACCGCAACCAATTCTGTACTTAGAATGGCTTCTTGTGCTGTCCTTCTGGGTAACATCTTTATAGTGCCGTTCAGTGTCTACCTCTTCATGTACACAGCAAGTATGGGAACATACATAATGTACAAATCTAAACAGGGTGCAGCAAGTGTTTTGACGGTGATATCGGGTATAATACTTGTTTATGCACTGTTAATGGGAGATATGAATTTAATTCAGTTTGCTGTGGCTGTTTTACCCGCATTTTTAGCTACCATACCTCTTTATCTTTCACTTTTCACGCAAAAAGACAAGATGTTTGATATTGCGGATGTTCTGTACCATCAGATTGCAATGATCTTCTATTTGATAAGTATATTGTACATACTTTTTCACAACACTCACAATCTGTATTTCTAACCTCTGAAATGGAATCAGATAGAAATAAACTCTAAAATCAATTATTTTTACTTTACAGATATTATTTATAATGGATTCCTTACTTATCAAAAAATAGAAGAGATGGGAGTATAGGATTAAAACATAATTTACTTATTTTTTAAACCATCTAGATGAATAACCCTATTATCCTATATGCTATTCCACCGACAATCAGAGCGGTCACTATATTGGCTACTGCTATGGATGCGGTTGCTTTCCATCCGAATTCGCGAAGCAAAATTGTCAGAGTGGCTAAACATGGTATAAACAACATACTTACAAGTGCCAGTATTATGAATTGAATAGGTGTTAAAACCGCTGCAAGATTGGTACCGAATAACGCTACCAACATAAGGAGTGTAAATTCTTTCCTAACTGCTCCAAATATGAGAACTACACCTGCAATAACTGGAAGACCCAGCCAAAAGACAGTGATTGGGGCTAAGAAATTAGCCACAGGTGTGAGAAACCCTAAGGCATATAAACCCTGGATAAGAGCACTACCAATAATATAAATTGGAAATACTACATAAATCAATGATTTAGTTCTTGACCAAGTCTGTTTAGCTGCAACAGAAATAGATGGAACTTTAAATGTGTGCATTTCCATGATTAATCCTGAAGTCTCCCCCGGGACAATTTTTAAAGCAATTCTGCCTAATATGAACATCACTGCAATATCAATTACATATAGAGCTAAAGCCCACCATACACTTACAAATACAGCCACTAACCCCAAAATTACAATTGTTCTTGCTGCGCACGGTGCAAATGTTATGGCAAATGCTGCAAGCAATCTTTCACGTCTTGTCTCTAAAATCCGAGTACTCTCGATAGCAGGCACATTACATCCATAACCAAGAATCATGGGAATAAGGGCTTTTCCATGCAGACCAATTTTGTGCATGGCACTATCCATCATAAATGCCACTCTGGTCAGGATTCCTGAATTCTCAATCAAACTCAGCATCATATAAAAAGGGATTACAAATGGTAGTACAAGTGTCACACCGGCAACAATACCTCCAAAAGCACCATTCCATAATATTGTGGTTAAAGCTCCGCTTGTTTGCGGGTTTACTGGTTGGAAGAAACCAAATGCTTGTGTGAGTAAACTTGAGAAGAAATCTCCAACAACGAAGGTCCACAGGAGTAGTCCACCCACAACAAGGGCAGAGACGAAATAACCCAAAACTCTATGTGTAACTAATTTATCCAACTTCTCTGCAAAGGTGATTTTTATATCGCTTTGTAACTGAGCTCCATGAGCAAATTGATTTGCAAGAAAATATCTTTCCGATGCAATAACAGCAAAAGAGGGCTCATTATGAATACCTTCTATTTCTCTAGCTAGATCATAAGCAGAGTTCACTATCTCCTGCGTTTTTGATTCGACCAACTTTCGAATTTCAGGATCGTTTTCAAGTAATTTTATGGCAACCCAACGTGATGGATATCCTAAGTCCAGATCTTTCGATTCTAATAAATTATTTAGCTTTTTTATTCTGTTTTCAACTTCTGCACCATACTCTAGTGTGGTTACTTTGTTTTCAGATTTATTATAGGCTATTTCGGTGGCTACTTCCATTAATTCGTGTAATCCTTCTCCACGTATAGCTATAGTTGATACTACCGGTACACCCAAAGCAGCTGAAAGCTTTTCCGTATCAATAATTATTCCTTTTTGTTTGGCTAGATCTACTTGGTTTATGCAGACAACCATAGGTACTTGCATTTCTTTGAGCTGTATGGTAAAAAATAGATTACGCTCAAGTACAGATGCATCAACTACATTGATTACTACATCTGGTTTTTCGAAGGCAATGTATTCCCTCGACACGATTTCTTCCATAGAATAGGTTGAGAAAGAATATATGCCAGGTAGGTCGATTACCTCGATGTTTTGACCTTCGAAGAGTAGTTTTCCTTCAGCCCTCTCAACTGTTTTTCCTGGCCAGTTCCCGATTATCTGATTGGAACCTGTTAGTTCGTTAAAAATGACACTTTTACCTACATTGGCGTTTCCAGCTAGTGCAATGGTCAAATCTATATCATTACTTTTTTTCACAGATCCTTCTTTAGAGTTCAATTGTATGGCCTTGTTATCGCTGTCAGTTTCGATGATACTCATAAGCTTATATTCCTTATATAGATGGTTTATCGTCAATTAATTCTACAAAGACATTGCATGCTATGTCACGCCCAATAGCAAGTTTTGAACCCCTAATTGCTACTTCAACAGGCCCGCTTAAAGGTGCAATTTTAATTACACTGATAAATGCTCCTATTGTGATGCCCATATCTAATAGTCTTCTGATCACCTTGTAATCTCCTCTGATAAATGATACTTTGCCCTTTTGGTGATTTTTGAGTTCCATTATAGGAATAAGGTTTTCATTTCGTTTTCCAACTTCATTCACTTCTTCTTCTTTTCTTCTCAGGCATTCTTCGCATGTGGTAAATTTTAGGTCACATGCAGGGATTACACTGTCATCTGGACATTTGTCTGGATGATCCAAAACCTGACAAAGGGCTCTTTCAGCATCATCAGATAGAGAGTGTTCCATTTCACAGGCCTGATCGTGTAAAAAATGATCTTTAAGCTTTAAAATATCATGAAGAAATCTTTCCAGCAGTCTGTGCTTTCTTGTAATGTTTTTAGCAACTTTGAGTCCATTTTCCGTCAGCTTTACACCTTTATATTGCGAATAATCTACATAGTCCATTTTTTTAAGTTTTTTAAGCATTTCTGAGACACTTGCTGGCGTTATACCCAATTCTTTGGAGATCTTTGAAGTTTTAACAGTTTTTTCCTTCTGGCTGATCTTGTAGATGGTTTCTAAATATTCTTCGATATTTGAGCTGAGTTTTTCATTATTTGACATTTAGGTTCACCTAAACTTTCTTTAAGAATAGTTGTTTAATGTGTTATATAAATGTTAGGTTTACCTAATAAAATTTAAATTAAAGTATTCTTAAAAAAATTAATTCTCAATTAAAAGTATTAAAAAAAAAATGTTAATTAAAAAAAAAATTTTTAACGTTTAAAAAAACCTAGAATAGTTTCCCTAACTTTATTAAAGCTTTAGGGGACACTTTTATTAGTAGTTTTATTAGTTCTTTGGTGCTTATGTTTTCGAACTCGGTGTTCTGAAATGCCACGGCTATTGAGTCGAGATCTGAATCCGAAAGGCTGAGCATGTAGTCTTTGGTTTTCAGATACTTTTCAAATGAGTTACCTATCTCTGTTTTGCATTTCTTCTGGTATTCCATCAACCTTTTTTCTGAGTAATCTTCATCTTTCACTGCAGCTGCTGCAACTTCACCAGCGTACATACCGGCTTCAAGGGCTGTAATGATTCCTCCACCTGTTAATGGATTTACATGTCCTGCTGCATCGCCTACTATGATAATGTTGTCTTTAACCAGTGTTTTAAGCATTCCCCCCACAGGATCTCCGCCTATGTTAAGCTCGACTGGCTGTGCATTTTTGGTGGCTGGACAGGTTTTAACAAATTCCAGGAGATGTTCATATGCACTTTTATGAGTGTAGGTTGATACAATTCCAAGGCCTACATTAGCTATATCGCCGCCCTTTGGGAAGATCCATGCGTATCCTCCAGGGGCAACACTGCCAAAGTAGAATTCTATAACGTCAGGATCTTCCATCTCAAGTCCAACCATTTCAAATTGGATTCCAGATTCCATGTTTTTAGGTTTAACAGAAGTCTTAAGACCACCCCATCTTCCAACACGGGATTCTGGCCCATCTGCACCAACCACTATTTTGGTCTTAATCTCGAAGTCCTCTCCCATACATTCACAGCTCACAATGTAACATTCAAAGTCCTTTCTCATTCCCCTTGCCAGGGTTTTGATCATGATTGTGGTGCCAGCCCTTGCAGCATCCATGGCCATAAATTTGTCAAAAACTTTCCTCTCCAGGATGTAACCTGCCTCAGGGAGTTTAACCTGGTCTTCTTTCATCCAAACGTCTGTTCCATTTGGAGATATAAGACGGACTCCACTAAGTTCTTTGGTTACCCATCTACTGTTAGGTTTAATTCCAAGCTTCTTAAGGCCTTCTTTTGATACTCCCTCTGCACATCTTTTAGGTGCACCAATTTCGGATTTCTTATCTATTAGTATTACTTCTGCACCATTCAGGGCTGCGTGTTTTGCAGTAGATGATCCAGCCGGACCTGCACCAATTACAAGAACATCTGTCTCGATTAACTTCATAAAATATCTCTCCGTTTATTCCTCTTTAGCTAAAGCGTTGACAGGACATACTTGTATACATATCCTGCAGTCTTTACATCCTTCTTCGTTGAAATTTAAACTTGTCTCACGGACTTCAATTAAACAGCGAGGACATACTCCTGCACATTCCCCACAATACATACACCATTCATTAACTATCATATTTACCAACCTACATTTTTATTAGATTAAGTTCTTTAAACTTTCTTACTATTTATAGATTCATTGAAGATAAAATAGTAACATTCCATTGAATCCAAATTGGAATTATGGATTTATTAATAATCTCTTAAAAATTACTTTTATTTTTAATTGAAATTCTTTATTGATAACTGTTTGAAACTATGATGCATGGATTAGATAAAAAAAAGTTTTAAATTAGACTTAAACCTGTTATTCTTGTTTAATAGTGGATAAAAATATATTATAAAGGTTAACGAGAAATATCTACTTAATATCAGATTTAAATATTAAAAAAAATATTTAATCTTCATCTTCTTTTGCTTCTTCATCCTTGCGGCTTTTGAATACATATCCACATGTACTGCATAAAAGAGCCCCTGTTTTAGCTCGAGCATGATATTCAGGTTCAATATCCCTTTTCAGAGTTTTATCCTTACTACCGCATTTAGGACATTTTTCATCAAGTTTACCAAGGTTCACAATATCATCCTCCAAATTTAAGATTATATTCATTCAAACTAAAAAATGTTTTATTTTTCACTTTATAATTAAAAAAAATTGGATAATTTTTAGGTACCTTTGAGCATTATGTCCATTATTGTATTTTTACCCCTTTTGGTGGA
>Ga0182021_10009253_pt1 | contig 11665 bp, 9 predicted proteins | sample 612E3MmetaG_FD_120493 | JGI IMG/M metagenome (GOLD analysis project Ga0182021, IMG submission 120493) | Permafrost microbial communities from Stordalen Mire, Sweden - 612E3M metaG (Illumina Assembly) | ecosystem: Environmental > Terrestrial > Soil > Wetlands > Permafrost | place: Sweden...
AAAATGGGGGTGCTTGCCCCTCTGTTGGGCACATGGAAGGCGGAGGCAATGTCTCCGATGGGGAAAATCCGGTGCACGCGGACGTTCGCACCCGTACTCGGCGACAGGTATATTCAGCTCCGGGCCCGGTGGGAATTCGGCAAGGGGGCGTACGAGGAAATCGCTCTCTACGGGATCAAAGACGGCACGCTCTCGTTCTGGTCGTTCACGTCCGACGGGAAGAGATCGGAAGGGTCGATCGCCAACGCGAGCGAGATCCACGACCAGGCTATCGCGTTCGAGGCGGAGATGCCGGCCGGACGGGCGCGGATGATCTACTGGCCGGACGGCGAACGCGGCTTCCATTGGGCGGTCGAGGCGAAGACGAAAAAGGGATGGAGCCGGTTTACCGAGCACCACTACCTCCCCGCCTGATGGTTACGATACCCCCCTTTTACGATTGCTAAAAATGAGACTGAAGACCCGCGTGCTGATACTTCCCGGACTGTACAATTCCGGCCCCGAACACTGGCAATCGATCTGGGAGAAAGAGAACCCCGGCTTCACGCGGGTTCTCCAGCGGGATTGGGACTCTCCGGACCGGGCGGAGTGGGTCGCCGCGCTTCACATGGAGATTTCTTCTTCTCCCCTTCCGGCAACACTTGTCGCCCATTCATCGGCGTGCGCGCTTGTCGCACACTGGGCGTCGGTTCACTCCGGTCCGGTCAGGAGTGCGCTTCTCGTCGCACCGAGTGATCCTGAAGCGGAGAGCTATCCGAAGGGACCGACGGGATTCTCACCCATGCCCCTCACGCGGCTGCCGTTCAGGACGATCGTCGTCGCAAGCACGAACGACGGGTACGTGACGCCGGAGAGGGCGGGGTTTTTCGCGGAACGATGGGGAGCGCGGATCGAGTTCATCGGACCTGCAGGCCATATCAATTCAGCTTCCAGACTCTCGCGATGGCCGGCTGGTTTTGCACTGCTCCAGGAGCTATTGCAGTCGGGAGACGAAACCATCGCGCCGGGAAACGGCGCCTGACAGACAGGTCTCGAGAAAGGAACCATCGATCAGTTCTTATCAGCGCATTCGCGACCCGTACGCATCTCTGCGTTACCCGGCGTACCGCAATTTCATCACCGCCATATTCCTGTTCACTATAGCGTTCCTCATACAGGAAGTCGCGCTCGGTTATGAGCTGTACACAATCACCCATGATCCTCTCGCGCTGGGGCTGACGGGGCTCGCCACGTTCGTGCCGTTTATCGGGCTCTCGCTCTTCGGAGGGCATCTGGCGGACCGGATGAGCAGGCGCCTGATCATACTCGTCGCAATCAGCGTCATCACACTCGGCTCCCTCTTCCTTCATTTCTTCGCCCGGTCAGTTGAGGCAGGAAACGTCTCTCCTGATATCCTTGTCCCCGTCATCTATGCGACAGTGTTCATGATCGGGGTGTGCCGGGCTTTCCAGTCGCCGGCCTCTTCTTCGCTCCGGGCATTCCTGGTCCCCATCGCAGCGTACGAGAACGCCGCCACATGGAGCACCTCGGCCTTCCAGGCCGGCGCAATATTCGGCCCCGCGATTGCCGGGTTTCTCTTTTCCTGGCTCGGATTCTCCGATACGCTGCTTGTCGTCATCTTCCTCTTTGTCTGCGCCCTCTTCTTCTACTCCCGGACAGGGGACAGCCGTGCCAGCGGAACGCCCGCCGGGGGATCTTTGCTCGCGAGCGTGAGGGAAGGAGTGGGCTTCGTGTGGAAGACGAAGGTCATCCTCTACGCGCTCTCCCTCGACCTTTTTTCAGTCCTCTTCGGGGGCGTGTTCGCCCTCCTCCCCATATACGCACAGGACATACTGAACGTGGGCGCCCAGGGCCTCGGGATACTCCGCGCAGCCCCTTCCGCGGGCGCGGTGATCATGCTCCTGGTACTCCAGAGGGTGTCACCGATGAGGCATGCATGGCGCACTCTCCTGATATCCGTCGCCGGGTTCGGCGCGTCGGTTATCGTCTTTGCAATCTCCCCCTGGATGGGTCTTTCGGTCGCGGCGCTGTTCGTGAGCGGGGCATGCGACAGCATCAGCGTGGTAATCCGCCAGACAGTCCTCCAGCTGAAGACCCCGGACGAAATGCGCGGCCGCGTCATGGCGGTGAACGGGATCTTCGTGTCATCGTCAAACGAGCTCGGGGCGTTCGAGTCCGGGACCACCGCCAGATTGATGGGAGTCGTCCCTTCGGCCGTATTCGGAGGGGTGATGACACTCCTCATCGTCGGCTGGGTTTCATTGAAGGCGAGGGAATTGTTCAACGCGAGATTCGACGCGAGAGGACAGGATGGCTGACACGATTTGTCACGCAACGCAGGGGGGGCTCATGCTGCTCGCCCCCTTCATCGCGAGGATACGGAGAAAGGTGTGGATCCGGGTGCTTGTTCTGACCGGTGCGTTCTTCGGCGCTCTTCCCGATCTCTTCGGTGCGTACGGCAACCTGGTCCGTCACGACCAGTGGAAGCTCTACATCTCCGCACACGCAGGGCCCCGGGGGCAAATTCTCCGCTATGTTCCGATGTACTGGCTTCACCTGTTTGTCGATTCATTCACACACGGCCCGGGGAAGCGATGGTGGATCTGGAACGAGCGGTTGTGGGTGGAGGTGGCGCTCTGGGTGGTGAACTTCGCGATCATTGCGTGGTTTGTGAAAATATGGAGGAGTAACCTCCCACAAGATGAACTGCGGAGCAGGACGGAAAGAGATTTTCGTGCGGGACCGGGATAGCGGCGCCCGGGTGACCCGTATAATGGGCTCGGGCCCTTCAGGTCACGATCAAGAGCCGCAGGACGATTGTGTCACGCGGCATGATCGCGAGCCTGTCAGGCCCAAGATTCGAGAAGAGAACTCTGTACTGCGGACAACCTCAACGCCGGCGACCCTGCGCCCGGTACCCTCCGCCTCCGCCGCCACCACCGTAGGAACGGTAACGGAACCCTCCATTATACGGAGCGTACACGCGGTTGTAGTAGGGTCGATAGAACCCGCCCCAGTATCCCCCCCAATAGGAGGAAAAATACCACGGGGACCACCAGGGAGACGCTCCCCACCAGTAGTACGGCGGGTAGCCCGCATAGTATCTTCCAGGTTCTTCACCGCCGCCCCAGGGCCCGTCCGTTCTCATCATCGCGCTGAGGACACTATCGCTTACTCCCGAATCAGCAAGCTCGATGACATCGGGCGTCCGAAGATGAAATGTCGAGCCGGAGTTTCTGATCATGCTGACGATGACATCGTCACCAATCTTTGCCTTCGAGAGCGCGATGACATCCTGCTTCGACATCAGCGCGAGCGAATCCCTCACCGGCGGGCGATCCCGGTAGCGATACCTCGAATACTCAGGCGCGCATCCCGCGGCCGCGAGGGCAAACACAAGGACAGCAAGTCCCGCTGTTGTACGATTCATATCCCCTCCCTGCTCCCTGCCGGCGATCAAGCCGATAAAGACCGGACGACCTCGACACTTCATGGCCAGCCGTGGCGGCAGGAAAATTATAGTTGTACGGAAACATATGATTTTGGGTGGGGGGTGATGGTGGTGAAGCGAAACCCCTACTCCACGATATACCTAACATCTTGAGCAACAAACAAGTGCCCGGGCATCACGATTGCCTTTCCTGTTAGACGAGAAGGGAGGCACCCGGGTTTAATCCGTTATAATTCACGGGTATCAATCTACTTCAGAGTGACGGGATCGCACCGGCGCGAGACCCCATTCCCGCTAAATGCTTCAATTGCAAAGTAATAGCCCTGCCCGGCATCCAGCGCGCGAACTTCGAGTGTGTCCGGCCGGTCCGCGAACACCTGATAGGTCTGATACAGCCTGTCCCTGGCGATGCCCCACAGGATGTTGTACCCCACCGCCCCCCCGACGCCGTCCCAGGTAACGGTGGCATTGCGGGGATCGGCATGGCGACGCACGTGCAGATTTCCGGGGATCCGCGGGGGAGGACCGTCCCCCTTGCCAAATATCCTGATGTCACTTATCGCCAGGTTCGCCGATGCTACGTGAATATGCTCATACCTGATGAACCTCGTCTTCACAGGCAATGGAAGCTCGATATAGGCGTCCGGTCTGTCCCTCTGCTCTCCGCTCAGGTCGGCGAGGACTTTCCACTTCTTCCCGTCGGCGGAATGAGAGAGCCTGAACTGCGTCGCAACAGCCGAATCACGTGAGAACACGCCCGACCTGTAGTCGGCGTAATTCACCTGAACCGCTCTCACGGTGGCCGGACGCTCCAGATCGAGCGCAATCCACTCGCCGGGTTTGTTCGCGCCCGCGACCCAGAACGTACGGGGGTTTTCATCAGTGACATTCGATGCGGGGAACGAGTCACGTGCCGAGGATGAAATGCACGGTTTCCGGTAGGAGAGGAGCATCCAGCCCGCAAACAGCTCATCTCTGCCGGTCCATTTGCGCGCGGGGAGAAAATGAGGGAAGTCGCCGAACCGCGTGTTCGAATACATCTGACCGTCGCGGTCGAAACCGGCCGGAAACATCGCAATGCGCCGTTCGAAGTTGAAATTGACGGCAACCCACGGCGTCCCGGTATTCCAGTAGTTCCCGAAATTGTCCCGGAAGGTGTTCCCGTGACCGGCGCCCGCCATGAATCCCCCCGGCTTGTACGAGACCGGATTGTACGGCGCATACGTAAAGGGACCCAGGGGACTGTCTCCGACATACGTCCCGTTCGCGTAGACATTGTACTCCGTCCCCGGAGCAGCGTACTGGAGATAGTACCTCCCTTCGTGCTCTGTCATCCAGGCGCCTTCGATGTAGGGGCGGACGGTATCGCGGTGATCGGGACCAAACCTCTCCCAGCCGTGCCTGTCCGGGTGAAGGGAGAGGAGGGGCTTCGCGCGATCGATGTATGTCAATCCCTTTGTGCGGTCAAGTTCGATCCCGTAGATGGGGTAGACATTCGACGAGCCGAAGTACATGTACCACCTGTCCGACCGATCATCGTGGAACAGGTCCGGATCCCACGGACCGAGGGCCCCGGGGAGGGGCGGGAGGAGAGGGTTAAAGTACTGCAAATGCCCGTCCTGCGGCGACGTTGTGAAGTAGATCGGACGCCGTTCAAACGTAGACTGGAACAGATAGAGCGTGTCACGGACCGAAAGAACTGCGGGGGCGCACATGTCTTCTTCCGGCCACATGGAAGGCCTCACAAATTCCCAGTGGAGAAGGTCGGTCGAACGCCACCAGCCGCCCGAATTCGTGACGAAGAGAAAGTATGCGTGACGATGGTTGACGATCACCGGATCAGCGCCCGAGCGATACGATATCCCCTCTTTGGTCTCTTCGACGCTGTACTTGTAGTCGATATCGATCGGATTGCACCAGGTCTTCTGACCGGGAAACTGTGAACGAGCTGGGGAAAAGGACGCGAACAGGCTCAGAGCCACGCCTGCGACGAGAGTGCCCGATTGCACTGGACGGCCTTGTGGGTTATCCTTTGTTCATTGCTTCTTTGACCCGCCCGGGAATCATGGGGAGCTCGAAGAGTCTCGCACCGACAGCATCATAGATCGCATTCGCAATCACGGCACCCATCGTGACGATCGCCGGTTCGCCGCCTCCCTGGGGGGGAGCATTCTCATCGTCCAGGATGTGTGTTTCAATCTTCGGAAGCCAGGAGAACCGGGGGATTTCATACGTCCCGAAATTGACATCCGTAATCTCCTCTCCTTTGAAGCGGAGCCCCTCACGCAGGGCATAACCGAGCCCCATCGTGATGCACCCCTCCATCTGAATTGTGGCTCCCGCGGGATTGACAACGAGTCCCATGTCCTGCACTGCGAGGACCCGCTTCACACTGACATCCCCCGTCCCCTTGTTGACTTCGACTTCGGCGATGGATGCCACATATGTCCCTGCGTCAATGCCCAGGGCGACGCCGAGCCCCCGGCCACTCGGAGATTTCGCCGGCTTCCAGCCGAATTTCTCAGCCGCGGTCTGGAGCACACGCTTCATTTTGGCATCCGAGAGATGCTGCAGGCGGAATTCGACAGGATCGATCCCCGCTTTCGCGGCCATGATGTCAATGTGCGATTCCCTGGCAAACGAGTTCGAGTTGTTCCCCGGTGCGCGCCACGCACCGGTGGCGAAGGGATGAGTCCCCTCGCCCCCGACCCAGCTCGAATTGTATGCCGTGGTCCGGTGGTTCGGGATCTCGTAGAAGTGAGGCGCTCCCCTTTCACCGGCGAAGTACACGTGATAGTCCCAGAAACTGATCCTTCCTTTTCCCGTAATCCCGGACCTGATCTTGATCACCGCCGCCGGGCGGAACGTATCGTAGAAGAATTCCTCGTTTCTCGTCCACGCCACCTGGACAGGGCTCCCGGAGAGGCGGGCAAGGCGTGCCGCCTCGACGACCTGGCCGTGCGCCGTCTTCCCGCCAAACCCTCCTCCAACGAACGGCGTAATCACCCTGACGTCCTCTGTGCGGAAGCCGAGTGCTTTCGCCACTTCCTCCCTCGCCCCGAAGGGGGCCTGCGTCGAGGCCCAGACGGTCGCCCTCTTCCCCTCGATCTTAACGACGGCCTTATGTGGCTCCATCGGGGCGTGCGCGACGTACGCATTGAAATACGTCTGTTCCAGAACCGAAGCGGACTCCTTCTCCCCGGCCGTGAGATCTCCTCCCGAGGCAACCACCTTCCCGGCGGGGGCGACTTTCAGCAGGTGCTCGTAGATCGACCTGTCGTCCACTGTGGACAGGGGGGTCGCCGGCGGGTTGTCGAACTTCGCCTTGATTTTCGAGAGGGCCGACTGTGCGACATCCGGGTATTTGTGAAGCACCGCCACAAGGTCGCCGTCCCGGATCACGCGGGCCCCCTCCACCCTGCCGGCTTCGCCGGTATCAACGTCGACGAGTTTCGCCCCGTGCGCGGGAGGGCGAAGGATCTTCGCGTAGAGCATCCCCGGAAGGTCGATGTCCCCGGCATATTTCGCCTTGCCCGTGACCTTCTCGCGTGCATCCCTCCGTGTGAGGGGTTTGCTCATGATCTTGAATTCCGACGGCTTCTTGACGACCACCGGGTCGGTGAGGTGACGCTCGATCTTTTTCCCCTTTGCCAGCACGGCATAGGCAACGCGGGTCTTCGCATTCGTCCGGTCGAACACTGCGCCCCCTTCCGTCACAAGATCCTTCACCGGGACTTTGAGCTGCTCCGAGGCCATCTCGATCAGGACCCTCCTTGCCTCCGCACCTGCAGTCCGCAGCGAGGGGCCGAATGCGCGGGTACTGAGCGATCCAAACGTCCCCCTGTCCCAGGGACAAAGGTCAGTGTCCCCCATGACCATGTCGACGTCATCGATATGGACATCGAGTTCGTCGGCGAGCATCTGGGCCAGGGACGTGACGATCCCCTGTCCCATCTCGATCTTGCCGGTATAACATGCCACGCGGCCGTCCTCACCGATTCTCAGGTATGCATTGAAATCCGACGGGACATTCTGCTGTAGAGCCCTTCCCGGTCCTTCCTGCGTGAAGAAGGAGACATCCCGTATCTTGAAGAAGAGGAAGATACCGGTCCCTGTCGTCTGCAGGAACCGGCGGCGGTCCATAGGCAATGCGGCCTCTTCAGCGTCGTTTTCCCGGTACTGGTATTCGTTCATGTCAATGCCCTCCGTGCATTTCTTTTGCGGCCGCCTGGATGGCCTGAATGATCCGGTTGTGCGCTCCGCAGCGGCACAGATTGTCGTCCATCCCTTCGACAATCTCGGCGGCGGACGGCTTCGGATGTTTCCGCAGGAACGCGTACGCGTTCATGATCATGCCCGGCGTGCAATACCCGCACTGGAGCGCATCATGCTCCACGAACGCTTTCTGCACGGGGTGCAACCCGCCCTTCCCCTCCAACCCTTCGATCGTCACGACCTCTTTATTGCGGACATCTTTCACGGACGTCTGGCAGGAACGGACAGCCTCGCCGTTGACGATCACCGTGCACGCGCCGCAGAAGCTCTCACCGCATCCGTATTTCGTCCCCGTGAGTCCGAGATCGGTGCGGAGGACCCACAGCAGCAGCCGGTCGCTGTCGACTTTCACGGTGGCGGGTTTGCCGTTAAGTGTGAAACGGACGGTCTCTTCCATGGGGCATACTCCTTGTTTCGTTAGTATCTGTTCAGCCGATCCTGAATGAGGTCATGGAGATCGCGCCGAGCTCTGTCCTGTCGTTGAAGAACGAGACTCTTTCCCCTTCTTCTTTCAGGCCGAGCGTATAGAGAAGCGGGATATAGTGTTCGGGCGTCGGCACACCCATCTGCACCTCTCTGCTGAGGGAACGGTAGTTGATGAGTTTCTCGCTCCCGTCCCCCGCAATGAGGCGCTTCAACTGGTCGTTCGCCTCCCGGGCCCAGTCGAACCCCTCAGTTGCCTTCCAGTCGATCATCCTGAGGTTATGCACCATGTTGCCGCTCCCTGCAATCAGGACTCCCTTTCGCCGCAGAGGGGCAAGCTCCTTTGCCAGGTCGAAATGCCAGCGGGGGTCCTTCGTCCGGTCAAGGCTGAGCTCAATCACGGGGACGCCGGCGTCTGGGAACAGGTGCCGGAGGACGCTCCAGCAGCCATGATCGAGCCCCCACTCATGGTCCAGGCCGACCTCCGTCGCCGTGATCCTCCGTTTTGTTTCCTGTGCAAGTCCAGGACTCCCGGGAGCGGGATACTCCACCTCATAAAGCTCCCGGGGAAAACCGCCGAAATCGTGAATCGTCTTGGGCTTCTCCATAGCAGTAACAAACGTTCCCTTCGTCTCCCAGTGCGCCGAAACGCAGAGGATCGCATTCGGCTTCGGGAGTGCTTCGCCCGCCTCCCGCCATCCCCGGGAGAATTCATTGTCCGTGATGGCGTTCATCGGGTTGCCGTGACCGACGAACAGCAACGGCATCGGTCCGGTGTCGCCGAACGAAGAGGTGATCCCATCCAGATCAGAAAGGTCCATAGCCGGCTCCTGTTCCAGGCCGAAAAGTCTTTTGACAGGCGAGCGGGGAATCAATCCCAGTAGCTGTTTCCTCCCTTTATGCAGTACTTCCCCCCTCCCAGGAAGAACAGAGAGAGCGCGCCGAGCAAAAGGAGGGCGTCGAGCTCGATCGCCCACCCGCCGCCCGCCTCTTTTATAGAGAATATCTGGTTCCTGTGCGCAAGGTAGACTGCCATGATCATGTTCATCACGATCAACGGCGCCGCAATGCGAATGCGGTATCCCATGAGAACCATCAGCGGCGCGATGAACTCTCCGACATACACCCCGTAAGCGACAAATCCCGGCAGACCGTGGTCGGCGACCAAGGTCTTGAGCCATTCGATGTTGTGGAGGATTTTGAAGTACCCGTGCAAGATGAGTACAAATCCGATGGAAATCCTCAGCAACAGCTTTCCGATGTCTTCAGATTTTCCTGCAGTCATGTGCGCTCCTCCGGATCAGTCAATACGCTCAAACGTGAAAATTTCCCGCGTCTCTTTTCCCTTTCCGATCATTGACCATTCCTGCAATATATGATCCTTGTCTTTGACCGTAATTGTGAGTCCGTTGATATGCGGATCTTTTTTCGATTTCAGGTTCGTCGCGTCCTGATAGACGAACGAGAATGTATGCTCATTGCTTCTCTTCCTGTCGAGCCTCATGCGCGGCTGGTTCCCGATCGAGCAGTAGTGCGTCGCCATGACGCCGTCATTGTCAAGATGGTACATGGTGATCATGCTTTCTTCTTTCCCCCCCATTCCCAGCGTTTCCATGAGAGTCTTGTCTTCCGAGACCATCTTGTATGAGAGACTCAGCGGCTTTCCCTGCGGGTCCGTCCCTTTCCACGACCCGATCAGCGTCTTGAATCGGGCGAGTCCGGAAGCGGGCATCGCTTCATGGTGCATCTGCGCAAAGCCGGCAGTTGCCGCGAGAGCGACAAGCAGAACAAGGGAAGCGTGTCTCATAAGAACCTCAATCTTGTGGCTGGAGGGGAGGATTTATTAAGGTAATCGGATGTGGAGCGGGAGTCAAGAGCAGATATCTCGTTTGTAATACCTCGCCAGAGGGCCACTCACCGGAGGGCCATCCGCCAGACGGCCATTGCCAGGGGGGGATAAACCGCGACTACCGCGCCATCGGAAATGACAGAGAGAGGGTGTATGCGCTGTCGGAGTTACTTGAAACGAAGACCGTGAGGCGGGAAACGCGGGGATCGAACCGATATCCCGCTCCAGCAAAACGGGCTCCGCAGGCCGATGAGACAACCGGAACATCTTTTCCGTTGAGACGGACACCGGCCGGAGGGGCTGAGACCCTGTGAATTTCGACCGCATATGTGCGTTTATGCGGCTTCCCTGTGTATCGTCCATTCGCGGCCCCGATTCCGAACGTAACGTGCAGTAATCCGTTCTCCTTCACCGACGACTGTTGGAACTTTGCGAGAGAGTAACTCCCGTTCTGGTATGATGTGGTTTTCCCATCGTCCTCATAGAGAAACGAAGTACTTGTGCCGCCTGATGCGGGGTACACGCAGAGAGTCAACGTGTCCAGAGACCCTTCGTCCGAGTAGTGCATCGGGGGGGCCATCGGAATGATGCTCCCCGATTTTACAAACAACGGAATCCTCCCGAGAGGCGCGGACACTTCCAGCGTCTTCCCTCCGCGGACGAGTTCGTCCGTCCAGAAATCGACCCATTCCCCTTTTGGGAAATTCACACGCTTCGTCCTCTGTCCCGCCTCCACCACGGGGGAGACCAGGAAATCATCCCCCCAGAGATACGAGGAGCTTTCGTCTGTGAACCTCTTGTCGCCGGGGTACATCATGATGATGGGGCGCGCAAGGGGGAGTCCCGTTTCATAGTTCCGGTAGGCCATTGTGTAGTTATAAGGAAGAAGCCTGTACCGGAGCCGGAGCATCTCGCGGCAGATCCCCTCCGCCTCCGGTCCGAACTGCCACGGCTCCGTCGGCGCGCCGTGGACGACCTCCCCCGCTCCATGAGCCCGGGTGACCGGGGAGAAGACACCAAATTCCATCCACCGGATGTAAAGCTCCGGAGTGGTGGGGTTTCTGGCATACCCGCCGATGTCCGAATTGTGATAGGCCAGCCCCGACATCCCCATATTCAGGAGCATCGGGAGCTGGACTTCCAGCCCCGCGAAGCTCCGTGAAACGTCTCCCGACCACGGTATGACGCCGTATCGCTGAATCCCTGCGGACCCGGATCGCGTGAGGTTAAAAATGCGCTCGCCCGGACGGAAGCGGCTCATCCCCTCAAAGACAGTTTTCGCCCAGAGGATATTGTATATGTTGTGTACTCGTTCCGTCGTCCCCAGAAAGTGCCTCATGTCGCCGGGGTGACGCTCCGGCTCGCCGAGATCAGTCCAGAGCCCGGCGACATGCCTCCCCAGAAACGGGGGGTGTTTCCCCCACCACCAGAGCCGCGCGGCGGGATCGGTCATGTCGAGAAGCGATGCGTTGCAGCCTCCACACGACCACCAGTTTCCGAGCGTGTATGCATGCCCGAGAGAGTCCTTTGCCAGATAGCCGAGACGCGAGGCCTCGGCATAGTTCACCGACGTCTCGACTATATACGGCTCCGTGATCAGGACCGTCTTAATTCCAGCGTCGAGGAAGTCGGCCATCATTCGCTCAGGGTTGTGCCAGGAGGCGGTG
>Ga0182021_10009254_pt1 | contig 11664 bp, 2 predicted proteins | sample 612E3MmetaG_FD_120493 | JGI IMG/M metagenome (GOLD analysis project Ga0182021, IMG submission 120493) | Permafrost microbial communities from Stordalen Mire, Sweden - 612E3M metaG (Illumina Assembly) | ecosystem: Environmental > Terrestrial > Soil > Wetlands > Permafrost | place: Sweden...
ACGAAGCCGATGAAGAGCGGCACGGCCGAGCACGAGCAGAACGGCGTGACGACGCCGAGCCCCGCGGCGGCAAAAGAGCCCGGGACCAGGCCTCGGCCGGCCAGCATCGGCCGGATCCGCTCCGGCGGGAAGAAGCCGCGAATCAACGTCACGACGGTGACGATACCGGTAAGGAGCAGCAGGACCTTGGGCAGGTCTTCGAGGAAGAAGGCCGTGGCTTCGCCCAGGTGGGAGTCGCGGCCGAGGCCCAGAACCGTGAAGGTCAGCCAGTCGGCGGCAGGCGCTTCCACCAGCCAGGCGACGAGCCACAGGGCCGCGGCCGTGCCCGCCACGGCGGGGAGTGGCGCCGTCGGGCGGCGCAAAGCGAGGGTCGTCATCGGAGCAACTCCGCCAGCTCGGTCAGAGCGGCGGCGCAACGCTCGTCGTCACGTTCGTAGAACATCCACCGCGCGTCGCCGGAGTGGCGGACCGCCCGAACCAGGCCGGCCTCGCGGAGGCGGGCGAGATGCATCGAGACGTTGTTCTGCTTCTCCCCGAGGGCCGAGGCGAGTTCGCACACGCAATGCGGGCCGCCGGCGAGCATCCGCATGGTGCCGGCGCGGGTCCGGTCGGCCAGGAGCGCGGCCGTGGCCACCGACGCGCCGACCTCCGGGGCGGGCAGGTCGAGGCGGGGCTCCGGCGGTAGCTGGGTCGCGGCGCAGCAGGACTCGGCGTCGGGCGCCGGGGCAGGGGAAACGGTTCGGGTGTTCATCTCAGCCGACACTGTCTCAATTCATGCTGAGATATCCCAGGACCGGCGGCACTCATCCGCCGGGCCGTTCGGCCCGTTGCGAGCTACTTTCGGGCCGGCGTGCTCTTGTCTGAGCCGGCGGCCGCATCCCGTTCCGCCGCGGCGTCGGTGGCCCGGGATCGATCGAGGTAGGACTGGGCCTTGTTGATCTGGGCCGTCATCGCGTCGGTCGTCTTGGTCATCGTGTCGAGGGCTTTGAGCTTGTAGGCGTCGATCTCGTCCATGGTGGCGTAGACGTTCTCGAAGGCCGCCTGCAGCTTCTCGAGGTCTATCGTTGAGGAGGCCGCCCCTTCGTTGACCGCCGCCGACTGCTCGCGCAGCATCGCCGAAGTGCTCTCGATCAGGTTCGATGTAGTCGTGTTCAGGGCCGTGATCTGGTCGAGGACGAGCTTCTGATCGCCGAGCGCCTGGGCGACGATGACGGCCGTCCGCAGCGCCGAGATCGTGGTGGTGGTGGCCCGGTCCACGCCGCGGATCAGCTCCAGGTTGTTGCGGCGGATGACGTCGATCGAGAGATAGCCCTGCACGCTCACGGCCAGCTGGGCGGTCAGGTCCTGGACCTTCTGGCGGACGTAGAAGAGCATGTCCTCTTTGAGGATCCGAGCCCGATCCGGGTCGGTCGCCTCGATCATGGCGATCCGCTCGGTGAGGCTCTTCTCGAGCTTCTGGGCAAGGTAGATGTACTGGCGCAGTCGCTCCATCGTCTGCCACAGGTTCGCCTTCTCGCGCTCGAGGTCCTCGTTGTCCTTCGACAGCTCGGTCTGGCCGCTCTGGAGACCGTTGACGATGGCGTTGATGTGGGTCTGGCTCGACTGGTAGCGGGCGAAGTAGGCGCGCAGCCGATCGCCGAAGGGAATGAACCCCAGCAGCTTCCGCGGTCCGAAGAGATCGCCCTGACGACCCGGATCGAGCGCCTCGATCTGGCGGCGGAGCTGCAGCAGGCTGCCGCCGACGGATCCGCTGGCGGCGATCGGTCCCTTCTGCATGGTGTTGACGGAGCGATCGAGGAGGCGCGAGGAGACCTGGGCGGAGGCCTTGATGTCGTCGTCGCCGAGCTTGCGGATGTCGGAGACGCGGGCCTCGAACTTGGGGTCCTTGACGTCGAGCTGGGTGATGGCGACCACGTATTCGGCGACCACGCGATCGAGCTTGGCGAGGGTGGAGGCGTCGAGCTTGATGGAGTTGGTGGCCGCTGGTTCCTCGACGATCGCGACGGGAGTGGGCGGGACGAGCGCCAGCGAAGAGCCGGCCGGCGCCACGAGGTCCGCGACGGGCGCCACGATGCCGGTGGCCTTGATGGCCGTCGCCGTCTTCTCGATCTTGAGCGAGTCGCCCATAGCCCGATACTCCTCCCTTGCCCGCGTGGCCCCAGCAATGCAGAGGTTACAGCCGCCGGAGTTTCGCGGCATCACTTTGATTCGCCCGTGTGATTCGCTCGACCGAGCGGCCGGCTCGTGAGGGCCTGAGGACCACTGTTCAGCGCGCGCCCGATGGCCGATCCCTCAGGCGGCGAGCATCGAACCAGGCCCCTCGGCAACATACGCCCACGGCCGACCAGAAGGCTTACGCGGCTGCCTGCGATCGTGAATCGTGCTGGATTGCCCGATCTGTGCCAGGTGCTTCGCGAGCTCCCAGGCGGTATCATCGGCAGCCGCGCGCCACGTAGCTCAGTGGATAGAGCATCTGACTTCGGATTGCCCGGACGTATGCTCTGTGCGCCACGAGGGGAATGGGCATGCAAAACGAGCGGAATCAGATGCTCTAAGTGAGCGTGGTTCTGGGGGTGCGCGGTCTGGCTAGCCCTTCTGGATTCTCCAGGGTGAGAGGCCGGATTGTACGCCTCCGGTGGCCGGCTCCATTGGAGCCACACCCGACCATAGCGACCTGAGTGTCCAACTCCCGTTCGAGTTCGTGGTGGCCGCGACGATGCGGAGGACGAACCTGACTGGGTTGGCTTCACTGACGGCAAACGGGCCGGTGCCAATCCCCGGGGCCCAGTATGCCCCCCGGCTAGAGAGTGACGGCGTAGGGGCGGGTCTCCGCGGCGAGCCTCCTCGAAGAGCGTGTCGTTAGAGTCCGACGTTCCTAGGCTGAGGCGCGAAGACGCCCAGGGACACTCGCTGTCGACTTGCGAATCTACGCAGTATTGACCACGCGACCGCAGTACTATTCCATGCGCCTACCCGAATGGCGACCGGATCTAAAGGCGGACCGGATGCCTGGCCGGACGGGATTCGGCTCAGGGTACTGAGCTGCTGAGGAGGCAACGACGCACAGGCGCCACCAGGGGCAGAAGGCCGGAGGGGTTCCATGAGAATCGACGTCGCTCGGCGAATTCATTCGCGCGTGTCTCGGACCGCCATGAGCCTGGGCGCCTGTTTCGTCCTTGTCGCGATGTCCGTCCCCATGGCGCCATCCGCGCGAGCTGCCTCGGCTCCGGAGACGACCGGCGCCGTCGACGCACCCTCTTCAGCATCCCTGTCGAACAAGCCAGCGCCGACGGAGGTTCCGTCCCTCCGTACCGCCACCAGCAATACCTTCGACAACCACGATGGAACGTTTACGGCGCAGATTAGCGCCGGGCCGATCAACTACCTGGATCCGACATCGAAGACCTACCAGCCGATCGATACGACGCTCGCGCCCATCGCCGGTGGCAAGGGCCGCTTGCGGGCTGCCAAGGTCGCGAACCCGGTCGAGGTCGGCTCGGCGAACGATCCAGGCGGCCTCGTGAGCTTCGACACAGGCCACGGCATCGTGGCCTTGCGCCTTGCCCCAGGCGCGAACCAGAGCGGATCGGCCTCCGCGGCTTCCGCACCGTCTGTGGCCTCCTCCAATGGAGCGGTGGCCAACGTGTCGGGCGTTCTGCCGAACACCGATCTGGAAGCCGTCGTCACCAGCACCGGAGTCTCGACGTTCTTCGTCTGGAATTCCGCCCCGGCGAGCCCGTCGCTCACCTTCGCTCTTGACCCGGGCGGTCTGAGTCCTTCGCTCCAGGCTGGCGGCGGGATCGACTTCGCCGATAAGTCCGGCCACGTCGTCGCGAGGATGCCTGCCCCCTATGCCCTCGACTCGAGCAGCAACGAGGGCCTTGGTTTGGGTAATCCGACGAGCAAGGTCCACTACAGCCTGTCTAGCGCGGGCACCACGACTCTGCTCACGGTGTCGGTCGATCCAGGGTGGCTCGCCTCGGCCACCTATCCCGTATACGTCGACCCCGTCCTCAACGGGGGAGACGTCGGGGACGTCGCCGTGTCGCAGACCAACGTCTTCACGGACCTGATATCCCCCCATTTGCCCCAATACCACATCCTGGTGCTGGGCCAGGACCCCATCTTTACCGAGTACTACAACGATTTCATCCAGTTCGATCTGTCCTCGATCGCGGGAGCGACGATCAACTCGTCCAACCTGTGGCTGTACGTCCCATACCAGTACGGGCACGGTTCGGCTGAACAGACCTGGATCAGCGTAGCCAACTCCCAATGGAGCCCGAGCACCATCTACTCGGGCAATGAACCCGGCCCAACTGGGGGGTGGGTCGCCGAGTCAAATACCTACCAGGGGGCCTGGTCTAGTTACGGCGTCACCTCCACGGTCCAGAGCTGGACCAACGGCTCATTGGCCAACAACGGTTTCCTGGTCAACGAGCAGGGCTACGGCGCAAGCGAATGGCACTACATCGTCGATCGACAGGAAACGACGGTCGACTACGGCCCAGACGGACCATACGCGGCGGGGACGCACGGAGCGTATGGTCCCCAGCTCTTCATCACCTACAGCAACCCGACCGCTACACCCATCTCGCCAATCGGCGGCGCGTGGACCGGCAGCCGGACCCTCTCCTGGGCCTACAACCCCGACGGCGGCCCCGGCCAGCAGGACTTCGAGGTACAGGCTGCCAGCGATCCGGGCTTTGCCAACATGGTTGTTGACTCCGGAGTCGTCGCCACCCCTGCCACGACCTACTCGATCCCCACGACGGTGGGCCTGACTGATGGCGCCACCTACTACTGGCGAGTGGCCGCCTGGAACGGCAGTTCATGGACACCCTATTCGTCGGGCGCGTCCTTCCGCTGGGATGGGACGGCGCCTTCCTGGAGCGGCTTCACCGACCCTACGACCCAGAAGGACATCACTTCTACCTCGTACACCCTAGCCTGGGCAGGGGCGTCCGATTCAGTCTCAGGCTTGCTCGCATCGCCGTATTCGGGGCTCTGGCAGCAGGCTTCTGTTGCCTCGACCAACCTCTGCGGTGCTGACTGGACCACTCTGGGCTCGATTGGCGCCCAGTCGCAGACCTCGTTCGCGATCACCGGCTTGACCAGCGGCTTCTGCTACCGCCTTCTGATCAGCGCCAGCGACAACGCCGGAAACCAGACGACGCTCGCCTCGGCGCCCATCCTCGTCGACGCCGCGGTTCCGCCGGCTCCAACGGTCAGCGCTACCTCGGGGCCGAGCATCTACCAGAGCCCCGGCAGCCCCAACGTCTACCTGAAACCGGTCAGCGGGTCGGCGACTGGCTCTGTCACCCTGACGGCCAGCAGCACCGCCACGCTCTCGGGTATCGCCTCGTACAACTTTGGAGCGCCCAATTCTCCCGCCGGCTGGACGGTCGGCGCGGGACCGACTGGCACCGAGACGCTGACCTATAGTGCCGCGGCCACGAGCACGTGGCTGGTCGTCACCGCAGTGAGCGGTGCAGGCGCGACGTCCGCAACGACGGTCAATCTGACCCTCGACGCCACCGCGCCGACGGTCGACTTCCCTGACACCCTCGCTCCCGGTGCCACGGCATATCAGCAAGACCCGACCATGACCATGATCTGGGGCGAGTCGGACGCTGATTCGGGCGTGGCCTCGCGCACCGTGAGCCGCCTCGTCGCGACGGCGAGCCCGACCACCGGCTGCACAGGACTCACATACGTCGCTGACTCGAGCTTCTCCGCTACACCGAGCGTCGACGGCGCCAACGTAACCCTCGCCGATTCGGGCCTGGTCGATGGCAGATGCTATGAGTGGCGGGTCACGATCACCGACAACGTCGGCAATACCGCGACACTCACCTCGGGCGCGCTGATGCGCGACACCACCACGCCAGACCTGCCGAGCGTGACCGCGACCGGCAGCCCCACCGGCGCCGTCTACCAGGCCGGATCCAACGGCCCGGTGTATGTCAACGCCAACGCCCCTGGCTCGGTGACGCTGACCTCGACGGGCACGGGCAGTCTCTCGGGCGTCGGCTCTTCGTCGTTCGGTTTGACGCCGAGCCAGGTCACTGGCTGGAGCCTGACCGACCCGGCGACCGACGATCCGGCAACGGTCGCCACCGTGACGGGCAACCCCGCTGCCGCGACTTATGGCTTCTCCGCGAGCGCGGTCGACTCGGGCGTGACCGTGTCGGCGATCTCGCGCTCCGGGGTCAACTCCGAGTCGGTGACCCTCCCTCTCACCCCAGACGTGGCCGCGCCCACGCTCGGCTACCTCGATCCGACGGTGAACTCACTTACCCGTCAGCGCACATCGGCTCACACGGTGAAGTGGACCGAGGCCGACGCGGGCTCGGGCATCAAGACTCAAACGATCAGCCGTCTGCGAACCCCCGTCACGCCTGGCTCGCCGGCCACCTGCACTGGCGCAAGCTTCGTTGTGGACCCGACCTTCTCTGCCACGCCGACAATCAACGGCGGCAACGGAACACTCGCGGACTCAGGCTTTCTCGACGGCTACTGCTATGAGTGGCAGATCGTCATCACCGACAACGTCGGCAACAGCGGGACCTATGTGTCGGGCATGGTTCTGGTCGACTCGTCCAATCCATCGGGCCAGCTGTCGGTCACGCCTCGAGCGGGTCTGCCTCAATCGGGCAACGTAACTCTGAACGGAATCGCCTGGGACAAGGACTTCGGCTCCTGGTCGCTCGACTTTGGTGCTGGAGCCTCGCCGGCGAGCTGGACGAGCCTGGTCGCGCCGACGAGCACGATGGTGGGGGACGGCCCCAGTAACACGAGCGGCACGCTGACTGTCTGGCACACGGGCGCGCTGTCTGGCGTGTACTCGCTGCGACTGACCGTGACCGACGGCGCAGGTAACCAGACCCAGCTCTTCAGTACGCTATACCTCGACAATGCCGATCGGGGCGGCGAGACCTCCTACAACTACGTGCCGTTCAGCGTGGCTGGCGGCTGGGACCTCGGGATCAATGCCGCCACCGGCGAGGCGCGCCTGTCGCGCGCTCTCTTCTCCATACCGAGCTACGGACCCGAGCAGAGCCTGAGCCTGACCTACAACAGCGCCGACGCTCACACCGCCGATCCACTCTCGAGCCCCTTCGGAACCGGCTGGTCGAGCAACCTGACCGCGTATCTGGACCTGACCAACAAGAGCGCGGGCTTCATCGTCTGGCACCGATCCGACGGCGCGGAGATCCCCTTTGGCCTGGTCGATGGCGTCTGGACGCCCCTGGCCGGCCACTACGAGACCCTTACGGTCGGCACGAGCACCTACACCGTCACCTACCTCGACCACAGCTCGCTGACCTTCGATGCGTCGGGCCGGCTGTCCAAGATCACCGACCGCTTCAGCAAGTCGCTCGCGGTCACCGGCTGGGGCACGAGCACGGTCAAGGCCACCGACGCTTCGGGCCGGGCCACCACTATCGTCCTCTCCGGCGGTCGCATCAGCACCGTCACCGACTCGGCGAGCCGGGCCTGGAGCTTCGGCTACACCGGCGGCAACCTGACGAGCCAGACCGACCCGGCGGGCAACGTCACGAGCCTCGGCTACGACACGGCTAACCGCCTTACGACCCTGACTCGCAATCTGTCAGTGACCGCCGCCGATGGCACCAAGAGTGCGGCGGCGCCGCAGACCTGGACGATCGGCTATGTCTCCGCCACCGGGTTCCCGGCCGGGCAGGTCAGCCGAGTCACCGATCCGGTCCAGGCCGCGGCGGGCATCTCGACTGGCTTCGCCTACGGGGGCTACGCCGCGGGAACCACCGCGGTGAGCTACCCGGGCGACGCCTCGACCGGCACCCCGGCCCTCACCACCGCCTATACCCTCGATCCCAATGGTCGTGGCTGGGTCGACCAGGTCGCGAGCTCCTGGCCGATCTCGGGCGGCACCGGCAGCACGACCACCACCTACACCTTCGATGGATCGGGCAACGCCACTTCCGTGGCGCGGGCGATGGACGCGAGCCACACATCCACCAAGAGCTTCACCTACGACACCTCCGGTCACCTCCTGACCGAGACCGACCCGCTTGCCTGGACGACCGGCGCGGCCTACACAACCTCGACTACCACCTATAGCTACAACCGCCTCGGCGACGTTCAGACAAAGACCGTGTCGGGTACCTCTGCCTCGCCCGCGATCAGCATCGAAACGGCCTACATCTACGACACCGCGGGCCATATGTGCCTGCAGGTGGACGATCTCACGGTCGATCCGACCAACCTCGGCTGCACGAGCAGCATCCCGGCCGCCACCTCGGACTCGAACATCGTCACCAAGTTCGCCTACAACAGCTCCAATGAGCTTACAAGCGCGACCGACCCGTATGGCGTAGTCACGAGCTACGCCTACGACACGTACGGCAACCGTACCTCCATGACCCGCAACTACAAGTCCGGCGGGTCAAAGACCGACGATCTGACCAACCTGGCAACGAGCTACGCCTACGATTCCGCCGGTAATCTGACCTCAGAGACCGACCCGATCACCACGATCGTGACCCCGGCCCAGAACGCCACCACCACCCGAACCTACGATACGTTGGGCCGCGTCCTGACCGTGACATCGCCGGGCGACGCCTGGGTGCCGGCGAACAAGACCACCAACACCTACGACGAGTGGGGTGAGCTGGTGTCGACCAGCTCAGGCATGGCCGCCGTGGGCTGCACCAGCTCCTGTACTTATACGACGGTCAGTACTTCCTATCAGACCCGCGACGCCCTGGGCCGAGTGACTGTCGGTACCGACATCACCGCGGCGACCGCGAGCGTGGCCGCGATCACGAAGAAGACCACGACCGCTTACGACCGCGCTGGCTACACCTTCACGATCCAGTCGCCTGAAGGCATCACCAGCACCGAGGCTCACGACGGACTCGGTCGGCTCACCAGCACCAGCGTCGCCGGTGGCACTACGACCCATGCCTACGACGGCATCGGCGACATCACCGCGGTAGTAGCGCCGGCCTCCAATACGCAGACGCAGACCACGACCAGGACCTACAACCCCAACGGCACGCTGGCCACGCAGACCTCCGATGCGGCCGGGACGGTGAGCTACCTCTACGACGCCATCGGACGGCAGATCGGCTCGGTGAACTCAATCGGTCTGACCCTCTCGAGCAAAGGATACGACCGGCTCGGTCGCATCCTCCACGCCACGGTCACGAACCCGGCCAATGACCCGATTTCCGGGCAGCAGACGACCACCGTCACCTACACCGACACCACCTACGACGAACTGGGCCATATCCTCACCTCCACAGCGCCGTATGTCTCGGGCGCCACGCCTGTGACCACCACCACGACCTACGACGCGCTCGGGCGGGCAACTAGCTCGACCACCAACAGCCTTACAACCAAGACCTACTACAACGCCGCCGGCGCAGCGACGGCAGGCATCGATCCCAAGGGCGTGGTGACCAGATCCATCCTGGCCATCAACGGTCAGCTCATGCAGACAATCGCCAACTGCACCGACTCGGGCACCACGCCTTCGCCCAAGCCAGCCGCCTGCGTCGGTGCCGGTACGCATAACACCGCGACCAACATCGTGACCAGTACCAAGCTCGCAGTGGGTGCGGGCTCGATCAGCTCGACTGCCACTACGGGCTACGTCACAACGACCACGACTACTGACGGGGCGGGACGGGTCCTTTCCACCCTGGTGGATCCGGGCGACTCAACCCATCTGAACATCGAGACCGACTACGCCTACGACAGCCACGGACGCCAGATCGCGGTGCGCAATCGCACTCCAGACGGTACGGGCTGGGTGGTGAACGTCATCAGCTACAACGCGACCAACGGCAGGGTCGCTCAAACGATCGCTGGCTGCACAGACACCACGCCTGCCGCGTCCTGGTGGAGCTGCTCAGGGTCCGCGGGTCAGGACGGCACCCACAATCTGACGACGAGCTACGTCTACGACGCCGCCGGCAACGTCACGAGCCAGACGAGCTCGAGCGGCGCCACGACCACCTACACATACGATGGGGCCAGGCGCCTAATCTCGAAAGTCGACACCTTCGGCAACACGACTCGCTACTACTACGACGCGGCTGGGAATCTGATCGCGGTTGCCTCTCCCAACGACGTCAAGACCGCCGATGGCACCTACTCCTACACCGTCACGCGCTACAGCTACGATTCGGCCGGCCGACGTCTCGCCGAGCTGGACAACTGCACTGACTCGGGAGCGATCGTTCCCGTAGGCGACGCAGCCATCGTCGCTTGCCATGGAGGGGGCAACCACGACGCCACTACCAACCTGGTCAGCATCTACGCCTACGACTCAGTTGGCAAGCTCGTCGGAGTAGCTGGGCCCTCACCGACCGGCACCGGCACGCTGGTCAACCTCTATGCCTACGACGCCAACCACCGGCTGTGCCGAACTCTGGAGAACGCCCAGGGTCTGGTCGTTGGGCAGCTTGTATGCGGCACGACCCTGCCTTCGGGCGCGGCGACGCCGACCAAGACGGTCAACGTCTCGACGACCTACGTCTACGACTCGGACGGTCGCCTGACGAGCGAGACCGTGCCCGCCGACCCGACGTCGGGCGCGAGCACCGCCACCACCAGCTTCGTCTACGACTCAGTCGGGCGCGTGACAAGCCAGACCGACCCCGACGGCTACGTGACCTCCTGGACTTATGACGCTCTGGGCAACAGCTCCACCGAGACCGATCCGGACACCACCGGCGGCTCCACGGTCGCCTGGCTGTATGACGCCGCGGGTCGGATGTGCCGGCGCGTGGCGGCCAAGGCAGGCAGTTCGCTGCCGACGCTGTCGCTCACACATCCGTGCACCGACACCATCAGCGCCGCGGCGATCGACACCCGCTACACCTACGACGCCGCAGGCAATGTCGCGACCGCGCGCGACGCGATCAGTGGCGAGATCGTCAGTGCGACCTACGACGCCGATCGCCGTCCGCTTGCGGTGACCAACACAGGTGGTGCCATCGGCACCAAGGACCCGGGCACAACCTACAGCTACCCGTCGCTGATCCAGACCGCGCGGACCGATCCGTCGGGTGCCTACACCGTCACACGCGACACCCTCGGCGACGAGACAGCAATGACCAACCCGCTCGCAGGCAGCGGCACCAGTGACTCGTACGCCTGGACCTACGGCCCCGACGGCCAGATCGTGAGCACGGTCACGCCATTGGGCGCGGCCGGCACAACGCATCTGGAGACCGCCTATGGCTACGACGCGCTGGGCGATACCACCACCATCACCACCAACACGACAACCTCCGGCACGACCACCACGCCCGGACTCGCGTCCTACACCTACTCCGTCAACGCCGCGGGAGCCCAGACCGGCTCAACCGCCAGCTACGCCAATGCCGCGTCCAATCCGGCCATCGGGACCTGGGCCTCGGGGCCGAGCACCTATGGCTACGACCCGAATGGACGACTGGCTTCGGCGACTACGCCGGCTCTGACCGCCAGCACCTATACCTGGAACGCCATGCCCGACCGTTCGACGGTCACCACCGGCAGCACCACCTCGACCACGACCTTCGACAAGGCTGACCGACCCAAGGCGACCACGGTGCCCGGCTCGGGCTCCACCTACAGCTCGGACAAAGAGGGACGGCTCACCTCGGGGCTGGGCAAGAACTACAA
>Ga0182021_10009255_pt1 | contig 11664 bp, 4 predicted proteins | sample 612E3MmetaG_FD_120493 | JGI IMG/M metagenome (GOLD analysis project Ga0182021, IMG submission 120493) | Permafrost microbial communities from Stordalen Mire, Sweden - 612E3M metaG (Illumina Assembly) | ecosystem: Environmental > Terrestrial > Soil > Wetlands > Permafrost | place: Sweden...
AACCTGACTTCAAACGGTTTTAAAAGAACAGATGTTAATGGTTGACCGATTTGCTGCCCTGCCGCATTTACTTCAACCATTTTACTGATAGCCCTCCCGGCTATTGCTGAAGAGAGTTTGACTTCCGCAGGTAATCCTTCAATTTCGCGGAAATGGAGTAGAATAGTTTTATTATCCTTAAATGCCGGCCTGCTGTTTATAAGCATCGCATTGACAGGACCAGAGATCTTAAGGGTTTCCATTGACGGTGATTTCAAATCAGCTGCTCCTGCCGGGAAGGTGCGGGTCGGAAAAGTGTTTCTTTCACTCCAGCTATATTTCGTGGCAAAGCTGTTCGTAGTATCGGAAGTTGAAGTTATCTGATAGCTCCAGCTGAAACCACCTTCCTGGTATGCCCGGAAATTGGTCATCCAGTAATTATTCATAACCCATGAATACAACCAGGTTCTTCCTTTTTTCGGGTAACGTTCAAACTTACCCATATTAAAATCGCTGAATTGCCACAAAGGTACCTCGTTACTGACGACAACTATCTGACCTGTCTTTCCCCTTACCGCAACGAAGTTCTGGGCTGCATTCCAGTCCGACGATGAACCAGGCAGCTGCTGACCCTGGGTTAACGTACCGCCAATTGTCTCAAAAACAATCCTGGATCCGGGAAGTGAGAACGGGAAAGCCACGTAAAGCGCCTCAGGATCAGTGATTATAAGCTTACGGGCCATATATCTGAGCTCAATCTTCTTAACATTTTTATATAACCTAAGTTCAAGTTCGATACCTTTCGGAGAACCTTCTGTCCCCTTATCAAATCCTTCCATATCAGAAGATATTTTAATACTTTCCCAGACCGGACCATTAATTCCTTTTTCAACTTTAACATTTACAGGTGTCGTATGCAGGAATGGTGGAATATCACGTTTTTCCGAAGTCTCTCTTACAGGTTGTCCTATATTATACGGATTCTGAACATCTGCCAGCTCCTGTTTAAGATCCTTATCCCAGAGACTGCTGATCGCGCCTGTTTTTTTATTGATCATCAACTTATAAAACCTGTTTTCAAGTATTTCATTATCTGATACTGTCTCAGGAGTTGCCTTCTGATCAAGGACTTCAATCTTAAGCGCTTTATAACCCATTGCAGGAACATCGCTGACCTCGATAACCCAGTAAGCTCCTTCAGCACGTTTAGTCAATACCTGTGCCGGAACCTCTTTCCCTGTTGCAAGATCTGTAATTCTTGTTTTTGATGTGACAGGAAGAACCTGATAATCAATAAATAAATTAATGTCACCTGAACGGGTCCATCCCATTGAGTTGATAACATAAATTACAGGAAAATCAGCCTTTTTGAGAAACTCCTGGAAACGCGCAAGTGCTTCCTCATTCAGTAAAGTGACTTTTTTAAGAGCTTCCCAGGCATAGGAACCTTTCATGAGCCATTGTTTTGTGGAATTCTCTGAATATGGAAGACTGATACTTTCAGCAGCCCCGCAGGTATGCTCGTCGAAAAGAATAGCATTTTCACTTATATGATCGAGATTTGATTCCAGCGCAGGGCTAAGTTCACCTCCCATCATTGAAACCATTGCAAACAAACCTTCATCGACCTGTTCCATGTTCTGGGTTTTTCTTACCTCTGCTGTCTCCCTTGATGTTGATCCGTAACCATCGGCCCACCAGTCGAGCCAGGCATTTCGATAAACAGGCAGTTCTTCTCCATAGTTCTTCTCCACATATTCAAAAAAATCACTTGCCAATGCTAGTCTGAATTTCGGAAACTCATATTTTTCATTCCATTGTTTTACAACTTCACAGGCGGCGGTTGAAGGCGGTGCATTGTCAGTGCGGTAACCGCAAAATTGCAATGCGATCCTGTCAAACGGATAATTATTTCTGTCAAGATTTGCAAGATGCCACAGAATATTAGCCGGAAAATCCGGGGATCTATTTATAAACCCCATATCATTCGGAGTCATATAAACATCCGCTCTGAAGCCAAGAAGCCTTGCTCCCGAAGGAGTTTCCCACCAGAAACAGGTAGGTTTGTCGAATGGCCGGATAGACCTTGTTTCGTTAATACCCATGCTCAGATATTTTACGCCCGTGTTTTTAAAATAATCAGGCAGACACCATGCAACGCCGTTAACATCATTCTGCATTGCAGTTTTAACAGGAATTCCCAGTTTTTTAAACTCTTTAAGGGGTTGAAGAAAATCATACATGACATTTTCATCTGCAATTTCAGCCATATTCGCATACATTCCGGTAACTTCGATACGTCCTTCCGATATCCTTTTCAGGAACCTCTTAATCTGCGATGGAGGTCTCGACCTCAGAAACTCCCTCGTCACCCAGGAAGATTCACATGACCATCTGAACTTGGCATCATCGGGCATATTATCGGTCTGGTCGCAGTAATCAAGGGCATAATCGATATAACGCATATGTTCTGCAAGGATCTCGGATTGAGGCCGGGTATACCCGATATCCGTATGAGAATGCTGGACAAAATCAACGCCCCATTTTTTTGGAGGCATGAGAGTGAAAGGATACTTTTCGGATGCTCCACCATCAATTTTTGCTTCAATAAGTATTTTAGCAGGCTTCGAAACAACCGGAAAGGTAAGAACGAACCTGCTATTTCCCTTAACCAGATCGGCCCTGAGCAGTTCTTTGCGATCACTGAGAAATACAATTTTACCGGTTTTTCCGGATCGATAACTTACCACTACCTGCTGAAATGATTTGCCTGATTCCTTAAAAAGAACAGGTGCGTTTAAAAACTCAATTTTAGCCGGTTGAGCAGTCTGTCCATTGAGTTGTCGGGTAAATGAAAATACAAGTAAAAGTAAAAGGAGGGATAACAATTCTCTTTTTCTCATGGTGCTGATGATTTTAAGTTGTATGGAAAGGAATTACCAGTTTAATAACGCATTGCTAAAATAATGAAAAAAGAACATAGAAACCAGCCAGTACCGGTCCCTATGTTCTTTCATCTAAAGCTGAATAAATAATTGCCAGCTAAAATGTCACTTCAATAAATCTGACTTCAAACGGTTTCAACTGAACCGATGTTAATGGTTGTCCGATTTGCTGTCCTATTGAATTTACTTCCACCATTTTACTGATTGTTTGTCCGGATATCGCAGATGAAAGTTTTACTTCTGCAGGTAATCCTTCAATTTCACGGAAATGGAGAAGAATAGACTTTTTATCTTTAAAATCAGGTCTGCTGTTTATTAGCATAGCGTTTGCAGAACCTGATATTTTAAGAGTTTCCATTACCGGTGTTTTCAACTCATTTGCACCTGCAGGAAATGCACGTGTCGGGAATGGGTTCCTCTCGCTCCAGCCATATTTTGTAGCAAAAGTGTTGGTTGTATCGGATGTGGATGTCATCTGGTAACTCCAGCTGAATCCACCTTCCTGGAAAGCACGGAAATTAGTAAACCAGTAGTTATTCATTACCCAGGAGTAAAGCCAGGGTTTTCCCGGTTTTGGATAGCGCTCGTATTTGTTCATATTAAAATCGCTGAACTGCCATAATGGTGCCTCATTGCTTACAACCACTATCTGACCTGTCTTTCCCCTTACTGCAACAAAGTTCTGAGATGTATTCCAGTCTGAAGCTGATCCGGACAGCTGTTGTCCCTGTGCAACTGTTCCTCCAATAGTCTCAAATATGATCCTCCCGCCGGGAAATGAGAACGGAAAAGCTACATAAAGCGCCTCCGGGTCAGTTATGATGAGCTTACGTGCCATATACCTGAACTCGATCTTCTTAACATTCTTAAATAACCTGATTTCAAGTTCTATCCCTCTTGGTGAACCGGCAGTTCCTTTTTCAAATCCTTCCAGGTCAGAAGCTATTTTAACGCTTTCCCATACGGGGCCTGTTATCCCCTTTTCAACCTTGACATTATTCACGGTTGTATGGATGAATGGAGATTTGTCACGCTTTTCCGATGTTTCCTTCACAGGTTGTCCGATATTATATGGGTTCTGACCATCTGCCAGCTCCTGTTTAAGATCTTTATCAAAGAGGCTGCTTATTGCTCCTGTATTTTTATTGATAGCTACCTTATAGAACTTATTTTCAAGGACTTCAACACTTGTTGCCGGTTCGGTTGTTGCAGCCTGATCAAGTCTTTCGATCTTAAGGGCTTTATAACCCATGGCAGGAATATCGCTCACCTCGAGTACCCAGTAAGCTCCTTCCGCACGTTTAACCAGAACCTGGGCAGGTACTTCCTTCCCTGTTGAAATATCGACAATCCTCGTTTTGGTATTGGCCGGTAATACTTCATAATCAACAAACAAATTAACATGTCCTGAACGTTGCCACCCCAGGGAATTAATAACATAAATAACAGGGAAATTTGCCTTTTTAAGAAAGGGCTGAAAGCGGGCCAATGCTTCTTCATTAAGTAAAGTAACTTTCTTAAGAGCTTCCCAGGCATAGGCTCCTTTCATGAGCCATTGCTTGGTCGTATTCTCTGAATACGGTTGTGATATACTCTCATCTGCCCCGCAGGTATGCTCATCGAAGAATATAGCATTCTCACTTATATGTTCTATCTTACCTTCAATCGAAGTTCCGAGATTACCTCCCATCATTGCTGTCATTGCAAACAAGCCTTCGTCTACCTGTTCTATGTTCTGGGTTTTCCTCACTTCCGCAGTTTCGCGGGAAGTTGTGCCGTAACCATCTGTCCACCAGTCAAGCCAGGCATTACGGCAGACAGGAATCTTATCTGAAAAATTCTTTTCGACATATTCGAGGAATTCACTTGATAGGGCAATTCTGAGTTTCGGATATTCATACTTTTCATTCCATTTTTTAACCAGCTCACATGCAGCAGTTGAAGGGGGCGAATTATCCGTAAGATATCCTGAAAACTGGAAACCTATCCTGTCGAACTGGTAATTCCTCCTGTCGTAATCTGCAAGACGCGCCAACAGATTCTCCGCCCTGAGTTCAGTTGTTGTAAGGCCGAAATCATTCCCGTAACCATCGTTGCGAAAAGCAAGCAATCTTGCACCTGATGCGGATTCCCACCAAAAACATGTAGGTACGGAAAATGGCATGATGGATCTTGTCTGGTTAACACCCATGATCAGATACTTTACACCGGTATTTCTGAAATAATCAGGCATACACCATGAAACCCCGTTAACATCATTCTGCATCGCTAATTTTACAGGGATTCCCTGCTCTCTTATTTCCTTTAATGGCTGAAGAAAATCATACATGACATTCTCATCCGCGATCTCAGCCATATTTGCAAACATACCTGTTACTTCAATACGTCCTTCGGCTACTCTCTTTTTAAATCTTTCGATCTGTTCCGGGGGACTTGACCTTAGCCATTCCCTTGTCACCCAGGCAGCTTCGCAGGTCCAGCGAAACTTTGCATCGTCAGGCATCTGATCTGTCTGATCACAATAATCAAGCACATAATCAATATAGCGCATATGCTCAGCAAGAATCTCGGATTGAGGCCGTGTATAACCAATATCGGTGTGTGAATGCTGGACAAAATAGATCTGCCATTTCTTTGGAGGGACGAGCGTCAGGGGAATTTTTTCAGCCGGACGATCATCGATCTTTGCTGAAATGACGATCTTAGACGGTTTAGTAACAGCCGGAATAGTAAGAAGGAACCGGTTGCCACCTTTTCGCAGATCAGCTTTCAGCAATTCCTTACCGTCTTTTGTAAATACAATTTTCCCGGGACTCTCAGCCCTGTAGCTTGCAATAACCTGTTGATATGACCTGTTATTTTCTTTGAAAAGTACAGGAGCATTTCTGATATCAACTTTAGGTGTTGATGCATTCTGACCCTGTGTCTGCCATACAACTGACAGCATCAGCAACAAAATCAGAATAGTTCTTGAAATTGATTTTTTCATAGGTAAGTTTTTGGATTTATATTAAGGGTTAATATAAAAAATAATTACCGTAACCTATTAAAGCCAGGGCAATAATAATGAATGCAATACTTATAAATAAATATGAAAGAGTTTTTCTCCCGGCAGATTTCCATTCACCCGTAAGGTAACCTGAGATATTTGAGCTTATTACCATCATCCCGATGAAAAGAGCCCATCCCACCGAGGGTCCCAGTTTACCCAGCATACTTTCCGATATGGAAATACCCCACAGACCGGTACTTGCGGAATAGAGCAGACCCATCAAAAGTATTGCGATCCAGTATAGTACCAGATTATTTTTTTTATACAGGCTCCAGCTTCTGTTTTTGTTCAGTAGGAATATACAATAACCGGTATTTGGTATCAATCCTCCAAAGAGGATAAGAAATAATACAGCATTGCTGGCATAGGATAAACTTGCATTCCCTTTATTCACAGCCAGATCCACAATCTCTTTTGCCCAGTTCATATTCATTACAAGCGACAGCAATCCTGACAGAACCCCACCTGTAATAGCCAGTATCATCCCTTTTTTAATGGAAGATTTTTCGGCAGTATTTGAAATATCACTTGTAATGATAGAGGCTTCTTTTAATTTTCCGGCCTTAAAACTAAAAAACAGGGACATCAGGAAAAGTGCAATTCCACAAATAATAAGTAATCCGCCTTTCGTTAAGATTAAGCCGGAATTAAAAATAACAAGGGGAAAAAGTACGCCGACAATACTCATACTTCCTACAAGAAGTGTGAATGAGAGAGCAATACCAATAAAACCCAGGGAAATTCCGAACATCAATGAGCCCCCATAAATTATTATCCCGAACAGAATTCCGGTTATAATGTCAGAAGCCGGGAGTGAGGATAAAAGTGTCACAGGATGGGGAATTGAAAGCAGTACAATGACGAAAGGAAAAATCAGGAGTGAAAGGAAGCTGAAGGGGAACCAGTTATTTTCCCACGCCCATTTTTTATTCAGTTTCATGGGAAGGGCAAACATGCCATTAAGAGATCCGGCAATCAATGCCAACAGGATACCAGTTGTAATATTCATTTTATTACCATTTAAATTCAGTGAATGCCTCGTACATAGCCTTAATATTTTCAAGAGGAACATCTTCGCTTATTTCTCCGCAGGCAATAATACCTCCATCAGGTGTACCGAGATGATGGAACAGCTTGAAAACATATTCTTTTACCTCTCCGGGAGAAACAAATGGTAATACTTTCTGTCGATCAATATCAGTTCTGAATGCAATTTTCCCGGCAAATTTGTTAAGTTGATCAAGATCCATTACTGATGCCTGACAATTAAGAACGTCAACGCCAAGTTCAATGAAATCGGGAATAATTTCAAGTATGTCTCCATCGCTGTGATACCAGACATGAAGTCCCTTGCTTTTAACCTTGGTGAACATCTCTTTATAGACAGGTTTGAAGAAGGATCGCCATAAATCTGGTGGTATCAGAAGGTTTGACTGACTTCCCCAGTCGTCGGCAAAATGCAAGCCCTGATAATCTGATGCCAGCCATCTGTCAATCCATGCGAGGTTAAATTTCAAAAGATCATCGCGAAGCCGGTAAACTTCCGGTTTTTCCATAGTTAGCGCAACGAGCAGATTTTCGAATCCGAATAGCTGCTGCATCTGTTCGAAAAATACGATCCAGCCTCCCCTGGCATAATAATCATTACCTTTCCCGGCCATATGTCCGCTGTAAAGCTTATACTTCGGGACTCCTGCACTGAATACTTCCGGCCATTTGTACTGATCATAATCTGATAAATCAGGCTTAATCGGGTATTCAACAGGTATCCCGCACCTGCCCTCCTCAGTTACGTACCATCCTGTTCCCCAGTCATCTGTGTGTTTACCTAATTTGTACTGGGGCGGCAGTTTTTCACGAGGCAGATCGGGCAGCAAATGCCATCCGAAATCCTCATGAAAGGAGTTAATTATCTTTGAAAGTTCAGCACCATACCTGTATTGTGCCGATGGTAAAATTGCATGTGAAATAGGGGGAACGTCAGGTTTTTGAAACCCGATGGCCCTGATGACCCTTTCCCTGCTCGTCATAATTTTATTTTTTAATTATATCTGAAAAAACAGGGCAGATTAAAATCCACCCTGTAACATTTCAAAAGGTCTTTGTCATTTTTTGCGGGCTAAAAACTAACCTCAATGAATCTGACCTCATATGGTTTTAGCTGAATGGATGTAAGTGGCTGCCCGGTTTGTTTTCCTGAAGCATTAACTTCAATCATCCTGCTGATAGTTTTGCCGGGAACAGATGAAGACAATTTAACCTCGGCAGGTAATCCTTCCAATTCCCTGAAATGAAGAAGGATAGTACCTTTCTCCTTAAAAGCAGGCCTGCTGTTAACCAGCATTACATTCACAGGAGCGGTTATTTTGAGTGTCTCCAGTGAAGGGGATTTCAGCTCGTTTGCTCCTGCCGGGAACGTCCTGGTCGGAAAAGGATTCCTTTCACTCCATGAGAATTTTGTAGCAAAGCTGTTTGTAGTATCGGCGGTTGACGTAATCTGATAACCCCAGCTGAAGCCACCCTCCTGGAATGCACGGAAATTGGTAAACCAGTAATTATTCATCACATAAGAATAGAGCCATGTCTTTCCTTTTTTTGGATATCGCTCATATTTATTCATGTTGAAATCGCTGAACTGCCATAATGGAACCTCATTGCTAACAACAATTATCTGACCTTTTTTGCCACGGACCGAAACAAAATTCTGTGCTGCGTTCCAGTCCGATGCTGATCCGGGTAACTGCTGTCCCTGAGTCAGGATTCCGCCTATCGTTTCAAATACTATTCTTGAATCAGGAAGAGAGAAGGGGAAAGCAACATAAAGCGCTTCGGGATCAGTAATAATGAGTTTTCTGGCCATATACCTGAACTCTACCTTTTTTACGTTCTTATAGAGCCGTATTTCCAGATCAATACCTTTTGGCGAACCTTCAGTTCCCTTTTCAAAACCTTCCATGTCCGATGATATTTTTATACTTTCCCAAACAGATCCATTAACCCCTTTATCGATTTTCACATTCGATACTGTGGTGTGGATGAAAGGTGACTTGTCACGTTTGGCAGAGGTTTCCTTTACAGCTTGTCCGATGTTATAAGGATTCTGCCCATCGGCCAGCTCCTGCTTAAGTTCTTTATCATAAAGGCTGCTTAATGACCCAGTAGCTTTATTGATAACTATCCTGTAAAAATTATTTTCAAGCGTTTCCACATTTGATCCGGTTTCCGGTGTAGCTTCCTGATCGAGAAGTTCAATTTTCAGAGCTTTATAACCCATTGCAGGAACATCACTTACTTCGAGTACCCAGTAAGCGCCTTCAGCCCTTCTGGTTAATACCTGTGCAGGAACTTCCTTACCTGTTGAAATATCAATTATTCTGGCTTTTGTTTTAACCGGAAGAACCTCATAATCAATAAATAAATTAACGTCTCCCGAGCGAGCCCATCCCATAGAGTTAATTACATATATTACAGGAAAATTTGCCTTCTTCAGGAATGGCTGAAAACGGGCAAGTGCCTCTTCGTTCAACAGGGTAACTTTCTTCAGCGCTTCCCATGCATAAGCTCCTTTCATAAGCCACTGTTTTGTTGAATTCTCTGAGAATGGAAGTGATATACTTTCTGCAGCGCCACAGGTATGTTCATCGAAAAAGATAGCATTTTCGCTGATATGGTCCATATTGGATTCCAGTGCAGGGCTTAACTCACCTCCCATCATCGAAACCATGGCGAACAGTCCTTCATCGACCTGTTTAGTGTTCTGGGTTTTCCTGACCTCAGCTGTTTCGCGTGAAGTTGATCCGTAGCCATCGGTCCACCAGTCAAGCCAGGCATTACGGTAAACCGGAAGTTTATTGCCATAGTTTTTTTCAACATATTCTGAAAATTCACTGGCTACGGCAAGGCGGAGTTTCGGAGATTCATATTTTTCATTCCATTTCTTTACCAGATCAGATGCAGCCGTGGAGGGCGGTGCATTATCGGTAAAGTACCCTGAAAACTGGATCCCTATCCTGTCGAATGGATAACCTCTGTTGTCCATATCAGCAAGGTGCCATAACATTTCTTCCTGTTTAATAGCCTTACTCTCAAGACCATAGAAATTACCGGTCATATAATGGTCGGCACGGTATGCAAGCAGCCTAGCTCCGGAGGGAGCTTCCCACCAGAATGCAGTAGGTTTGTCAAATGGCAGAATTGATCTGGTTTCATTAATGCCCATGACAAGATATTTTACTCCTGTACCTTTGAAATAGTCGGGCATGCACCAGGCTATCCCATTTACATCATCCTGCATTGCAGTTTTAACAGGTATTCCAAGTTTGCTAAACTCCTTCAGTGGCTGGAGGAAATCATACATAATGTCTTCATCGGATATCTCCGCCATATTGGCATACATACCTGTGACCTCAATACGCCCCTCTGCAATCCTCTTTTTAAATCTTTCTATCTGTGATGTCGGTCTTGAACGAAGATATTCCCGTGTTACCCACGATGATTCACAGCTCCACCTGAATTTTGCATCATCAGGTAATCCGTCTGTCTGATCACAGTAATCCAGCGCATAATCAATATAACGCATGTGTTCGGCAAGAATTTCCGACTGTGGACGTGTATAACCAATATCGGTATGTGAATGCTGGACAAAGTAGATTTGCCATTTTTTCGGAGGAACAATAGTAACCGGATATTTCTCCGTAATCTTGTTGTCGATCTTTGCAGATATGGTTGTCCTGACAGATCTGGTAACAGCAGGTACTGTCAGCAGAAATTTATTATCTCCATCTTTAAGGCCGGCTTTCAGGAGCTCTTTACCGTCTTTGGTAAATACAATCTTTCCCGCTTTTTCTGCCCGGTAGCTGGCAATGACCTGTTGGTAAGATTTGCCACCTTCTTTGTAGAGTACGGGTGTATTTAAAAAAACAATTTTTGAGGATGGTACATTCTGACCGGATAATGTCATAGTAAGTGTTAGCATTACCAGAGAGATAAGTAGTAGTAACAACCGGAATTTTCTCATGTATAAAAATTTAATCAGGTAAAAATCATACAAAAAAAAAGCACTGCTAATCGCTTAGCAGTGCTTGTATTGAAATTAATTATTTAATTACAAGAAGGTGAGCATACTGATCCCCTATCCTGTATTCCATTGTAACTGAAACACCAGGAAGGACATTAGTTACTTTTATCATCCCGTAATAAATATCTGCCGGAGTCGGACCATTTACCATTTTATAGATATAAACACCTGTACCTCCGATTGGATCGGCTGTAGCAGTTGGCGTACCTGCATTAAATGCAGCAATGGTGGTAACCGTATTGTTGAGATCATACATTGCAAGGGTTGAAGGTACGAAACTAATCGTATGCCCGGCTGCAACCCAAGCTGATCCGCCTTTCAGGATCAGTGTCCCTAAAACAGCTAAATTGGCAGTTGCAGCATTCTCAGCAACAGCAGTATTGATAAGAAGGTTTCTGCCGGCTGATGATGTGCCAAGCGCCAAAGTTACACCTGTCTTTTTCAGGTAGAAATAAGGATCACGGACAATGACAGTATACTTTAACACTTCCGTTAATGCTCCCATCGTTGCGCTGAATGAATAGATCATGGTATCCTTCCCAACAGCAAAGTCAGTACCTGTAATCGGAACAAGGAAAGTAGCTGCATTGGCGAAAGGAGATCCCGTGACA
>Ga0182021_10009256_pt1 | contig 11664 bp, 9 predicted proteins | sample 612E3MmetaG_FD_120493 | JGI IMG/M metagenome (GOLD analysis project Ga0182021, IMG submission 120493) | Permafrost microbial communities from Stordalen Mire, Sweden - 612E3M metaG (Illumina Assembly) | ecosystem: Environmental > Terrestrial > Soil > Wetlands > Permafrost | place: Sweden...
ATGTGCGGCATGGCGGTGTTGATCCAGGCGCGCGACTGGCTCGGGCTGCCGGCGGTGCCCGCCTGGCAGCTGATCCTCTACTATGGATGCATTGGCATGTTTGGCGTGGGCGTGGGCATGCTCTATACGCCGATCCTGGTGGATCGGATGCGACTTTCGTTCCCGTCCGGCTATGCCGTGGCCAACATCCTGCGCGCATTGACCGACAAGAACCTGCTCAAGCGGTCCATCGTCCGTCTGGGCAGCGGCATGCTTGGCGGCTTTGTCGGCGGGCTGGTCTCGTCGAAAATCGCGATCGTCAATCTGGTTCTGGATACGGGGAGAAACGTGGCATTTTCAATCGAGAGCATCGGCCTGTCCACCTCCACCTTTGGGGCCGGCATGATCGTCGGCGCCCGAATCGCCATCCCGGCGCTCGTCGTTGGTCTCGCCGGCGCATTGCTCAAACCCTACTTGATCAGCATCGAGTGGTTGAAGGCGGGCGACCCCTTCCGTAAGATTGGCTTCATCATCGCGCTGGGCACCATCCTCGGCGCGGCGCTCGTCGACATCGGCCTCATCCTCTGGGAGGCCGGGCGGCGCATCCGACGGCATGAGGTGGCGCCCATGGCCCCCGCCGAAGACTGGAAACGCGTCAACAACCTGCGCCTCGGGCTCTGGGTTCTTTTCTGGGGCACCGCGGTGGTGCTCGCCGGACATTGGGTGCTGGGCGAACCGCTGCGCTACCTGCTCATTGCAGTTGGCCTGGTATTCTTGTTCGTGCTCGTGAACGGCATTTCGCTGGGGATCTCGGACAGCAATCCGATCTCGAGCGCGTTCGTGATGACGGTCTTCATCCTCGCCGCCTTCGGGCTGACCAGCGCGGGTACGGGATTGATGTGTGCCTCGATCATGCTCATTGCCTGCAGCGAGGGCGGCGACATGCAGCAGGATCGGTCGACGGGCTGGCGTCTCGGCACCAACCGTGTCGTCCAATTCCGTTATCAAGTCATCGGGATTGCGATGGGCGCGGTGCTGGCGGTGGCGTTGGCGAAGATTTTCATGAGCGCCTATCCGGTGCTGAAGGTCGACCAGTTCGGCGGGCATGTCGAGGGCGCCCGGCAATGGCAGAGCGCGATGACCTACAAATTCGTTGGCGCGCTGCGCGGCATCACTACCGCCCAGCCGCATGTGCTCAAGGCGCTGTGGATCGGCATCGGCATCGGCCTGGTCACGGAGGTTCTGCGCAAGCTCCTCAAGCGTCATCCTGCCGGCCTGCGGCCGATCACATTTTGCCTGGCAATCGCGCTTGGACTGGCCGCCGTGGCCTATGTCCACTGGCAATTTGGCTTACGGTCCGCCGGTTATGCAATAGCGGCCGCCAGTGTCATGTGCACGCTGACCTGGTATTACACCGACTTCATGTTCGATGCAGTAGTGTTGCCCAGCCCGTACGCTTCGTCGTTTGGCGGCTTCGTCGAGTTGAACACGCTCTACTGGTGGGCGGGCGGCGGCACGCTCTCCTCGCTGTTCGACACCTGGCAGGAGCGGCAGAAGGCGCGCAATCCCCGGCCGGCGGACGGCGAGATCCCGTCGGACATGAGCACGATGTCCCTCATTGGCGGCGGGTTGATTGCGGGCGATTCGCTCGCGGCGCTCAGCATAGGCATCTACGGATTGCTGTCGAAGGTGCTGGAGCAGTATTCCGCTTTGCCGTAGGCAGCGAGATTGCTCGCGCTCCGATCAACTGGCGCGAGCGAGCTCGCTGGCCTACGAAATTCCGGATTCTTGCATCTCCGGTCATGCCGGGAGGCGGTTTTCGCCGGCCTGTGGCATTGACGCTGCCCGGGCGATCCCGCACTTTCCCGGCCGACTCATGCCGCTTGTTCCAAAACTCATCGAAAGACTGCAGCGCCATCCGAAGCGCATCGTTTTCGCGGAAGGCGCCGATCCACGCGTGTTGCAGGCCGCCCGCCAGTGGGTGACGCGGCGCATGGGTGCGCCCATCCTGCTCGGCGACCGCCGCGCCATCAAGGAGGCAGCCGCGCTCCTCTCGCTCGACACCAAGGGCATGCGGATCATCGAGCCGGAACCGAGCGAAGACTTCCGGGCGTTTGTGAAGCAGCTCGAACAGCTGCGCATCGTCCAGAATCTCAAAATCGGCGACGCCCGGGAGGCGATGAAGGACACGAGCTATTACGCGACGATGATGCTCCTCAATGCGCAGGCCGATGCCCTGGTGGGCGGCGCCACGGTATCGGATTCGAGTGCGCTCCGCCCCCTGTTTCAGCTCATTCCCCGGCAGGAACACGTGGATACGGCCTCCTCGCTCATGATTCTCGATTGGGACGAAAAGAAGATCGGCACCGACGGCACGCTCTTCCTCGCCGATTGCGGCGTGATCCCCGATCCCACGGCCGAGCAGCTCTGCGACATCGCACTCTCGACGGCAATGATCGCGCGCCATCTGACCAACGACGTCCCGCGGGTGGCGATGCTCAGTTACTCCTCGAAAAGCAATTCGCAGCATCCGGCCATCGTGAAGATGCGTCGCGCCACCGAACTCGCCCGGGCCAAGGCCCAGGCCGCCGCGCTGCCGATGGAAATCGAGGGCGAACTGCAGGTCGATGCCGCCCTCGACACCGCGTTTGCCGCGGCCAAGCAGATCGGCGGGCCGGTGGCCGGGCATGCCAATGTGTTGATTTTCCCCGACCTCAACAGCGGCAACATCGCCTTCAAGCTCATCCAGCTCCTCGCCGGCGCCAACACCTTCGGCCAGATCGTCCTCGGGCTCAGCCGGCCGGCGGCCGAAATCAGCCGCGGTGCCAGTGCGCACGATGTCTTCGGTGCAGCCGCGGTCGTCGGCGTCCAGGCGATCGACCGACGGTTGCTTTACGGTACACCGTAGGAGTTTGTCGGGCTTAGGATAAAAGTCGGGAAAGAGCTCGGGATTTCGTCGCGAGGCAATCCGCCGCGACCGACAAACTCCTTAAACCGCCGCGAGGCGGCGGTAAATCGAAGGAGAAACCCGATTTTCGCAGCGCAGAGCGCTGCTTAAGGAGCCCGTGAGCGAAGCCCGGGCGGACGATCGCCTGCGGCGATACGTCCGCGCTCCTACGGCATCGCGAGTTTCAACGTTTTTCCCTCGACGGAGACGTTGGCGAGCTTGGCCCAGGCGTCCGTGAGTTCCTTGGGCACACCTTGCGCCGCGAAAAGCCGCCTCATAATCAAACCCTCGACAATGGGCAAACGGTCCAGGGCACACGAACCGATGTAGAAAACCTTGGGCACGAAGGTGAACGTGTCGCCCTTCTTGACGACTCCTCCCGCCGCCTGGACGATGACGGTCGCATCGAGCAGATTCACCTTCACCGGTACGCCCACCTGGACCTGGCCACCATCGATCCGGAAATTCACGGCGCCGGGCGTGAGGAGCGCATCGTTGGCCGGGGGGGGGGTTGCCGCCGACGCCGGTTGACCGGCTCCGCCCTTGGGTTTCTCGATCGGGGTGGCGACGGCGGTATTGAGCTCGTCTTCGATCAGGTCGATGGACTGGCCATCGAGGAACGCCTGGCGTTTGCGCAGCCAGGTGTTGCCCTTGTTGGTGTCTTTGGAGCCCTCGAGAAAATACACCGTCCCAGGCACCAGCGATTTCGGCAATACTCCCACGGTCTCGACCGGTTTAAGGATCAGATGCGTTGCGGCCAGGACCACACCGAGCACCAGACTCAGTCCCGCACCGATCAAAACCTCGGCCCAACTGGGTTCGCGAAGCGCGTTTGCGTTGTTGCTCATGGGGGAAATGGACTGGGTGGCTACTCCGCCTTCTTGGCGGCGGGTGGTTTCTTCTCACCATTGGCGCCGGAAGACGAGGATTTTTCGCCGCCGTCGGATTTTGCGCTCTCCTTGGGACCTTCCTTGGGGGGGGCGGATTTCACTCCCGAGGATTTCCGGTAATCGGTGGCGTAGAAGCCGCTGCCTTTGAAAATCAGGCCGCCGCCGCCGCTGATTTTTCGCCGCACGCGGCCTTTCTTGCCACAGGTGCAGACCTTGAGGGGTTCGTCTTTCATCGGCTGAAAGAGATCGAACTCCTTCCCACATTTGAGGCAGACGTATTCGTAAGTCGGCATGAATTGGAATGGAACCGGCTTTATGGGAAACGGGGGGCGTTCTTGCGAGTCTCTTCCACCGCGCGGAAGAACACCGCATAGAAGGTCAGATTCGCCGCGAACCCGACAAACAGGGTAAAGGTCATGAGCGGGCAAAGCGCCACGAGGAAACCGACCAGGGCGAACGTGGGGACAAGGAAACGCCCTTTGCTCGACGCGAGCATCATCACCAGCACGTAGGCGCGCAGCGCATCGCGATACTGCTCGCGTTTCTGGAACTGATAAATCCCGGCGGCGGTGAGCGGGCCGGCCAGCATGATGGCCGGCACCATGGGCAGATAGACCAGCACGCCGAAATCGATCGGCACCCAGCGCCACGGCAACGTCAGCAGCCAGCCCACAAGGATGGGCACCGCACCGAGCGCCAGGAAGATGACAAAGGCGGTGATGCCGTTCACGAACAGGCGGCGCCAGTCCTCCCAATCGGGCAATTCCAGGCTGTCGCCGCGGCGCGCGCGGTCGATCAAGGCGTAGAAGTAGCCGAAGGCGAAGAAGTGCGCCACCGGCACCGCAAGCAGCAAGGCGCCAATCACGCATTTGACGAACCACGTCGGACCCGCGAAAAGGCGTTTGCAAACTTGTTCGAGGGTGGGCATTGCGGCGGGCGAGAGTAAGCGCGGAAGGTAGCGATACGCCGATGGATTTCACAACCAAATTAAACGACTACGTGGCCCGGGTGGAGAGCGGTCTCGACCGGTATGTACCGTCGGCCGGGACGCGCCCGGCCCGACTGCACGAAGCCATGCGGTACAGCCTGCAGGCCGGCGGCAAGCGACTGCGTCCCGTGCTCGTGCTGGCCAGCGCCGAGCTTTGGCCGGCGCCGCCCGCGGCCGATCCGCTGCCGGCGGCCGTCGCGGTGGAATGCCTCCACACGTACTCGTTGATCCACGACGACCTGCCCTGCATGGACAACGACGATTTGCGCCGCGGCCGGCCCACCGCGCACAAAGCCTTCGACGAGGCCACGGCGCTGCTGGCCGGCGACGCGTTGCTCACCCATGCGTTCGCGCTGGTCGCGACCCACTATGCCGCGCAGCCGGTTCTCGCCAACGCGCTGGGGCGCGAACTCGGTGACGCCGCCGGCAGCCGCCGCCTGATCGGCGGCCAGATGGCAGACCTGCTCGCCGAAAAGAAGGCCGGCGCCACCGCGGAAGAACTTGAGTTCATCCACCTCAACAAGACCGCCGCCATGATCGAGGCGGCGCTGGCGATGGGCGGCCTCTGCGGAGGGGCCGACGACGCGGGCGTCGCCGCCCTGCGCGCGGCGGGGCGGAGTCTCGGCCTCGCCTTTCAAATCATCGACGACATTCTCGATGTGACCGGCGACGACGCCACGCTGGGCAAGACGGCCGGCAAGGACGCGCGGACGGGCAAAGCGACCTACGTGAAGCTGCACGGCCTGGCGGCGGCGCAGCGCCTGGCCCACGAGCAGACGGAAGGGGCCATCGACGCCCTGAAAAAACTGCCGGGCGACCGTGCTTTTCTCGAGGCGCTGGTGCGCAGCCTGGAGACGCGGATCAAGTAGTAATAGCGATCCCGGTTTTTCGGAAATGTTGGGCCGGCGCTCGCCGCCGGGCCGTCATGGAAAGCGCGGCCTGCCGACGAGCGGCAGCCCTACCGGGTCGGATTCGGACGAGAAAAGACTGTTGGACACAGAGGTCACAGAGGCAAGCAGGAGGGACACAGAGCCTTGCATCGGAGCAAACGCAACTGCGGCATTCACCGGGTAAGGGAATCCAAACTTTTCGAGACAGGAGCCCCAAGTTTTTCTCCGTGAACTCCGGTTTGTACTCCGTGGCCTCTGTGACGAGATCGGTCTACGGAATCCAGGTTCAGACGGTAAGCGCGAGCGTGAGCAAGTGGATGCCGGTAATCGACGTTTACGCTTTGAGAGTGTAAACAGCAGGCGGACGATCCTGCGGATACGTCCATTCTCCCACGATCCGCCTCCGACCTAGATCTTTTCCCCCGCGCGCAAGCGCACCGCCACGTAGTCGCCGTGAAATCGCGCCACGACCTGATCCGCACAGCGGAGCTCGACGGCCATCCCTGTCCGCGCCCGGCCGAGGCGGTGAAACGTCTTGAGCAAACGGGCCAGCGCTTCCGGCGGCAGAGGCGGGCAAACTGCCTCGAAATCCCCGGCGATGGGTGCGAGGTATTCGATTTGATTTCGCTGGATGACGATGCGCTCCGCGATCCCCGCCTGCCGCAGGGTGAAATGGAGCTGCGTCCATGCGGCCAAAATCGCGACGGCCGAGGCACTGCCGCCGAAGACCGTGGCGCGGTGATTGATGTTGGGTGCGAGGGGCGTGCGCAGGATCACGCCCGCCGAATCGCACGCCGCCACGCGCACACCCATCATCGCCGATATCGGGATGTGGCGATGCAGGTAGTGCTCGACGTCAGCCGCTTTGAGCAGGGCAGTCATGCGCCCTTTTATCCCAAGTCCGACAAACTCCTAGAGGGCGGGAAGGGGCGCGTCGCCTGAAGTCTTTTCCTCGACGGCGGGAGTCTCCGTTGGCACCGCCGGCTGATCGGCGACGGGCGTCGCTTCTGCCGGCGCGGATGCAACGGATGCCGCCGGCGTTTCCGCCGCCGGAGCCTCGGGCTGCTTCGTCGCAACGGACGCAGGCGCCTCCGCTGCCGGTGCGGCCGGAGCGGGCGTTTCCGCCTGCACTTCCGGGAAATTCTCCGGATCGTGCTCCTCGGATTCGACTTCCTTCTTCCGCGCCTCGACCATGGGAGGGGGGGCGAACAGACGGCCGTCGATAAACTCGGTTACGTAACCTTCATGCACGAGCCACATGAGGTCGCCCTGCAGGCGCGAGATCTTTTCGCGCTGTTCGGGCGTGAGCTCGTGGGCGGGGGCGGGTGGGGCGGCGGGAGCCGGCGCGGCCGCCGGGGCCGGTGCCGCCTCGACCGCGAGAGCGGGCTCGGCGGCGGGCGTGGGTTCGACCGCAGGCAAGACTTCGGTGGCAGCGGCGGCGGGTAGAACTTCGGGGGCAGGCTGGCTTTCGGCCACCGGTGGCGGCACGACCACGGGCGGAGCCGTCGGAGCCGCGGGTTTGCTCTCCACCGGCTTCGGCAGCTGGATACCGAGGAGCTTGGCGGGAATCTCGCCGGCTTTCACCATCGGGTGGGTTTCGATGAAAGAGATGACCGTATTGATGCTGTCGGCGAAGACCTGGCCCGGGATACGGAACTTGCGCTTTACCGCACACACATACGAAACCCCCTTGGAGCCTTTCTTGAAGATCGTGAAACCTTCCCGGCGCAGGCGGCCGCGCAGGGCATTGGCGGTGTCGAGTGGGAAACGGCGCTGCCGTTCGAGCGCGCCTTCGATGGCGCGGCGGATTTCGCTGGGCGGAATCAATTCGACCACCCGACCGTGGAAGCGCGCGCTTTCGGCGATGCGCACGACCTTCTCGCGGGCGTGGGTCAGCAGGTGTCCGCGGGCTTCTTCAATCGAATCGAAGGCGGGCGGGGCCTCGACGGCGGCGGGAGTCCCGCCCTCGGCGACCGGAGCAGCCGGCGCCGCGGGTTGGCTGATTTTCCAGGTGTAGCGCGTCACTTTCCGCATCTTCTGCAGCCACTGATTCACGACCTCGGGATCGCGCACCGATTCGATCTTGGCGCGGAACAAGTCGAACGGCATGCGCTGGACGCGTTTCGCGTGATGCTGCTGCACGATCTGATTGTAGAGATGGTAATTGGGCGGGCCGAGCAACTCGCCGGTGACGCCACAGCGGTTGATGATCTGATAATTGCCCTTGGGCGGATCGACCTCGACCTCCGCGACATCGAAGAACTGGCCGATGTGCTGCTGAAGTACATTCGCGATGGCGGCATCCTCGGTCTCAAAGGGAACGCCATCCGGTACCGAAATACAAAACGGCGCCGGCTTCACGCCGGGCACGGCCGGTGCCGCGGTGACGCTGACTTCGCCGCCGGGCGCCGGCTCGCTCGTGGCCGCCCGGGGAGTTGGTGCCGGTGGAGCCTTGCGTTGCAACACGACGACATACCGGTCGGTCTTGCCGATCACGGTGCGGGCGACGTCGAAGAGCTCAAACGTGCGGCACGAAGAACGGATGGTCTTCGCCAGGGTCGCGAAACTGGTGTCTTCGGGATAGAAGGTGACCGTAAAATACGGGCTCTCATACGGCATGCGTTCCTGCGGGCCGCTGTGGCCGAAACGCGGGCCGCGATAATCTCCGCGCTCGCCGCCGCCCGGACCATCGCGCCGGGGACCGCCGCCGCGAAACTCACGCCGCGGGCCGCCGCGGAATTCTCCGCGCTCCCGATATTCGCCGCCGGGGCCGCCCTCGCGCGGAGCGGAAGCCGGCGGCCGGTCGCCGATCGGTCCGCCCGTCTCGGCCGCCGGACCGCCCGGGCCCTGCGGCTTGCGGAATACCCGGCGGTCGCGTCGATCGGCGCCCGCCGGTCCGCCTTCGCGACGTTCCTCGCGCCGGGGACGGTCGTTGTCTCGCGAGGGATCGCGAGGCGCAGACTTGTCCTGCATCCATTGCGTGCCGAAGCTGAAGCTCTGGAGTTGGCTGAGATCGATCTTGTTGAGGCCTGGCTCGGAGGGAGCAGGATTCTCGTTGGTGGGCGTGTCGTCCATGTAAGCAGCGAAAGCGGGCTTGAGCCTGCGTAGTTTGCGGTGAATCGGTAGTTCCGAGCTGGGCAGTCTCCACGGGCTCCCGGGCGTGGCAAGCGATTTTACCGGAGATTTTTCGGGGCTCCAGCGGCTCGCACGGCGAGGTCGGCCAAGACGCGGGAGCCCGACCCGGCGTGACTTGCGAAATCGCCCCGACCAAATTGACTGCACTCGCGCCCATCGCCCGGACGCTACAGATCAACCAAAAAATTGCCATTCGCTGATTCGCTTCTGCAAAATAGAGCTTTGACCGCCACCCCCGCCTCGGCGCAACCTGCACGTCCAACCAAGCCCGTCATGACGCTCGACGACATAAAACGCGCCTTGCTCGCCTCCTACGATACTGACGGCGGCATCAACCATCTTGACGGTACCAACCTCCCTTCGGAGGAGTCGGTGAACCGGCTGGCCGTCGACTTCATGCATCTGCTGTTCCCGGGTTTTTTCGACCAGCGGCCGTTGGTCAAAGAAGAAGTGCCCGCCCTCACCGAGCGCCGCCTGGCCGACATTGCGACCCGGCTCACCAGCGAGATCGAGAAGAGTCTGCGCTTCAGTCGGGATCCGCAGCCGGCCGAGCACGCCCGCGAAGTCACCATGGAGCTCCTGGGCGAATTGCCCGCCCTGCGCCGCATCATTCATACGGATGTCAGCGCCGCCTATCAGGGCGATCCGGCGGCGCGCAGCATCGACGAGATCATCCTGGCGTATCCGTGCGTGCTGGTGATCTCCCTCCAGCGGATTGCCCATGTGTTGTACAAGCTCGGCGTGCCCATCGTCCCGCGCATCCTCACGGAATATGCGCACGAGCGCACCGGCTGCGACATCCACCCCGGCGCCGAAATCGGCTCGCATTTCTTCATCGACCACTGCACCGGCGTGGTGATCGGCGAGACCGCCCGGATCGGCGATCACGTTAAAATCTACCAGGGCGTGACCTTGGGCGCAAAATCCTTCGAGGTCGACGACGACGGCAATCCCATCAAAGGCGTGAAACGCCATCCCGACGTCGAGGATCATGTGACGCTTTACGCCCATGCCACGATTCTCGGCGGCGATTCGCGCATCGGCGCGCACTCGATCGTCGCGGGCAACGTGTGGGTGCTGGGCCAGATCGTCCCGCCGCACAGCATCGTTTACAACAAAGGCGCCACGCTGGTCGTGCGGCCCCGCCGGAAAAAGGAGGCGGTCGTTGTGATGCTGTCCGCGAACGACGTGCGGGAAGGAGACTGGGTCATTTAGGAATTTTCGATTATCGAGTTTGGATTTTCGATTGGGGGGGGATGGGCGTATCCGCAGGATTGCCCGCCGGTTCGGACCACGGGCCGCGAGTTGGGTACGTGGCGTTGCCGGCGGTGGGCGAAGGCACTGAGGGCGGACGATCGCCAATGGCACACGTCCGCGCTTCGTGGACGGAAAGCGGCAGCACTCGCGTGAGCAGCCGGTCGAACTTCGTCCTCCCGGTTGTGAAATTTTCCGCCAAATGGCGGCAGCCATTTGCTTAGGAGCCCGCCGGGCGGGCTCCTCGCCGGTCGCGGTCGGCCAGCGCCCAGGCCAGTTCGCGCGCGAAGAACGGACCGCGGTAGATCATGCCGGTGTAAATCTGCACGAGCGTCGCGCCGGCATCGAGTTTCTCGCCGGCACTCTCCGGATCGCAGATGCCACCGCTGCCGATGATCGGCAGGCGGCCCCCGGTGTGGCGCGCGATGTAACCGATGATTTCCGTGGAGCGCCGGCGCAGTGGTGTGCCGCTCAAGCCGCCGGCCTCACCGACCGTCGCGAAAAACCCGGGGCGGGCGAGGGTGGTATTGGTCGCGACGATGCCGTCGAGGCCAAACTCGGCGATCGCGCCGAGCACGGCGTCGATCTGCGGCCAGGTGAGATCGGGGGCGATTTTGAGCAGCACCGGCACGCGCTGTTGGCCCGGCCGGGCGGCGCGCTCGCGATTCGCGGCGACGATCGCGCCGAGCAGTTCCCGCAACCGCTCCTCATCCTGGAGCTTGCGCAAGTCGGGAGTATTCGGGCTCGAGACGTTGAGTACGAGGTAGTCGGCGTGGCCGGCGAGCAGGGTGAAACTGGCGAGATAGTCCGCGGTGGCCTGGTCGAGCTCGACGACCTTCGTTTTGCCGAGATTCACGCCCAGCGGGATGCGCCGCCGGCCCGGTCCGGGCTGGCGCGCGAGGCGGGCGGCCACGGCGGCGGCCCCGCCGTTGTTGAAACCCATGCGGTTGATCACCGCCTCCTCGGCCGGATACCGAAAGACGCGCGGCTTCGGGTTTCCCGGCTGCGCCTGCGCGGTCACCGTGCCAATCTCCACATGCCCGAAACCCAGGGCGGCCGCCGCCTGCCAGCACTCGGCGTCCTTGTCGAAACCCGCCGCGAGACCCACGCGATTGGGAAACTTCAGCCCGCACATTTCCACCGGCGCGAAACGCGCGGCCGGCAACTGCGCCCACGCTTCGAGGGCGCGCCGCAGCGGTGCCAGGTGACGGAGCGCCGTCAGCGCATGAACCGCCACCTCATGCGCCCGCTCGGGACTGAGGTGGAAAAAAAGCGGTCGGGCGACCTTTTCGTACAGCACGTGCATGGGCGGGACCGTGGCGGGTCGCCGGAAAAATGCAAGGTTGGCCCGCGCCCGCGTAACGTGCCGGCCCGCCGGGGGTTCGTGCAGAGCGAAAATTGCGCAATTTGTGCTTGTTTTTTCAAACTCCTCTCGCACGCTGCGCGTCGTTTTTGGGGGTGATCCGGGCCGACGGAGGCGGCCGCCGAAAGTACGCCCTAGGTCACTTTCGCGGTTTGACTTCGTCTGCCATCCCCCTTTTTGCTCCCGAAAATTCTTTACGTTCCGATACACTCCACATG
>Ga0182021_10009257_pt1 | contig 11664 bp, 13 predicted proteins | sample 612E3MmetaG_FD_120493 | JGI IMG/M metagenome (GOLD analysis project Ga0182021, IMG submission 120493) | Permafrost microbial communities from Stordalen Mire, Sweden - 612E3M metaG (Illumina Assembly) | ecosystem: Environmental > Terrestrial > Soil > Wetlands > Permafrost | place: Sweden...
CGCAGAGGCTCTGCGCCCTCTTCCCCCCTCTGTGCTCTCTCCTTTCAGAAATTGAGCTGCAGTCTCCCGATGATCACGTTCTCGGTGCCGCGACTCACGACGGTCTTCTTGTCCGCGGCGACATTACCACCCGTGAAACGGGTCTGTTCGAAGTCCACCGCAAGCTTAAGGGCGCGGCTGGCCAGGTAGTTCACCGCGCCCCCAAAGCCCTGCGCCTTGCTGATGCTCTTGGTTGCATCCGCGAACACCGGCTGCGTGGTGTCGGTTGTGCTCCCGAACGTCGCATCGTCGAGTTTCAGCCAGTTCCAGCGCGCAGCGATCTCCAGCGCGCCCCATGTCCCCTTCTTGAGGTCCAGATTCTGGTGCGGCGTGGCGCCGTTGTACCCGTTGCGGCCGGCGATGACGACAGATACGGTTGCGTGCGCGGCCTGGTGCTTGAAGCTGGTGATCGCGGTGTTGCCCTTCTGCACGCCCTGCTTGTCCCACACATATTCGCCCAGCATGCCTACGGGCCCGTAGTAGTAGAAGAGGCCCGGATTAAGGCGCGTCTGGCGCAGATGCGCAAACGGCGTGTTGATCCCGGTCGCGTCTCCCGACGGGGCGTTGTACGAAAAGATGGTGTTCTGACCGCCTGACTTGTAGGACGGAAGCTGTGGATTGGTTCCCGTTCCAAGGCGGTTCCCGGTGCTGGCGGCGAAGTGCAGTCCCAGCTCACCGGCGGCGCCTAGCCCCTCGAGCCTGAAGGGTTGAACGAGCAATCGTCCCACGAAGTCCTTGGCATGATTCGTGTCCACGTCGCTGATGGTGGCGTCGGCATTGCCGTTGTAGACGCCCGCGTGATACACGATGAGTCCACCCACGATCTCCCCCCACAGGGCAACGCCAACGTCCCGCTGCGGAGTCAGGTTCTGGGTGAGCGCGCGCTCGATGAACACGAGATCCGCGTCCGTCTGGAGGCGTTCGAGGCCGAGCGGGGTCTTGAACTTGCCGGCGACGAGATGGAGCCAAGGAACCGGTCCGAGGTCCGCATACGCATCGAACACCGTGGCGGAGCCGCCGGCGAAATCAGGCGTGAACCTGCAGTTGACGAAGCCGAGCAAGGTGCCGTCCAGGCTGGGCCGGAAGCGCCGGATGAGGAAGGTGTCTGCCTTGTCGGAGAGTGCGCCGTTGTCCACGAACCAGCGCGAGTCCACCTGCAACAGCGTGTGGAACCTGAGCGAGTGGGCCCCATCGGCGCTGCGCAAGGCAAAACCCTTCTCGTCGGCGGTCGCGGCGGAAGGCTGTTTGGCCATGGCGGCGAGCTGTTCCTCCAAGAGCTCGACCTTCCGCCGGGCGATACGGGCCTCCTGGGTCGCCTCCTCGATCTGGGACGCCAAGGACGGGAGGCCGGCGGAAGGTCTAGCCTCTGCCGGAGCGGCCTCCTGCGCGGGCGCCTGCGCCTGGGCCTTCGTCGGGGTGACGAGAGTCCACAACGCGCCCAGCGCCCCAAGCATCAGCGGGGACTTCCGCCAGTCTCTCTGTGTCAGGTGAAACATCACTGCTCTTCTCCTCTGTTCGAATGGATGGGTCGCCATCGCTAACCCCCAGCCTTGCCACCATCGATGGTGGCGGACGAATCGATGCCTACATCAATCGCGGAGCCACCAACTCCGTCCACCGCCGGACCGGAACCATCCACCGACGTCGCACCATCGATGGTCACGTTCGCGTCCACGCTCACGTCGAGAGCGCTGGAGGCATCGATGCCTCGATTCCCGTCCGGAGCCACCTCGGCCGCGAGCGGCGCGTCGGCTCCCTGCGCCGCTACCTCGGCCACGGTTGGGCCATCCGGGTCAGCGCCAAGGTCGCGGCCGGCCACCGTGTCCTGCAGCGCACCCGCCTCCGTCTTGCCGTCGATGCCGGCGTCCGTTGTGAAGACCACCTTCGGATTGTGGTCATTGCAGGCGGCAAATCCGCCGAGAACCAAGGTGGTTACTGCCAAGACACGTGCAATTCGCATTCTCGTCCCTTCCTTTCGTTGACAACGTAGCTAGACACAGTAGTCCTCGACGAAGACCCGGGCGCTCTCGAGATCGACCAACACCGAGTCGCCCTCGCTCAAAGCCAGTGGCTCGAGCTCCTTGCGTGACACGTGCACGGTCACGCTCTCGCCTGTGGTCAGGGCCAAGTCCAGCTTCATGTGCGTGCCCAGGTCGACGATACGCCGGATGCGACCACTCACCGGACTCGGCGCGGCGGACGCGGCTGTCTCGGCTGGCATGCGCGCGATGTGGATGTCGTGCGGACGCACCACGGCCTGGACCTGGGCGCCGTCGGAGGTATTGCTTGGCACCCTGAAGGATGTGGCCGCTATCTGCGCGCGCCCCTCCAGGACCCGCCCGTGCAAGACGTTGGCCGAACCCACGAACGAGGCAACGAAAGACGTTGCCGGGGACTCGTAGACTTCGGATGGAGCTCCGACCTGCTGGATTCTGCCTCGGTCCATGACCACCAATCGATCAGAAAGATCCAGGGCCTCTTCCTGATCGTGCGTCACCATGATGGTCGTCAGGTGGGTGACATCGTGCAGGCGGCGCAGCCATTCGCGCAACTCAGCCCGCACGCGCGCATCGAGGGCGCCGAAGGGCTCGTCGAGCAGCAGCAATTTGGGATGCGGGGCCAGGGCCCGAGCAAAGCCGACGCGCTGGCGTTGCCCGCCCGAAAGCTGCGAGGGGAACCTGTCGCCGTACCCCTCCAGCTGGACAAGTGCGAGCAGCTCATCCACGCGGGCCTCTGTGTCGGCCCGGCTGGCCCGGCGTGCGCGCAGCCCAAACGCGATGTTCTCGCGCACGGTCATGTGGTCGAAGAGCGCGAAGTTCTGGAACACGACCCCGAAGCCGCGCCTGCGCACCGGGATGTTCATGACGTTCTCGTCACCGACCAACACCGTGCCCTGGTCGGCGGTTTCGAGTCCCGCGATGATGCGCAGGATGGTGGTCTTGCCCGAGCCCGAGGGGCCAAGCAGCGTCGTGATGCCGCCGTCGGCGCCATCGAAGGTTGCACCATGGACGGCGGGCACGCCTTGCGCCACGAACTGCTTGGTCAATCCTTCCACCCGGACCTTCATCGTTCCGCTCCCTCGAACAGGCGGGCCTGCCGGTGCTCGACGACCTTCTTGATGACCAGGGTGACGAGCGCCAGCAGGGTCAGCAGGGAAGCCACGGCGAATGCACCCACGAAGTCATACTCGTTGTAGAGGATCTCGACCTGCAGCGGCACCGTGTTGGTGACGCCGCGAATGTGGCCCGAGACTACGGACACCGCGCCGAACTCGCCCATGGCGCGGGCGTTGCACAGGATCACTCCGTAGATGAGCGCCCACTTGATCTTCGGCAGGGTGACCCTGAAGACAATGCGCCAGCCGCCCGCGCCCAGGGTCAGGGCTGCCTCTTCCGAGGCGCTTCCCGCGGCCTGCAAGGCGGGCAGGATCTCGCGCGCCACGAAGGGGAAGGTGACGAAAATGGTGGCCAGGACGATGCCAGGCGTGGCGAACACGATCTTGTGGCCGTGAGCATCCAGCCAGGGTCCAAAGATGCCCCGGGTGCCGAACAGCAGGACGAAGACCAGCCCGGAGATGACTGGAGATACCGTGAAGGGCAGGTCGATCAGCGTGATCAGGATGTTGCGCCCGGGGAAGCGGTACTTGGCAAGAGTCCACGCGGCCGCCACGCCAAAGACGGTGTTGAGCGGAACCGCGATGACCGCCGTCACCAGGGTCAGCTTGATGGCCGCCATGGTGTCCGACTGCCCCAGAGATCCAAGGTAGGCACGCAGGCCCTTTTCGAAGGCCTGCGTGAAGACCGCTACCAGCGGAAGCACGACGACCAGGAGCAGGAACAAGACGCCGAGGCCAAGCAGGGCCAGGCGAAGCGGCAAGGGTTCGGCGCGCGCTGGGCTGTGCCGGCGAGGTGCGAGCAGCATGGCCGCTTCACGCGCCATGGGATGCCCACCTGCGATTCCACACCTGCAGGATGTTCATGGCCAGCAGGGTGACGAGCGAACCCGCCAGCACGACCACGGCCAGCGCGGTGGCCTCGGGATACTGGAACTGCTCGAGCTTTGTCACGATCAAGAGCGGCACGATTTCGGTCTGGCCCGGCAGGTTCCCCGAGATGAACACGACGGAACCGTATTCGCCGACGGCGCGCGCGAACGCGAGGGTGAACCCGGTGATCACCGACGGGGCGAGCAGCGGCAGGATAACGCGGACGAAGGTGCGAATACGCGAGGCCCCCAGCACGATGGCCGCCTCCTCTACCTGGGGATCCAACTCCAGCAGCACCGGTTGCACCGAACGCACCGCGAACGGCAGGCCGACGAAGACCATGGCCAGGACCACGCCAGGGGCCGAGAACGCGATGTGAATTCCGTGTCTGTCCAGCAGGGCGCCCACAGCACCATTGGGCGCGTAGACAGCGGTGAGCGCGATGCCCGCCACGGCGGTGGGCAGGGCGAGCGGAAGATCGATGATCGCGTCGACGATGTTGCGGCCGGGAAAGCGGTGGCGGACGAGCACCCACGCCAGCAAGAGTCCAGCCACGGAATTGATGCCGGCGGCCAGGAACGCTCCGCCGAAACTGAGCTTGTAGGCGGCAAGGGCACGGGGCGAGGCGATGGTGGCCCAGAATTCGGACCAGGTGAGCCCGAACGTCTTGAGCACCAGCGCGGCCAGCGGCAGCAGGACCATGAGACCGATGTAGAGCAGGGTGAATCCCAGGGTCAGCCGGAAGCCCGGCAAATTGCCCGCACGCCGCCCGCGCCAGAGAGCGGCCATCTACTTCCCTGCCGAGTAGATCTGGTCGAAGGTGCCGCCGTCGGCAAAGTGCGTCTTCTGCGCCTTCTGCCAGCCCCCGAAACTATCGTCGACCGTGATGAGCTGAACCTTCGGGAACTGCTTGGCGTACTTGGCGGCAACGCTCTCCTTGCGCGGACGGTAATGGTTGCGCGCCGCCACTTCCTGGCCCTCGTCCGAGTACAGGTATTCCAGGTAGGCGCGCGCGACCTCGCTCGTGCCGTGCTTGGCCGCGTTCTTCTCGACCACCGCGGCCGGTGGCTCGGCCAGGATGCTGGTCGCGGGAGAGATGATCTCGAATTTGTCCTTGCCCAACTCGTCGACCAGCAGGAATGCCTCGTTTTCCCAGGCGATGAGCACGTCGCCGATCCCGCGCTGGGCGAAGGTGGTGGTCGAGCCGCGCGCCCCGGAATCGAGCACGGGCACGTTCTTGTACAGCTTGCCGACGAAGTCCCGAACCTTGGACTCGTCGCCTGCGAATTTCTTGTGGGCATGGCCCCATGCCGCCAGGTAATTCCAGCGCGCGCCGCCCGAGGTCTTGGGGTTGGGCGTGATAACCTTGAGATCGGGCCAGGTGAGGTCGTCCCATCCCTTGATGCCCTTGGGGTTGCCCTTGCGAACCACGAGCACGATGGTGGAGGTGTAAGGCGAGGCGTTGCTGGGCAGCTTCGACTGCCAGTTCCTTGGCACCTTGCCGCCATTCTCGGCGATGGCGTCGATGTCGTAGGCCAGGGCGAGCGTCACCACGTCGGCATCGAGCCCGTCGATGACCGCGCGCGCCTGCTTGCCCGAGCCCCCATGGGACTGATTGACCTTCACATCGTCCCCTGTCTTCGCCTTCCAGTACTTGGCGAAGGCCGCGTTGAAGTCCTGGTACAGCTCGCGCGTCGGGTCGTAGGACACGTTGAGCAGTTTGACCTCCTTGGCGGTTGCGGGCGGGGCCGCGGCAAGCGCGGCCAACAGGGTGCAGAGAGAGATGGCTTTCATGGTCGTCGAGCTGCTCGTGCTGTGCGCTTCCTTTTAACGGGAATGTTGTCCGCTCTTAGAGACGCTGTCAAGGCCAAGTCAACACCACTCACGATATTCCGAGAATTCCCCCATATCTTCAGCCTCACCACGGCCTGTGTGGATTTTTTAGTGGACAACACGCGCGGCGCGCGGGATAGTCGTGGACCACTCTCTCGGAGACAGACAATGCGGAAACTGGTATTCGGCGCGACCTTCCTGGGCACGGCACTTGCCGTCAGGGCGGCGGTGGCCGGTGTATCGACGAGCCGTCAGGTCGCCGGTGCTCTGGCTATCCTTATGTTGCTCGCGCTGGCCTGTTTCGCCGTCGTGCTGCCAGCGCTGCTCCTGTCGGCCGCGCTCCGCAGGTTCTTCAATCCTGACGATCAGCTCGATGAGCCCCAGGGGTGGCTCTTCGTTCTGCCCGGCGCCACGGAGACACGCCCGCCGGCGATCGCCGCCGAGGGGTCGGCCAATCTTCGCAAGTGAGCGACGCCGCAGAACGCCGCTGCTTGTCCACAGGGGGAAATACCCATGCCACGTCCCAACAACCCAGGAAGAACGATGCTCGCGCCGCAGAGCTTGACCATGACCGAGCTCGTGAGCGCGCTGCTGGAGAGCTACCAGCGCGAACAGCGCATCACCCACGTCAGCACGGCTGTGCTACCCAGCCGCGACTCGGTGATCGCCATTCTGGAGTCCTTGCGCGAAGTGCTGTTCCCGGGGTACTTCGGCCGCCAGGGGCTCATGCTGGAAAGCCTCGTCTACCACGTGGGTGACAACCTGGTGACCCTGCACGCCCGACTTCTGGAACAAGCGGAGAGCGCATTTCGTCACCAGGCGGTTCGCGGCGGCCATGAAATCGACGGGGTTGGCGAGCTGGCTCTCGCCGCGACCAATGGCTTCCTCAACAGCTTGCCGCACGTGCGTGCCCTGTTGGCCACGGATGTGCAGGCCACTTTCGACGGCGATCCGGCCGCGACGAGCTTGGATGAGATCATCTTCTCGTACCCCGGTCTTTGGGGCGTGACGGTCTATCGGCTGGCGCACGAGCTACACATACTGGGCGTGCCGCTCATTCCGCGCATGATGAGCGAATTCGCCCATAGCCAGACCGGCATCGACATTCACCCCGGCGCCATGATCGGCAAGGCCTTCTTCATCGACCACGGCACCGGCGTGGTGATCGGGGAGACGACCATCATCGGCAACCACGTCAAGATCTACCAAGGCGTCACCTTGGGTGCGCTCTCCACGCGCGGCGGGCAAACGCTGCGCGGGGTGAAACGGCACCCAACCATCCACGATCACGTCACCATCTACTCGGGCGCGTCGGTGCTCGGGGGCGACACGGTGATCTGCGAAGGCGCCGTCATCAACAGCAACGTCTTCGTCACCCAGTCGGTTCCCCCGCGCACCCGCGTCAGCACGAAGAACCCGGAGCTCCAATACCGGGACAAGAAACCGATCGATTTCAAGCAGGAACAGGACTGGGACTACAGCATTTGAATTTCTTTCCAGAAAGGAAATAGCCCCCATGTCCACCATCTTCGCTGACAACTCCCTGTCCATCGGCCGCACGCCCCTCATCAAGCTGAACCGCATCGCCGCGGGGGCCAAGGCCACCGTGCTGGCCAAGATCGAAGGCCGCAACCCGGCCTACTCGGTCAAGTGCCGCATTGGCGCCTCCATGATCAAGGATGCCGAGGAGCGCGGTGTTCTGGGGTCCGGCAAGGAAATCATCGAGCCCACGAGCGGCAATACCGGCATCGCGTTGGCCTTCGTGGCCGCCGCGCGCGGCTACAAGCTGACGCTGACCATGCCCGAGAGCATGAGTCTCGAGCGGCGGCGCGTGCTTGCCGCCTTTGGCGCAACCCTGGTGCTCACGCCGGGTGCGGAAGGCATGCCTGGGGCGATCCGCCGCGCCGAGGCCGTCGCCGCCGCCGAGCCCGATCGCTACTTCTTGCCCCAGCAGTTCAAGAACCCAGCCAATCCGCGCATCCACGAGCAGACCACCGGCCCCGAGATCTGGAACGACACCGACGGCGCCATCGACGTGCTAGTCACCGGCGTGGGCACGGGCGGCACCATCACCGGCGTCTCGCGCTACATCAAGAAGACGAAGGGCAAGCCCATCATCGCGGTGGCCGTCGAGCCCGCCGCCAGTCCGATCTTGACCCAGTTCCGCGCCGGCCAGCCGTTGCAACCGGGAAAGCACAAGATCCAGGGCATCGGCGCCGGCTTCGTTCCCGACACCCTGGACATCTCCGTCGTCGACAGAGTCGAGCAGTCGACCGACGACGAAGCCATCGAGACCGCGCGACGCCTGGCGCGCGAGGAGGGCATCCTGAGCGGCATCTCGAGCGGCGCGGCCACCGCCGTCGCCTTGCGCCTGGCCAAACGGGACGAGTTTGCAGGCAAGACCATCGTGGTCGTCCTGCCAGACTCGGGCGAGCGCTACATCTCGACGGCGCTCTTCGAAGGCATTGGCTAGCACCCGTCATCGACGCCAGGGCGCCACGCTTCAATCAGGGCATGATCGCTCCGATTCTTTCAAGCGAAACAGATTGAGGATCGATTATTCTCTTCGCCAACGTGACGCCAAATTGGAAAGTGGCCCAGGATGCCTATCCCGTCAACGACCGCTGGGTCTGGCTGAACAATTGCGGTACCACGCCGACCGGGCGCCACATCGTGGCGAGGATGCACGACTACTTTGGCAAGTGCGCCGCGCACGGCCCCGGTCCGGGGGAGTATTCGCCCGCTGCCTTGGGGCACAAGCTCAAGGCCGTGCTTGCGCGCCTGCTTCACGCCAGTCCGCACGAGATCGCGCTCGTGCACAACACGGCCGAGGCCATGCACATGGTCAGCCTCGGTCTCGACCTAGTGCCAGGCGACGAAATCCTCGTGCTGGAGCACGAGTATCCAAGCAACGTCTATCCCTGGCAGACGTGGCAGTCGCGCGGGGTCACGCTTCGGTCTGTCCCACTGGCCCCGACCCCCGACGAGTTTCTGCACAACTTCCGCCAGACGCTCGGCCCGCGAACCCGCGTTGCGGCCATGTCGATGGTGCACTGGTGCACGGGTCTGCCGCTCCCACTGGCCGAGATGGCCCCGCTTTGTCACGAACGCGCCATACGCCTGGTCATCGACGGCGCGCAAGGCGTGGGGCAGGTTCCCATGGATTTCCAGGCGCTATGTCCGTGTGTCTTGGCGTTCTCGGCCTGGAAATGGCTGCTCGGTCCGCTGGGACTGGGGGTCTTGGTCATCGACAACCAAGTTCTTTCCACGTTGAGCCCGGTGCTCAAAGGCACAGACGCAATGGCCGATCCAAGCGCGTACCTCCCATACCAAACAACCTTCAAAGCAACGGCCGACCGCTACACCTACTCGACCGCCAACTTCAACGACTGGGTCTACTTCGCAGAAAGCCTCGACTGGCTGGAAGGGTTCGGCTTCGAACCAGTGCAAGCGCGCATCCATCAGCTCACGGACGAGCTCTGGCAAGGACTCGAGGCTGCGGGATTCCGTTCGGCCTACGCGCGAGACTCGGGGCCGAGCAGCGGCATCCTGGCCGTGGACAAGCCTGGCGTGGACTGCCATCTGCTCGCGCATCAGCTGCGCAAACACGGCATTCTGGCCAAAGAGCGCCTCGGCCGCCTGCGCCTGGCTCCGCACATCTACATCGGCTCCGAGCAGATTACGCGAACCGTGCAGACGATCGACGAGCTCGCCACCGACGCGCGAGGGTGAGCGACCTCTCAACCACCGGCTGTTGCAAGGACGGAAGATTCGCATCTGGTTGCACGAAGCATCTGTTGCATGCTGCAACTATAAGTGCTAGCATCCCCGCATGGTGGCAAGCAAAGAAGTCCGGTCTTTCCGCAAGCGCCTTCGGGTGATCGAGCGAGCTGTCCTGGGCAACATGAAGGAAGAGTCATCCTGCTGCGGCGTCTCGCTGTCGCAGTGCCACATCTTGCTGGAGCTCGAAGAGCACGACTCGACTCCGGTGGCCGAGCTCATCTCCTACCTCGGGCTGGACAAGAGCACCGTCAGTCGCACCATCGACGGTCTGGTCACCTTGGGACTGGTTCTTCGCCGCGAGAACCCCAAGAACCGGCGCAGCCAGTTGCTAGCGCTGAGCGTCCAGGGCCGCACCATCGTCGCCAACATCAACGAATTATGCGACGGAAAGTACCACCTTCTGCTCGACAAACTAACGGCCGCTGAACGCAAGAAGGTACTGTGGAGCATGGATCGCATGGCAAGTCTGCTGGCCAAGGAGACACAAGATGGAAAGATTTGCTGCCCCACCCGCTGAACAGGCGCCATCGTACAAGCCAATACCGGCTACCACCAGCCAACTGACCTTCCGCGACCGACTGGTCCACTGGCGCGCCCGCTTCGGCATGGGACGCATGCACTTTCGCGTGGCTCCGGGCCTTCACCGGTTGGGGGCGCCCGACGGTACATCGCCGGTGTTTGTAAGCGCCAACTACCGACTGTCGTTCGATGCCCTACGCACCAGTCTCTCCGGAATGGATGCGTGGATCCTGGTGCTCGATACCAAGGGCGTGAACGTTTGGTGCGCGGCAAGCAAGGGAACCTTTGGTACCGACGAGCTCGTCCGCTGCATTGCAGAGACCGGACTGGCTGATCGCCTGCAGCACCGTCGAATCATCGTTCCGCAGTTGGGAGCTCCGGGTGTTGCCGGCCGCCAAGTCAGAGAACGTACTGGGTTCTCTGTCGTTTGGGGCCCCGTGGAAGGACGCGACATTCCAGCGTTCCTGCAAGCCGGACTGAAGGCTACGCCCGCCATGCGGAGCAAACATTTTCCGCTCGTCGAGCGCATCAAGGTCACTCCCATCGAGTTGGAGCAGGCTGTATTGCCACTTGCCCTGGTTCTAGCCTTGATCGCCGCGACCATGCTTGTCGGCGGTAGTCCTGTTACAGGATCTGCCTTCTTGCGGAAGGCCGGCCCCGTCGTGGCCGCCGTGTTGGCCGGTGCGTTCATGACGCCTATCCTCTTGCCGTGGATACCCTTCCGCGCTTTGGCTGCAAAAGGCGCTTTGGTAGGCGTCTTTTGTAGTGCTTTCACTTGCCTGGCCCTTGGCTTGAAGTGGCCCGCAAGCCTGGGCTGGATTCTGCTGCCGACGGCTTTGGCCTCGTTTCTGGCCATGAACTTCACCGGCGCGACGACCTTTTCCAACCCGTCCGGCGTTCGCAAAGAGCTGCGCTACGCCATTCCAGCGCAGATCGCTACCGCGGTCGCTGGCCTGGTGCTGGTCTTCCTGCTGTGAGGGATCTCATGATCTACCTACGCAACGTCGCTACCATCACCCTCGACGACAGCAAGTGCAACGGATGCGGTGAGTGTGTCCAGGTGTGCCCACGCGCGGTCTTGGCCATGGCCGAACGCAAGGCACACATTGCCAACCGCGACGCCTGCATCGAATGTGGTGCCTGCAAGCTCAACTGCGCCACTGCCGCGCTTTCGGTCGACAGCGGCGTGGGCTGCGCCGCGGCCATGATTCGGACCGTCGCCCGTGGGGCGATTCGCGGCAACCGCAGAGCCCCGCCTGCTTGTGGCTGCTCGGGCTCACCGGGGTGCGGCTAGAGCACCGAACGGTTTGCAAGCCGTGCAATTTCCGGATCTTTCACCACAGAGAACACAGAGGACACAGAGACGGACTGGAGGAGAAAGGGGTTCGGATCCGGATCCGGAAACCCTTCCCCTCCGGGCTCTGTGTCCTTCGTGTCCTCTGTGGTTTTCCCTTTCCGGATCTCGGATCTCTGCTGCGCGCCGGATTTCACGGGAGATTCAAACC
>Ga0182021_10009259_pt1 | contig 11662 bp, 7 predicted proteins | sample 612E3MmetaG_FD_120493 | JGI IMG/M metagenome (GOLD analysis project Ga0182021, IMG submission 120493) | Permafrost microbial communities from Stordalen Mire, Sweden - 612E3M metaG (Illumina Assembly) | ecosystem: Environmental > Terrestrial > Soil > Wetlands > Permafrost | place: Sweden...
AAGATAGGAACTTGGAGGCCACGCAATGACATCCGAGCCGATTCGGGTTTTCGTCACGGGCGGGACGTTCGATAAGGAATACAACGAGCTGACCGGCCAACTGTTCTTTCAGGACACGCACGTTCCCGAAATGCTTCGCCTGGGCCGGTGCCTCCTCGAGGTCGAAGTGAGCACGCTCACGATGATCGACAGCCTGGATATGACCGATGGCGACCGGCGGGCGATCGCCGGGCATTGCCGACAGGCGAGCGAAGCCCGCATCGTCATCACGCACGGCACCGACACCATGGTCGAAACCGCCGCGCACCTGGGCAGAGAGATCGCGGGCAAGACCATCGTGCTGACCGGCGCCATGGTCCCTTACAAGTTCGGAAGCTCGGACGGCTTGTTCAACCTGGGCAGCGCGCTGGCCTTCGTTCAGACCCTGCCCCCCGGCGTCTACATCGCGATGAACGGGCGCTGGTTCGCCTGGGACCGCGTGCGCAAAAACAGGGAGAAGGGCATCTTCGAGGCGGTTCCGGCGTAGCTTCGCCCGGGCGGCCCGCGCGGCACGGGACCGCTCCCGTCCCCCTGCGCTATGATTGCATTTCGGATGGAACAGGTTCCAATCCCGCTGCGGACTTCGGTGATCGTCGTGTCGTACAACATGGCGGCGGCGCTGAAGAGGTGCCTGGCGGCGCTCGAACAATCGGCCGAGCGCGCAGCCTTCGAGATCGTCGTGGTGGACAACGGCTCGGAAGACGAGAGCGTCGAAGTAATCGACAGCTTCCCCAACGTGACGCCGTTGCGGCTCCCGCGCAACTTCGGTTTCGTCAAAGCCCTGAACATCGGCATGCGCACGGCCAAGGGCGAGTTCTTTCTGTTCCTGAACCCGAAGACCGAGGTGCTGCCGGATACCGTATCCGCACTCACCGCGCACCTGGCGAAGGAGGCCGATGCCGTGGCCCTCAGCCCGGCCATCGCCACGCCGGACGGCCAGCCCGCCGCGCATCTTTACAAGCTGCCGCGGCAGGCGGATCTTCGCGCGCTTGCGGCCGCCGGTGAGTTCGAGGCCGCGCCGGTTCCGGAAGCCGCCGGGGAGACGGTGGCGATCGAGTTCGCGGGCTTTGCGGCACTCATGGTGCGCAGCTACTTCCTCAAGGGGCTGCGCCACATCGACGAACGCTACGCCCAGTCCTGGGCGGACGCCGAGATCGCGCTCCAGATCCGCCGGGCGGGGAAGAAGACCCTGCTGGCGCCGGCCATCCGCGCCGTCTGGCATCCGGAGGACGACCTGAGGCGGTCCATGCCCGCCAATCCGCTCGAACTGCTCGCGGCGGACTGGGCGCTGGGCGCCGCCACGTATGCGGCCAAGCACTTCGGGTTCGGGGCCGGGCTGAAGGTCCGCCTGAGCGCCATTTTCTCGGCCCTGTTCTCGTTCCGCCTGCGCCGCTTCTCCTACCTGCTCACGCCTCAGAAGATCGACGGAACCCAGACGATGATGTAGCCTGGGATACTGGACACAATGAGCGCGGACTTCCTCGTAGTGGGCGCAGGGGTGGCGGGTTTGCGGGCCGCAATCGAGCTTTCTCAGGCCGGCTCGGTCCTCGTGGTCGCCAAGGACAGCTTGAAGGAATCCTCCTCCGAGTACGCTCAGGGAGGGATTGCGGTCGCGCTCGGCGAAGACGACGCCGTCGAGTTGCACGAACAGGATACGCTCGCGGCGGGCGACGGCCTGTGCGATCCGGAGGCCGTCCGCACGCTGGTGCAACAGGCCCCGGCGGTGATCGAGGAGCTGATCGAGTGGGGCGCGGAGTTCGACCGCGAGGGTTCCAAGCTGGCTTTTGGACGCGAAGCCGCTCACAGCCGCCGCCGCATCCTGCACGCGCACGGCGATTCCACCGGGCACGAGATCGCCCGCACGCTTTACCTCAAAGCCGCTTCCAGTCCCAACATCGAATTCCGCAGCTACGCCGCGGTGACGGACCTGCTCGTCTCCGGCAATGGCGAGGTGGCCGGCGTGGCGGTCTGCGATGCCTCGGCACGGCACTGGGTTCCTATCCGTGCGCGCGCCGTGCTGGTCGCGACCGGCGGTCTCGGGCGCCTTTATCTGGTGACCACAAACCCGGAGGTGGCCACCGGGGACGGCGTGGCCGCGGCCTATCGGGCCGGAGCGAGGATCTCCGATCTCGAGTTCGTCCAGTTCCATCCCACCGCGCTCCACGTCGCCGGCGCACCGGCATTCCTGCTCTCCGAGGCGCTGCGCGGCGAGGGCGCCTACCTGCTCAACGGCGCCGGAGAGCGGTTCATGTCGCGCTACGACCCGCTGGCGGGGCTGGCGCCGCGCGACGTGGTCGCCCGCGCCATCGTGACCGAGATGCGCCTGCGCGGCGAGGACGAGGTCCTGCTGGACGTCCGCCATCTGGGGCGCGAGTTCCTGATGTCGCGGTTCCCGCGCATTTACGAGACCTGCCTGCAGTACGGCGTGGACCTGGCGGAATGCCCCGCCCCCGTTCACCCGGCCGCGCACTACGCCATGGGCGGCATTGCCACGGATCTGGAAGGCCGCACCAGCGTGCCCCGCCTGTTCGCCGCCGGCGAGTGCGCCGCAACCGGGGTCCACGGAGCGAACCGCCTGGCCAGCAATTCGCTGCTCGAAGGGGTGGTCTTTGGAGCGCGGGCCGGCGCCGCCATGCGCGAACTGGCGGGTGCGCCGCTGCTCGATGCGCCGCCGCCTCCCGAGCCGCTCTTTCCCGCCATCTCGGCCCGCGAGCTGCGCAAGATCGCCTGGGAGCGCTGCGGCATTGTCCGCTCCGGCGCGGAGCTGGCCGCGACCTGCGAGCTGTTAAGCCGGATTCCGCTCGAGCCCTCCGCGAGCCCCAATCGCAACCTCTTCGAGCTGCGAAGCATCCACACCGCCATTTCGATTCTCGCCCGCTGTGCATTGGCGCGCCAGGAAAGCCGCGGCGCGCACTACCGCACCGACTATCCCGAGCCGCGCCCCGAGTTCCAGAAGCACTCCGCCATTGACAAGGACCATGAGGTCACCTTCGAGTAGGCCGGGGCAGCTCTCGCGGCCTGTCCCGGCCCCGCCTGCCGCTTCCGGGCGCCAGACCCTGGCTTGCGGACTGGCCTTGCTGGCCCTTGCGCCGCTCGAGCGGGCGGCTCCGGGCACCGCGCTGTGGGCGGCGCCAGCCATCCTGCTGGCCGCCATGCTCATCGCCTGGGCGGCTGAAGCGGCTCAGTTCTTTATCGCCCAGGCCTTCGCGCTGGCTATCCTGGCCTGGCTCCAGACCATGCCGGAGTTCGCCGTGGAATTCGTTCTGGCCTGGAGGCAGCGCGTGGACCTGCTGCTCGCCAACCTCACCGGCGCGCTGCGCCTGCTCACCGGGCTGGGCTGGCCGATGATCTACTTCGTCGCCGCCTTCTTCCACCGCCGGCGTTACGGAAAGCCGCTGGGCCGCATCCGCCTCGAAGACCATCACTCGATCGAGGTGATGGGTCTCGTGCTGCCGCTCGTCTACATGGGTTTCGTCTGGTCGAAGGCGACGTTGACGCTGTTCGATGCGGCAATCCTCGTCGCAATCTACATCGCGTACCTCTGCGTGCTGCGGCGGATGCCGGCGGAACGGGCCGAGGGCATCGAGGACCTGGAGACGGTGCCGCGCGCGCTCGCGCAGTCGCCCCCGCGCCTTCGCACCCTGCTGATCGCCGGCTTCTTCGTGGCCGGCGGGCTGCTGATCTACTTCACGGCCGAGCCGTTCCTGGGCAGTCTGCTCGCGATCTCGGCCCTGCTGGGGGTGCCGAGCTTTGTCTTCGTGCAGTGGGTGGCGCCGCTGGTCTCGGAATTCCCCGAGAAGGTTTCTGCCTTCTACTGGGCGCGCACGGTGGACCGCGCTTCCATGGCGCTGATGAACATGGTATCGAGCAACATCAACCAGTGGACGCTGCTGGCGGCCATGCTGCCCATCGTCTATTCGATCAGCCGTGGCCGGCTCTCGACGATCCCGCTCAACGGACAGCAGGAGCTCGAGCTGCTCATGACCATCGGGCAGTCGCTCGTCGGCATGGTCTTCCTGCTCGATATGGAGCTGGTCTGGTGGCAGGCGGCGGCGCTGTTCTGCTTATGGGCCGTGCAGTTCGGTTTCTCCCCGGTTCCGCCCGGCCGGGGCGTGGCCGGCTTCATCGCGCAGCACATCCACCGGTGGGTGACCGTGGCCTACTTCGTGTGGGTGGCCGCGGCCCTGCTCCGCAAGGCGGCGGGTCTCGGCCACCCGGCGGGCCGCCGCGTCCCCGAAGCCTTCCGCCTGTTTGGGGAGATGTGGCGGCGGCACATTTGGGTGCGGCGGGGAGCGGAGTAGCGACGGCGGGAGTGGCCTGGCTCCATGCGTGCCGGCATCCTCGTTTCGCGGTGGCCGGAGGGAGCGCATCTGTGGGCAAGGCAGGCGGCGGGATGTGATGCTATAGTGGCAACTTCGCCATTGCGAAACTCGTACCCGGGCGCGACCGAGCCCGGGGCAAAACCGCGCGGGCGGGCACGTCAAGAGGACAGATTCAAATGCCGATGTCAAAACCCACACTTCTTCGGTGTGCGATGCGGGCCGGCCGCCGCGCGGCCGATTCCTGGCGGCGATCGATTCCCATATGCGCGGGCGCCGCCGCGCTGGTCTGGTTCCTGCTGCGTGTGCTTCCCAAACCCAGCCGCGCCAGCTATCCCTGCCAGCGGGCCGCTTTTCCCATGGCGTCGGCTTTCGTGATCTGGCTGGTTGGCGCCGTCTCCATCAGGTCCCTGATCGGGCGGTTTGGCGGCCTGTTCTCGCGCCACAGGACGGCGGCGGTTCTGGGGATGGTCTCGGCGCTGGCGGTGGCGGTCTGGACGCTCGGTTCGTTCGTCAGCCAGGGAGTGGCGGATACCCAGACCAAGGTCACGGACTTCAACTTCGTCCCGGCCAGGCCCAACGCTCCGGTCGGCGTTGCCCGAGGCATCAATCCCGGCCGCGTCGTGTGGGCGCGAGACCCGCGGGCTACCCGGTGGGCAGGCCATCTGAAGCAGAATTCGGACCAATGGTGGCTCGACCAGAACACCGACCAGGCGGCGGTGGACGCCATGCTGGCCGCCACCCTGACCAAACTCACCGGCACCGCCACCTGCGAGCAGGCCTGGCAGGCGCTCTTCGAGTACTACAACAACCGTTCGCGGCAGTTGGCCAAGCGCGGCTATCAGGCCGGCGAGTTGGTCGCCGTGAAGATCAACATGAATAATGCCACCGGCAGCGCGAAGAGCGACAACTTCATCGATACGTCCCCGCAGATGGTGTTGGCCATGGTGCGGCAACTGGTGAACCAGGCGCACGTGCGGCCGCAGGACATCCTCGTTTACGACGCCAAGCGCTACATGATGCCCTACACGCTGACGAAGGTGTGGAGCGAGTTCAAAGACGTGCGCTTCCTGCAACAGGAGCCGCCCAAACCGGACCAGCCCAAGCATCCGGTCTACGGCGATTACAGCCGCCTGGAAGGGCCTCAATGGGTAGACGGGGTGAGTTACTCGAAGGGAGTTTACAACGACGCCAAACTCATACCCAAACAGGTTTTCGACGCGACTTACCTGGTCAACCTGGCGCTGCTCAAGGCGCATTCCTATCCGTACAACGATCTCGATGGCGGCGACAACGGCCAGACGGCGCTGACCATGACCGGCAAGAACCATTTCGGCTCCATTAAGGGCACGCCGGAGTTGCACGCGGCCATCAACACCGATCAGGGGGGCGTGAAGAACGCCTATTCGCCGATGGTCGATCTGGCTGCCTCGCCCAACCTGGGCGCGAAGACGGTCCTGTTCGTTCTGGACGGACTCTATTGCGGGCGCAAGTGGCAGTCCTATCCGCAGCACTTCCCCAACTTTCCGTTCAACAACCGCGCCATTCCCTATGAGAGCCCGGAATGGCCGTCCAGCGTGCTGGCCTCGATGGATGGAGTGGCGCTCGACTCGGTCGGCCTGGACCTGTTGTTGGCCCAGACCAGGAACAACAACGACGAACTGGGCCGGCCCAGAATCCTGATTCGCGCCAACGCCGACGACTACCTCTTCGAGATGGCGCAGCCGGGCAACCCACCCTCCGGAACGGTCTATAAGCAGGCGGGCAAAGTGGTGGCGAGCCTGGGCGTTCACGAACGCTGGGAGAACGATGCCACCATGCGCTATTCGCGCAATATCGACCCGGTCAACGGCCAGGGCATCGAGCTGGTGTACCTGCCGCTGGGCGGCGCCAAGGACAAGCCCGCCGACCTCGCTTTTGCTGCCAGTCTCGCCGCCCCGACCCCGAGGGCCGCTCTCGCTCCGGAGACGCTGCCCGGCCGGGGGCTGGCGCAGTACGACTTCTTCTATGCGGGCGAGTCCAAGGAAGAGCGGATGTTCATCGTGCGTGACGGGCGGGTGGTCTGGTCTTACACTCATCCCGGCAAGGGCGAGATCAGCGACGCCGTGCGCATGTCCAGCGGGAACATCCTGTTCGCCCACCAGTTTGGGGTCACGGAAATCAGCGCGGACAAGAAGGTGGTGTGGAACTTGGATGCCCAGCCGGGCACGGAAATCCATACCGCGCAACCCATCGGAACCGACCGCGTCATGTTCATCGTGAACGGCGACCCGGCCAAACTGGTCGTGATGAACAAGGTCACCGGCGGTGTCGAGCGCGAGTTCGTGCTTCCTGCCGGCAACCCCAAGAGCACGCACGGCCAGTTTCGCCACGCTCGGCTGACCAGAGAAGGCACGGTTCTGGTAGCGCACATGGATGCTGGCAAGGTGTGCGAGTACGATGCCGCCGGCAAGGAAGTGTGGTCGGTCGCGGCGGCGAATCCATGGTCCGCCGTGCAACTGGAGAACGGGAATGTGTTGATCGTGGGCGGCAGGCAATCCGTGCGCGAGGTAAACCGCAAGGGCGAGAGCGTGTGGGAATACACGGCTGCCGACACGCCGGACTACAAGTTGAACAGCCTGCAACTGGCCATTCGGCTGCCGGACGGCAATACCATCGTGAACAGTTGGTTCAACCTCTGGGACGGCACGCCCGATCCTGGGAACGCCCCGGTACAGGCCGTCGAAGTAACGCCCGGAAAGAAAGTGGTCTGGGCGCTGCGTTCCTGGACGCCGCCGGCCGACCTCGGTCCTGCAACCATCATCCAGCTCCTGAATGAAAAGGACGTTCCGGAGCGGGTCAGGTTTGGGGACATCCAGTAGCGGAGCGAGACCTGGCCCGGTGTCCTGAGGGCCCGTCAGTAAGCAACCGCTCCAATCTTCGGAGAGCGCAAGGACGTACGAAAACATCTTGCCGAGTGCAAGAAGGCGCCTAGAAAAGTTGGCAAAGGCATTTCCTGCCGCTGATGAACGCGGATAAACACGGATAAAAGAATCCTGTTTTCGTTTTTTTATCGGCGTGAATCCGTGTTCATCCGCGGCAAGTATTGGATCTGTTCTTTCCTGACAGACCCCAAGCGGTTGCCGGCAGAGACCCGGGTGTTGTGGACTGCTCCCGGCGGCGCTCGCGGCGTCCCCAGGAGGGGGACGAGCATTGCGGGCAAGGGGCGGGATTCAATACAATCTACAGCGGGGACGATATTGGCCGCGAAGTGCACAGTGGCCACCAAGTCCACGTTCCATGGCCATCTCTGAGGACCAAGCGCCGGGCAAGGTGTCCGGGCGGATTCGAGGGCGCATCCGCCGGCTGTGCCCCGGACTTTTCCGCGCCCGTGGAGCGGCATGGCGCGGCTGGCCGTCTACGGTCCGTTGGCCCGCCGATCACCTGTGCTGTGAGGAGAAACCGAATGCGTAACAGCCTGTTTGCCATCATTCCCGCTCTGGCGTCCGTCCTGGCCGCCGCACCGAGCGCCTCCGTAACCGTCCGCAATCCGATCGACGTGGCACGGCCCAGCGAGACCATCGTTCTCGATGCCGCCGAACTGCGCGCTCTGCTCTCGGTGGAGGATGTCCGCAAGATCCACGTGCGGGCCGAGGGCTCCGACAAGGACCTGCTGATCCAGGCCGTCGATACCAACGACGACGGCGTCTTCGAACAGTTTCTGTTTCAGGCCGACTTCGCGCCAGCTCAGACGCGCGTCTTTGTGCTGACCCCCGGAGACAGGCAGATCGCCAAGGTGGAAGACTACAAGACCTACGGCCGCTTCGTGCGCGAGCGCCGCGACGACTTCGCCTGGGAGAACGACCGCATCGCGCACCGCATGTACGGCAAGGAACTGGAGACCTGGCCGCGGGAGCCTCTGGTCAGCAGCTCGGTGGACGTCTGGACAAAGCGCGTGCGCCAGCTCGTCATCAACAATTGGTACATGGTGGACGACTATCACCGGGAGCACGGGCAAGGCGGAGACTTCTATTCGGCCGGCGCCACCCGCGGCGACGGCGGCACCGGAATCTGGACGGGCGGCAAACTCTACCCCTCGGCCAACTTCCGCGACACGCGCGTTTACGCGGTGGGGCCGATCCGGCTGATGTTTGAATTGACTTACGAGACCTGGACGACCGGCGGCGCGCGCGTCTCCGAGAAGAAGCGCGTTTCGCTCGACGCGGGCCACAACCTGGACCGTTTCGAGAGCCGCTACACCATCGACGGCAACGCCGCCGACCTCATGCACGCGGTCGGCATCCGCAAGCTGAAGATCACCCAGATGAAACCCAGCCCCGAGCGCGGGATCATGCGGACCTGGGAGCCGGTGAGAGAAGGCGGTGAAATGGGCCAGGCGGTTCTGGTGGATCCCGCCTCTCTGAAAAGCATGACGGAAGACGACCTCAACTTCCTGATGCTGACCAAAATCGAGCCCGGCGTGGCCTGCGTTTCCTACTCCGGGTTCGGCTGGACGCCCCTCGGCGATTTTCAGAAGGTCGAAGACTGGGACCGCTACCTGGCGGATGAGGCGGCGCGGCTGAAAACGCCGGTCGAGATCAAGATCGCCAAGCAGTAAGCGGCGGGCGCGGGCGCGGGCACAGGCGCGGAGCCGGGGCGGGCGCGTCGCGGTCATCGGCGGATGGGTGCGCTTCCGATGTGCGGCGGCCGCGAACGCACCCCTACTTCTTCTTCGCCCGGTAGTGAAACGTATTCAGATTCCGTTCGATGTCGAAGGAGCGAAGCATGGCGATGACCTCCGCGCCCGCCATCAGAGCCGGCCCGTAGCCTTGCATCGCTCCCAGATCCGTCGGCCGGTTGTAGTAGTACACCGCGTCGTAGGCCGCCGTGGTGCTCACGCAGATGCCTTCGATTTGACCGTCGGCGCGAATGCGCGTGGCCAGGGCCTGCCACCCCGCCTGGGCCACCGGCGCATAAACCGGAGCCAGCCACCCGCGGTTCACTCCGCGCGCGATGGCGAAGGTGAACATGGCCGTCGCCGAGGTCTCCAGGTAGCTATCGGTCTTGTCCAGTAACTGGTGCCACATGCCATTGCCGCTTTGGGCCGCGGCCACCCCCTGCACGGCGCGGCCGAAGATCTCGAGCAGCCGGGCGCGGTCGGGATGGTCCTCCGGCAGAACGCTGAGCAGTTCGGCGTTGGCCATCAAGGCCCATCCGGCCCCGCGTCCCCAGTAGAACTTCGGATCGAAGGCGGCGTTCTGGTACCACGAGTGGTCGTAGAGGCCGGTGGTCGAGTCCTGCAACCTCGCCGAGAACTGAATCACCTGCCGGGCGGCATCGTCGAAGTACGCGCGGTTCCCGGTCAGCTTGCCCATCTGGGCCAGGAAAGGAACGGACATGTACAGATCGTCGGCCCACAGCGAAACCGGCTGCGGACGCGGGCGGGCCAGGGTGCCGTCGGGCATGCGCATCATCTTGTGCGAGATGAAGCCGGCGGAAGCGTCGATAGCGACGCGGTATCGCGGGTCGGGCTTGCGCGCGTAGGCCTTGATGAGCGCCGCGCCGATGGCGCCGCAGTCGTCCAGTTCCCGCATATCGATCAGGCGCCGCAGGCCATAGCGCTGCGGTCCGAACAGGCGCGCCTGCTCGCGGAAGTAATCCAGGTGGTCGAAGATGAAATCGAAGTTGCGCAGGGCGTACTGTTGGAACCGCTGGTCGCCGGTCACGTCGGCGACCTGGAGCATGGCGGCCAGCGCCACGCCCATGGGATAGTCCCAATCGTTGAACTGTCCCGGGCGCATATCCAGGCCGGCCGTCTTCGTCGGATGCGCGAAGTCCACGATCTCCTTGCCGGTCTCGGTGTCGATAATGCGGTAGGGAGTGGAGCGCTGGAAGTAGTCGAGAACCGCATCCAGCTTGGCTTTGATGCCGGCCTCGCTGGGCACGGCGTAGTCCACTCCCGGCGCGAGCGACGGCTGCGAGAACGAGGGCTCGCTGCGGCCGAGCGGCTGCGCGTAGAGAGCGGACGCCACAACCAGCGCCGCGAGCGGTAGACACCTGGGAATCACTGTTCGCCTCCGCTGGTAGGATAACGCAGGTCGGACGGGGCGGGTCTGCGGCGCGAGCACGCGGGGTTTCCCGAGGCGCGCGGTTGCAGGTCAAACGGGGCGGGCCTGCGGCGCGAGCACGCGGGGTTTCCCGAGGCGCGCGGTTCGGAGTCGGGGGATGTTGGGCGTTGGGGCTGAGCTGGCGGTCCTGTAGAATAGAACGAATATGCCCGACAATGGACAGGAATTCTACCGGATCAAGAAGTTGCCGCCATACGTGTTCGCGGTGGTGAATGAGCGCCGGGCCCAGTTGCGCGCCGAGCAACTGGACGTGGTGGACCTGGGGATGGGGAATCCGGATGGCGCTACGCCGGCGGTGATCGTGAACAAGCTGACGGAGGCGGCGCAGGACCCGCGGAATCACCGGTATTCGGCCTCTCGCGGCATCCCGCGGCTGAGGGAAGCGATCGCCAAGCGGTACAAGGCGAACTACGGGGTGGATCTGGACGCGGACAAGGAAGTGATCGCCACCATGGGCGCCAAGGACGCGCTGGCGCACCTGCTGTTCGCCGTGATCGGGCCGGGCGACCCGGTGGTGTGTCCGAATCCGGCGTATCCGATTCATCAGTACGGGGTCATCATGGCGGAGGGCCAGTCCTGCGCGCTGCCGGTGAGCGATCCGCCCGAGTTTCTGAACAGGATGGAGGACCTGTTCAAGACCGCGATCCAGAAGCCGAAGCTGATCCTGATCTCTTTCCCGCACAACCCCACGACGGCGTGCGTGGAGCTGGACTTCTTCCGCGAGGTGGTCCGGATGGCGGGGGAACACGGCGCCATGGTGCTGCACGATTTCGCGTACGCGGACCTGTGTTTCGACGGGTGGCGGGCGCCGTCGCTGCTGCAGGTCGAGGGCGCAAAGGAGGTCGGCGTCGAGGTGTTCTCGATGTCGAAGAGCTACAGCATGGCGGGATGGCGGATCGGCTTCTGCCTGGGGAACCGGGCCATGATCGCGGCGCTGGCGCGGATCAAGAGCTACCTGGACTACGGGGCCTTTCAGCCGATCCAGATTGCGTCGATTGTGGCGCTGCGGGAGTGCGAGGCGGAGACGCGGAAGATCTGCGCGGTGTACCAGAAGCGGCGGGACGTGCTGATCGAGGGCCTGAAGAAGGGCGGCTGGGAGGTGGCGCCGCCGCGCGGGTCGATGTTCGTCTGGGCGCGGATTCCGGAGCCGTTCCGCAAGCTGGGGTCGCTGGAGTTTGCGAAGCTGCTGCTCGAGAA
>Ga0182021_10009260_pt1 | contig 11662 bp, 13 predicted proteins | sample 612E3MmetaG_FD_120493 | JGI IMG/M metagenome (GOLD analysis project Ga0182021, IMG submission 120493) | Permafrost microbial communities from Stordalen Mire, Sweden - 612E3M metaG (Illumina Assembly) | ecosystem: Environmental > Terrestrial > Soil > Wetlands > Permafrost | place: Sweden...
CTTCAGGGTGCCGAGGAAGGACTCCTTGGCGTTGGTCAGTGAGATGCGGTCCTGGGGCCGCTTCGGCCCGGCGATGGACGCGACCACGGTAGAAAGGTCGAGCTCGAGGTACTCGGAGTAGAGCGGCTCGACCGACGCGTCGTGCCACAGTCCCTGCTCCTTGCTGTAAGCCTCGACCAGTGCGACCTGCTGCTCGCTGCGACCGGTAAGGCGCAGGTAGTCGCAGGTGACCTCGTCAATGGGGAACATGGCCGCAGTCGAGCCGAACTCGGGGCTCATGTTGCCGATCGTGGCGCGGTTGGCCAGCGGCACCGCCGAGACCCCCTGGCCGTAGAACTCCACGAACTTGCCGACCACACCATGGGCGCGCAGCATCTCTGTGATCGTCAGAACGACGTCCGTCGCGGTGACTCCTGAAGGAATCTCCCCCAGCAGCTTGAACCCGACGACCCGCGGGATGAGCATCGACACGGGCTGGCCAAGCATGGCAGCCTCGGCCTCGATGCCTCCGACGCCCCAGCCCAGCACACCCAGGCCATTGACCATCGTGGTGTGCGAGTCGGTGCCCACGCAGGTGTCGGGGTACGCCATCCCGTTGCGGTCGAAGACGACCCGGGCGAGGTGCTCGATGTTGACCTGGTGCACGATCCCGGTGCCGGGCGGCACGACCTTGAAGTCGTTGAACGCGCTCTGGCCCCAGCGCAGGAACTGGTAACGCTCCTCGTTGCGCTGGTACTCCAGGTCGACGTTCTTCTCGAAGGCGTCGGCGCTACCAGCGATGTCAGCGATCACCGAGTGGTCGATGACCATCTCGGCAGGTGCCAGCGGGTTGATCCGGCTCGGGTCGCCGCCCAGGTCGGCGACCGCCTCGCGCATCGTGGCAAGGTCGACGATGCAGGGGACTCCGGTGAAGTCCTGCATGATCACGCGCGCTGGAGTGAACTGGATCTCGGTGTCAGGTTCGGCGCTGGGATCCCAGCCGCCGATGGCCCTGATCTGTTCCGCCGTGATGTTGGCGCCGTCCTCGTTTCTCAGGAGGTTCTCCAGGAGAACCTTAAGACTGAATGGCAGTCGCGCACTGCCATCCACAGCAGAGAGACGGAACACGTCATATGACGCGTCTCCGACCTCCAGGGTCCCCTTGGCACCAAAACTGTCCATGCTGTGCTCGCTCACCGTCGGCTCCTTCGCAATTTATCTTGACGTCAAGATATATTTAACCACACCTGCCCCAGCAGCGTCACGTGCCCATCGGCTCAGGTTCGACCGCCTGCAAGGGCCTCGCGCAGGCCGGGCGGGATCGCCGTCTTCTTCCGGTCATCTATCGCCACACACACGTATCGGATCGCCGCGTGAGCGCAGCGTGTCCGTTCCTTGCTGGAGGAATCCACGCGCTCGATGTCATAGCCAAGCTGAAACGACGTGGTCCCCACGTGGTCCACCTGGACCGCGACCTCGGCGTGCTGGAAAGCCTGCAGGCTGTCGAGCCACTCAAGTTCCGCCTTGCGCAGCACGGCATCCAGTCCGCCGGCCCGCAACTTTGCGTACCCGTAGCCGATCGACTCCATGAAGGCGCTCATCGCCTCGTCACACCAGCCGAGATACCACATGTTGAACACGACACCCAAAGAATCGACCTCGAAGAACCGAACGTCCAGGGGGTAGCGAAAGCGGCCGTCACTGCTCATGAACATCGCCGTCGGCCAACGGCTCCAGAATCGCGACGCACTCAACATGATGGGTCATCGGGAAAGCGTCAAAGGCACGCAGAGACCTCATGCCATACCCGGCGTGACGCGCGTAGGCGACGTCGCGCGCCAACGCAGCTGGGTCACACGCGACGTAGGCAATGGCCCGCGGGGCCAAGGCTGCAATGTCCTTGATGACCGACTTACCGGCCCCGGTGCGAGGTGGGTCCAGCACCACCAGGTCGGTACGGATCCCCTGTCGCACCAACGGTTTCAACGCACGGTCGACCTTACCTCGACGCAGCTCGATCTCAGGGCGAAGCCGCAGGTTGCTCTTGGCATCCGCAATGGCGTGGGCATCTGACTCGATAGCCAACACTGCTCCGGCCGGACCCACGTCATCAGCAAGTGCCAGCGCAAACAGGCCAACGCCGGCGTACAGATCCAGCGCCCGCTCGCCGGGTTGGGCTGCCAGCTCCCGGCGCACATGCCCGACGAACGTGGCCGCGGCTTGCGGATGGACCTGCCAGAAACCCCGCGCTGAGAGCCTGAACTCGACCGACCAGTCCCCCACCTCGACCCGCTCGGTGACATGTGGGACGGTCGAGTCGCGTGAGGGCAGCGGCACGGTCACGGCATGAGGCTCACCGCTGGCGTCCACGACATCAACAGAGGATGCCATCGGCCATCGGCGATCGAGCACACCGGTCTCGATCACTGCCCTGGTGCAGATAAGACAGTCCTGGACCGCGATGATCTCCCGGCTGTGGTGTCGATGCAGTCCGGCTGCACCCGAGGAATCGATGGCGAACTCAGTCCGGGTCCGCCATCGAAGTCCCTCTTGGTCGCCCGGCAACGCCTCGACCTGCACCTCAAGGTCCAGGCCGGCCAGGCGATGGAACTGTTCGACCACCACCGCGGCCTTCAGCTCGCGCTGATAGCTGAGCTCACTGTGCTGCCAGTCGCATCCACCACAGTTGCCAGGACCGGCAAACGGGCAGGGCGGCTCGACGCGGTGGCTCGAGGCCTCGAGCACCTCGACGGCGTCGCCGAGCAGGAACCGGTCGCCTTGCCTACCATCGGTGATCCGGACCCGAACTGTCTCGCCCGGAAGGGTATGGCGCACGAAGACCACGCGACCCTCATAACGGGTCACGCAGTGGCCGCCGTGGGCAACTTTGCCGATCTGCGCCTCGAAGTCAGTGCCGACCAGCGACTCGCGGGCATCGTCTTTGAGACCACCTAGGTCTAGGTCGAGGTCGCTCACCGCATGGGCCCCTGCCAGTCGGCGCCCCCAAGCTCACAACGGGCGTCCGCACCGACGGGGACGGGGCGCTCTTTGAGGCGTTGGGACAAGCACATCTGCCAGGGCTGGCTGGTCACCCGCGCCCCAGAAGCAAAGAACAGATGACTCTTCAGCCGCAAATCGGGCTGTTTGTGCAATGGCTGCTCATACCAACGACTCACGACATACTCCGGGATGTAGACCATGACAACGTCGCGGGGGCTCGGCCGCTGACGGACTTCACACGTTCGACCACCAGGCTGCTGCCAGCGGCAACGGCGAGGGTCAGAGAGGTTTCGTCGGGCGCGTAGCACACCCAACAGAGCGCGTCACTGGTGGAAACCGGCAACGCGACCCGTTTCGGGGGCAGTGAATAGCCAAGCCTGCAACTGCGCAGGGCCCTGCCAACATGACGCCGTTTGACGATCCTGTCTGAAGTCGACACGTCAAACACTCTAAGCGGCAGGGCCAGCACCCCCGTGCATCGCGCCTGGTGCAGACGTTTGGGCGCGAACGGGTCCTGGCTCGGTGTAGCGTCGCTGCGTGTACTTCGTCATTATGGGTTGTGGCCGGGTCGGGTCGACCCTGGCACTCAGTCTCGAGCGTCAGGGCCACGACGTGGCCGTCATCGACAGCAACAGTGCGGCTTTTCGTCGTCTTGGGGGCACTTTCGAAGGCAAGAGGGTGACCGGCCTCGGATTCGACCGGGACACTCTGATCGAAGCGGGCGTCGAAGAGGCCTACGCGTTTGCTGCCGTGAGCAGCGGGGACAACTCCAACATCCTGGCAGCCCGGGTGGCTCGTGAGACCTATGGCGTCGAGCACGTCGTGGCCCGCATCTACGACCCGGGCCGGGCTGCGATCTACCAGCGTCTGGGCATCCCCACCGTTGGCACCGTTCGCTGGACCTCCGACCAGATGCTGCGCCGTCTGCTGCCCCAAGGCTCCGTTCCCGAACACACCGACCCCAGCGGTCATGTTGTTATCGCCGACGTGGCGATCAACCCGGCCTGGATCGGCCACCGGGTCGTCGAACTTGAGAAGACCGCGGGCGCCCGGGTCGCCTATCTGACCCGGCTCGGCGATGGGCTGCTGCCCAGCACCGACACCGTCTACCAGGACGGAGATCTGATCCACATGCTGACGACAGCCTCTGCCCTGACGACAGTCGAACGGATCCTCGACCAGATACCTCCGGCCTTCTAACCACCAGCCACTCCCCCGCCCGAAAGGAACCACGCCTCCATGCGAGTTGTCATTGCCGGAGCAGGCAGTGTGGGTCGCTCGATAGCCCGCGAGCTGCTGCACAACGGACACCAGGTGCTGTTGATCGACAAGGACGCCGACGACGTCCAGGCCGCGCGTGTCCCAGCAGCGACGTGGCTCCTTGCTGACGCCTGCGAGATCAGCTCGCTGCACGAGGCGAACCTGGCCGACTGTGATGTGGTGGTGGCCGCGACCGGGGATGACAAGGCCAACCTGGTCCTGTCACTGCTGGCTAAGACCGAGTTCGGCGTGCCGCGCACCGTTGCCCGGGTAAACAACCCCAAGAACGAGTGGATGTTTGATGAGGCATGGGGGGTGGATGTTGCGGTGTCGACTCCACGACTGATGACTGCACTGGTCGAGGAAGCAGTCAGCATCGGTGATCTCGTGCGTATCTTCACCTTCGGGCAGGGCAACTCCACGATGGTCGAGCTCACGCTTCCGGAGAACAGCCCGTTCGCCGGAAAGCGGGTTGGTGACGTTCCCTGGCCCAACGACAGCGTCCTGGTGGGGATCATCCGTGAAGACCACCCGATCGCGCCCAACCGCGACGACTCACTGGAGGCTCACGACGAGCTGTTGTTCCTTGCCACCCCAGAGATCGAGGATGCATTGGAGTCAATGCTCAGCCCCGGCGAACGACTCCCCCGCGACAAGGAATAGTCGGGCCTGCGGGCCACGCCGATGCCCGCAGACAGGTGAGCCGTAGGTTCTCAGGCCTGCGTCTCGGATGAGGCCAGAGGCGTCTTGCCGCGCATCAGGATCATTCCCATAACCGCCAGAGCGCACAGGTAGGCCGGCCATCCCAGCGCGATTTTAGCGACTCCAAGCAATGCGACCTGCCCGCCAAGATACAGCGGGAACATGATCACGACCCGCACTGCAAAGAGCAAGACGAGCACCATGGTCAGACGCTGAGAGACTGCGACAAGGCCGCGGTCACGTCGCCAGGACGTCAACGGCGTCAGAGCCTGGGGGTCCTGCTTTATCAGCGGGTCAGCGGCAGCGACCATGAAGCCGACAACGGGCCAGCGCACCAAGATCGATAGCAGGGAGCCGAACCCGTAACCCGCGCTGAGCAGGATGCCGGGCAGGAAGGCTGCTTCAGCCTTCCCACTGCGCAGCGCGAAGAACGCTGCCACAGCGGTGGCGAACAGGGCCGTCAGGACATAACGAGGCGTCTGACGCGTCGCCAGACGGACAATCAGCAGGATCAGCACGATGGCCACAGAGGCGCCCACCGCGACCTTGACGTCGTGCCGCCAGCTCCAGGCGACCACGAACGCGACAGTTGGCAGTGCTGTCTCGAACGAACCTCGTGCGCCTCCCAGCGCAGACGAAAGTCGTTCACGGATAAGGGATTCGACAGTGTGGGCATCGGCGAACACCGGCGAGGGGGCCAAGAAGTCGTCGCTAGAGGCCACGGTCAGGCCTGATCTCGTAGGCGGGATTGAAGATCGCCGGCGTGCCGTTTTGATAGGTCACCCGTCCGTGCGCGCTCAGATAGGTCCCGGGCACGACACCACCGATCCGGTGACGACCGAGGAAGATGAGATTCAGGGCCTTGCTGCCGTCATCGATCTCCGCCACCAACGCCGGTACCTTGGCCCGGGGGCGCACGGTCACGCTACGGACGACGCCACAGACGCTAGCCTCACAGCGATCCACCAGGTCGACGATTGGGGTACTGTCCGGGCTTCTGGCCTCTTTCTTCAGGCCAGTGGCTTCACTGTGGGACCCGGTGGGAGCCATGCGTGCCTTCAAGGGGGAATGCAACCCTGTGCCGCCACTAGAGTCCGGATGCTGCGGTGTCATAGCTGGTCCCATCAGCTAGTGGATCTCGGTGATCTCTGGCCCGCGTTCGAACGGGTGGAAGTCATCAAGGGAGGGCGGCGCGCCCTGCGGGCCGTCCTGGTCTGCGGAGTCATCGGCTGCCAAGTCTTCGGCCGATCCGCCTGCCTGGTCCGCCTGATCGGGCAGCCTCAGCGCCAGCAGCTCGCGGGGGGCCATGGCTTCCTCACCACGGACCACGACCGTCGCCTTGACCATGTCCAGCAGGGGGGAGGCAGCACTCTCATCGATTGCTGCCTGACCACTGAGGACGGCGCGCAGGAACCAGCGCGGGCCGTCAATGCCCACGAAGCGGACCGGGGAGAACACCGGGCGCCCATCGGGTCCCGGGCCCGGCATCTGAGCCCGCAACTCGTGACCCAGCGGACCTGACGTCTTGTCGGCTGTCCCGCCCTGACTGGTGATGCTCGCGGCGATCTCGGTGCGGATCTCGTCCCAGATACCTTCGCTGCGCGGCGCCGCGAAAGCCTGCAGCTGGACTGCCGAGTCCCCCAGCACCGCGGTGACCCCGACGACGTTCTGGGACTCCTCCTCGACCTCAAGACGCAGTTCCATGCCCGGCACACCGGTCAGCCACAGGGACCCGAGATCGAGGCGCCCACCCAGCCCCTGGACCTCTGAACGGTCGAAAGGACCTCCAGAACGCGACGGCCGCGGCGCAGGCGCCTCGGTGGCGCTAGTCGTGGCGGCCCCACCCTGGGAACTCTTGCCGTCATCCACGCCCATGCCTGCATCCTCACCGGCGCTGACATCCGGCTCACTGTCGGCGCTGGAATGTCTGGCCTTGCCTCTGGTGTCTTTGGTGCCGTTCTTGCTGCCACGGCGGAAGATGCCCACTTGTCGTCAGTCCTTAGTCGTCGTCGATGTCGTAGGTGCCTATGTCATCGGTGCGATGTCATCCATGTCGATGTCTCAGATGTCGATGCCGAGGGCAGTGCCAAACCCTCCACTGGCTCCATGACCATTGTCTCCCCGTTGACTGCCCGGAAGCGACCTCACCTCGACGAAATGGATTTCACTGACCCGTTGGACAACAAGCTGGGCGATCCGGTCCCCCCGAGTGATGGCCAGGGCCTGATCGGTGTCTGTGTTGAGCAGGTTCACCAAGATCTCGCCGCGGTAGCCCGCGTCCACTGTGCCGGGTGCGTTCAGCACGGTGACGCCATGCTTGGCAGCCAGCCCTGAGCGAGGATGTACGAAGGCGGCATACCCGGCCGGCACGGCGATGGCCACACCTGTGGGAACCAAAGCGCGCTGGCCTGGAGCCAGAAACACGTCCTGTCGGGCATACAGATCCGCTCCGGCGTCGCCAGGATGGGCGTAGCAGGGTACGGGCAGGTCGGGGTCGAGGCGCGAGATCAGCACCTGGACCCGCGACCCGTTAGTCATTTCGCAAGGTCATGTGACCAGACACCTGCCGCGTGAGCGGCGGGTGCTCCGCTCAGGCAGCGCATTCGCGACAGACCGGCTGGCCGTTCTCTTCCTTAGCCAGCTGGCTGCGGTGATGCACCAGGAAGCAGCGTGAGCAGGTGAACTCATCGGCTTGACGTGGAACCACGCGCACCGACAGCTCTTCGCCTGACAGATCGGCGCCGGGGAGCTCAAAGCCATCGGCATGCTCGGTCTCATCAACATCAACGCTAGAGGCGCTTTTGTCGACGCGACGAGATTTGAGCTCCTCAATGGAGTCTTCGGCATCGTCGTCATCAGTCTTGCGGGGCGCATCATAGTCAGTCGCCATAGGTGGTGTCCCCCTCCTTCAGATCGTGGGTTGGAATCGGTGTAAGAATCGGTTGCGGAGATCTAAGTTGTGCATCGTTGCGGGGTCAACGCCGGGCCCGTCGTTTTTGTGCCCGCGCCGCCGCGCAGTGTGCCCTATCCGGACGCCGATGTCACTATGGGAAGCCCTGCAATCTCCTCAAGCGCCCTCCACGCGTGTTCAAACAACCCTTTATCGACACATAGTGCCCACCCAACAGACGCTGTGACTAGATGCACAACGGCCGGTGTACGGGGATTTACGGTACTGGCGTTCGCTGTGGGAAGGCTGAAAGGGCCAGCGAGGGTCCCGATGGCCAGGCGGGATTCGACCTGGTCACCGCAGGGGCGCCAAGGCCTCAAGCCTGGACAACAACGACCCATGGATGCCTGGTCCGGCGACTACTACGGCTGCCTCGCCCGGACCCATGTTGTTCAAGCCACTGACCAGGGCCCCGGCCTCCGTGGCGATCACCCAGCCGGCAGCCAGATCCCACGGATTCAGGCCCGACTCGTAGTAGGCATCGACGGTTCCACACGCCACCGCACACAGATCCAGTGCCGCGCTGCCAGCCCGGCGGATGTCCCGGATCTCGGGCAGGATCGTGGCGAGCACCTCGCCCTGACGGGCGCGTACCTCGGGTCGGTATCCGAAACCGGTGGCCACCAGAGACTGAAGGAGCACCTCGACCGGGTTTACCCTGATCGCTGTGTCGTGACTGCCTTGTCGAACATAGGCACCGCCCAGTGCTCGGGCGTGGTAGATCTGCATGGTCAGCGGGTTGCAGATCGCGCCGGCGACGGGTTGCCACTGTCCGGGCGTGCCGGCGTCACCGATAACCGCCGCCACAGACACGCAATAGGCCGGGATCTCGTAGAGGTAGTTCACGGTTCCGTCGATCGGGTCGATCACCCAGGTGATGCCAGAGGTTCCCTGCGAGGCCCCGTCCTCCTCACCCAGAATCGCATCGTCGGGCCGGGCGCCCAGCAGGTGAGCCCGCAGCAGCTCCTCTGACTGCTGGTCCATCACGGTCACAATGTCGTTGATGCTGCTCTTGGTCTCCAGAACACCAAGGCCGCGTGGACGTTCGGCCACGATGAACTTGCCCGCCGCATGCGCGGCGGAGATCGCAAGATCCTCGAGCTCGCGAAGCAGAGCCTGCGCCAGCGGCTCTGACAAGCCGTGCCCTGACAGACTCAGCTCGGCGCACATCAGTCGGACCCGCACAGAGCCGGCTTAGCCGCTCTCAGGTTGGGGCAACAGCCCGAGCCACAGACGGCCGGGGGGATCTCGTCACCGGGCCAGGAACGAGGGACAGCCGTGGCGGAACCACGGGCTTGGGCGGCGCGTTCCAGGACCAGGTCGACCAGCCCGGAGACAAACTCGGGGTCAGTCCCGACGGTGGGGACGCGCACCATCTCCAGGCCCTCGGTGGCCGCCGTCTGGGCAGCTTCAGTATCAAGGTCGAAACGCACTTCCATGTGGTCGGAGACAAACCCGATCGGCGCCACGACCACGGTCTTGATCCCGCCGGAGGCCAAAGACCTGAGCGCGTCGTTGACGTCCGGCTCAAGCCAGGCCTGATTGGCAGGGCCCGAACGGGAGCAATAGACCAACTCATGGTCCAACCGGCGACTTAGCGTCGCATTGACCTCATCGGTGACGGCTTGGGCCATTGCCAGATGCTCGCGACGGTAAGCGTTGCCCTCACCCGAACCCGGGCCGGAGGTGTCGTCCATGGCCTCCGGGATCGAATGCGTGACGAAGACCAGGCGGACCTCCTCATCGGGACGCCCACCCAGGGCGCGCACCGCTTCGGTCACCAGCCGAGCGTTGGCACGGGAGAACCCGGGATGGTTGAAGTAGGGCCGCACCTTGTCGATCTCTATGTCACGTCCCTCGTCGGACAGTGCCTCCACCGCCTCAGCAAGGTCCTCGCGGTACTGGCGACACGAGGAGTACGAGGTGTACGCGCTGGTCACGATGGTGACCAGGTGGCGCATACCGTCCTGGTGGGCTTGGCGCAAGGTGTCAATGAGGAAGGGGTCGAAGTTGCGGTTGCCCCAGATAACCGGCGTCGCCATCTCACGGCGATCCAACTCCAGGCGAAGGGCGGCCAGGAGCAGGCGGTTCTGGACGTTGATCGGACTCTGGCCACCGAACGCGTAGTAGTGCTCGGCTACGGCCGTCAACCGTTCGTCCGGGATGTCTCGTCCCGAGGTGACGGTGCGAAGGAAAGGCATCACGTCTTCTGGCTTGTCGGGTCCGCCGAAAGATAGCAATAGGATGCCGTCATACGGGCTCAGTAGGCTGACGTCGGACCCCGCCTGGGGTGAGGACACAGGCATTCTCCGGTTCGCTTGGGGCTATGTGGTGCAACATTGACTGCAACATGGACTTCGCCAAAACTACCCTTGCGGCGTGGCCTGCGCAGCCTTGGGCCGCGAAGATGGCAGAGTTCGTTGTTAATGGGCGACTCAGGAGAGGGCGATGCAAGACCTGCAACTGATCGGCGTGCATGAGGACGGTGAGCACCTGCTGCTCGTCGGAGCCGACGGCGAGCGCTTCCAGATGCCTCTCAACGAGGAGTTAAGGGCTGCCATCCGGCGCGATCGGCCGCGCCTTGGACAGCTTCAGATCGAGGTCGACGGCGGGCTGCGGCCCCGTGATGTCCAGGCACTGATCCGTGCAGGCCACTCGTGCGAAGAAACTGCCAGCAGAGCTGGCTGGTCGGTCGAGAAGGTCCATCGCTACGAGGGCCCGATCCTGGCCGAGCGTGAGCATGTGGCTGGCCTGGCACAGCGAGTCCGTCTGCGATCCCACACCAGCTTCTCCAGCGGCGCCAGCGCACCCACCCTCTCGGCACGGGTCAACGAACGACTCAAAGCGCGTGACGTCGAGGTCCCTGACGCTAGCTGGGACTCCTGGCGGACCGAGGGTGGCCCCTGGACCGTTGTGCTGACCTTCGCAGCCGGTGGACGCCAGCGCCAGGCGTCGTGGAGTTTCGACCTTGCCGACCGAACCGTTTCAGCCATGGACGACGAGGCTCGCTGGCTCAGCGAGGAGGTGGAGGAGGCAAAGGGACCGATCCCGGCGCCGAGGCTGCGCCCGACGGCGGAGCGGGACACCACGGTCTATGACGTGGAAGCCGAGGGAGGCATTCAACCGGCCACCCGAGACGACCGCCAGGAGGACCCACTTGATCTGATGACCGCAATGCGCAAGCGCAGCAACGCCCGCGGCCGGCGCAAGAGTGGCGGCCGCAGTTCCTCAGTCCGGCCGCCCAGTGCGGCCACGACTCCCCCAGAGGCTGACACCCAAGCCGCCGAACAGGCACTGCCCCTGCAAGACCTCAAGCCCGACCCCGAGCCACCCCCGCCCGGGGAGTGCGAGCCGGCTACCTCTGTGACCGAACTTGGCGATGAAGGTTTGGCCGCAGAAGACAACGCTACCGACCAGACGTCACCCGCCCAGGATGACAACGCCGATGAGCCGGTGGAGAAAGACGCTCGCCAAGGCCATCCACAAGCGCGGCCGAAGCGACCGGCTCACGAGGCTACCCGCAAGGCCGGCCGACCCAGCGTCCCTGCCTGGGACGAGATCATGTTCGGCTCAAGGCCGGGTGGTGACCGTTCGTCGCACTGACGACCAGGGGTCGGCCAACCTGGAATCAGGGTTGTTCCGTGGGCTGCTGGATCGGGCAGAAGTCCAGTTCGAAGGGCAGGACCTCGGGCGAGGACGCCGCGCTCCGGGCAGCATACGAAGTCATTCTGCGCATGTAATGGCGCCGACACAGGACCTCATAGTGCACCC
>Ga0182021_10009261_pt1 | contig 11661 bp, 7 predicted proteins | sample 612E3MmetaG_FD_120493 | JGI IMG/M metagenome (GOLD analysis project Ga0182021, IMG submission 120493) | Permafrost microbial communities from Stordalen Mire, Sweden - 612E3M metaG (Illumina Assembly) | ecosystem: Environmental > Terrestrial > Soil > Wetlands > Permafrost | place: Sweden...
ACCACCTTCATCCCCCGGTAGTCATGCACGCCGAACCCCAGAGCATAGCCATTGAAGTTAGGCCGGAGAGGGGCGAGAGCAGGCGGCGGGTCTCCGATCCGGATAGGAGTAACAAGCGTCCAGAGCTCGCGCGTAGTCCGTGGGGAAAAAAGGCGCTCGCCGCCGGCGGTCCGCCCCGAATCGAGCTGGACCATGAGCCACTCCGCCATTTCCGCCGCGCTCGAGTTTATCCCCCCCGCAGGGTTGGTGTTGTCGCTCGTGAATGCCTCCACGGGCCTGACCGTCCCGTTGATCCGGGCGTGCGGACTGGCGGCATTGGAGCCTCCCCCTGCCGCGGAGTGCCGTACGGTCGTGCGCTGCATTCCAACCGTAGCAAGGATGCGCTTCGAGATGAAGTCCTCCCAGGTCTGCCCGCTCACTGATTCGATGACCTCACCGGCGACCAGGTAGAGCACGTTGTCATATGCATAGGCGTTCCGGAAGCTCGTGGCAAGCGGGATTGAACTAAGGCGGCGCGCAATTTCCTTTCTGTTGTACGTCGATGCAGGCCACCAGAGGAGGTCGCCGGCTCCGAGCCCCAGCCCGCTCCGGTGCACGAGGAGGTCCCGAACGGTGATCTCGCGCGTCACGTACGGGTCGGAGAGCCGGAACCACGGGATGTAACGGGTAACGGGAGCATCCCATTCCAGTTTCCCTTCCTCGACAAGCATGCCGATCGCCGTCGCAGTAAACGCCTTGGTGTTCGATGCAATGCCGAACAGCGTGTTCCCGTCCACGTCCCCCGGCTTCCCCAGCGTACGGACGCCGTAGCCGCGTGCGAGGACGACGCGGCCGTCCTTCACGATGGCAAGTCCGATCCCCGGGACGTTGAAGGCGGAGCGGATACTCTCGACGAAGTCATCGAGCCCCGGGGGTGGTCCCGTCTGCGCACCCGCCACCGCGGAGCCGCACACGAGACCGACAAGCAGAAGGTACTTCAGCGAAGAACTCATGCAATTGTCCTTTCCTGGAAGCAGTCGCCGCACCGCCGGAGCGCAGTCATAAGAGAAAGAAGACAACTCTCGGCGAAAAATCAACCCTGCAGACACCGCGTCTCCGGGGTCCCTGTCTCCGCCGCCGTGTCACAAGCGGAGGGACACTTGCATCTGTAGAAAAGTATATCCAAATTTCGCGTCATAGTTTCTCAACCATTTACCGGAGGGATCATGTTGAAGAGAGCCCATCTCGTTCTTTGCTTCGGATTGATAGTCCTGGCGTGGACGATGGCGGCAGCGCAGCCGGCACACGAGCACGGGAGCGCACCAACCACGAAGGCGGTCGCCGTGCTTTCACCTCTGAAAGGGAGCGGCGTGAAGGGGGTCGTGACATTCGAAGCGGTGGAAAACGGCGTGCGGGTGGTTGCCGATCTGACCGGTCTCCTCCCGGGGAAGCACGGTTTCCACATTCACGAATTCGGCGATTGCAGCGCCGAAGACGGCAGCTCCGCGGGGGGCCACTTCAACCCGGCGGGCATGCCTCATGGCATGCCCTCGAGCGACAAGAGGCACGCCGGCGACATGGGAAATATCGAAGCGGGGGAGGACGGAAAGGCCCACGTCGATTACGTGGACGCTGTCATGGCTCTCACGGGAGAGCATTCGATCGTCGGGCACGCGGTGATCGTGCATGAAAAGGAAGACGATCTTAAGACGCAGCCCACGGGAAACGCCGGGGCGCGCGTCGCTTGCGGCGTCATCGGGATCGCGAAGGGAAAATAATCCCCTTTCATCCGGAAGATCTTCGGACCCCGGCGTTCGCCGGGGTCCTTTCTGTCCCCCTCCCCGCCGGTTACGGGCTTCCCTTCAGTTTCTTCAACGCTTCCACGGCACCGGTATTCGATTCTTTCAGCCCCGCGACCTCCATAGTTGCCAATCGCCGGCTTCTTTTCACGGTCGTTCGTGCACGCCGCACCAAGACTGAGAATGGAGATTTGCCGGGCGAATGACGCGTGCCGCCGGAGACGGGAAGCCTCCGCGCACGGTGAGAGCTTCCCGGATCATTTGCGGTCTCCTCCACAGGGAAAAAAGATCCGGGGTCCCCCCCGGAAAACCCCTCCGCGCAATGTATGAAGAGAGAGGAATGCGCACAACCGGAGGAGGTCATGAAAAAGAAGCTCAGGGGCGTTCTGATTTGTCTCCAGATGCTCGCCGTGCCGGCGGCGGCTCAGATCGCCGGCCATGTTGTGATCAGTGAGTTATACGGCAACGGCGGGAACAACGGCGCCGTCTACAGGAACGATTACGTCGAACTTTACAATCCGACGTATTTCGCCGTTTCTCTTACGGGCTGGTCTGTACAATACGCAAGCGCGACCGGGACAGGGGCGTGGCATGCTGCACCGCTCGGCGGGCGTATACTCCCTTTCGGGTACTACCTGGTGCAACTCGCAGGGGGGACGAACGGCGCCTCTCTTCCGACGCCGGATACTACGGGGACCACCAACATGTCCGCGACCGCCGGCAAGGTCGCCCTCGTCAGCAGCACGGCCCCCCTTTCCGGAACAAACCCCGCGGGCGGATCGATCGTCGATCTGGTCGGATACGGCAGCGCTGACGGGTATGAAGGAAGCGGGCCCGCACCTGCGCCAGGGACTGCAACTTCTCTTGAGCGGAAAAGCGGACCGCTTGCCACTGCATCAGGTATGGCACCGGGGGGAAACGACGCGAGTTCCGGGAACGGATGGGACAGCAACAACAACGCGGCCGACTTTGTCGCTCAGAAGTCATTGAGTCCGCAGAATTCCTCGGCCGCACCCGAGAGGCCGCCGGACGATCTTCTCCCGATCCGGTTCGGGGTATTGAACGCCGCCGGGGGAGTGAATTCGACGACGGTGATTTCCTGGTCCACACTCAGCGAGACCGCGTGCTACGGATTCGAGGTTGAGCGGTCCCAAATACCGACCGAGGAGTTCGGGGCGGTGTCGCCCCTGATACCGGGGCACGGCACGACGATCCTCACCCACTATTATTCATACACCGACGCCGGCGGAGCGGCCGGGCGATACTACAGGGTGAAGGAGATCGACACGAACGGCGCGGAATGGTTCAGCGAATCGTTCGAGGCGATGCCCGTTGCATCCGTGCGGAGCGCTGACAGGGAGGGGTATTCTCTCCTGCAGAATTACCCAAATCCGTTCAATCCGGGGACGACAATCGGCTACCGGCTCCCGGCGGCCGGGAACGCAAGGATCGTAATATTCGACATGCTCGGTCGCGTGATCGGGACTTTTGCGGAGGGGAGGCAGACTCCGGGGGAACACTCCGTCCGGTGGGACGCCACGGGAGTCCCGGCCGGAGTGTATCTCTGCCGTCTGGAAGCGGGAGGATTTGTGCGGACGATGAGGATCGTCCTGGTTCGCTAGTACTGAGTACGGGATAGTTATGAGTTCATTATTTTCCGAATCTCATCTTCAAATTTTTGCCTGTCCAGGAATCCAACCACGCGGTCGACAATTTTCCCGTTCCTATCGATGATGATCGTCGTGGGAATAGCACGGATCCCCCCGTATGCATTGGCGACATCGTTATCCCCCATCACCACGGGATACACAATGTTCAGTTCCCTGACATGTGGAGAGACCTTTTTCCATCCGTCCCTGTCGAGGGAGATCCCGACGATTTCCAGCCCTTTCGGCCGGTATTTGCGGTACACTTCGATCAGGCCCGGGATCTCGGACCGGCAAGGCGGACACCAGGATGCCCAGAAATTGATGACAACCACTTTTCCCTGAAGATCCTGCAATTCGATGGTCTTTCCCTCGGCGGTCCTCAGGCTGAAGTTCGGTGCCTCAGACGAACAGGAGCCGAACAGGAGCGTCATCGCGGTTCCACAGCAAATGTCAACCAGACACTTCGGCATTCTCATTTTCGATTCCTCCGCAGGATTCCCGACTCCGCCGGCTGATTGGTGTGATGCCGACCCCGGCCGGCGAGCTCGTGATTCAAGGAAGGAATTTTATGGGTAAGATTACTTGAGCACCATCACACGGGATGGGCGGGAAAGGTCATTACTCACCGGCTGCGCGTCTGAGCTGTGATTGACAGCACAGGCGTGCCATTGCAATCAGAAACTGCATCCCACCGTGAGGTTTACGAGAGAGGGGGCGACAAGCTGAACCGGCAGGTGTGACCGGGGACGTCCTTCTTCTCACAATTGAAGAATACGAACGGATTTCCATCATCTACAACACGGGTTCGTTAGGCTGAGCGAGGGGTAGTGGGAGCACCCCGGAGAAGGAAAAACCAGCGGATGCGAGTGGACAGGGAGGGAATCGAACCCCCGACACAAGGATTTTCAGTCCTTTGCTCTACCAACTGAGCTACCTGTCCGAAAACCGTACAATATAACACAAGAGGCGGAAAGAGGCAACGGAGTTTTTCCTACGACCTTCCCCCCTTCTTCAGCACCTCGCGCGCAATCACAAGCTTCTGAATCTCGTTGGTGCCTTCGAAGATCCTGTTGATCCTCGAGTCGCGGTAGTACCTCTCAACCGGCAATTCGCGCGAATAGCCCATCCCGCCGTGTACCTGGACCGCGAAGTCCGCAACCTTGTCGAGCGACTCGGAGCAGAAGAGTTTCACGATGGCTGCCTGACGGGAGATCGACTTCCCTTCGTCGTACGCAGCCGCCGTCCTGTACACCATGGACTCCATGGCGTAGACAAACGTGGCCATCTCGGCAAGCATGAACTGGATCGCCTCGAACGAGGCGATCGGAACGTCGAACTGCTTCCGTTCTTTGGCATACTTCGCCGACATCTCCAGAAGTTCCTTTGCGGCCCCCAGCGTCGCCGCGCCGAGTCCGAGTCTGCCGGCATCCAGCGTTTTCATCGCGACGAGGAATCCTCGCCCGTCTTCCCCGATCATGTTTTCGTGGGGAACCCTGACGTTGTCGAAGACGATCGGCGTCGTCACGCTCCCGCGGATTCCCATCTTCTTTTCAGGCGGTCCCGCGGTGTACCCCGGGGTCTTCGTCTCCACGACGAACCCGGTGATACCCCTCTCCGTCCTCGCAAATGTTGAAACGACGTCCGCGATCGAGCCGTTCGTGATCCACATTTTCTCGCCGTTGATGACCCACTCGTCCCCATCGCGTACCGCCTTTGTCCTGAGGTTGAACGAATCGGAACCGGCAAGGACTTCCGTCAGCGCGAACGCCCCGATCATCTTCCCTTCAGCCAGCGGGACGAGATACTTCTTCTTGAGTGCCTCGCTCCCTCCAAGATAGATGGCATTCGCCCCGATCGACTGGTGGGCGCCGATGAATGTCGCGGTCGACATGCACCCCCGCGCGATCTCTTCCGCAGCGAGGCAATAGCCCATCTCACCGAACCCGCCCCCGCCGTATTCCTGTGGGAACGCCTCACCGAGAAGCCCCAGGTCGGCGATCTTGCGGATCAGCTCGGGGGGAATCCTTTCTTCTTCGTCTATCTTGTGGGCGACAGGCTTGATTTCGGCGTTGACGAAATCGCGGACCATCTCACGGAGCATCTTCTGCTCTTCAGTAATGGCGAACTCGGACATTGCAGAATTCCTTGATTAGGAGCGTATGACTGGAGAACGTGACTGATGGAAGGAGAGCAGGAGGAGAAACTGGGTTGACCAGATTGCTTCGCTTCGCTCGCAATGACAGAGGGTGCCGAATTGCTCCGGTCGCCTGCGGCCGGCCTGTTAACGAACCGTCTCAATCCACGATGTAATGAACCGTCTCAATCCACAACGTAATGAACCGTTTGAATCCACAATGTATTATTGTCCACGGTCCATCTCAACCACGGCCCGCCGTGGGCTCTGTCTCGCAATGACAAGGGTTTTAGTCGGAGACGCCTTTCTGGCCGACGTAACTGACGATGTCCTCGCCGCCGTCAACGCCGATGACGTTCCCGCTCACCCATCCGGCATTTTCTTCAGAAAGGAGGACGATCATTCTCGCGATGTCCTCGGGCGTCGTGAGACGGCCGCCGGGATTCTTCGCCTTGGCGATCCGGAGCATGTCGACACTTCCCGGGATCTTGCGGAGCGCGGGAGTGTCCGTGACCCCCGCCATGATCGCGTTGGCCGTGATGCCGAAGGGGCCGAGCTCGTTCGCGAGCTGGCGGATATGGGATTCGAGTGCCGCCTTGGCCGCCGATACCGCGCCATAATAGGGGAGCGTGCTGTGCCCCCCCGAACTCGTCATCGCAAATATCCTTCCCCCCCGCTTGATCAGATTCCGCCAGAACAATCCCTGAGTCCAGTAGACAAGACTGTTTGCCATGACATCGATCGTCATCTCCATCTGGGCCTGGTTCACCGAATCCTCGGGGCTGCGGCTTATGAACGGCTTGAGTGTCCCGAACGCCAGGGAGTGAATGAGAACCCGCACGGTGTTGCCATGGCTGCCGAACCGTTCCTTGATCTCATCCAGCGTTTCCGACCTTTTGATTGCGTCGGCCGCGTTGATGTTGTAGAAGATCGCCTCGCGCCCCGTGTGCTTGATGTCCCGTATGACCTGTTGAACGCTCGGCATCGTCGCCTGGCGGTCGAGGTGCACGCCGAAGATGTTCACCCCCGCCCGGGCAAGCTCAATCGCCGCCGCGCCGCCGAACCCGCTCGACGCTCCCAGGACAAGCGCCCAATCAGTCGGTCTGAAACGGGGTTCCTGTTTCATGGCATCCCTTTCCGCTTTGAAAATACAAACGTCATTCGACGGTCACGCTTTTCGCCAGATTACGGGGTTGGTCGACGTTCGTCCCGCGCGCAACGGCGATATAGTACGCCAGGAGCTGCAGCGGGATGACATTGATGATCGGTCCGAAAAAACCGTAGGTGCGGGGAACGCGGATCACGTACTCCGCCATGCCCTCGATCTCGTCGTCGTCTTCGTTGGCAACCGCAATCACGCGTCCTTTTCGGGCGCGCACTTCCTGGATGTTGCTGATGACCTTCTCATAGATCGCGTCCTTCGGCACCACGACCACCACCGGCATCTCTTCGTCGATCAGCGCGATGGGTCCGTGCTTCATCTCCGCCGCGGGATAACCCTCGGCGTGTATATACGAAATCTCCTTCAGCTTCAACGCCCCCTCGAGGGCAACCGGGAAATTCGCACCGCGGCCCAGATAGAGGGCTGTGGGGGTGTCCTTGAATTCGTGCGCGATCGCCTGGATCGTGTCCGTGTTCCGAAGTATGGTCCGCACTTTATCGGGAAGTGACGCGATCTCCTCGGCGAGCACCCTCCCGTCAGCCTCAGACATCCCCCGGGCCCGGGCGACCATCAGCGTAATCAACGCGAGCACGGTGAGCTGAGAGGTGAACGCCTTCGTCGAAGCGACTCCGATCTCCGGGCCGGCATGGATGTAGACACCGCCGTGCGATTCGCGCGCTATCGAACTCCCGACGACGTTGACGATTCCCAGAACCGTCGCATGTTTCGACTTCGCCTCGCGCGCAGCCGCCAGCGTGTCGGCGGTCTCGCCGCTCTGGCTGATCAGGAATACGACGTCGTCGCTCCTGATGATCGGATTCCTGTAACGGAACTCCGATGCGTATTCCACTTCGGTGGGCATCTTCGCGATCTGCTCGAACATGTACTTGCCGACCAGCCCGGCGTGCCACGATGTGCCGCAGGCAGTGATAAGGAACCTGCGTGCGCAGAGAAGCTTGTCCATCACTTCCCGCAAGCCGCCGAGAACGACGTTCCCCTGGTCCACGAGGAGCCGGCCGCGCATTGCGTTTGTTATCGTTTCGGGCTGTTCGTTGATCTCCTTCAACATGAAGTGCTCGTAGCCCCCCCGCTCGATCTGCGAGAGCTCCAGGGTCACTTCCTCCACCTTCTTTGTCACCGAGACGTCATCGATGGTAACCGTCCGGAACCCCTCGCGGGTCAGCACGGCGACCTCACCGTCATCCAGGTAGACCACGTTGCGCGTGTGGTCCACGATCGCGGAAGCGTCCGACGCGACGAAGTTCTCTCCTTTGCCCACGCCCAGGATAAGAGGACTTCCCTTGCGTGCGGCGATAAGCTTGTCCGGCTCGTGCACCGAGAGCACGACGAGACCGTAGGTCCCGTCAACTTCCGCGAGTGCGAGGCGGACCGCTGTCGTCAGATCCTTTGACTCATCGTACATGACGCCGATCAGGTGCGCCAGGACTTCCGTGTCCGTCGCGCCCAGGAACTTGTGCCCGTCCCTCACGAGCTTTGTCTTGATCGCCGCATAGTTCTCGATGATGCCATTATGGATCACAGCAATCTTTTTCGCGGCGTCCCAGTGGGGATGCGCATTGGCATCATTGGGTTCGCCGTGCGTTGCCCAGCGCGTATGCCCCATGCCGATCGTTGCAGAGAGGGTCCCGTGCGCCGATCGGATAGCTTCGGCGAGATCCGAGACCTTGCCGGCCTTCTTCTGTATATGGAAGACCCCGTCCTTGATGAGAGCGATACCTGCGGAGTCGTATCCCCTGTATTCCAGCCTCCTCAAGCCTTCGAGGAGTATTGGGACACAGTTCTTCTCTCCTATGTAGCCGATAATGCCGCACATAGTAACCCCTCTGTTGAAAAATGATACGATGGTTAGGATAACGAATTAGCGTAACATAATCAATGAAAGGAGATCAGGCCATGCGTCCGATCACGCCCATCATTCTGCCCGATTTTGCGCCGTCCCTGCGGTATGAATGGAAGAGTGAGGAGTCTGAAATAGTGCAGTACGGGCTCAGTTCGACATTTCCCGGTTGCAGCCCGGCATTAAGGAGTTGACCGCGATTCACCCCCTTGAGGTCGACGAAGGACCCCTCCCGTTCTTCCCGGACGAACGAAGGGGAGAATTGTGAAGCAACTTCCGCTCCCACCTTGTAACAGCATTCCGACGCGGATGGCCCTATCGATGCGATGATCTCCGCCGGGAGTGACCCGAACTCGGCATGCATGGCCTCTACGGCTGCCACCACGATGCCTGAAGCCGTCCCACGCCAGCCGGCATGAACCGCCCCGAGAGCATTATGGAGAGGATCGAAGAGGAGGATGGGGACACAGTCGGCCACGGATACACAGAGGAAGAGTCCCCGTTCGGAGGAGATCAGGGCATCAGTTTCTGGGTAGTCTCCCGATCCGCTCACCCGCCGCACGGTCGTCCCATGGACCTGTCCGGGAACGGCGACCTGCCCGAGTGGAATCCCGAGTTCGCCGAAAAAAATCTCGCGGTTCATCCGGACATTGACCGGATCATCTCCGACCATGAACGACAGGTTCATTCCCAGGGGGGGCGGGCTCACTCCCCCGTTCCGCGTGCTGAACGCCGCGGTAACCCCCGGGGGGAAAACGTCTGGCCGGATCACCGTCATGCCGGTGCCTTCCGTTCAGGCTCAGCCGACGGGAGCCAGATCATGACCGTTGTCCCCACCCCCACTTCGCTCTCCAACATCACCGTGCCGTGAAGATCCTCAATTGTCTTCTTGACGATCGCGAGTCCCAGCCCCATCCCGTCCGTTTTCGTCGAAAAGTTCGGCATGAAGAGCTTGCCGATCATATCAGCCGGCACCCCTTTCCCGTGATCCTTCACGCTGAGTGCGACTCCTCCGCCATCCCGCGAGCTCCGTATGAGGATCGATCCCGCCCCGTCCATCGCCTGGATGCCGTTACGAATGATGTTGATCAGCGCCCTGCGAAGCTCTTCCCTGTCCGCAACGATCGGGGGGATCCCGTCCTGGATCTGGATGTCAAACACGACCGATGTTTCCTGGCCGAACAGCCGCACGGCCTCTTCGATCACCCGACCGACCTCGAGGCGGTCCAGATTCCGCCGCGGCATGCGTGCAAAGCTGGAGAACTCAGAAGCTATCCGGCTGAGCGTGTCGATCTGTTCGATGACCGTCTTTGTCACGCTCTCAAGGATTTCCTTGAAGTTCGACGCACCGTCAAGGTACGTCCGCCGCAGGTGCTGGATGGAAAGCCGCATCGGCGTCAGCGGGTTCTTGATCTCGTGCGCCACCTGCTTGGCCATCTCCTTCCATGCAAGCTCCCGCTCATAGCGGACCAGATCTTCCCGGTTCCTCCGCAGGTCGTGGGTCATCTGGTCAAACGCCCGGATCAGCTCGCTGATCTCCCCTTCAGCCCCCTCGTGCGAGACATGCACATCCAGTTCACCCTTCGCGACTCTCCGCGTAGCCTCGGTCAGCTTCTGAACCGGCGCGGCGATCCGGCCCGCGAACGCTGCGGCGATGGCGACGACAAGGAGGAGCACGGCGGCATATGTACCGAGCAGAAGTGCGTTGCGGCGCGCTGCCTGTTCTTCGCTCTCTTCGGAACGGAACAGGGTCGGGACGGAAACCACGCCGATGATGTTCTGGTTGGCGTCGAGGATCGGCCGGTAGCCGACGCTGTATTCGACGGAACCGATTTTTTCCGTTTGAATGACGAAGCGCTTTCCCCCGAGAACGATCTTTGCATAGACATTCCCGCTGAGGCGCGTGTCGAGAATTCCCACATCGTACAGGGTGGGCCGGCTGCTCACGCGGAGCCGGTTGTCCGTATAGATGTTGAAATCCGTTCCGATGTCGGAGGCCAGTTCCTCGGCCTTGAGCGGGGTGTCAGGGAAGGCGGGGACGCTCACCCCCTGCTCCGGGTGTTCGGTGATGTTGTAGATGACTCCCTGTGTTTCCTCGTCCAGTTGCTGCTCGAGAGTCTCCATCTGCTGTTCGCCTTCATAGACTCGTGCATAGAAGGCGACAAACGTGAGCGGGACGATTGCGGTGACAAGAAGAGCGATCAGCAGCCTGTCCCGGAACGTCATCCTGAACGGGACCCTCCGGCGCCATTGAACGATGCGCCACCACAGGATCAGCAGGAGCGCAACGATGGCCCAGCCAGCGGCCAGTTTCACGATCCCGACGATGTGCCAGGTCGCCCCCAGCTCCTTCAGCCCAAGGGAGATGATCCCCGTCGGTCCGCGGCGCACAAAGAAAGTCTCATAGCGGTCGCCGTCGATCTCTTCGCTTGCCCAGAGAGACGCGCGCGTAGAATCCGTGAACGCTTCGCTGACCGGCTCCGGGAGAGGTCGTGCAATGGGAACGAGAGGGTTATTCGAGGTCAGGAGGATCCCGTCACGGTATTCGGAGAGCGTCACGCGGCGATAGAAGGACTCCATGCGCGCTTCCGAAGAGCCGCGCAGAATCGCAGGGGTCTCACCCCGGAAAAGTGCCTGTTGACCCGCGGCGACCACAACGCGCACATGACCCAGAAGCGCGCTGTCGGAGCCCAGGATCGGCATGGACCCCGCGTACACCTTGAGCGCATTGACACCTGTGCCGAAATTCCTGACCCGGACGATCGTCTCGGAAGAAAGCGGGAGTGCGGTGTCAGCCTCCGTCATCCCTGCAATGGACGACCCGATGACGAACCGGCTTGCCTCCCGCCCGTCAGGATCGATCACCGTGAACATCGCGTCATATCCCTGGCTGCAGGCAAGGCTGGAGGACCAGCGCTCGAATGCAATTCCCGCCACATCTCCCGCATCCCCTTCGGAGAGCCGCTCGCGGTAACCATCGCTTTCAAATCCGTGCAGGCCCTCTTCCACAACATGTTTGAGCCATCCATCTACCGGCTTCAGCTCATCGGCCGCGTACACTTCGACTCTCCCGCGGTCCT
>Ga0182021_10009262_pt1 | contig 11658 bp, 9 predicted proteins | sample 612E3MmetaG_FD_120493 | JGI IMG/M metagenome (GOLD analysis project Ga0182021, IMG submission 120493) | Permafrost microbial communities from Stordalen Mire, Sweden - 612E3M metaG (Illumina Assembly) | ecosystem: Environmental > Terrestrial > Soil > Wetlands > Permafrost | place: Sweden...
CCCACTGGGACCGACTAGGGCAGTCAATTCCCCAGGCTTAACCCTGAAGCTGATGTGCTCCAGGGCCTGCTGGCGAGCCTGGCTGTGAACTTCGCTACTTTCGCCATCTACACGGCTATACCTCATGTCGAGGTCATGATCCTTTGGAACGCCTTTACCATTCTGTTTCCCGGAACCAAACTGTTCACCGCCCGATAAGGTTGCCATCACATCATCTATCTGTCCGAACCGCTGAACCTCGCTCAACAGATTTGCAGGATGCTCAACATAGTGGAAGGATACATCCTCAAAAATGAGCTCACCGCGCACATCCGTTAAACAGATTGGGTTGGCTTTTTCCTGAATATCCAACGGCAGGTTCATCACCTCAAAGACCCGCTCGAAGCTGACAACCGAAGTGGCAAACTCCACAGGATCGTTCGCTAAACCCTGCAGGGAAGTGTAAAGGCTGGTGAGGTACGCCCCAAAAGCGACAATGGTCCCGATTGTAAATACATGACGAATGACCAGGTACCCTCCAATGCCATATACCAGCGAGGTACCTACCGCGCTTACTAGGCCGATCATTACGATGAATGAAGCCCCCATGACGGCCCGGTCTACGTTGATATCGCGCAAATTAGACACTCGCTCGTCGAACCTCTTGGCTTCATCCCCAATCCGGTCAAACAGCTTTACCAGCAACATACCGCCGATATTGAGCGTCTCCTGCAGCGTGGTGTTCATGGCTGCGTCGGCTTCCAACTGTCTGCGTGACAGGTCCCGGAGACGCCGGGCTAGGCGCCGGGAGGCCACAATGAAGAGCGGCAGGATAATTACACTGACGATCGTAAGATGCCACTCCAAAGAAACCATGACGGCCAGGACAGCGATGCTCTGGATTACATTCGTGGCTATATCAACGATGGTATTGCTAATTGCATCCTGTGCACCTAAGACATCATTGTTCATGCGGCTGATCAATTCACCGACCTTCGTATTTGTAAAAAATTGCAAGGACATACGCTGTAAATGAGTGTAGATCGCCATGCGCAAATCATAGGTTACACCCTCACCGACCTGGGCACTCAACTTCCGCTGCCACACCCGGAACAAGCCACTCAGGGAGGGGATCAGCAATAAGCCTATTGCCAGAAAAATCAATTGTTCGATATTCCCTGAGGGGATGATATGATCGATCAGGTAACGCAGGATCAAGGGTGTTAATAATCCCAGGCCGGTCGTTCCCAGAATCAAGGTGAACATTTCAATAATTTGGAACCGATAAGGGCTTGCATAACTCATCACCCGTCTCATCAGATCCCAGTCCCACTCCGGTTTCTCATCGGACGACTTGAGATATCCTCTCCAGCCTGTCCCACGCATTCCCATTCCCATAATATCACCTCAGCAATTCAAAAATATTTTGGTCGGCATTCTTGTATTTTGAACGTACAGTACCTTTGCTTTTAATAATAACTTGGGTATGTCAGAAAATTTAACGATAAAAAATCATCGGTATTTCACATTCATCATCTTGGACAATAATATCAGCACATTGTTAAATGCATGGTTTTCAGGTTTTAATTGGCCATCACAGAAGTAACAAACCCATGTTCCTCATTGTCATCCTGTAATATCTGTCCGATTGAAACGGTAATAACATCTGGCCCTCGCGGGTATACCATTGACTAAATGACTGGACTTGAAAACAAAGATTTTATATCCGGAGCTGGGGGGAATGGGTACTTGCTGGGAGCAAAGCAAACAATTTGTATACATTTTTTTCATCTGGTTGAAATGTTGAAGTTATAAAATCAAGACAGATGGTAGAAAAAAAGGATTGGCAAGTTCAGCGCTGATTTATCCCTGTCATCTCCTGATGGCAATATCATGGCAGCAATACTTCGGGAAGGATCTTTTCTTACCGAGAACAGATGCAATAATTTAGAGAAATGAGGTTCCTATGTCCGTACTCGTGGTCGTTATCTGCCTGCCCCTGTTCCTCGCCGTCTCCGGCGCGGACCTGCTCGTCAAGAACATCCAGCCCAGGGAATTGAGAAAGATGGGTATTGAAATAAGACCATGAAAGGCGGCATCCTCCTTCATAGTCCGTTAGGTGGCAATATGCATCTGACGGACTATTTTGTTAAGGAGATTTACCTATTAAGGTTGTGACTGATCGATAACGGAACAACGTACACGAAAATCCATAACGGGCACCAGCCAACGACATAATCCCCATACATGTTTTTAACACTTGCATCACTTGCATCCACTAATATAAATCCTGTCGAGAGGGTTCTGGCAGAGTTTGCTGATCCAGCCTCCTCCCTAACATCCCGAACAGGCATGTTGCTCGAAGGGCAGCGTACTCGGGTGATGGTCCGGGTTCGACCCCCGGCGGGATGACTGATATTTTCTTCCAAGGAGATCATCCCGGCAGTGATGAAATACCTTCATGTTTGAACGTTAAAGTTACCACAGGTGAGACTCGATACTAATAAATGCACATCTGGAAGGAGATTAAATGGAAGCATTCATGGATAGAAGGCCCGGGATTTGGGAGTTACTCGTTCTCCCTCAATACCTCCAGCCTGAAATGGTACATATAATAGTCCAGCTTGCGGAACATAGCGATGTGAGCGCAGCGATTTGCAACAATCCTTACCTGATCCACCTTCTTCAGTCAATGGAACAAGATAAACGATATCAAATCACAGGAAAAATAACCCTGAACCAGCCCTTCACCTGTCTTGAGCTGGCCGGCCTTCTGGATTGGATGCATCCCACGAAGGAACCTTTCCTTGTACTGGATTTCCTGGGAGTTTTCCAGGATCAGACCCTGCCATTCAAAGCCCGGCAGGCAGTTCTCAAGAACTGCATCAAGCGCCTGGCTATCTTGAGTAAGAAAGGCCGTGTGATCGTAAGTGTTTCCCCGATTGTGGATCCCAACTCTGACGTTCAGAGCCTATTGGAGATTCTCAAGAAATCCACCCCGGACCTTAGAAAAGAATTACCGATTTATCCCACGCCTGATTTTCCAGAATTACGGATATTACACTAATCCATCTATTTGAGGTTTTATCTTGTTCCGATCTATGAAACTTCTAAACAGCCGGATCTTTTTGATGGAAATATATTGGGGTACCGAATGAGATATGTGATTTTCTATCCGATAGAGAGGCGCCGGTCTTTTCATAATGATTCGGTACGATGGATAATGAAAATTTCGTGAAAACCTAAATAATTATGAACAATTTCTCAAAGAGCACCCATCCTGTCACCGCCGGTCCCATATAATCTTCATCTTTATATTGATGCCTCAATTCAGACGATATGCAACTACCTCAATATGTAAGAGTCAAGTAAAATATTCAAAGAAAGCATATTTTTTTAAAAGAGATGGCTATGAAATCCTACCGCAAAGAACTTTTCTTCAACCTCCCCACTCGACGCGGGTTTGTAAATATTACTTCGCAGGTTGAGACATGCCTGCAAGAGAGTGGCATTCAGGAAGGCCTAGCCCTGATTTGCCCGATGCATATAACCGCCTCGGTCTTCATCAACGACGATGAATCCGGCCTGCATCAGGATTACGAGAAATTCCTGGAGCGGATCGCCCCGCATGAGCCAACAAGCCAATACCTCCACAATCGCACCGGTGAAGACAATGCGGACGCTCATATCAAGCGCCAGGTCATGGGCCGCGAGGTCGTTGTGGCTGTGACGGAAGGCCGGCTGGACTTTGGAACGTGGGAGCAGATTTTCTACGGCGAGTTCGATGGGCGTCGCCGCAAGCGTGTGCTGGTCAAGATCATCGGGGAATAAATAATATCGCCTGGTCGGGAGTTTTACCTTTTGGCTCTAGGCGCCTTCGCGACCGGCGCAGCGATCCAACCATGCGCTTGGACGTGGGATTTAATATTCTAAATGCCTTACTTCTTAGAAGGAATAATGTAGAGGCCGCCGATGCATTGACCGGACTGCGAAGCTGGGACGCCACCCTCGACCGCATCCGCACAGGTTGGGAGCGTCTACCGCTGCACTTGGAGGATCCTGCCTGGAGCGGAGACCAGTCTGGTCAATTGTGGCGCAGGGACTGCTGATCCTGTCCCTCTCAGTAGTGGACACTGACAACGCGCCGGATTTTCTGTCATCTCTTGACCAAGATCTCGATTAGGATCATTCCGATCAACAGCAGGGCAAAGAGTATGCTGACGATCAAGATGATGGATCGTGAGGTTGCCTTTGAAGACGCAGTGACCCGACTCTGCGTCGGCAGGAGCGGCACAGAGGGTTGGAAGGTGGACCCTCCATCCGAGTGAAGTGTGTCGGGGATGCCACCCCCGTTTTTGTCCAGGGCGGTTATGACGCTGTCATAAATCCTTCGTATATCTGTGGGCATTTCGTCCAGGTTGTTGAAGGTTTGTCCGTTGAATACGATCTTTGAATTTGTGGTGCCTTGAATATTCGCGGATGATCCTTCACGGTTTGCCATGGCTTTCTCGTATAAACTGCGGATATCCGGCGGCATTTCCTCCGGGCTGTTATATTCTTTCCCATTGATCTTGATCTTTGTTTTTACGTTGAAATTGATCGGCATATCATACTCCTTTCAGAATCCGACACATAGGTGTCACACATCGCATCAATTACTACTCTCCTCGCCCATTCCCACTGCGCTGAGCTCCGGGGACTTCGTACGGTCGCAGCACGGAGGGCAGCCTTGATTTTGGAACCTGGGAGCAGATTTTCTACGGCGAGCTCGACGGGCTGCGCCGCAAGCGTGTGCCGGTTAAGAATATCGGTGAATAAATAATTTCCACCTTCTGATCAGGATTGTTAACTTTTGGCCGCCTCGACCCTCGAGACTAGCGCAGCGATCAATTCACGACAAAAGTCGGGTATATCGGCGACGACCCGCCCCCAGACTTGGTTGCCGTCCCGGAAGGCCGGTTTATCGACCCAGGTCGCACCCGCATTGACCAGGTCGTCCTTGATGCCCAGCGAGCCGGTGGCCCGATGCCCCTTGACAATTCCCGCTGAAATGGCGACCAACCCGCCGTGGCAGATGATACCTATGGGCTTGCCATCTGCATCCATCTTGCGAACCAGGTCGGTCACAACCGCGTAGCGACGCAGTTTGTCGGGTGCCCACCCACCCGGGATGATCAAGGCAAACAGCTCATCATGGCTGAGATTCTCGATTTTGCTGTCCGGTGTAATTAACATTCCGTTCTTTCCGTGCACAGGTTTCAGGACCAGACCGGCGGTTACGACCTCTGCCCCCTCCTCCTGAAGCCTCATAAAAGGGACGTAGTATTCCAGGTCCTCGACGCCTTCAGCAACCAGGATGGCTGTCTTTTTTCCTTTTAATGGCATAAGATTTTCCTTCCGTGATGGCTTCGGTATTAAATCACTGTGGGTTGTTTCATGGATGTGGGGATATTAATACCGGACAATTTACAGATCGTTGGTGCGATTTGGAGTTGGGAGATCACTTCCTTCATGGGTCGTGACATACTAGGCAACTCGCCAATCACTTTGTAGAGACTGGCGAGTTTTTTTTCGACCAGGTGTCCCAGGTAGCCCATGCTTGCAACGGCGGTATCGTACCGCAGGCCATCGGAGAGCACCAATATGACTTTGCTCAAAGTTTCATTATCTCTTGACTGCTTGTGTCAGTTTCTAGGAGTTTAGAATTAGAACGGCCTCACGCGAGCAGGTGATTTGTTCTTTGGCGCCGATCTTGGGCAGCTCGAGAAACGGGTTATTAAAGGTATCCATGTTAAATCGATTACTGCCGACCTTCACCTGTACCCGCACAACTGAACCCAGGAAGGTGATATTCTCAATGGTGCAGTCGAATACATTGGCTTTCTTTTCCACTGACGCAAAATTTAGCCGTTCGGGTCTGATCGCAATCTTGATCTTATCGCCTTTTTTCCGACCCCCCAGATCCTCCGCCGTCTCAAGTTGCACTCCGTCGATTTTGATTAATTTCTTCGACAGGTTGAATATTTCGGCATCCGTTGTGTTTAAGGTGCCCACAAAACTGGCAACAAATGCGGTCTGGGGGAAGTTATAAATTTCAAAGGGCGTGCCCACTTGCTCGATCTTGCCCTCGAACATGACGACGATCCGGTCCGAGATTGACAGGGCTTCTTCCTGGTCGTGAGTGACATAAATGGCTGTGATGCCCAGTTTTTTTTGAATGGCTCGAATTTCGGCCCGTAGTGAAACTCGGATCTTTGCATCCAACGCAGAGAGCGGCTCGTCAAGCAGGAGCACTTTGGGGCGATTGGCTAGCGCACGCGCCAGGGCTACGCGCTGCTGTTGTCCGCCTGATAGTTGGCTCGGATAGCTATTCCCTTTTTGCTCAAGATGGATCATGGTCAGCATTTCATCGACGCGTTGTTTGATCGCGGATTTGGATTCTTTGTTGATCTGCATGCCAAAGCCGATGTTCTGTGCGACTGTCATATTCGGGAAAAGGGCATAAGCCTGAAAGACCATGCCTATATTACGCTGGTTCGGAGCTTTATCGGTTATGTCAACATCACCGAGCATGACCCTTCCTGTCGTAGGAGTCTCAAAGCCCGCGATCATGCGTAAAGTAGTCGTTTTACCGCAGCCTGAAGGACCGAGGAAAGAAACGAACTCGCCGGATTTTACGTCCAGATTGAAATCCTGAACCACGGTGGTTTGAGCGAATTGCTTGGAGATATCCGTGAGTGTAAGGTGCGTCATTTCAATTCATCCTCAACTAGGTTAGTGTCCGGCTGCAATTTGCCCCTGCTGGCCGCGGCCGACAAACTGAATGATCCCCATGCATGCCCAGGTAAGAGCAAAGCTTACAATGGCCATCGCCGCCGGCTCATAAGCCTTCTGTTGCATCATATAATTCATATAGGGGGCGAACGCTGGTTTGACCAGATACTCGGCCAGGATTAACTCGCCGATAACGATTGCAAAGCTCAAGAAAGCGCCGCTCAAGATCGCTGCGCGTATGTTTGGCAGGATGACACGGAACAGGATGGTTCCCCAGCCTGCACCCAGGCTCTGAGACGCCTCGGTCAGCGTGCGCACATCGATGGCCCGCAAACCTGTATCGACCGCGCTGTACATGTACGGCATGGATAAAACCGTATAAGCCGCGATCAGCAGGACCGGGCTGTCGACGATCAGAAGCGGAGGCTGGCTGAAAGTACGCACCAGGGAAAAGACGTACACAATGACGGGGATCACGAAGGGAAGCAGGGTGATGAACTCGACCGGGGTGCGGAACTGCGGCAGTCTTAAGCGAATTAAGTAAGCCGTAGGGACTAGGATCAGGATTCCGGCTATGATGGTGAGGAGTGCCCAAAGGACCGAATACGAGAAGTTGTATATAAAATTCGGGTCACTGAATATGTTCACATAAGCCGTGAAACTCAAAACCCCAAGCTTCGCCCGCAGAGAGAACAGGAAGGTCGCGAGCAGCGGAAGGAAGAAATAAAGGATACCGAGGATCATCCAGAACCACGACCACACCACATTACCGCGTCTCATCGCAACCACCTTTCGGTCTGCCGTTGGAGTATTGTGCGAATCACGATCGCGATCGCCATGATAAACACCATACCCAGTGCCAGGGCATATCCTACGCCGGGATCGCCCAGTACGTCGCCTCGCAGCTGCGACCCGATCACGATGGTCACCAGATTGATCTGACCGCCGGTCAGCGCCTGGGCAGTTGCGAAGGCGCCAAAGGAATTTCCAAAGAGCAGGATCATGGTGCCCAATATGGCAGGCAACAGGATTGGGAAAGCCACGTACCGCCAGTACTGAAAGGAACTGGCTCCCAGGTTCTCTGCGGCCTCGAGCCATTCGCGCCGCAAACCATCGATCGCCGGCGCGATGATCAACACCATCAGGGGGAATTGGAAATACATATATACTAGACTCAACCCCCAAAAAGTGTACAGCGTGAAGCCATGGAAATACGGATTAAACCCCAACTTGATGAGTATCCGCGTCAGTTCTCCGGAAGGACTCAACAAGGCAATGAATGCAAATGCCAGCGGAACGCCGGCGAAGTTGGACGCCACACCGCAGAAGGTCATCAGGCTCGAACGCATGAAACTTGGCAACCCGCCGCGGATGGCGGAATATGCCAGCAAGAATCCGAACAGACCGCCTCCCAGCGCGGTAATAATGCTGATCTTTATACTAATGCCATAAGCACCGAGCAGGTAGGGATCATGCAAGAGTTGCACGATATATTTGATCGTGAATGCATGTGTTTTGGTATCCTGGAAACTCCGGACACCAAGGATCGAGGCTGGATAAAGAAGAAACAAAAGGGAGAAGATGAAAAACGGCGTCAGGCCCAGCCAGGCCCAGGAAAACTTGGGAGAGGCGGGGCGCGCCGGTGGCGCGCCCCGCTCTATACTATTTATAACCGTCATGGTCAATCTACGGAGCGGGTGTTGGAATATCTACACCTACGGTCGTCATCCACCCAGCCTTGATGAGCGCTAAAGCCGCTGCGAGTTGAGTGGGGTTGGGGGAAACCGCCGAGGCAAAGGCGCTGGAGGACGGCAACTTGGCTTTCAAGTCTGCCGGAATGACACCGCGCGATTCCAGGTCAGCCTGCTGGATGCCATGTGCGTAACCCTTCATCCAGGCCAATTGACCCGCGTCGGAATGAAGAACTTCCATCCACAGTTTGGCGCAATTGGGATGCGGTGCGTACGCGCTGATCGCCTGAACATACATGCTCGCGATCGACGGGGAAGGATAGGAAATGGTGACGGAAGGATTCCCCTTGAAGCTGTCTTTATAGCCGAAAGCCAGATAGTCCCAGGTCAGCACGATTGGGGTTGCGCCCTGCGCGATGGTACCTGGTTTGGCGATCACGGGGACAAAGTTGCCCGCGTCGTTCACCTTCTTGAAGAAATCGAGGCCGGGCTGGGCGTTGTCCAAAGAACCGCCGTTGGCCAGGGTGGCTGCGAAGACAGACTGGATCGCCTGATTGGAAGTGCGCGGGTCGCCGGAAAGAGCAACCTGGCCCTTGTAATCAGGTTTCAGCAGGTCAGCCCAATTAGCCGGCGGGGTCTTGACAACGGCATCGTTTGACAGGAAAGCCATGACGCCATAATATCCACCGGTCCACATGCCATCCGGGTCCTTTGCAGGAAGGCCAAGAGCAGTATCGGGAATCTTGTCCCAGGTTGAAACTTTATAGGCCTGGTAATCCTTGGCATCTATGCCAGTCTTGCCATAGGCATAACCGACATCCACGACATCGGGAGCCTGCGGGCCCTTATTGCTCTTGTTGGCCTCAACGGCCGCCAATTCATCCGCCGAGCCGGCATTGGGATCGAGAGAATTGATCTTGACGCCGGACGTCATCTGGAAGTCGGCAAAGATCTCGCCATAGTTCGCCCAGTCGGGTGGCGTGGCAATAATGGTTAGATAACCTTCAGCCTTGCAGGCGGTAACAAGAGCCTGGGGCACACTGGCTACAACAGTACCGGTGTATCCCGCTGAGACATCCGGACCGGCTGGAGCAGCTGGAGCGGCTGGGCCGGCGGCTGGGCCGCATGCGGAAAGCGCAAAGGCTGCAACTACAACCATAACGAACAATTGGAAGACGAACTTATTGGTACGCATCTCTTCTAATCTCCTATATAAATATTGCCTTGATTTAGTGGAACCTTATTAGGTCAAATGGACTTAATCCAGCTTTTTCAGCTCAAAAGTTCCCTACGCACCTCCAATCATAGAATACTCCAATGCTTCATAAAACCCCCAGTGTGGCATGGTGGTGAATAACCATGAGGTACACATAACGACCTTGAATAAGTTATGGTTACATTGTAGCATTATAAATACCTCTGGTCAATTCATTGTTGTTGGTTCGACGTTTAATCACTACAATATTATCCATCAGTGTTTAAAGATGGTCTAAAAAACAGTTAACATTCCGTAAACAAATTTACTATCTCCCAGCCTGCCCGGGTCTGCCTTGTTCAAATATCCGAGGGTGCGGTCCCTCGAATATTCTGCGGTAGGCTGGGAGATATTGGGGGAGAATTCTGCGAGGGTTACTCGACTGGGATCGCCTTGTAGATCTTCTCCACATCGATGCCTTGTCTGCGGCGATAGGCGCTGAAGCCGAAATAGATGATGGCTGCAACGATATAGTTGAGGAACATAAATACCATCGAGCTTACGTTCGACCAACCGATGCCGTAGGTCCCGACAGCCGGTAGCGCCGTAGGTAGCACGTGCGGATCCCAGAACCACTCGACCAACAGCCAGTCGAGGAAGCCCAGGAAGATCAGTCCCGCCAGTGTGACGACTGGCATCGCTGCTCCCCGGAGGACCCTTTTCGCAACATAGTACAGGATCCACAATAGGATCACGGCATTGACCAATGTGAGCAGACCAAGCACGATTACGACGAACCATGTCAGCCCGTTGGCGCCCAGGGCTCCGATACCGCCTAGGATCGTCCACGCATATTGCAGGGAAATGTAGATCAGATACACCGCAAATAATGCGAAGACAAGCATGACCAGCCAACCGAGCCAGGTGGGTACCTTATATTTGGCGATCGGCGACCCATCGAATACATCCTTCGCACGCCACGGCATGATCGTGCCCGCAATGGTCGAGCCGAGGAAGGTAATGGCAATGACCACGGTCGCATCGAGTGCAAGTGTGTTGAAGCTGAATATCTTATAGGCGTACAGGTAGGAGATGATCGCCGATGGGATCACCATCAACAACAGCGCATTGATCGGGGACTTGGTTCGCGGCTCGATTCTGGACACCCACTCCGGCAGCATGCGGTCGATGGAAGCGGCGAAGATAACGCGTGTCGAGCTCAGGAAAAGGGTCCCTGACCAGCCAAACCACCACAGGCTCATGAGCAGCACGACGATGAACTGGATCACCCGGCTTTTCACCAGGAAGGCCGCGAACAACGCCGGGTATGGCCAGATAGGCAGCGGTGAAGGTGTGGTTGTATATCCAAAGGTGTAGTTCCAAAATGCGCCGTTGGCTTTATTATAAAAATCCCAGCCGATCGTCTTCGCTATGAGAGCGAATAACAGTAGCGCTCCAACGGTTGTAACGATGATGGCGGCCGCCATGCCCCAGAAATTTCGCTTGTAGTCGGAGGCACCGCGAACTTCGCCATAGAGCGTCGAGCCCCAGTTCGGCCAAAGATTGAAGAAGGTCAACATCGGGACGAGTAGGATGCTCGCCCCGATCGCCAACGGCCAGAGCGGCCCGGCTACCGTCCCGGCATCCGAACCGGCTTTGAGCGTTGCGGAATATACATCGCCGGCCTGCGCCCCAAAGTTTGGTGCAAACGCATTGAAGTTCGCAACGAACGTCGCGTTGTTCCCGAAGAGTAGGAGCAGGGCCACAAGCACTAGACCGACCAGCCCACCCCAGAAACAGAACTTCTGCACGCGGGCATACGCCTTCATGCCGATGGCAATATACACGAATACAATGACGCACACGGACAACATGCTGACGAACTGGCCTGTCGAGTCCGTCGTGAACCACAAGGCTGCATCCTTGAATCCGGCGATGGCCAGTAAGGGGGTATAGAACTCGTAGGATAACATCTGACCGTAAAGCGGGGTCCATAGCCAAAGGATGAACCACCAACCG
>Ga0182021_10009265_pt1 | contig 11657 bp, 7 predicted proteins | sample 612E3MmetaG_FD_120493 | JGI IMG/M metagenome (GOLD analysis project Ga0182021, IMG submission 120493) | Permafrost microbial communities from Stordalen Mire, Sweden - 612E3M metaG (Illumina Assembly) | ecosystem: Environmental > Terrestrial > Soil > Wetlands > Permafrost | place: Sweden...
CAACCACGACCATGTCGTGCTACCCTGCACATCGGCATCCAGGCACACAACATCGGCAACCTTGCCGTCGGTCGCACCATTCAGAGCGTGAACATAATACATTGAAGCCAGCCCACCCATGCTGAAGGCGATTATATCTACCCTGCTCGCGCCAGTTTGGGGCAGGACAGTATTGTTGATATAATCTCTGATCTCACCTGCGTGTGTAATATTTATCCCGACATCTCCACTGTCCGGGTTCGACAGGCTGATTGCGAACAACTGGTTGGAAGGCCATCCGGCATTGATAAAATTCTGCTTCATGGTATTCCAATCAGAAGCGCCGCCAGCCAGGCCATGTACAAACACTATCGGATTGTGGGCGCTGTTGACAGTAATACTTCCTATCATTATGATATCTATAGTGCCATTCAGATACCCTGCTAATGCCGCCGGATCAAAATCAGTAGCTTTAATAGCACTCATGTCATATGTCTGGTTGTCTGTAGTGGAGCCTGTCTGATGAAAGAAAGCCTTTAATCTTTGTGCTTTTATCGGGTCTCCACCGGATATTGCTGCCGGTGTTATGATTGTCGTAGTAGTTACCTGATCAGCAGATATTATTCCAATGGGTATGGTGTCAATAAGGACAACCAGATCTTTACCAACAGCATTTTCAAGGACAAAATTGCCCTGATTCTTGGTCGTGTCGCAGTTTTCATTAGCAGTTCCAAGGGAACTGTCGTTAACACAGATTTTTACTCCATTGATGTAACTTGCCTGAAGCTGTCCGGTAACCGTTGTAGATGTATTGCCTGCTCCCGCATTGTTACCCCCACCCCCACACGCTGAAATAGTTAAACTGACCAAAATCAATATAGCTAAGTAAAGATAACGGCCTTTTTTCATAACCTATTGCGTTGCCTTTTTTTTAAAGAAATGAGGTTTTGTCATACAGTTCATATTTTACTGCTGCCTGTATGGTTATTCGCGGGACTTTTTTTAAAAGTATTTTATTTATAATGTGCTATCACGATTTTCAGGAGAAATACAATACATAAATAAAATTAGTGGAACCCCACCGGTCGAAGATGACCTTTAGGTTACAGGAGCCGGGGGATTGCAAGTCGCGGGATTCACTCTGCACCGTACAGTAGGAAGCGCTTGTTTCTTTCACCTGCAAAGTTTCATCGCTAATGAGTCAATCAAAGATTTGCCTCCGCCTATTCTCCGTTGATGGCTGACCATTAATATCCTACGATAAAATATTTTCAAGAATGATATCTTTATGAGTAAGAATATTGGAAGCTTTTTTAACAGGTATCCATGCCTTTTTAAAAACATGCCAAAAGGGATGTTGCAGGACAACGCCTTTTTTCTTTACAATCCCGGCAACGTAACTATAGGAGGAACGGCTCGCCAGAAGAATATCTGCGTTACACAATTCCTGTAATGTTTCTATAGGAGAGGTATTCACATGAAAAAATAAGTTTTTGACACAGGCCAGTTCTTCCAGGCGCGCGTCCTGCGGCTTCATGGTAACAGGGTGGTGAAGAAGCCCTTTAACACCATGATGCTGGGAAGTAATAAGGACCTCCTTGGACACATTTTCGGTGTAGATGTGGAACTCATAGGAAATATTTGCCTCATCTAGAATTTTTTCCAGCGCTTTCATACATTTAATATAATAAGAATTTGGCAACATTCTTTTCGGTTCCACCACATCTCCTCTACGTATATGAACCGCAATATTACAGGGGCGATGTAACCGGGTCTCCAGCCAGGGGAAAAAAACAGGAACATTCAGAATCTCTCGTTTCTTATCCACAAGTTTATGACCATACGTGATTTTTAGAAGAATATTTTTTGATGAAGATTTATATCTGCTGATTGTATCTTCCTCAATATACTTTATTTCATGTATTTCGTTAAACTCCTCACAGGGATGCGAAGGTAACGTGAAGAGCGTATTATATTTTTCAATCTGTGTCGGATCCGGTTGATTCTTTTCCAGGCAGGCGAGTCCCTGGTAATTTATTTCATAAAGAGGAGAATGAATGTACGCCACATTATAATATTTCGAAATCATATATATACTCAAAATACGTTGAAGTTGAGCCCCGGCGCCATCTGTGTGTTTTCTGTTGTTATACGTTAAATATATCATTACGTAAAAGTTTGATAAGATTGTTTCTTCAATATTAACAGCTGTGAGGATTGGGGATTGCCACTTATGGAAGGATTTATAACCAGCTTATTTTCCATTTCCATTCATTAGGATTGCTTTCCATTTTGTCCACTTTAACATTTTTGACTCCGGTTAATTCGACGATGCAGGATAGCACGCCGCAAATATACTCTCTTTGAACGGCCGTCAGTTCAGGCAGGTCGGAAAGGACAAGCAACCCGCCATTTGAAGTCAATCCGTCGACCCGGACGGTGCCTTTGTCATTCATGGTATTCCATGTTGCCGTAGCATTCTTGATAATAAAGCCGACACTGGGAATCCTGAGAAAGAACTTGTAAATGCCGGTAAACTGTTTCCCTGCCACTGTATGTCCCAGTTTAAATAAAGGTCTCGGATCGTTGGGGAAAAACAATCTGGAAGCTTCCTGCAGAATTTCTGCTTCAATCTCGAGCGGAACCCAATTGATCGCGAGAGAGGTTTTCAGGATTTTAAATGTTTCGGGTTTGAGCACCGAGGCCAGGGCATTCAGGTCCTTATCCCCCGTTTCCTTCAACATTTCGCGGATAATAACGATGTCCGTTGCTTTAACGTTTGCCATGCTAGCTCCTGTTCCACACTTAATTGTCGGTAATCATATTGATAAGAACTTCCTCTTCGTCAAATGCAGTATAGAAGCCGCGGTCTTTTATGTCAAGAACATGTTGGCTGAAAAATATTAGTGACCATGTCGCTTTTTTCTGAATTATTTTAATAAGTTTCCTGCTGAGAAATTTATACATTAGAGGTGAAATCTGCTTGTCCATGATCTTGGGGAGATCTCGGGGAATAAATAAAAATAATGATTACCGATTAAAAGGTTGAGCGCCATAGTTATTTTACCTGCGCCGGCCTTTTTTGATTTACCGGAGATATAATTTTTATTCAGTCTGGCATCCTTTTTCCCAGCGAAGCCGATCATCTTTGTTGGTCAGCCTTCTGCCCTTGAGAAAAAAATTACAGAGTTCGGTATGCTTGTTCAAGTATTCTTTATCGACTTCCTCCAGAATATCTTGAATGGTATAAAAGCATTCTACATAACAATTTGCTTGAGCATTAGATAGTTTTACACCCCAAACATGCCCGATTATTTCTTTGGTGATATAAGCGAATTTAATAATTTCCTGATTGGTGAGATTCAGTTCCATCAAATACCTCTTTAAAGATTATCAGATTTAAACTTCTGCTTAATATCTTTCTTCTCTTGAGTCCCTTCCTGAAGGGAATAGTCGTGATTATTAAGTATTTATGATTGCAATATAGCATAAAACGACAGAATGGAGAAACAAGAATACAGAAATAATATTTTGCTATCCTCTTCTATAAAATAAATATTATACTTGCATATTCATGCACCACAAAATATATATATTATGCCGTATTTAATCCGCTTATTCAATTTCGGGAGGTCTTGATATGAACGTTAAAGGCACTGCTTATGTTACGGGTAAGGTTACTATCATCGCGGCTTTCGGCGAAGAACGCTGGAATTCTTTTAGCGCCAAACTGGCGGAAAAGGACAAATTCTTCGGCAATATGATCATGTCCGTTACCCCCATTCCGGTGGAAAAACACATCCTGTTTCTCGACGAGCTGTTGAAGGAATTCTTCAACAACGACAAAAATGCCTATGTGATGTTTGGCAAGGTCGCCGCCAAATTTGCCCTGTCGCCGGGAGGGCCGTACCACTCTTATCTGCTCACAAAGGATATAAAGCAGTTTGTCGAGTCGGGAATGCCCAAACTCTGGTCGACCTATTTTGACGGAGGGAAACTTGCCGGACGTTTTGAGAACAACATCGTTCATCTCAAAATCAGCGAACTTCCCATCAAACATATTTACTACGAATATATGGTCATGGGTTACTTTCAGAAGGCCATCAAAATATTTGGGAAGAAAACACTTGAGCACCGGATCAGGAGTTTCGAAAAGGGAGATGACGATATTTATTACCAGTATGAACTTAAAGAATCTTGATCACCAGGTGTTTAAAAAACACTTTAATTTTTTGGCAATGGAATTCGATGCCGGTAGATCTCACTAAAATATATCTCCGCGTTAATCTTGAAATTGACAGAGATAACGGGTTGATGTAAAAAAGCCTAAATAATCCTAAAAGAGGCGTCCTTAATTGGCTGTTAAAAAACGAACCGTCATCATCGTAATCCTTATATCGGCGATTACGTTCACCACGCTTTCGGTGACTGCCTGGTTTTATGTTTCAAATAAGCTATCACGGCTGGAGACCTACAAAGAATACATCACGAAAACAGTGAGTGAGAAGTTGAATCGTGATGTGACCTATGAAACGGGGACTGCCGCTCTTACCCTCCGCGACGGGCTCTCAGTGCAATTTACCAATTTTGTGATTAAAGAAAAGGATCGCTCGTCAGATTTTCTGAATGTAAAAAACGCTTTCTTCCGGATAAACATTCTTTCTCTATTGAGAAATCGTCTGGTCTTCGGGGAGGTAATTCTCAATCAACCCTGCTTTTCGCTAAAACGGGACAGCGCGGGCGTGCTGAATATCGCCGATCTTCTGACGAAGAAAGAAGACGATAGCGCGCCGAAGTTTCGGAAGCTCATCATTGAAAAGGGGTTGCTGACTTTTTGGGATCAGTCTGTGAACAAAGAAGGTCTTTTAACTTCGCTGGAAAATTTTCAGTGCCGGATTGATTCACCTTTCTGGACAAAGATATCTCATTTCAACATTAAGACTTCCGTCATCGAGGATAAAAATAAAGCGGAACTCGCGCTGGATGGTTTCTACAGTCCCGCTTCCTCCCAAAAACCGTTTTATGAAAGTAAAGTGAGAGCTTCCATCAATTTAAAATCAACGGATATAAAACATTATGGTTCGTACTTAAAAAAATACACCTCATTGGAACTGATGGCCGGATACATTGATGCGGATATGACATTATCGGGAAAATTCTCGGATTTCAAATCCAAAGGAACCATTAAAGTGAAAAAAGCCCTGATTAATTATCCGGGGGTTTTCCGGGATAGTCTTCAGCCGCGGATGATTCAGGTCGATTACGCCTTGAAACGCGATACCGGAAATCTCAAACTGGATGTATCACGTGTGGCGGTAGATAAATTTGAAGCCAAGGGCAGTTTTGAAATGGATGATCTGGATAAGAAAGATCCGCTTTTGAAAGCATCCGCCGAAACCAAGACTTTTGTCCTGAGAGAAGTCAGGTCTTATATTCCCTGGGGAATCATTCACCGGGGTGTGGGAAATTTCATTGATAAGCACGTCAAGGATGGTGATTTCCGGCTCATCGAGGGGAAACTCGACGGCCGCATAAGTCAATTAGCGCATATGAATAATAAGGAAAGTGTGGATGTGCTTTCCATTGAGGCGGAAGTAAACAAAGGCGTTTTCGAGGCACACCCGACAGCGCCTCTATTTCATGATATCAACGGCATCCTGGAGTTGAAAAAGCGGCAGGTTGCGCTGAAGAAGATAAAGGCGCGCTTCGGCCTTTCACCCTTGACGATGGCTGGAAATATTTCCGATTTTGCCCTGCCTCATCCGGTTATCTACACCGCTGAAATGAAGCTTCAACCAAACCGCGACGACGTCGTATGGCTTTTAGGAAAAGAAAAATTCCGCGCTTTTAATTTCAAAGGGCCTTCCATGCTTGGTCTCTCCGGGAAAGGCACGGATCAGGATTATCATATCAACGCCCGCTGGGATTTAACCGACGCCGCATACGCGTATCCGGATGTAATGGAAAAACCGGGGGCAAGAAAAAACCAGCTTACTTCAGAAATCATTATCAGTGGGGATGCCGTCAATTTATCTTCCTTTCATTATGATTTGCCGCCTGTAGATATAACAGGTTCAATGATAGTGCGCTTTGCCGGGGGAATACCTTCGTCTTTTAATATTAAGTCTAAAGCATTTGATGTTCGCGACGCTGCGGCGCTGCTGCCGGTGCTGCGGAAGTATAATCCGGCGGGAAACTGTTCTTTGGCTTTAGCCGGACGGGGTGATTTGGAAGATCTCGGTTCCATTCAGTGGAAGGGCAATATGTCATTGGCTAATGTTTCACTCAAGCCTTCGGCCAATCTCAAACCTCTGAAGGGTTTGACGGGGAACGCTCTCTTCAATGGAAACAAGATGGAGACATCTTTGCTTAAAGCACAAGTTGGCGAGAGCAGTATTCAGGGAAATTTCCGAATAGATGATTTCCGCAAGCCCAAAGTAATCTGTCAATTTAATGCCAGCCTGCTTAAAACGAAAGACCTCGGATTGCAAAGCACGCCGGGAGAAGTGAATCTCCGTGACGTAAAAGGGCAAATGGCTATTGATGACAAAGTGATTCACATAGACAATCTATCGTTTAAGCTGGGGCAATCCGGATTTAACCTGGCGGGGGATGTCAGCGATCTGGCTTTGCCGAAAATCAAATTAGCACTGACATCACCGTACATCAGCTGGGATGATTTTGATCGTCTTATTTCTCTGAAGTATCCGAAAAAAGAAAATAATGCCTCATCTTCAATGGAGTTGGATGCGATTTTGCTGGTGGAAGCCGGCACATTCAGTGACGTAGATTTCAAAAAACTCAAAGCCGGGGTGAAATTGACCAGAGGAATACTTGATGTTGAAAAATTGGAAGCCGGCTTTTTTGACGGCAGACTCAAGGCAAAGGGCAGGATGAATATACCGCCCGATGGCCAGAATCATTATGATGCGAATATTTTCGTAGATAAGGTATCGCTGGAAAAACTTCAGCATTATTTGAATATCGGCGACCGCACCATAACCGGCAATCTGTCATTTACGGGAGACATATCCGCCACCGGCCGTAACGCCGATGAGCTCAAGAAAACAGCGGCGGGAACATTTCAGGTTCGGGCGGAAAAGGGAGTGCTGAAAAAGTTTTCCGCGCTTTCCAAGGTATTTTCTCTGCTCAATTTTTATCAAATGGTGAAGCTTAAATTCCCGGATATGACAACAGAGGGCATGACCTATAATAAGATATCTGCCCGCACTACTATTAAGGATGGCGTTATTTCTTCGGACGATTTCTTCATTGACAGTAATTCTGTGCAGATTTCGGGGTCAGGTAAAGTTGATTATCTCAAAAAGAAGCTTGATTGTATAATCGGTATACATCCTCTGCAAACCCTGGATGTCATTGTGTCAAAAATTCCCATCGCGGGATGGATTATCACCGACGAGAGAGGCAAATTGATCACTGTCCATTTTAAAATAGAGGGGACATGGGATAATCCGAATGTCACCCCGATAAATGTGCGGTCAATCGGCAAGGGCACTCTGGATATATTCCGGCGTATTTTTCAATTGCCAGGCAAACTCATTACGGATACGGGAGAAGTTATTCTGGGACACTAGAATTTCAACCTTTGTGAGGAATAAAACCAGAGTATAAAGTGTAGAGAATAGACTTAAGGAAAGAAACAGCCCTTGATTTCTATTAATAAATCTCATATCATATTGCTTAATCTGATTTTAATTGTTATTAATGTTATGTAAAACCTGTTTAAAGGTTGCATATATTTATTTGTATGGGAATGTAAATTATTTAGTTTCCATAAGGTATAAATTATGAAAAGCATCGTCAAAAAAGGATTTAATCAAGAAAAAGGTTTTACTTTGATTGAAATCCTCGTTGTAATGGTCATTATCACTTTGCTTGCTTCTTTGGTTGCGCCAAGACTTTTTCCCAAATTAGGCAAAGGAAAACAATCCGCGGCAAAAGCGCAAATTGAATTGCTTGAGCAGGGGCTGGATCAATTTCGCCTCGACACGTCAAGATATCCGACAACACAGGAAGGCCTTAGCGCTTTAGTTACAAATCAGAATATTGAAAAATGGGATGGACCTTATCTAAAAAAAGGATTGCCTAATGATCCATGGGGGAAACAGTATAATTATCAATGCCCCGGCACTCACGGTGAATATGATTTATTTTCGTATGGCAGAGATGGCGCTCAGGGAGGCGAGGGGGAAGATAAAGATATCGTTAGCTGGGAATGAATAGGATTTGAATAATAGTTATGCGTAAGTTCATTATAATAATTTCGACTATCTTTCTTTTTTCAATATCCGCGTTTGCTCAGGATATTGAAAAGAAAGAAGATGTTCAAAAAAACGATTCGGCTGTTTCTGTAATTGATGATTCTTCTGCGCCGGTAACGCAAAATTCCGATGCTATGGGAACAGAAACAGAAACGAAAACGGAAAAACGCCCGCCCATTCCGCCGCCTGTTCCACTGCCTGAGAAAATCACTCAGGATATAAAACAAATTAAAAAAGAACAGCAGCTTCAATCTTTAAAACCGGCAGTGATGTCCGCAGCGCAAAATACTGTACTGCAAATGTCTAATGACGCCAGCATTTCTTCCGGCAGTCCGGCTAAGCCCGCTGATAATAATTCGCTTTTAGATAAAACGCCGGACGCTTCGGCAACGGGTACAAAACCGGCAATGCCGCCTCCTCCGGACGCCGCAACAAACAAGGCATTAATTTCCAAGGGAGCTATAAGTTTAAACTTTGATGATGCCGATATTTATTCTGTTATCCAAACTGTTTTCAGCGAAATATTAAAAGTAAATTATATTATCGACCCGAAAGTCAAAGGCAGAGTTACCTTCAGATCCATTGCGCCTGTTCCGAAAGAAAATGTTCTTCCAGTCATGGAAGTTATTTTGAGGATTAATGGTGTGGCGGTGGTAGAGGAAAATAGTCTTTACCGCATCATACCCATAGGCGATTTGGCCCGTGAACCTTCCGCCATCAATATCGGCAGAAATGCGGAAAAAGTTGAAGTTAAAGGTAAAGCGTTATTGCAGGTTGTGCCTATCGAACATTTGCAATCATCGGAGATAATAAAACTTATTACTCCATTTACATCGGTGAACGCTGTTATCGTTGACGTTCCCAAAACAAATCATATTATTGTTGTGGATACGGACTCTAATGTCAAACGTCTCCTGCAATTGATAAATATTTTTGATTCAGAACAGCAGAAAAGTAAAGGGCCGCAGGTGTTTGTTTATCATATCCAAAATGGTAAAGCTAAGGATATATGCTCTTTGCTTCAACAGATTTTTACAGGTGCTAAATCTATTAATCAAACAATTTCGAGTAATGCATCCGTGTCCACGTCAACACCATCGCCCTCGTCATCAACTGCCACGTCCGCTGCGCGGCCGCAGGCTCAAGGAACAATCAATCAAGGCAAGACAGAGAATTTGGTTTCCGATCTGGTTAAAATATATGCCGATGAAGTCTTAAACGCGGTTATTATTTTAGGAACACCTGAAGATTACGAAGTTATCAAAGAAACAATTGCCAAACTCGATATTGTTCCCAGACAGGTTTTAATTGAAGGCGAGATAGCCTCAATTCAATTGACTGATAAAATGAGTTTAGGATTGGCCTGGTCGCTCCAAACCAATATGTTTAATATGAATCCTGTGACAATATCGTTAAACCCCTCTGCATTAGACGCGGCAGCGGCATCTATCCTTAATCCGACGACCAATCCCAGGCCTTCCGGCCTTTCTTTGATCGGCATTGATTCCGGAGGATCAGTAAGAGCGGTCATCAATGCATTAGCATCGAAATCCAAGGCAAAACTTTTGGCATCGCCGCATATCATGGTTTCGGATAACAAAGAAGCGCGAATCCAAGTCGGGCAACAGGTGCCCATTCCCACTTCGCAATTTTACAACACGTCGGGTGTGGCATCAACACAGACGACGATTCAATATAAAGACATTGGAATAATTCTCAAAGTTAAGCCGCAGATTAATGACAGCGGTCTGGTTGCGCTGGAAATATCCCAGGAGGTTTCTACATATTCGACGGAGAAACTTTCGGGTCAAGACGAAATAATTCTAAATAAAACCGAGGCTTCAACAAATCTTGTGGTGCAGGATGGACAGACAATAGTTATCGGCGGATTAATCAGGGAAGATGACTCCAAATCAAGACAGGGAATACCCTTTTTATACAAAATTCCGCTGCTGGGCTATTTGTTTGGTGATACGACTAACGATGCATCGAGATCGGAATTAGTAATCATGCTGACTCCGCACGTGATTAGAAATCAGCAGGATGCCAGTTCCATTACAAATAAGTTTACTGATAAAATGACTGATGAAGAAATGAATAAGGAAATTAAAAAAGGCATTCAAGTAAAAACGGAAGAACAGAAAAAATAAATATCAAAATAATAAAGAAATTCTGATTAAAGAATGAGTAAGCAGCGAAGCAACAACTTTATATTAGATTATGCAGAACACACAATATTTAGATCCCGAAAATTTTCCCAAGGTTCCCTTTGTTCTGGAAACACTATCCGCGCGTTTCATTCGCGAAAATAAGATTGTTCCTCTCGAATTTAAACAAAATACTTTAAAAATTGTCATGGTCGATCCGGATAACCATGAGGTTATTGATGCCCTGAAGATCGCCGTTTCTCATGACATAGAAATTTATGTGAGCGATGCCAGGGCAATCGAAGAATATATCGAAAAATTCTATACGCAGGAAACTCAGGAGATCAGTAAACTCATCGAGAATATCGAAGATGATTCCCTTCAATTTATTCATGAGGAAGAAGACGATGTCGGGCATTTGCAGGACCTTGCCTCGGAAGCGCCGATTATCCGCCTGGTCAATATGATCGTTACCCGGGCAGTGGAAAGCAGAGCCAGCGATATTCATATTGAACCATATGCCGATGAAATGAAAGTGAGATACCGTATTGACGGCGTTCTCCACGATATTGAATTAATACCCAAGAAATTGCAGGCCGCGATTTTTTCCCGCATTAAAATCATGGCAAAATTGAATATCGCCGAGCGTCGTCTGCCGCAGGATGGACGTATAAAATTAAAAGTGGGAGGTTCGGAAATAGATATCCGCGTTTCCAGCGTGCCGGTTCTGTATGGCGAGAGCCTCGTTATGCGTCTGCTGCACCAGGAAGGCATTATGATTGATATGGAGCAGCTGGGCTTTCCTTCCGATACGCTTCTGACTTTCAATAATATCATAAAAAATACTAACGGCATAATTCTGGTTACCGGACCGACGGGAAGCGGGAAAACAACCACGTTGTATGGCGCGTTGGATAAAATTAATTCTGCCGACAGGAAAATAATTACTGTGGAAGATCCGATCGAATATCATCTCAAGGGGATAAATCAGATACAGGTTAAACCGCAGATCGGACTCGACTTCCCTAATATACTGCGCCACATTGTGAGGCAGGACCCTGATGTCATCATGATCGGCGAAATCCGCGATCTGGAAACAGCGGAGATAGCCATTCAATCCGCTTTGACCGGTCATCTTGTTTTCTCCACATTGCACACGAACGACGCGCCGACGGCAATTACCCGGCTGATAGATATTGGCGTGCAGAGCTATCTTCTGGCGGCGACGGTTAGAGGCATTCTTGCCCAG
>Ga0182021_10009266_pt1 | contig 11655 bp, 10 predicted proteins | sample 612E3MmetaG_FD_120493 | JGI IMG/M metagenome (GOLD analysis project Ga0182021, IMG submission 120493) | Permafrost microbial communities from Stordalen Mire, Sweden - 612E3M metaG (Illumina Assembly) | ecosystem: Environmental > Terrestrial > Soil > Wetlands > Permafrost | place: Sweden...
CGAGGAGCCGCGCGCGCTCGGCGAGCATCTCGACGGTGGCGGCGTCGGTCGTCGACGCGGCCAGCTCGTGGTCGAGGTGCCCGAGGAGGGCGGGGATGGCGCCGCGCGAGTGCTTGCGCCGCCGCAGGATGCCGTGCGCGGCGGCGTTGGTCGGGTCGACGGCGAGGGCGGCCTCGGCCTGCGCGCTGCACCGTGGATCGTCACCGAGGAGGGTCTCAGCGGCGACGGCCAGCTCGACGTGCGCTCGGGCGAGCCCCACGGGATCGCCCCCGGTGCTCTCGAGGGCGCCGATGCGCGCCGAGAGCAGCTCGACGAGCGACTCGGGGCTCAGCGGATCCATGACCGAGCGCTGCCGATCGCGCGGCTCGGGCGTGTGCATCGCGCGCGCGGGCGGGGGCGGCACCGTCGGCGGCAAGGGCGGGGGGCCTTTGCGCGCCGGGCCCGCGCCGCGCGGCGGCAAGGGCGGAGGCTTCACGCCGGCCTTGCCCGGGGCGGGAGCGGGCGGCGCCGACGGAAGCGGCGGCGGCGGCCTGGAGATGCGTGGGGCGCCGCGGGCTCCCGCTTCGAGAGGCAGGGGCGGGGGCGGGCGCGACGACATCTTCGGCGCCGGCGCAAGCTCTCCCGCCGTGGGCAAGAGCAGGCCCGCCGTCGCGGGTCGGGAGGCGAGCATCGCGGCCGACGCGGGATCGTTCGACGCCCGTTGCAGCGTGCGCACCTGCTCGTCGATGTCCCAACCTTCGTCGGTCAGCGCGAGCAGCTTGTCGATGGACGCCTTGTCCCCTTCGAGCTCGCCGGAAGGCGCCGCGCCCGGGATCCGGGGCGAGGTCTCCGGCTCGTCGACTTGTTCCGTGCGCGGCGGGTTGGCGCGGCGATGCGCCATCGTGGGACCTCCGGTCGGGGATGGTCGCACAGGTTCCGAGCGAGCAAGCGGACAAAGTGCGCTAGACTTTCGTGCTGTGGTGCTGAAGTTCCCGCGTCGCTACGCGTTCTTCGGGCTGGCCCTCCTCGCGCCAGGATGCACCGCGCTGGTCGACTTCATCGACGCACCCGTCGACCCTTGCGAGGCGGGGCTGTGCCAGGATCAGTCGATCGACGTCGGCAACGGCGACGCGGTGCCCGACGTGCGCGACGCCGCCGTCATCGACGCGACGGGCGCCTGCAAGGGCAAGGGCAACGGGTTCTACTGTGGAAACAACGGGCTGACAGTGCTCCTTCCCAAGCAGTACCTGGTCGAGTGCAAGGACGCCTCGGCGCTGGTGACCCTCTGTGACGGGGGATGCCTCGCGTTTCCTTCGGGCTACCCGGATCGCTGCGATCCTTGCCCCGGGAAGGCGAACGGCAACTACTGCGGCTCGCAGCTCAACCTGGGCACCGATGACGGGCAGTATCTCCTGTCGTGCGGGATGGGCTCGGCCGTCATCCAGAAGCTGTGCGCCAACGGCTGCGTGCCCGACGCCGGCACTGCGAAGTGCAACCCTTGAGCGCCCGCGCCGAGGACCTTCAGTCCTTGCCGACGTGAATCGTCTTGCCCTCGCGGGCGACGAACGCACCCTTCCACTCGGCCCTCGCCTCCTTGGCGACGCGCCGCATGAAGGCGTCGTCGTGGTTCGGCTCGTGGTGGAAGATGGCGAGGCGACGGACGCTGGCGGCGCGGCTGAGCCGGATGCCCTCCTGCCACGTCGAGTGCCCCCAGCCGACGTGCGCGGGAAGCTCGTCGTCGGTGTACGTGGAGTCGTAGATGACGAGGTCGGCGCCCTCGATCAGGCCGAGGACGTTCTGGTCGGGCCGGTTGGGGATGTGCTCGGTGTCGGTGACGTAGCAGACCGCCTTGCCCCCGAATTCGATGCGGTATCCGGTGGCGCCGTTCGGGTGGTTGAGCTGCGCGGTCCGCACGTGGAGCCCGCGCGCCAGCTGGAAGTGATCGCCGCCGCGGAAGTCCTCGCACTCGAGGCGCGCGGTCATCGTCTCGAGCGGGATGGGGAAGGTGGGCCCCGCCATCTGCGCGCCGAGCACCCCGCGAATGCCGCCCGCCGTGTCCGACAGGTGGCCCGCGAGGATGCGGAAGTGGCAGCGCTTGTCGTAGGCGGGCGCGAAGAAGGGGAAGCCGTGGATGTGGTCCCAGTGCGTGTGCGTGAAGAGCACCGCGCCCTTGCGAACGGCGCGCTTGATCAACGCGTCGCCGAGCGTGCGGACGCCCGTGCCCGCGTCGAGGACGATCGTGTGCCCGCCTGCGGTCACCTCGACGCAGCTCGTGTTGCCGCCAAAGCCGACGTGGCGTGGCGACGGACACGGGATCGTGCCGCGGACGCCCCAGAACGTGACCTCCATCCTTGCGAGAGTGCCGCAGGAACCAGGGAAGATGCAACAACCCCGTGCGCGAGCGGCCGCGTCGACGAGCGAATTCGTCGGATTCGGGCCCCGTCGCGGCTTCCTTCGCGTTGGCTCGGCCGTTGCTTGGTACACACCGGATGTCCGTGTCTTCGTGCTATCTGGGCGCATGGCCAACGACCGCGCACGGCAGAAGAAGCTCGAGAAACTGAAGAAGAAGCGGGTGGCGGCCCGCGCTGCCGGGTCGAGCCGTCCGCGCGACATGGCGCTGCGGCAGCTGCTCACGCGCGCGGAGAGCTCGCCCTTCGGCCCGGCCTGGGCCTCGAAGGAGTGGCACTCGGAGGACGGAGCCAAGCCCGAGCTGGTGACCGTGGTGCTCACGCGCGAGCTGCCCGATCACAGCCACGTCGCGGCCATCGCTCTCGTCGATCGCACGTGTCTCGGCGTGAAGAACGGACACGCCCTCGGCCCCCTTCGCGGCAAGGAGCTCGACGCGCTCCTCGCCAAGCTGGGCCAGGTGAACCCGGCCGGGATGGAGTCGGTCGAGGTGAACACGGCGCGGTCGATCATCCACCACGCGGTCGCCTATGCCGAGACCCTCGGGTTCGAGCCGCACCCGGATTTCCCCATGTCGCTCGTGGGCAAGCCGGACCACCTCGTCGAGACGCCGCTCGCGCACCCCACGCGCCCCGTCTACCTGGCCGAGCCGGAGGACAACTCGCCGGCGATCCTGGCGCAGCTCATGGACTCGGTCGGCGAGGGAAACTACGACGTCCACGTCCCCGACGAGGCGCTCGCGGCGGCGCCGATGCTGCTCGATCGGTTCAAGCTCGGGAGCAAGGCCGACATCGAGGGCGTCCTCGCCATCGTCGCGACGCTCCAGGGCGCCAAGCGCGCCGAGGGCGCCGAAGGCATCGCCATTCGTCGCGGGACGCGGATGGCGAGCGCGCACGTCGAAGAGGGCGCGCTGGTCGTCCTGGCTGGCGACGCGCCGTTCCTCGACGGGCTCCGGAAGGATCTCGAAGCGGTGCTCGGCGACGGTGTGTCCTACGCCGGTCGCGAGAGCCTGGCCGCGTCCCAGGTCCTGTCGCGCCTCGGCCGCAACGGGTGACGGGTCAAGCGAGCATGGAGCGGAGGACGCGCACCAGACGTGCGAATGCGCCTTCCGGCTCCGGCTCCAGGTCCGAGACGTCGCCCATCGCGTACGAGAGCAGGTCGGCGAAGGCGGCGCGGGGCACGAAGGTGCCGCCGCACTCGCCGCAGCACAGGAGGAGCGTGGCCGGGCCTTCGGCGTTGCCGAACGTCATCGCGCGCAGGCAGCGCGGGCACGGCGCGTTCCTCGGATCGAAGGCCACCGGCTCGCGGTGCGAGAGGGGCCCGGTCTGCCGCGCGACGTCGAGCAGCTCGCCGTCGAACCAGTCCACCCAGAGGCCCCTGCACGAAGGGCAGACGTCGACGGTGCACCCCTCGAGGATGCGCGCCTCCATCATCGACGCGCACGCGGGGCACCGCGCGGGCAGATCCCGGTAGGCCTCGCTCATCTAGAACGGGTGTCCGCGGCCGTTGCCCTGCGCGGCCTGGAGGAGCTCGGGCCCGCACGCGTCGATGCCCAGATCGGTCTCCTCATCGGGATCGGCGGCGAAGTCGTAGCAGCCCCACGCGTGATCACCCTGGTGCGCGATGAGCTTCTTGGTGCCCTTCATCGCACCCCAGTTCCGGAACGCGCAGGCCCACAGCTCCGAGCAGTTGGTCAGCGGGATGACGCGTGAGCCGTCCGAGCCGCCGCGGAGGAGGCTGTGGCCCGGCATCGGCGCCTTCAGATCGCGAAGCGCGTCGTCGTCCCACAGCCCCAAGAGGTCGAGCAGCGTGGGGAGCACGTCGAGGTTGGTGACCGGCACGTCGCGCAGGCCACGGAGGCTCTGCTCCTCCACGTCCGTGAGAGTGCCCGGCGGTGCGTCGATCCAGAACGGAATGCGGATCTCCCAGTCCCACAGCGTGCCCGTGTGCCCGACCGCGCCCTTCTCGCGCTCCTGCTCGCCGTGGTCCGAGACGAAGACGATGACCGTGCGGTCACCCTCGGGCCGCGCGCGGATGCCCTTGATGAGGCGGGCGGTCGCCATGTCCTGGAGGAAGATCGAGTCCTGGTAGCGGTTGCGTATCTCGTTGTCGTAGCCCGGGCCCGCGGTCTCCGACTGGGGAAGGAACGGCGAGTAGCGCGAGTCCACCTTGTACGGGAAGTGGGTGTTCGAGAGGTGCACGACGCCGAGGTACGGCTCCTTCAAGCCGTCCAGATCGCCGAGCGCGAAGTCGACGAGCTTGCCGTCGTCGGCGCCGATCTCCATCGTCGCGTCGGGCTCGATCTCCGTGGCGCTCACGCGGCGCGCCAGCGGCACCGAGGCGATCCAGGTGCCCGAGTTGCCGAAGAGCAGGTTCTGCGACGTCCAGTACGTGCCCTCGATGCCGGCCGCGTGCGTGTACTCCCAGAGGAGCGGCGCGGAGTGCAGCTCCTTGCGCGGCGCCGTGGGCATGTGGCCGCCCCACATGATCGCGAGCGAAATGGCCGTGGTCGAGTCGAGCGCGCGCATCTGCGTGAGCGGGATGCGGTTCGGCGCGGCCTCGTTCGAGAAAGGCGTCCACCTGCACTTCGGATCGTAGGCCACGCACACCGACTGCGCGCGCACCGACTCGGTGATCACGAAGACGACGTTGCGGGGCCTCGACTGCTTCACGGTGAGCGGCGGCACCGGGATGGGCGAACGCGGCCCGGGATGGATGCGCTCGACGGTCTCGTTGTGGTCCCAGTGCGCGCGGGCAAGCTGGCCCATGGCGCTGACGTAGAGCACGTCCGGGGGCGCCCCCTGGTTGTCGCCGACGCTCCCGAACATCGCGATGAGCAGCGCGACCGACGACAGATCGAGCGCGAAGAGGGCGTCGTTCCTTCGATACCGGCCGAGGCGCCGGGAGAAGAGCGGGACCGCGAGCGCGAAGAGCAGAGGCGGGCCGATGACGACGAGGAAGGTGTAGCGATCGCTCCAGAGCTGCTGGCCGATGCTCGGCATCATGGTCGTACCGACGAGGGCGGCGCGGTGATCGAGGTACGCCTTGTAGCGCTCGAAGATGTAGGTCTGTCCGCCGACGGCCAGGACGGCGCCGAAGAGAAGGAGGCCCCGGGCCCACCACCGGAGCGCGCCCTTGCGGAGCATCGACAGGTGCACGACGGCGCCCCAGAGCGCGGTGCTGAGGATGCACCAGAAGACGTACACGCGCGTCTCCTTGCCCGTCATCATGTAGAGCTGCGCGTGCCGGCGCAGGAGGTCGCCGACCACGATGGCGACGCCGGGCACCAGCATGACGAGGCCCGCGCCCACGCTCCGCCAGCGCGCCGCGCGCGCGCGGTGACCGCTCGGACGCGCCTTCTTGGGGCGCGCCGACACGGCTTCGACGTCGGTTGCGGGGGAGACCATCGGGGTCGCGCTTATATGGCCCAGGGAAAGACCTTGAAATGTAAAAGATTGTCGCCGGCTCAACGTCGGTCGGGTTCCCTCGGGGTCAACGTCGGTCGTTCTGTATTGCATCCATGCGTATCCGTGTATATACGTATCAGGCGATGGTACTCGAGACGCCGCAGCGGTGGGAGCTCTACCGGGTCCTTTCGGAGCCGGTGCGCCTGCGCCTGCTCGCGCTGGTGGCCGAGGAAGAGCTGGCCATCGGGGAGATTGCCGAGCTGCTCGGTGAGAGCCAGCCCAACGTCTCGCGCCATGTCGCGCCGCTCAAGCAGCTGGGGCTGGTGGTCCTCCGCCGCCAGGGGACCCGGAGCTTCGTGAGCCTGAAGGACGCCAGTGATCCGGTCGTGGCCGACGCGCTTCGCAGCGGCAAGGCGCTCTGCGAGTCGGACGGCAGCCTCGCCGGCCTCTCGGAGGTGCTCCGCGCCCGGGACGCCGTCGCCCGCGAGTACTTCGACCGACCGCGAGGCCGCGACACCAACGGTCCGCCCGCCGAGCTGGGCGCGTACCTCGCCGCCCTCGCGCCGCTGCTCGCCTCGAGGGGCCTCGCCGTCGATGCCGGCACGGGCGACGGCTCGATGCTCGACGTGCTCGGGCCGGTCTTCGAGCGCGTCATCGCCGTCGATCGCTCGGAAGCGCAGCTCTCGATGGCGCGCGCGCGCCTGAAGCATCGCGGCTTCGAGAACGTGGAGCTCGTGCGGGGCGAGCTGGATTCCAAGGAAGTCCTCAAAGCCTGCGCCGGGAAGGCCGACGCCGTCTTCGCCGTCCGCCTGCTGCACCACGCGCCCCGTCCCGGAGACGTGGTGAAGAAGCTCGCCGAGCTGTGCCGCCCTGGCGGAGCGCTCGTCGTGCTCGATTACGCCCGCCACGACGACGAGCGGATGCGCGAGCAGGCCGATCTCTGGCTGGGCTTCGACGCCCGGGAGCTCGAGCGCCTCGCCACGAGCGCCGGGTTCCACGAAGCGCGCGTCACGCCCATCCCCGCCGCGTTCCACCACGCGGGCCCCGATTCCCATCTGCCCTGGCAGCTCCTCACGGCCCGAAAGCCCGTGGCGAGCGCCAAGGTCGGCACCAAGACTGCGTAACTCGGAAACATCACAGGAGAGATCACCATGGCTGAAGCATCGTTCGTTCACGGTAAATACAAGGTTGCTGACATCTCGCTGGCCGACTGGGGCCGCAAGGAGATCACCATTGCCGAGAGCGAGATGCCCGGCCTCATGGCCCTTCGCGCCGAGTACGGCACCACGAAGCCGCTCAAGGGCACGCGCATCGCGGGCTGCCTCCACATGACGACGCAGACCGCCGTCCTCATCGAGACCCTCACGATCCTCGGCGCCGAGGTCACCTGGACCAGCTGCAACATCTACTCGACGCAGGATCAGGCCGCCGCCGCCATCGCGAAGTCCGGCGTCCCCGTCTTCGCCTGGAAGGGCGAGACCGAGGCCGAGTACAACGAGTGCATCGAGATGCAGCTCAAGGCGTTCCCGGGCGGCAAGGCCCCGAACATGATCCTCGACGACGGCGGTGACCTCACCATCATCGTCCACGAGAAGCACCCCGAGATGTTCACGGGCCCCGACGCGATCCGCGGCATCTCCGAGGAGACGACCACGGGCGTCCACCGCCTCTACGAGATGTTCAAGAACGGCAAGCTCAAGGTGCCGGCCATCAACGTCAACGACTCGGTCACCAAGAGCAAGTTCGACAACCTCTACGGTTGCCGCGAGTCGCTCGGTGACGGCCTCAAGCGCGCCACCGGCGTCATGTTCGCCGGCAAGGTCGGCGTCGTCGCCGGCTTCGGCGACGTCGGCAAAGGCTGCGCGCAGGCCCTCCGTGGCCTCGGCGCCCGCGTCATCATCACCGAGGTCGACCCCATCTGCGCGCTCCAGGCCGCGATGGAGGGCTACCAGGTCACCACGATGGAAGAGGCCGCTCCGCAGGGCGACATCTTCGTCACCGCCACCGGCTGCTCGGGCATCATCAAGCCCGATCACATGAAGGCGATGAAGGACCAGGCCATCGTCTGCAACATCGGTCACTTCGACTGCGAGATCGACGTCGCCTGGCTCGAGAAGAACCCCGAGATCAAGGAAGAGAACGTCAAGCCGCAGGTCGACCAGTTCATCTTCCCGGACGGCAAGCGCCTCACGCTGCTCGCCCGCGGCCGCCTCGTGAACCTGGGCTGCGCCGACGGTCACCCGTCGTTCGTCATGTCCTCGTCGTTCACGAACCAGGTCATGGCGCAGATGGAGCTCTGGGCCAACCACGCCAAGTACGAGAAGAAGGTCTACACGCTCCCCAAGAAGCTCGACGAGAAGGTCGCCGCGCTCCACCTCGGGAAGCTCGGCGTGAAGCTCACCAAGCTCACGAAGGACCAGGCCGAGTACCTCGGCGTGTCGGTCGAGGGCCCGTTCAAGCCCGAGCACTACCGGTACTGAGCTGACGGCTGACCCAGCGCGCTCTCCGCGCGCATGACGGCGGCAGAAAGCCGGCGCCCTTCAGGGGGCGTCGGCTTTTTCCGTATAACGCTCGGAGATCGCGGCGGTCGCGGCGTGATCTTCGAACGCCCGGACGCTCGAGAGGTCGGCGAACGGCAGGCGAACGCGCACCTCGGCCAGGTCCAGACCCTGGGCGGCGGCTTCGAGCACGTCTGCGAACGACCGGGCCATACCCCTCGGAACGGAGGTCTCGCCGTGACCTTGAGGAGAAATCCCACGTCGATCGGCTATAGAGCCTGGGTGACCTCGCCTGCGAAGCCGTCGCTCGCTCCGCCGGCGCAGGAGCCGAAGCTCCTCAAGGGCGGTCGCTATGCGCTCCTGCGCAAGCTCGGCGAAGGGTCGCAAGGGCAGACCTACGAGGCGATGGACCACGGCATCGGGCCGGAGGCCCGGAAGCGCGCCGTCCGCGATGCGCCGCTCGCCGACCAGTGGAGCCGCTACGTGCGCGCGCAGAAGAGCGGCGGCGAGGTCCCGCAGGACGCGCGGCTCGTTGCGATCAAGTGCTTCCGCGTGGGCACGGCGAAGTCGTGGAAGGACGTCGAGCTCGCCGAGCGCGAGGCGACCACGCTCGCTTCGCTCGATCACCCGAAGCTCCCGCGCTACTTCGAGCACTTCGAGGAAGGCGGCGCGCTCTACCTCGTGATGGAGAAGATCGAGGGCGAGAGCCTCGCCTCGATCCGGGCGCAGAAGCGCACCATGAGCGTGGCCGAGGTCACGCGGATGCTCGAGGACATCGCCGAGGCCCTCCGGTACCTGCACGGGCGCGCGCCCTTCGTCGTGCATCGCGACGTCAAGCCGGGCAACGTCCTCCGCCGCCCCGACGGCTCGTTCGCGCTGGTCGACTTCGGGGCGGTCCGCGATCGCCTGAAGCCCGCCGGCGGGAGCACCGTCGTCGGAACGTTCGGATACATGGCGCCCGAGCAGTTCCAGGGGCGGGCCTCGCCGAGGTCCGACGTTTACGGCCTCGGCGCGACGGCGATCACGATGCTCACCGGGGTCGAGCCCGAGGAGCTGCCGCATGTCGGGCTCGGCATCGACGTCGCGAAGGCGCTTCCCGCGGGGACACCGGCCGCGCTGGTGCGCACGCTCACCGCGATGCTCGTGCCGGACCCCGATGCGCGCATCGCCTCGGTGGATGAAGCGCTCGCGATGTTGCACGCAGAGGCACCGGCGGCGAAGGCGCCCGGGCGCGCACGAGCGTCACCGCCACCCGCGCCGAGCCGCGATCCGCGCGAGCTCGGCGGCGAGCCCGAACCCCTCGCGCCGCGGCCGGCGGTCCGGTTCATCGGTCTCGTCGCGATCGCTTCGATGTGGATGGCGGTCTACGTCATGCTCCGAGCGGGCGGACATCACCCCGTCCAGACGGTCCTGACGATCGCGCTGGCCGTCTTCGTGACCGGGTACGTTCGCTCGTCGCGCCGCTCGCGGCGCCGGTCGCCGCGTGGGGCGACCCGCAGCGGAGCGCGCGACCTCGATGCGAGGATCCGCGTCGCCGAGGAGCCGAGGCGGGTCCGCGCGGCGACGGAGGACGCCTCCGCCGAGACCGAGGACACGTCCGAGGACGACACCGCGACAGAGAGCAAGCCGAAGCTCCGCCGGCGCTGATCGCTCCTTCGGCGCGGCTCGGCTCGACTTCGGCTCAGCGCTTCTTCGTGGCGCGTCGCGGCTCCGGCGCCGGCTTCTTCGGAGCCTTCGGGGCCCCGATGCCCCGCAAGAGGAGCTCGAGCGCCTGTCCGGCGAGCTCGGGAGGCGGCGGCAGCAGCGAGAACGGCGACTCGTCGCGCGCGATGCGGCGGAGGACCTGCGGGACGCCTCCCATCGCGAAGGTCGTGATCATCAGCATGGGGAGGGGGATCGAGCCGTCGAGCTCGCCGTCGGTCACGCCGTCGGCCAGCGTCTGGAGGAGCACCGCGAAGTGACCCTGCCGGAAGCGCGCGAGCAGCTTGGCGAACCGCGGTGAAGCCGGAACGAGGAGCGCCTCACGGAGCACGAGCCGGATCACCTCGAGCTCCTCGTCGCTCGCGGCGCCGAGGCGTGCGAACGCGGCAGTGAGTCGCTCGCGGAGCGTCGTCGGCGCGCGCAGCGCCCGCGTCATGTCCTCGAGCAGCTGCACGTAGACGTGCTCCACCACGGCCAGGAACAGCTCGTCCTTGGTCGCGAAGTAGTAGACGACCATGCCCACGTTCGTCTTCGCGTCGCGCGCGATGGTGCGGAGGGACGCTCCGTCGACGCCCTCCGCCAGGAAGCGCCGTCGCGCCGCGTGGAGCAGCCTGGGACGGATGTCGCTGCGAGGGCGCGCCATCAGACCAGCTTCTTTCGAAAGCGCAGGGAGGCGAGCGCGACGAGCGCCACCAGGATGGCAGAGAGCCAGATCACCTCGACGAAGACGTCGCCGAAGCCGCTGCCCTTGAGCACGATGCCGCGAACGATGCGCAGGTAGTGCGTCAGCGGCAGGCCGAGCGCGAGCCACTGCGCCGGCCGCGGCATCGCTTCGAACGGGAACATGAAGCCCGAGAGGCGGATGTTCGGGAGCAGGAAGAAGAACGACATCTGCATGGCCTGTTGCTGGGTCTTCGCGAGCGTCGAGAAGAAGAGGCCGATGGCCAGGTTCGCGGCGATGAAGAAGAACGTGAGCCCGAACAGCAGCGCGAGCGAGCCCGTGATCGGCACGTCGAACACCACGCGCCCGAGCAGCAGCACCAGCGTCATCTGCACGTAGCCGATGGCGACGTACGGGATGATCTTGCCCACCATGAGCTCGACGCTTCGGACCGGCGAGACGATGAGCTGCTCGAGCGTCCCGCGCTCTCGCTCGCGCGCGATCGCCATGGCGGTGAGCATCACCATGGTCATCGTGAGGATCACCCCGATGAGGCCCGGCACGACATACACCGCGGTGCGGAGATCCGGGTTGTACCGCACGCTCGGCTCCACCTCGATGGGCGACGCCGTGGGGGCGCCGGCCTTCGCGAGGCGCAAGAGGAGGAGCTCGCCGGACCGCGCCGCGACGAGCGAAGCGGCGGTATTCGTGGCGCTCGCGACGATCTGGGGATCGGAGCCGTCGGCGATGAGCTGCACGCGCGTCGGGTGGCCGCTGACGACGTCCGAGCCGTAGCGCGGCGGAATCACGAGCGCGACGCGGGCGTCGCCTGCGCGCAGAGCGCGATCGATGTCCGGGTATCCCGCGACCCGCCCGCGGATGTCGTAGAACCCCGTCGCCTCGAGGCTGCGCGCGAGATCGCGCGACTGCGCGCTCTCGTCCTGGTCGTAGACGACCATCGAGATGTGCCGGACGTCGGTGTTGATCGCGTAGCCGAAGAGCA
>Ga0182021_10009267_pt1 | contig 11654 bp, 8 predicted proteins | sample 612E3MmetaG_FD_120493 | JGI IMG/M metagenome (GOLD analysis project Ga0182021, IMG submission 120493) | Permafrost microbial communities from Stordalen Mire, Sweden - 612E3M metaG (Illumina Assembly) | ecosystem: Environmental > Terrestrial > Soil > Wetlands > Permafrost | place: Sweden...
CTCGGGTGATACGCTAACAGCGTGCAGACTCGATTCACTGCACGACAATGTTCTCAGTGCCACTTGCGACATCAGAGCATTTTCCTTTCCCGTTGATTCAATTGCAGTATTGGTACAGCACAAAGAAGGGCACTTTTGGAAAGGCGCGGCAATTGGTTCTTTTCTGGGTGCAGGGGCCGGAGCTATCGTCGGTTATGCAACATATCATAAGCCAGCGAATGGTTGGACATTCGATTTGGGGCCGGGTGGTTCTACAGGAGGCGGATTAATTATCGGGGCAGTTGGTGGCTTTGTCGTTGGTGGGGTTTTTGGGGCTTCGTCTACTGTCACCAAAACGTACAACCTCAAAGGGAAGACGCTGAGAGTGAAGCTCCAGATCATTGAGTACTTGCTCCACAATTGAAACAACAGAGCATAGAGGCGGCCTTAAAGGGCGAACAATAATTTCTAATTGCCCTCTGCCTGCGCATAACACCAAAAAAGCACGACACTTTATCAATGAGCTTAGTACATTAAGCATTGATTGCAACAGTTTTGTATATTTTGTAAGCTATCAATTTGAAACTGGAAAAAAAGAAACACGCTATGCGTGTTACAGTTATGGAGCTCCGCCTGTTAGACAAAGAAAGGAAAGTATGAATATACACATCCCGCATCCCCGAATTGGCGAAAGGTTCAAAATAGGCCCCCATCTCACAGATCAAGAGCAAGTTGGGCTCAATGGCCGTATAGCAATGCTGATAACAAATATGGTAAGCACAATGTGGTGTGCTTATCTTTTCGCTGTCATTGCTTTGATAAGTCTCCCTGCGGCGATTGCGGGAGGGACTGCTACCCTCGTATCCTGGGTTGCCCAGACATTTCTGCAATTAGTTCTCCTTTCGGTCATCATGGTCGGGCAAAAAGTGGCGGCCGGGGCTTCCGACAAACAGGCACTACAGACATTTAAAGACACTGAAGCACTGCTGAAAATTCAGGACGAAGTTCACAGGTTGATTAAGATCAATAATGAGCTTACTGAAGAAATTCACAGTCTTGTAATAAAAAACAAAAAAAATATTAAATCACCTTAAACGGCAGTATCTTTATTGAAATGCCAAATAATAATGATCAGATCAGTCGAACGGCAAACTGAAATAATTATCGAGTCCTGGTGTCTGAGCACACCGGGCTTTTTTGTTGCTATTTGAATATCGAAATAGTAGATTTTATTTGGCTGTATTGGTTGAGGGGAATTCTGAGAGTGGTCACCAATGTGTCTGTCCTTTTTGCCCCCTTGATATTGATAGCGCAGCTTTTTATCCGCCGGTTGTTTGGCGGAGCATCCATCCGTTATATCGTTTGCGGTTACATGGAAGTTGTCTGCAATTAACAAATTCAATACTTTCATGTAACTAACCCAGATATCAATGCGTAATACATAAGAACAAAAAAGGAGTGTAAAATGAGTAAAATAATAAAATTTGGAGAAGATGTTGAAGGATATAACATTCCTGTTTTAAATGAACGAGAAATAAGAGCATCAGCAGGAATACTGTTTTTAGTTTTGTTCTTCTCTTTAATGCTTGTCATATTTAAACAGGATTTTTTACTGATAAAATATTTTATAACTATATTCCTTACAGATTTTATAATACGTGTCTTTGTTAATCCTAAATTTTCTCCTTCATTAATCATTGGGCGTTTAATTGTTAGGAACCAAGTCCCAGAATATGTTGGGGCACGACAAAAGAAGTTTGCCTGGATCATTGGCATAGTTTTGGCAACTATAATGTTCATATTTCTCGTGGTAGTAAATGCATATAGCCCAATAACTGGTATTATCTGTCTCATTTGCCTCATATTCTTATTCTTTGAATCGGCGTTTGGTATTTGTTTAGGATGTAAATTTTATCCAATGTTTTTTAAAGAAAAAGCGCAATTCTGCCCCGGAGAAGTTTGTGATATAAAATCAAAACAAGATATTCAAAAAACATCCAAGGTTCAGATACTTATTGTTTTTGGATTTATCGCATACATTTTTCTTGCATCTTTTTTCTTTAATGATAATTTTAGTAAAAAACCATATGACATGTTTGGAATTTATGGCTCTACACAAACCAAATAAAAGATATATTGAAAGTTGAGTGGAGATACATATAGTTTCGTCTCGCAGGCAGGGTGCCGTTGCTCCAAACAGAAACATCCTGAATAAAAACGTTTCAGGACAAGTTTTGAAGTAATCTTATTTGTCCGCCGTCTTGTTGGGCGGAGTGCCCATCCGTTAGGGCGTGGCTGGGATCGATATTATGAATAGTACAAGGATTTTCCGAATTAAGCCGCTTGGAGTCTTCGGGATTTTCGTGACATTGGATATCTTATGCATGGGCGTAGGGATGGGAGTTCCGTTTTTCAACATTATGTTCGGTTTCATAGTCGGCTGGTACTTGATTAAGTGGATCTCGATTGGCACGAGTGAAGTGAGGGAGATCCTCAAGCGATTGTTGATCTATTCATGCATCACAGCCGGAATAACTTTCTTGGGAATGTTACTAATATGGGGATGGTGTGTCAAGATGTTGTACGGTCCCGTTGCAGATATTGTACACTTTGGGATACCGCAGATTCTATTTGAGCCACGAATGAGTTTAATTGCCTGGTTATTGCTGATGATTGGGGTTTCGCCTTTCCTTCAGTTGTTGACAACAGTGTTCGCAGGTCACTTGACATTGTTATCGTTATACAGGAGGAAGAACACTTTAGAAGAGAAATCTGGAGCCACGGCCTAACCACAGACGCTCCCCGCAAACAACACGAGGTTTCGCAAACAACGCTCAACAAGCTCGGCTTGTCTAGAAGATTGAATCACGCAGAGTGTGATACTAAATTTGAATGAGTGTTTGTTCATGCTGCCCTGCGTGTAATAAAGGAAACGGGTGTGCGGAACAAGCCGCAAGCGCAACCGGCACCAGCCCCTGTAACAGCAACAACAAAGTAAAATCCTGCCCCCTATCGTCCCCCTCGTGAACGAGGGGGACAGTTATATTTGCGTTTGATTGATCTCTCACGTACTTTGTTTGCAGTTGTTTCACTTGCGGGGCTATTGGTGATACGATGAGTCGTCGTGGGGAATCCAATTTGAAGAAAATAAAATTCTTAGTTAAAAAAGTAATGGCGTATGGCATTCCGTTTTGGGTGGATAGATGCTACTTGTCAGCCTTTGGTGGATATATTATTACAATAGTTAATTGCAATTGCTTATAACCTGAAATTTATGATACAACGCTTAATCTTTGTTTCTCTATTTGTGGCCGCGACATCTTGCGGTTCATTCGGTCAAATACAAACAACATGGATATCTATCGGACCGTACGGAGGAGATCTTGGTCAGATTGCTGTTGATCCCTTCAATTCTGCGCACATCGTTGTATTTACGTTGACTAGGACAGCTTATAAAACGAGTGATGGTGGTGAGCATTGGCAGATGCTCGATTGGAATGGATTTGAAGAATTTCAATTCGATCCGGTGCATCAAAATTGTTTATACACATTATTAAAGAATAATAACTACTCTCCACCGGAGTACCGTTTCCTAAAGTCAACTGATCAAGGGCTTTCTTGGTCGGTTAAGTTACAGGGGGATGCTGTTCTCAGTGGGTTGCGAGTCGCTTCTGTGGGAGGTTCACGGATCTACCTCGTTCGAGAATTTCAGACGGATTATAAATCCGATAGCGTGGAAGTGTTGTGTTCCACCGATACAGGTGAATCGTGGAAGCAGATCTATCGTGATACAGATTCAATCGATAATAATAATCGGCCCCGTTTCGTCGTGCCATTTCCACAGGATACTCTTCGCCTCTTGCTGGTGAAGCAGGTGGGAGTTGATTCAACAGCTGATGGGGGACAAACTTGGAACCCAATTGATAGTGTATATCTTAATGGTACATCTTATGCTGTTCGTGGTGTGGGAGTCCAGGATCTTGTAATCAATCCCCAAAAGACTATGCTATGGTTCGCTCGTTTTTCGTATTGGTGGACCAGTGACTTTATCCGATCTACTGATGGTGGAGTCCACTGGACATCCATAACCGACGTGAAAGTGCCAAATGATAATGGACCGATATTATATCCACCAATTCCCAATAATTCAACGTCGATACGGTTTCATCCTTTGCATCCTGACACAATGTTCATAGCAGTGAGCGCTGGATCGACGTTTCTCTATCGGAGTACTGATAGCGGAGAATCATGGAGTAGGGGCGCAGATTCATTGACGACCGATGAAGTGCAGGATCTTGTTTACGTAGATGATGCATACGGAATGTTCCTGTCTACAAAATATAACATCGGACTATATAAGGTAACCCCAACTTCGTTGAAGTTCGTTCCATCGAATCACGGAATCAACCTTCTTTCGTTTAACAGTGTCAATGCCCCATCCGGGATGAATGGCAGCATCATTGCAGCAGGTAAGCCCTATGGTATATTTGTAAGTACGGATGGCGGCATAACTTGGGATATGAGACAACATGGTCTATCCAGGCAAAGTGTCACACGATTGATCGTGCATCCACTCGTTCCCAGATTTCAATATGCACTGGGAGATATGATGGATCCAGGAAATAATTTGTATCGAACAACAGACGCAGGATTAAGCTGGAGTACTATCGGAGCGGCTGACGATATCGATGTATCGCCCATCGATACAATGGTCCTTTTCCGTTCCACGGGAGAAATCTATTCAGAAGGAATCGAAAAATCCATAGATGGCGGTATTACGTGGGTAATAAAATTTTCCGCATCACCTCTCAATCCAGGGATGCCTTCTCAATTCATGCACTCTCGCAAAGTTGTGACTCATAAGTTTAATCCTAATATTATCTTTGGAATGGTTTTACGTAAGTATGAGGACATGAACCTTCTCCGTGTGTTCAGATCAATGGATGCGGGGGAAACATGGGATTCTTTGGGACTACCTCGATCGATCCTAAATGGTATCTATGGGATATGGTTTGATCCCGAATCTCCATCACGTATGTACCTTTCGCACGATTGGGGTTTCATAACATCTTCCGACAACGGATCAAGTTGGTCAACCCTATCAATCCCGACTTTAGGTGTGCAGATTTTAGATATTGTGGATTTAATAGTTACACCTGGAGAGAACACTCAGTTATTTGCTGCGACAAGCCGCGGTGTATTTCGCTCGTTAGATCGAGGACAATCTTGGCATATGATTGGGGATTCGACAGTCGAGTTTCCAGTTGTTAGCTTAGCCTTGGATCAGAATAATATATTATATGCTGCATCTTCGAATTCCGGCATTTATAAAACATCAAACCCGGTTACAACCGTAAAAAGAGACTTGAATACAATGCCGGCAGTACTATCTCTGAAACAAAATTATCCCAATCCGTTCAATCCATCAACGATTATTTCGTTTGATCTTCCCTCAAAAGGATTTGTTTGGTTAAAGGTGTTTAACCTGCTTGGTCAAGAAGTTGCCACAGTTGTCTCCGAGGTGCTGACTTCAGGAAATCATTCTCGTCAATGGAATGCGGAAGGTTTGTCCAGCGGAGTCTATTTCTATCGGTTGCAGGTCGGCTCGTTCATTCAAACTAAAAAACTTGTTTTGCTCAAGTAACAATTACAATATAACCAGCGCATCCCCCCAAAAAAACGATTCGGGGCAAGCAAGCTGCTCCAAGGCACGCAGGTACGTTAAGCATGGCTCGTAGAGGTGCAGTGCAGAATTATAAGTGCAGTGAATGAACCATAGAAGAGGAAACACGCTACGTGTGTTACAGTTATGAGGCTTCGCCTGTTAGGCGACGTTATTAAATTATTTATCATTTACCTTTCAATAAAATCATGTGAAATATAGTAACTTGAATATGAGGTTTTAAAAAGCAACGTTCATTTTATTATTCAGATTCTCTTTTGGCAAACTAAAAAAAGGAGATCCCATGCAAAAACAATGGATTTTAGCTGTTATCGCTATTCTGTTTTCATTCTCATCGCTATTATATTCACAAACTAAATCTATCAAATCCGGTAATTACACTTATGAAACGGTGGAAGGTGATCCGTTAAAAGCACGAATTTATATTCTCAGCAACGGGATGAAGGTATATATGACAGTTTACAAAAACGAGCCGAGAATTCAGACTTGCATTCCCGTTCGCGTTGGGAGTAAAAATGATCCTGCTACAACAACAGGACTTGCACATTATTTAGAACATTTGCTTTTCAAGGGGACAGACGATTTCGGCAGCAGTGATTTTGCAAAAGAAAAAGTCTTACTCGATTCGATCGTAGCTCTTTATGAAGCACATCGTATGGAAACCGATTCTGTAGTGCGCAGAAGGATCTATGAGAAAATCGATAGTGTATCATTCAGGGCGTCCAAATATGCAATTGCTGGTGAATACGACAAACTGCTTTCGGTCATAGGTGCACGCGGGACCAACGCATTTACGAGCAACGACATGACCTGTTACATTAATGATATCCCTTCTAATCAAATTAAAAAATGGTTGAAAGTTGAAGCGGAACGATTTCGAAATCCGGTGTTCAGACTGTTTCATACTGAACTGGAAGTGGTTTATGAAGAAAAAAATCGCTCAATGGACAATGATGAACGCAAACAATGGGAAGCTCTCTATGCAGGTTTGTGGCCTACTCACCCGTATGGTACACAGACAACTCTGGGAAGCGTTGAACATTTAAAAAATCCGTCCATAAAAAATGTTTATAATTATTATCATACCTGGTATGTTCCAAATAATATGGCAATATGTTTGTCGGGTGATTTTGATCCGGATTCAACGATAATCCTGGTTGATGAGACATTCGGAAAGCTCGAAGCCAAAAATTTGCCGGGCCTGGAATTGCCCAAAGAGGGTCCGATCACTGCGCCGATTATAAAAGAAGTAATCGGTCCTGATATGGAAAGTGTGGCTATCGGTTTTCGCTTCCCTGGATCAAATTCCAAAGATGCTGAACTGCTGCTTATAACGGATTGGCTCATGAGTAATGATGTTGCAGGTATCATCGATTTAAATCTAAAGCAGAAACAGTTAGTGATTAATCCCTATTCAGGTACGGACATTAAAACTGATTACTCTGCCCATTTCTTTGGCGGACGGCCGCGTGAGGGACAATCTTTGGATGAAGTAAAGAATTTATTATTAGCGCAGATTGATTCATTGAAAGCGGGAGCTTTTCCGGATTGGTTGCCGGGTGCGGCTGTAAAAAATTTGAAGCTTAACGAAATACGAGGATATGAAAGTAACTGGAGCAGGTCGTTTGCTTTTGTTAATGCCTTCATTAACCAGCAGAAGTGGGAAGATGCGGTTCGTAAATGGGAATTTCGAGATTCGATTACCAAACAGGATATTATTGATTTTGCCAAGAAATATTACGGCAATAATTATGTGGTTGTATATAAAAAGACCGGAAAAGATCCCAACGTCATCAAAATACAAAAGCCCCCCCTCACACCAGTAGAGCTGAACAGGAATATGCAATCGGGATTTTCTAAAGCGGTTGAGAATATAAAAACGCCGGAGATTCAGCCCGTTTTCCTGGATTATAAAAAAGACTTAGATCGTTTCACCTTGAATAAAGAGATCGAGATTTTATACAAACAAAATATCGAAAACGATCTGTTTTCATTGACTTATCTTGTAGATATGGGGAATAATAATAATAAAATGCTCGGGACCGCGCTGGAATATATGACATATCTCGGAACGTCCAAATATACACCGGAAGAATTTAAACAGGAATTATATAAGCTTGGCTGTTCATTTTATGCCTGGGCATCCGAAGATCAGCTCCAAGTACAATATTCCGGATTAGCTGAAACGTTTGAAAAGGGTTTGATGCTTATTGAAAAAATGCTTGCCGATGCCCAGCCAAATCCGGAAGCGTTGAAAAATCTTGTCAAGGATATTCTGAAAAAGCGGGCAGACGCTAAATTGAACAAAAATACAATTTTGTGGAATGCTATGTATAATTATGGAATTTATGGAAAAAATTCTCCCTATCGAAATATTTTATCGGAGGAAGAACTGAATGCACTTACACCGGAGGTGCTTGTAGATATAATCAAACAGATTGCCAATTACATGCATCGTGTTCTTTATTACGGTCCGCTTGCACAGGGTGAATTGAAAATAATGCTCAATCAATATCATAAATTGCCGGCTTCATTCAAACCAATCCCGGAAGAGAAATATTTCCAGCAGTTGGCTACATCAGAGAATAAAATCTATGTATGCAATTACGATATGAAGCAGGCAGAAATTATCATGCTCTCTAAGAGTGTTCCCTTTAACCGGAAAAATGTGCCTATACGAACATTATTCAACGAGTATTACGGGGAGAGTATGTCGTCCGTTGTATTTCAGACACTGCGTGAATCCAAAGCTCTTGCGTATGCAGTATGGGGATCTTATCAAACTCCGGATAGGCCTGAAAAAGCACATTATATTCAATCGTACATCGGCACGCAAGCAGACAAGCTTGGAGAAGCGCTGGATGGGATGTTCGATTTGCTGAACAACATGTCCCAATCCGATAAATCATTTGAGGATTCTAAAAAAGCAATTATCAAGCAAATTCAAACGGAACGAATTACCAAAAATTCGATTATTTGGAGTTATGTAAACACGAAAAGAATGGGCACGGATGACAAAGATGATCGAGAAGATGTATTCAAACAAGTACCTAAAATGACGATGAAAGACCTGGCAATATTTTTTAATGAATATATAAAAGAGAAGAAATATAACATCCTTATAATTGGAGATGTGAATAAGCTTGATTTCAATATTCTAAAAAAATACGGACAGGTCGAGCAGCTAAGTCTGGAAGAAGTATTTGGTTACTGATTTTAATTTCGCCACAAACATAGATAAACGATAGTCCCACTGTACGGACTACCTACCGCAGATAGGTATCCCCGATTCAATAAATGTCGAATCGGGGATTTACTTATCCGCGGGTTGTTTAGCGGAACGCCCATCCGTTATGCGGGCTTGTCATTACAAAAATGGTAACAAATTATTACAAAACCGTTCTTCCTGAGATCTTGAATCGAGTGCGCCAGTTGTCCGTCGCAAAACAGCTAGTGCTTATTGGTATTGATGGGTGCGGAGGAGCAGGCAAGAGTACTTTTTCCGCCGAGTTATCTAGTTCGCTAGGATTGGCGCCAGTTATTCATATCGATGATTTCTACAAACCCTCTCAAGATCGATCTCTTATAACCAGTTCTCATCCTGTTGGTTCGCAATTTGATTGGCAAAGACTGGAAAGAGATGTCCTTAATCCTTTGTATGCGGACGGTGAAGCAAATTATCAACGGTACGACTGGAACATAGACTGTTTGTCAGATTGGCGAAACATCCGAGCTCTTTCGCCAATAATCGTTGAGGGTATCTACGCGCTAAGGCCTGAGTTATCAATGTATTATAATCTTCGTCTTTGGATTGAATGTCCTCCAGACATACGTCTTAAACGTGGGCTCGAACGTGATGGAGAACATGCACGCTCACAATGGGAAGATGAATGGATGAAGGATGAGGATAGATATATTGCATCATGTAACCCTCATCTTCAGGCTCATAAAATTATTCAAGGTATGTCCGTTTAACCATACGTTCCCCGCCAAAATACAGCGGAGCAGGCAAGCTCGGTTTGTCCAGAAGTAAGGCCTTACCGGTCTTTAAGGTAGTTAGGGTTACAAATATAAATGCAACTACCTTCCCGACTCGTTCAGGAGCATCAACAAAGTTTTCGTGAATTCATATGACATCTTCAGTGAAGCCGGAGAGACAAGTCTCGAACGGTCTTCAAATGTATGCATGACGCCAAGAACTTTTGGTGTATCGATGGAATCGGCTTTGTAACCGTTGTGCACAAACTTACTTAACCGCTCGGAGTCGCCTTTCGGAACGATCGAAATGGCGATATCCTGTAAATTGAATTTTGCAAACGACACCTGATCCGAAGCGGGGAACTCCGCACTCTCAACGAACGGAAACCCTGTTTTTTGTTCTGCCTCATGAACATAGCGGATAATTTTTTGATTATTGCTGCCGACTGGCCCCACATACACTTCCTCACCAGTGCCTTCAATATCGAGATTTACCATTGCAAAATGACGCTGAGGGACGACAAACTGTGTGATATAATAATATGATCCAAGGAGCCCTGCTTCTTCCTGATCGAAGAAACAAAAATCCACGGAGTAATTCCACTCCACATCTTGAAGCTGTTTAATGAGCGAAAGCAAAACAGCAACGCCGCTGCCGTTATCGTTGGCGCCCGGAGAATCGCCAAACGCATCGTAGTGCGCTCCGACAACGATTCGCTTTGTCCCTGTTCCAACCCGCACAATAATATTTTCACCCTTGGTCATTGTTGTATCTGTTTTATTGACGACAGTACGATTAAACGGTGCAGCGACGTACCCGACACCGAGTGTATGTAATTGATTTTTGATGAACTCACTGCGTCCTAGATGTGTTTTGCCTTCAATGCCTACGACAGATGATAACAGTTCGTCTTCGATGGACGACTGAGCCAATGAGAGCGAAGATACGAGTATTGCAACAAAGAAAAAAAGATAAGAACGTTTCATGAAACCCTCATGTATTTAACCTTATGCGAAATGTCGTTTTGAATCCGGATTTGCTCTCTTTGAGAAACAACTTACCGCCATGATGCGACTCGACGATCCGTTTTGATAAACTTAATCCTAAACCCCAACCGCGCTTCTTCGTCGAGAAGCCGGGACGAAATACGTCATTGCGATGTTTGAGATCAATGCCTTTGCCGGTATCGGAGATATCGATGAAGCTGTAGGTACTGTGCTGGGAAATGGAGTAAGCGATTGTTCCCTCGCCGTTCTCAATGGCATCGAGCGCGTTCTTTGTTAGATTCTCAATGACCCATTCAAATAACTCACGGTTCATGTGTGCATGTACCGGTCCGGGTGATTCAATGACAAGATGAACTTTCTTGCCGAGCTGGGGAATTCGCCGCTGGAAATACTCTGTCACTTTACTAATGACTTCGGTAAGATTCTCTTCATGTAAATCCGGTTTGGAGCCGATCTTTGAAAACCGATCGGCGATTTTTTGGAGACGGTAGAGATCGGTCTCCATGTCGAACAGCGTCTCCATCGCTTTTGCATCTCCGGCCGATTGATCTTTCAACAATTCCACCCAGCCGAGCATACTGGATATTGGTGTTCCGAGCTGGTGTGCGGTCTCGCGTGCCATACCGACCCAGATGTTGGATTGCTCGCTTCGTTTGACATAGCTGAAACTGATATAGCCGATGAGAATGAAGAGCGCCGCAACTGCAAGTTCAATGTAGGGGAGAAGACGGAGCTGAACAATAAGTGTCGATTCGCCATAGTGGAGATAACTGAGAACGATCGTATCTTGATATATAACCTTGATGGGCGGGCGAGAGTGGTCCATCTCGATAATGAGGTTTTTGAGGAATTGGCGTTGTTCTTCCCGTGATTGTGTTGAATCCAGAGAGATGTTCCTAATAATGGCACTGTAGGGATATCCCAGTTCGTTGTTTCGATCTGTCATCACGACGGGAAAGTCGATAGTGTTGATGATCTCAGAAAAGAGAAAATTGTAATCACTATC
>Ga0182021_10009268_pt1 | contig 11654 bp, 10 predicted proteins | sample 612E3MmetaG_FD_120493 | JGI IMG/M metagenome (GOLD analysis project Ga0182021, IMG submission 120493) | Permafrost microbial communities from Stordalen Mire, Sweden - 612E3M metaG (Illumina Assembly) | ecosystem: Environmental > Terrestrial > Soil > Wetlands > Permafrost | place: Sweden...
CAATGTTTGGAATTTGTGTTGCGGTAAACGCGACGACTTCGTAGCGGTCGTCCGTGCGGAAAACGGTATTGAAATTGTGAAAATCCCGTCCCGCTGCACCCATGATGATCACTTTGGTGTGTCTCATAGGAACTCCTCAATATTTTGTGTGACTCCTGCCGCCGTTCATGTCGGTGTGAACAGCTGGGCAATTCTCAAAGCATGGAGCTTTAAGCAACATCTGTAAAGTTTCGTGGGGCTAATATCGGAAAGGTTTCCGAGGGAATCAATAAATTGACAAGCTGTATATGGTCCGGATGTTCTTTCTTAGACCTAAATGCTCAACTTCTCATCACTTTTCTTGCATCTCCCACCACCTCTGTGTATATTGAGCCACGATTTGACAATAATTGGAGCGGAATAATATCGCTTGCAAAACATCTTAGTCGTTCGGACAGACCGTATTGGGGATGTAATTCTCACACTTCCGACTGTCGAAGCACTTAAATCAATCTTCCCGAACGCACGTGTGACGATGTTGGTAAGCGGCTATACCAGCACGTTAGTTGAGGGTATCGCAGGTACTCTTCTCTATAGTAGAGATGGAAAGCCAAGACCGTTCTTTGAGATGCTGAGAGAAATTCGAAATTCGCATTTCGATGTAGTATTGATAGCATTTCCGCACTTCCGTATAGCTTTACTCTTGTGGCTTGCGGGAATTCCGGTACGCGTTGGAACTGGTTACCGATGGTACTCATTCCTTTTCAACAAAAAAATCTACGAGCATCGCAAGACCGCAGAGAAGCACGAAGCAGAATACAATCTCTCACTCTTGAAAGGTTTGGGATACACGGTATCATCGAAGCCCGAAGCAAAGATTATTATCTCCCAACAGGAGAAAATTACAGCTTCTGATGTTCGTCAATCGTTAGGAATTTTGGACACCGACCGTTTAGTGTTGTTGCATCCGGGAAGCGGCAACTCGGCACGAGATTGGAAACCGGAACGTTTTGCTCAACTCGCGGTTGAATTGACAAAGCTCGGTTATCAGGTTGTGATTACGGGTGGGAAGACAGAAGAAGCGCTTGTACATCGTATTACGCGTGAAGCAGTGAATGGTGTGAAACCTTTTATCAGCACGCTGAACTTGAAGGAGTTTGCAGCGTTCATCCAGACAGCAAAATTGTTTGTGGCAAACTCCACTGGCCCATTACACATTGCTGCCGCAGTCGGAACTCCTGTGATCGGATTCTATCCACCTGTGCGTGTGATGAGTCCAAAACGCTGGGGACCATTGACCGACAAAAAGGCGATCTTTATTCCCGATCCGGTACGTTGTCCGCGCTGCAAAGGCGGTGAATGCCAAGGGAACGATTGTATGGATCAAATTTCAGTACGTCAGGTTTTAGAAGCTGCGACGAAGCTGATACTTGGCAATTAGACAACGATGAGTTGTTGTGATTTTTTAAGATTGGAATATTGTAAATGAAAAAATTCTTCATCGTATGTATGATCTCTTTTATTACTGCTGCGATCTCCCAAATTCAAGCACAGGATATTCTTGCAGTAAAATCTATCGACAGCCTTCGCAATCTCAATCAATCTGCATTTTCTCTGGGTGAACGACTTGTTTACGATGTAGGTTACAGTTTTATCACAGCAGGGGAAGCGGTGTTTTCTATTCCCTCGATCGATACGATCTATGGTAAAGAATGCTATCAAGTGCTCTTCACGGTTGTTTCCACACCAACCTTTTCTTTCTTTTATAAAGTGGATGATCGTTACGAAACAATGCTTGACACGAAAGGTATCTTCCCATGGAGATTTACACAGCGTGTGCGTGAAGGAAAATATAAATATGATTTTTCCGCTGAATTCGATCAACTGAATAATGTTGTTATAACAAAAGATAACCGGTATCCGATTCCCCCGTATGTACACGAGGCTGTATCAGCAATGTATTATGTACGCACAATGGATTTTTCTAAATCACGCCCGGGCGAGAAATTTTACCTACAGAATTTCTATAAAGACTCGACGTACCAGCTTGCAGTAAAGTTTCTTGGGTACCAGCAAATTGAAGTGGAAGCAGGAACATTCAATTGTGTATTAGTAGAGCCTCTTATGAAAGAAGGCGGGTTATTCAAAAGTGAAGGTCGTATAATAATATGGATGACGAACGATGAACGTAAAATTCCGGTAAAGGTTAGTACAAAAGTTGTGGTTGGTTCAATCGATGCCGAACTGCGCGAATATTCGGGTATTAATGGGCCAATTAAAGCAAAAGTGGAGTAGCCAATTCTCATATGACGAAATTCAAACAGATAGACCTCAGCGGCGTCAAGACTATTTCCATCAAAGGCCGCAAGAGCAAAGTGACACCGAACGATTTTGCTATACCGCTCGATGCAAAGAAAGCAAGCTTCAACGATTTCATCGGTTCACTGCCGCACATTCTCATCGGGAACGAATTGCGAGATGTTGTGAACGACATTATCCGCGCACACAGGAAAAAAAAGCCCGTCATTCTCATGATGGGGGCACACGTCATCAAGGTCGGACTCTCGCCGATCATTGTTGATTTACTCAAACGCGGTGTCATCACGCATGTGGCAATGAACAGTGCAGCTTCCATCCACGATGTCGAAACGGCGATGTGGGGACATACTTCAGAAGATGTTGCGCTCAATCTGATGGACGGAACGTTCGGGATGTCCAAAGAAACAGGCGACTTCATCAATCTCGCGCTTGTAAAAGGAATGAAGGAAACAACTGCCGGGTACGGTGAAACACTTGCCAAGAATATTCTTGCAAAAAAAGGACGCAACCAGAGTGTAAGTATCCTTGCCAATTGTTACACTCTTGGCATTCCAGTAACGGTACACGCAGCGATTGGAACAGACATCGTTCACCAACAGGCAACGATGGACGGTGCCGCAACCGGTGAATTGAGTTTTCGGGATTTCAAAGTGTTCGTGAATTCCGTCAAGGATCTCATCAACGGCGGTGTGGTATTAAACTTCGGTTCTGCGGTGATCATGCCGGAAGTTTTTCTGAAAGCGCTTACTGTTGCCCGCAATCTTGGCTATAAAGCGAAAGGATTTTCCACTGCCAACTTTGATATGATTCGACAATATCGTCCGCAAATGAATGTTGTTGAACGACCGACACAAAAACATGGACGCGGATACAATTTCACGGGACATCACGAACTAATGTTCCCATTGCTTGCCGCCATGATCAAATCTCAACTTCCTGCCACATGACTGAATTTCACGAACACATTCCTGAACCGGCGGATCAAGAAGAAATGACTGCCGAAGAACTTTCTTTTGTCGATCGGCATGCTATCCATCCACTCTTGTTCGCGTTTGCATCGCTTGTTTCCATCTTTCTTCTCTATCAGGTCGGCGGCGGTTTGCTGACATTCCTTGTGACAGGAGCAGCATCCATTACGCGCGAAAATGTTTGGACCATGCGTTGGCTGACACTCATTGGACAGATGTGTTTCATCCTCCTTCCAACCTTGTTGCTGGCGCGATTGTTTGCTACTCGATTAAGTGGAGTATTCCAGTTTCGAGTGCCGGGAATTCGAGAATCAATTCTTGCGCTCATTGCACTCTTCTCGTTGCAACGTGTATTCGAAGCATACATGTTTTTTCAGGAACGGGTTCCTCTTCCAGAATTACTACGTGATCTTATCGGACCGATCAAGAAGTTGTTTGAGGAATTAACGAAAGTTTTGATTCGTGCTGATTCACCAGTGGAACTTCTTGCAGTCATTCTTGTCGTGGCAGTGGTACCAGCGATTGTAGAAGAATTACTTTTTCGTGGCCTCATCCAAAAAATATTTGAGCGGTTGATGTCGCCGATTGTTTCGGCAATACTGGCAGGAACGATCTTCGGTTTGTATCATATGAATCCATTCGAGGTTGTGCCGTTAATCGGTTTGGGAGTGTTCTTCGGATTGCTGAGGTATCGTTCACAAAGTCTCTTGCTTCCCATGTCAGCACACTTCTTGAATAACCTTATGGCGGTGCTCGCTTCCTATTATGGTTTAAATGACGAAAATCTTTTATCTGCCACACAGACGACAGTAGATATATCAGCGATGCTGTTCGAGTTGGTTGGCTTTGCTGCGCTCTTTTCCTTGACGTTTATAATCTATCTCCGTCTTACACACGATGTTTCGAGACAGATTCCCTGAGAAAAATAATGAACGTGGTTCATCTAAATTTATCAGTTGATAATCCTTGGCTGTTTATCATTCACAGATCATAAATAATTATGCCTAAATTTAAAAATCTCACTGTGCGTATTCTCGTTGCGCTTGTCGCTATTCCAATCATCCTCTGGTTGACTATGCTTGGCGGTTATTTCTTCTTCTTTCTCATTGCCGTCATCTCATCGCTTGCATTGTATGAGTTTTACGGACTTGCAGAAGCCAAAGGCGCTGCGCCGCTCAAAACACTCGGACTCACTGCCGGAGTCATCGTAAATGCCGTCTTCATCTACGAACGATTTCAAGTCGATATCTACCAATTCGTCATCGACCATTTTGAAATCCATCTTTCGATGTTTTCACAACATCAACTTCTCACAGTTGTACTGCTCAAGTTCCTCTTGTTGACTATGCTCATCGAGTTGTTTCGAACCAAAGGTTCGCCGACAATCAATATCGCCACAACCATACTGGGTGTGCTGGTCATTTCACTGTGCTTCGGCACTCTCATTTTTTTACGTGACCTTTTTCCGTACGGATTTCCCGTTCATAAATTCTTTGCAGCGGGCTTAGCCAATGACCAGCAGCTTGCGCAGATTAATCGATGGGGCGGGTATACGGTCATTGCCGTCTTCGCAACGATTTGGATCTGTGACACAGCGGCATATTTTGGCGGTAAAACATTCGGGAAACATAAACTTTTCGAGCAGGTAAGTCCGAATAAAACATGGGAAGGAGCTGTATTCGGTTTCATTTTCTCCATACTGACCATGGTGACAGCAAAAATACTTGTGCTTACCTATCTCACATATCACCAAGCAATTGTTCTCGGAGTGCTTATTGGAATCTTTGGACAACTTGGCGATCTCATCGAGTCCCGATTCAAACGGGATGCTGGTGTCAAAGATTCCTCTTCACTTATTCCAGGACATGGCGGCGTCTATGATCGGTTTGACAGTTTGGTTTATATCTCCCCGATTGTGTATCTTTATATAGACTTTGTTGTGCTGTCGTAGCACTTATCGCGTGGAAGGATGTTTGTGGCTGTTAAATCAAAGGTTAACGTTGTTACACTCGGATGTCCGAAAAACCTTGTTGACTCGGAGTTCCTTCTTGGCCAATTGAAGCATAGCAATGTTCAGCTTGTGAAGAATACCGATGAAGCCGATACGGTTGTTATTAACACATGCGGTTTCATTCAGGATGCAAAACAGGAATCGATAGATGCCATTCTAGAAGCTGTGGAGAAGAAAAACCGGGGTGAGATAAAAAAAATTGTCGTCATGGGCTGTCTCTCCGAGCGTTTTAAGAATGAACTTGCCGCTGAAATTCCGGAAGTTGATTCATTCTTTGGGACAGATCAATTGCGTGGCGTGCTGAACTCTCTTGGCGTAAATTACAAGACCGATCTGCTCGGCGAGCGTTTCCTCACAACCCCATCCCACTATGCATATCTTAAAATCTCCGAAGGATGCGACAATCCTTGTTCTTTCTGCGCCATTCCACTCATGCGCGGACAACATCGTAGTAAACCGATGGATGAACTTGTACACGAAACACGACTGCTCGCAGAGAAGGGAGTAAAGGAACTCATTGTCATTGCGCAAGATACGACATACTATGGATTGGATTTGTATGGCAAGAGGCAACTTGCAACACTTCTTGGCGAGTTGAACGACATTGATGGAATCGAATGGATCCGATTGATGTATGCTTATCCGGCAAAATTTCCATTGGATGTTATAGAAGCTTTTCAGAAATATGCGAAGCTCTGCCGCTACATCGATATTCCGATCCAGCATTATTCTGACACTGTGCTAAAATCCATGCGGCGCGGCATGAGCCGGAAAGCAACGCGTGAATTGCTCCTACACTTGAAGAATGAAATTCCCGATCTCGCTCTCCGCACAACACTCATTGTTGGATATCCGGGTGAAACAGAAAATGATTTCAAGGAATTGTGTGATCTTGTAGAAGAGACTCGTTTCCACCGCCTCGGTGTCTTTCTCTATTCGCAAGAAGAAGGCACAGCGGCGTTTGATCTTGGTGATCCGATTCCGGCAAAGATAAAACAGGAACGACAAACAACAATAATGGAAATCCAAAAAGAAATTTCTGAACAGCACAATGAATCTCTCATTGGCAAGATGATGAAGGTGTTGATCGACACTCAGGAAAACGAATATTTCGTTGGGAGAACAGAATGGGACACACCGGAGATCGATCAAGAAGTATTCGTACGTAGTGATCAACCATTGAATGCAGGCACATTTCATTCTGTAACTATTACCGATGCAACAGAGTATGATCTCGCTGCAACGGCATGATGTACATTTTTACACGAGAAAAACGCCATGGCATACAGAGGAATACAACGGATAATCTTCGCGGGGCGAACAATCCTTGCAGTTGGAATACTTGCCAATTACATGTCCGCGCAAACTGATATTCAAAATGAATCAAAGGAATATGCATCGGAAATTTTTGCGGAAGCGTTCGCATTTAAATCTGACTCATCCAATAAAGGACGTCTGGATATCTATATTCAGGTTCCTTATGTAGAGATTAACTTTGTCAAGGAGGGAGAACAATACGCTGGACGTATTGAAATATCCGCGACAGTGCTCACGCAAGAGAAGCAAGAACTCTGGCAAACCAGCCAAACGGTGGAATTACGACTGAAAGATTGCGCACAAACTATTTCCCATCGACTGTCTATTCTCAAACGATTTTCAACAGATCTCCTACCAGGAAAGTACGAACTCCTTTTGCAAGTAACAGATAATGCATCTAAAAAAATAGCCACTCTTCACAAGTCGGTGGTAGTAAAAGATTTTTGCATAGATTCGCTTGCGGTGAGTGATCTGATGCTGGTACATAGAATGGATGTTGACGGTACGCGAAAGAACATCATGCCAAATTTGACAGGGGCTCTTGCAACAGAATCGAATGGCTTTTATCTCTTCTTCGAAATCTATAATAGAACTCAACTCGATTCTGTCCAATTATTATGCAAGTTCATCAATCAAAAGAAAGAAGTCATCGCACAACGTGCAAAGAGTGAAGTACTCTCAGGCAATCGGACACAAATGACTTGGCAAATTGACACGCCGGCACTTGCTGCTGGTCAGTACGTGTTTTTTATTGAAGCCGTGGGATATTCTAAAGTCAATCCAGCGGTAATGATTCATACATCATCTTCCCGCACCTGTCTTGTGCGAATAAAGGATTTACCTTTAACCGTTACAGACATCGACAAGGCAACGGACCAGCTTCAGTACATTGCAAAAGGAAGCGAGATTGACTATATCAAAGAAGCGGCAACTCAGGAAGAGAGACAGAAACGATTTCTTGAATTCTGGGCAAAACGCGATCCAGATCCTAAAACACAACGAAATGAATTGATGGAAGAATATTATGCGCGTGTCGCATATGCAAATAGGAACTTTAAGCAATACATGGAAGGCTGGAAGACAGACAGGGGGATGGTTTTAATCCGGTTTGGTTCACCACAAAACGTAGAACGCCATCCTTTCAATTCAGAGAGTAAGCCATATGAAATTTGGTATTACTATGATCAAAATCGGGAATTTATTTTTGTGGATGAAACCGAATTTGGCGACTATCGTCTTCAATATCCCGAAACAGATTTGTGGGGAAGGATACGGTGAATCGGTTCCGCCTATGTCATTCAACACGAGCCAGCGCATACTTCACACCGGCTTGTTGTTTACTATGGGGTTTTTTGTATGTTGTACTTTCATCGGTTGTCAACGGCCAGGTCTCATTATCAATACATTCGGTGGAATTTAAAGGAAATCATGCCCTTTCAGCTAATCAACTCGCCGCTGCTCTTTCAACTAAAAGAGGCGGCACATTTTCCGAGTCTATATTAGCGGGCGATCGGGAACACCTTCTCGATCTTTACAAAAATCACGCGTATCTCCATGCTCGAATAGATTCGATGCAGGTACAGTATGATACCATATCGCACGATGTGGAAGTGCACATCTTTCTTACCGAAGGGAAACCGTCAGTTATGCGGCGGATTGAATTCGACGGTTGTCAAAATCTTACAGCTGCCGAGTTGTATTCTGGTATGCAACTACACGAAGGCGATCCTTTTATCTCTTCTCTTTTAGAACAAGACATTCAAACTATGCTCCAACAATATGAGCGCAAAGGATATCCGCTTTCAAAAATTGCAATTCAAAATATTTCCTTTGTTGATTCTGCAGATGAAATGTCCGTCACAGTGCAATTAAACATCGATGAGGGAAAGACATTGCACATTTCTGAAATACACATCGAAGGGAATAATACGACCAAAGATTATGTCGTCATGCGTGAAGCACGTGTGAGGGAAAATGAATTGTTCCGCGGTGATCTTCCTGAACGCATTAAACGCCGGCTGGATCATCTGCAGCTTTTCTCGTCCGTCTCTCTGCCGGAATTGTATTTGATAAAAGAAAAACGGGCAGGTTTGTTGGTGCGAGTTGTGGAAGGAAATCAAAACAACTTTGATGGAGTGCTTGGGTATGTTCCCTCGACTGCATCCGGTGGAAACGGCTACATCACAGGACTTGTCAACATCTCACTGAGAAATCTTTTTGGCACTGGACGCAAACTCTCCGTCCGATGGTATCAAGAGACCAAAAGCTCTCAGGAAACCGAACTTCATTACTTTGAACCATGGATAGCTTCGTATCCTGTCAATGCACAGCTTGGATTCTTTCAACGAAAACAGGATTCGACATTTGTGCGGATGCAATACGATATTGCCACCGAGTTGATGATCACTGAAGAATTTTCCGTCGGCATCTCGTTTTTGCAGAACAATGTTTATCCATCTGAAAGATATGACGGCGGAAAAGTGATGGCAGAAAGTAAGACCATAGGTTTTGGAGCATCTGTCCGATACGATTCGCGTGACAATCCGACAACACCCACAAATGGCATTCTGTATTCCACAGAATATCAAACCGGTACAAAGCAGACTTTGAGCAGCAATGCTTTTCCCATTGGATCGAGAAGTACCATCCGCCGAGTGATGTTCGATCTTTTGTATTATCTCTCACCGTTTATGCGGCAAGTGATAGCGACGGAATTGCATCTTCGAGATTTCAGCAATGATCATGCGGATGTAAGCGACTTATTCCGGATTGGCGGTGCAACGACCCTACGTGGATACCAGGAAGGACAGTTTCTAGGATCACGACTTTTATGGACGAATTTAGAATATCGCTTTCTTGTCACACCTCTTTCATTTTTCTACGTCTTTCTTGATTTTGGGTATATAGTTCAACCCGCTTTTGCTGCAATGGATGCGAAAGCATCGGAACAAAGTAAAACAGGTTATGGCATAGGTGTGCGTATGGATTCCGCACTTGGATTGATCGGCGTCAGTATTGCATTAGGAGAAGGCGACACGTTCAGCACGGCGAAAATTCACATTCGGTTGATCAATGAATTCTAAAAAACTCAAAGCATTTGTTCAATTGAGCCGTCCAGTAAACATTTTCATTACGCTTGTATCCATTCCTGTCGCGTGCTGGATCGCCGGTGGAACGACACATGATTCGCTTTTCATCCTCTTGGCAGCACTGACAGGTGCGTTGGTGACGGCTGGCGCAAACGCCATTAATGACTCGTTCGATATTGAGATTGATCGAATCAATCGACCGAACCGTCCGTTACCGCTCGGTGTGCTGACACAACGTAATGCACAACAGATGTGGTTCATCGTCTCCGTGACGGCAATCTGTATCAATGTATTTATCAATCCTCTTGCACTGCTCATTGTTATTTTTGCCGTTGTCCTCCTCTACTATTATTCGGCTCGACTGAAAAGAACTATTATTGCCGGTAATGTCGTCGTCGGATTAATGACGGGGATGGCATTCATCTACGGAGGTGCCATAGTTGGAAATATGGAACGTGCTCTTGTTCCGGCTGTATTTGCGTTTCTCATCAACTTCGCACGCGAGTTAGTGAAAGATGTGGAAGACATTGAAGGTGACAGGAAAGAACATGCCGTCACTCTACCTGTCAAATATGGCATCAGACCGGCACTCATATTGGCAACCTTGTCGCTTCTTATGCTCATCAGTATCACATTCGTGGTAGTAAAATATTCTGTATATCATTCTACCTTTATGTATATTGTTTTCGTTGCAGATATCCTTATGTGTATTTCAGGAGTGATGATGTGGCAAGGTTCCTCTTCTATCAATATGAGACGCGTGAGCAGCAATTTAAAACTCTCTATGGTAATTGGCCTGATGGCCATTATTGCAGGTTCGGTGTGAATGATGAAACATTCCCGAGTGAATCTTAAAACGGAACATACAATCTGGGCGAAAAACATCGAGCACATTGCCGGAGTAGATGAAGCTGGACGCGGTCCACTTGCAGGTCCTGTGGTTGCGGCAGCAGTCATCTTTCCAAAGGAATTCGTCATGTATGGCGTGGATGACTCCAAGAAGTTGTCAGCAAGAAAACGGGAAGAATTGTTTATAATGATCTCGCAGCAAGCAATGAGTGTTGGAGTGGGAATTATCGATCACAAAGTGATTGACCGCATCAACATCTTGCAAGCCACTCATTTAGCAATGCAGAGGGCATTGGAAAACTTGGCTGTCAAACCAGATTACGTTCTCGTTGATGGTAATTCATTTAAACATGACACACTGCGTTTTCAAAATATCATCGGCGGCGATGCAAAGTCATTTACTATTGCAGCTGCTTCGATCATCGCGAAAGTAACACGAGATCGGTTGATGTGCGAGTTAGATGCATATTTTCCACAATATGGCTTTGCCCAGCATAAGGGTTATGGAACACCTCAACACATAGAAGCCATCCGAACGTACGGCATATGTGAAATTCATCGCAAATCGTTTCATCCTTCCATTTTTCAGGGAGAACTTTTATCTTGAGTTCGTTCCCGTTACTCCTTCCAGTATTGTTAATCGTCACACCCCAACCAGATTTGGAACTGAGAAGGAATAAAAAGGCGCCATTGTTTTTCTATGATGGAGATCACACGCAAGTGGATTTTATTGAAATCCTATAGTGTTTTGATAACCTTTAGAGTATTCTAATTTGCATCAACCCTACTTTTCCAGTAGCATATTATGCAGGAAATCGTGATAAAGTCTCTCGTCGCAATGTCACCTAAGAATCGACGAAAATGGGGAAAAGCCGGAGAAGATCTGGCAGCTCACTTTCTCGAACAAAGCGGCTTGAAGATTCTTGAACGTAACTTTCGCTTTGAACGAGGTGAGATTGATCTCATTGCCGAAGATGGTGAAGAGTTGGTCTTTGTTGAAGTGAAGGCACGGCGATCAAATGCCTTTGGTGCTCCGGAAGATGCTGTGACCGAAAAGAAACAAGAACAGGTGCGTGCCGTTGCCGAGGGGTACTTGTTCATACACGACATCGATGATCGTCC
>Ga0182021_10009270_pt1 | contig 11652 bp, 6 predicted proteins | sample 612E3MmetaG_FD_120493 | JGI IMG/M metagenome (GOLD analysis project Ga0182021, IMG submission 120493) | Permafrost microbial communities from Stordalen Mire, Sweden - 612E3M metaG (Illumina Assembly) | ecosystem: Environmental > Terrestrial > Soil > Wetlands > Permafrost | place: Sweden...
GTCCAAAACTTTTTCAAGTATTAATTAAAATACTATTAATACAGCTATAATGTTTATACACTTAATACGGCGGTTATAATGTTTATACACTTCTTTCAACTTAAAATCAACCGGTATATGAAACCGGGATCATAACGCAAAAAATATTTTTATAATGGTTTATTCTCACTTTTTATCACCCTTATATAAAACAAGCTGTAAAATTATTGCTAAAATTAAAATCACAATTCCTATAAGAATTCCTAAAATACTATAATCCAATGGTACACCCCTTAATTATAAGAAAACTTTTTATTAAATAAAAATTTAATTAATTCAACTGAAAATAAATATATTATTACTATTAGAAGAATCATTCCAATAAAATAATAAGGCAATCTTACAAAACCAAAAAATTTTCCAATAGCAGTATATGTTATTAAATAAGCAAGTGTAACAATACCAAATGAACTGAACATTAATAACTTATTTGGTTTGCTTTGGAAAAAGGGCGTTTTGGAAGTTCTTATAACAAAAATAACAAGTGTCTGAGTTGTTAGAGATTCAAGAAACCAGAAAGTATGAAAATATGCCGGTGGTAATCGTAATAATAGACCTATTGTAAATGTTATCAAATCAAAAATCGAGCTTATTGGGCCAAATATAAGCATAAATCTCTGAATCTGCTTTATATTCCAGGGCTTGGGTTTTTTTAGATAATCTGTATCCACATTGTCTGATGGTATTGCAAACTGTGAAATATCATAAAGGAAATTATTTAGTAAGATTTGTATAGGAAGCATTGGCAGGAAAGGTAGGAAAATGCTTGCAATCGTTGGACTTACCATATTGCCAAAATTTGAGCTTGACCCCATTCTTATATATTTTATTATATTTCCAAATACTCTTCTTCCTTCAATTATACCCTCTTCAAGTGCTGTTAAATCTTTTTCCAGAAGTATTATATCTGCGGTTTCTTTTGCGATATCTACTGCATTATTTACTGAAATTCCAACATCAGCAGCTTTTAGTGCAGGAGCATCATTTATGCCATCACCTAAATATCCAACCGTATTTCCCTTTGCCTGTAGGACTTTAATGATCCTCTCTTTCTGCGTTGGAGTAAGCCTTGTAAAAATAGTATTTTTTTCTGCAATTTTTTGAAGCTCTATATCGTTTAAATTTTCAATAATATCTCCTGAAATCACTCCTTTAATTTTCAGCTCGACATAATCACAGATGTTCCTTGCAACTAAAGCATTATCACCCGTTAATATTTTTAACTCTATATTTAAACTTTCTAATTTTTTTAAAGTCTCTTTTACGCCTGGCTTTGGCGGGTCAAGAAAAGCAACATAACCCTTTAAAATAAGTTCGCTTTCATCTTCTTTGTTGTAAATATCTTTTGAATATGTGATTTCCTTATAACCGATAGCCACAGTTCTAAAACCATCAGTATTTAATTTTTCAACCTGATTCTTTAAATCAGGAAGCAGGGAATCGTTAATTTCACTGACCATTCCATCAAGCTCGAATTTATTGCATCTTTTAATTATTTCATCTGGTCTTCCTTTAGTTATTAAAATATGTTTGCCATTTTTTTCAACTATCACTGACATTACTTTTCTATTAAAATCAAAGGGGATCTCATCAATTTTCTTATAATTATTCACCATTTTGTCAGTTAACTCTGCGTGTTCGAGGATAGCCCTATCAAGAATGTTTCTTAAACCGGTTTGATAAAAGCTGTTTATATAGGTAAATTCCAGGACTTCTTCATCTTCCTGGCCATTAACATCACAGTGTTTTTCAAGTACAATCTTATCAAGTGTAAGTGTTCCAGTTTTATCGGTACACAGAATATTCATGGCACCGAAATTCTGTATGGAGTTTAATCTTTTTACAATGACCCGCTTTTTTGACATTTGCATTGCCCCCTTGGAAAGATTAAGAGCAACAAGCATTGGCAGCATTTCAGGAGTAAGTCCAATTGCTACTGCTACAGAAAATAGGAGAGCTTCGAGGATATTTCCTTTACCTATGGCATTAATGGTAAAAATTAAAATTACCATAATAAGCATAAGCCTTATCATTAACCAGGTATATTTTTTTATGCCTTTATCAAAGCTGGTTTCCGGGCTTTTTTTAGTTAATTTCTGGGTAATTTCGCCAAATTGAGTTTCTGTACCTGTTTTTAATACAAGTGCAAGAGCTGTTCCGCTTAAAACACTTGTTCCCATAAAAATTATGTTTTTTAGTTCAGCTATATTTTTATTATCGAAGTCATCAGGCAAAGGAAATTTTTCAACTGGATATGATTCCCCGGTCAGCGATGACTGGTTTATGAATAAATCCTTGCATGTTAGTATTCTTAAGTCTGCCGGTACCATATCGCCGGCAGATAAATAAACAACATCTCCTGGTACAATCTCACTTATTTTGATTTCTTTTATCTGCCCATTGCTGTAAACAGATGCGGTAGAGCTTACCATTTCTGAGAGTTTTTCAGCCTCTACGCCTGCTTTGTGTTCTTGAAAAAAAGATAAAGCAACACTTATTGTTGCCATTGCATAGATAAGGTAAGCTCCAAGTTTGTTATCTAAAAATATAGAAACAGTTGCTATGATAAGAAGGACTATTACAAGCGGATTTGTAAATTTTGAAATAAACTCGACAAATAAACTTCTTTTTATTTTTTTGCCGGGCTCATTTGTACCATATATTTCAATTCTTTCTTCCCTCTCTTCATCTGGAAGACCCTTTAAGGAGGTTTTAAATTCTAATAATAAATCATCAACAGGCTTTTTTGATAATTGTTTATATTCTTCAAACCTGAAAAGGTTTTTATTATTATTTTTTTTATCGCTTCTAATTCCAATTTTCAATGGCACCTCCTTTTAACGCTAAATCTGAGTTGAGCTATATAGTCATAAAATATAAAAATATTTATTAAATTGATTTTTGATTCTAATGACTTGGCAATTATTAAATATTTTTTGGCCAATATTTTAGAAAAAACTTTCGTAATGCTAAAATTTACTAATACCGATAGTTTATTAAAAATATATTGTCTTATACTTTAATTGGTTTTAAGGTGCAATAGATTTATTTTGAGTCTGTGAAGCTATATAAAATAGGGGGACTAATACAGAAAAAGATTGATAAAATTAGCTGCAGTTTTTTCAAACTCAGAATAATAATAGCTTGCATCTGTTTTACTTTTCGAGCCCTCGGTACTAATACTATCAACCCCTTTCTATTCTAATGTATAATGATGTATTAAGTTTTGTGGAATTTTGTTCACTGTAGTAGTTTAATACGGATTTATTTAAAATCAAGATAATTATTGTCTTTTTTATTTTATTAATTTTGATTTTCTTAATTACCAAAAAGTTGGTAATATAATATCAATTTATTAGAAATTTTATTGCCAATAGTTAGCAATAATTATAAGCAAAAAAGTTAATAAACTATAATTATATATATTTGAAAAGGGAACAAAATGATAAATATATTTAAAACAGGTCCTGATGATATAGTACACGCAATTGATAAAATCGAAAAAGGCTGCTGGATAAATTTAATTGACCCTGATTCTGACGAAATTGATCTCGTCTCAAAAAACACCGGTCTTGACAGGGATTTTCTCAAAGCTGCTCTGGATAAAGAAGAGAGCTCGCGTTTTGAAGTCGAAAGCGGACAAATGCTTGTGCTCCTTGATGTCCCGATTATGGATATTATAAATACTACTTCATTTTACAGCACTATCCCGCTTGGAATAATTTTAAATGACGACTATATAGTCACCATAGTTTTAAAGGAAAATAACATTATTGGTGATTTTTATGAACAAAAAATAAAAACTTTTTATACTTATAAGAAGTCAAGATTTATCCTTCAGATACTCCTTAGAATCGATAAATATTATCTAAGTTTTTTAAAACAGATAGATAAGGCCAATAAAAATATTGAAAAACGTCTTCATAAGTCTCTAAAAAATCAGGATCTTTCTGATATTATGGAGTTGGAAAAAAGCCTGGTTCATTTTTCAATATCCTTAAAAGCTAACCAGATAACACTTGAAAGGATGGCAAAATTAGAAATAATGCATAAATATCCTGAAGATGAAGACCTTCTTGAAGATGTGATAATTGAAAACAGGCAGGCCATTGAAATGACAAATATTTACAGAAATATCCTCACCAGCATTATAAATACAATGCAACTGATTATAAGTAACAACCAGAATATTTTAATAAAGAGGTTAATATCACTTATAGGAATTTTATCAATACCGGTAATAATAGGGATCTTTTTTGGTATGAATGTACCAATCCCCTGGGGTAATTTCTCTTTTGCATTTATAAGCATAATCTGCATAACAATAATCATTTTCATTATGGTCTTGATAATTATTTTAAAGTGGAAAAAAGATTAATCATCTTTGGTTTGGTCTGCCATTAAACCACCAGATTTTAGTCTTGAAATCAACACTTATATTTATTACAAACTTATAGTCTGTTTAAAATATACATAAAATTCATTTAAAAAAGGACATCCAGATGATTTTTGAAAGTATTTTTGAAGAACTAAATGTTATAAGAGGAATCTAAATTATAATAGCAACACAAAATCTAAAAAATTGAAAGGCTCGGTGTATGGGATTTACTGATTTTTGTCTTTTAAGCGAACCTGAAGTTCTGGAAAAATTATCATGCAATCTTGAAATGGGTCTTTCGCAACAGCAGGCTCTTAAGCTGCTGGCTGAAAACGGGCCGAATGATTTAAAAAAAAATGAAGTTAAATGGTGGCAGATTTTATTTCGCCAGCTTAAATCGTCTTTTGTATATTTATTAATTGTCGCAGCTGCGCTGGCATTGATTTTAGGTGAAAAAGTCGATGCTATCCTTATAGCAAGTTTTATTTTTCTAAATTCTATTTTAGGCTTTATCCAGGAGTATCGCTCCGAATCAACCATGAGGTCACTTAAGAAATTTACCCAGGGTAAGGCAAGAGTACGGCGGGATGGCGTTGAGCGCACTATTATAAATTCAGAACTGGTTTCAGGAGATATTGTTGTTCTTGAAACCGGTGATATTGTCCCTGCTGATGTACGGTTGCTTAAAATAAATAATTTTTTAGTCGATGAATCAATACTAACCGGCGAATCAGTCCAGGTTTCAAAAACGGAGCAGAAGCTGGATAAACCGGTAAGCCAGCTATACCAGGCTAAAAATATAGTTTTTAAAGGGACATCCGTATTAAGCGGCAAAGCTGAAGGCATTGTTGTTTCAACCGGAAAAGAAACAGAAATCGGTAAGATCAGCAGGTTAATATCCGAAACAAAAAAAGAGAGCGCCTTTCAAAAAAATATAAACCGCATTAGCAAATTTATTATTTGGCTCGTTGTAGCGACACTGATTATTATTATAATAATCAATTACTTTATAATCAGGAGTAATACAAGATCGTTTGTAGAATTAATTATTTTTGCAATTGCTTTAACAGTCGGAGTTATTCCTGAAGCCTTGCCGCTTGTAACGACCTTCACCCTTTCAAGCAGCGCAAGGACACTTGCAAACCAGGGTGTAGTTGTAAAACGTCTGACATCGATAGAAGACCTCGGAAGTATCCAGGTTTTATGCTCCGACAAGACAGGCACTTTAACACAAAATAAATTATCTATTGCAGAAGTTTTCAAATTAAATGAAAGTATAGATCCTGTTTTTATCGGCAGCCTTGCGATAAGCAATATTTTTGAACAGGAATCACTGCCAAATAATGCATTCGATTTGGCTTTTTTTGCAAAACTGGAAAGTGCTCAAAAGATTGAATTATCAAATTATCACCTGGTTAATGAAATTCCTTTTGATCCTAACCGAAGACGGAACAGCGTTTTAGTCAGGAAAGGCGACGACAGCAAATTAATTGTTAGAGGCTCGCCAGAAGAAATGATTCATCTGGATGCGAATATATCCAAAAAAGAAAAAGAGTCTATGCTTGACTGGATCAAGAATCAGGGGAAACTTGGAAGGCGGACATTAGCTATCTCTGTTGCTGATTGGAACGAAAGCAGCAAATATACCGAGCAGGATGAACCAAACAGTATCAGCATTTGCGGCATTGTCTCATTTGTCGATGAAATAAAGCCTACCACAAAAGATGTAGTTGAACAGGCCAAATCCTTGGGAGTCCGTATTGTCATACTTACGGGTGATGATCCGGTTATTGCCGGGGCTGTTGCAAGCGAAGCAGGCATTACAGAAAACATGGGGGATGTTTTAACCGGCGCTGAATTTGACAATCTCTCAAATGGTGAAAAAACTGACATTGTAAAACGGTTGAGTGTTTTTGCAAGAGTTTCTCCAAAACAAAAATTTGAAATAGTCCAGCTTCTCAAGGAGAGTTACATGGTCGGTTTCCTTGGTGAAGGCATAAACGATGCTCCTGCGCTAAAAGCAGCAAATGTATCCCTTGTGGTGGAAAGCGCTTCAGATATTGCCCGCGAGACTGCCGATATTGTACTTTTAAAACAAGACCTCGGAGTAATTATTAACGGCATTATTGAAGGCCGTAAAGCTTTTGCAAAAACTGTTACATATATCCGCGCAACGCTTTTGTCTAATTTTGGCAATTTTTTTGCTATAGCGTTTGCATCACTTATAATTCCATACCTACCCATGCTGCCTGTACAGATACTTATGGTTGCTTTGCTTTCAGACTTTCCCATGTTTTCAATTTCAACAGATAATGTCAGTGTAAAAGACTTGAAAAACCCTAAAAATTACAATACAAAGGAGATTTTAATCGTTGCTTTGCTTTTAGGTGTTGTAAGCACCTTATTTGACTTTATAATATTTGGCACATTCCAGCGGTTTGGAGAGGGTATTCTTCAGACAAATTGGTTTATCGGAAGTATTGCAACAGAGCTTGTCTTGTTATTTTCAATTCGTACCAATAAGGTTTTCTTTAAGGCAAACACACGTCCTTCTAATACTATCATCATTTTAAGTGTAGTGGCATTAATAATAACCGTGGCGCTGCCATTTACAGGAATTGGGGCCAGCCTGCTTCACTTTGTGCGGCCATCACTGCAACACCTTGGAATCATTTTCTTAATTGTCCTTGGATATTTCCTGGCAACCGAATTTGTAAAGGATCTTTACTACCGCTTTTTTGAGCACAGCCAGAACTGAAATTAAGAAGGATAATAAAAGTTGCGCAAGTCCTGAAATCTATGTCTGCTTAAAAAACGGCCTCTAAAAATATCCAAAAACATGAGCCGCGGTTAAAATTAAAAGCTGCAAGTAAAAATGTATTCATATATGTAAACATATGTTCATTAAATTAGTTGAAATTATTTTAATAAATTGTTACAATATAAAAATAATTTTATAATATACTAAAGCTTTAAAATATATTTTTTGTAGAAAGTAATAGTTTGTTTTATTGATTTCAGAGAGATTAAAATGGATAAAAATACTGACATTAAGAAGAAATTAAATACCCCTTCTGTTAAAGAGACCCCAAAGAGCAATAGTGTAAATGGTCCCTATAAAACTATGGAATCGAAACTAAAGGAGCTTTCCAATTTACAAAAAAAGACAGAGGAGCTTTTTAAAAAAAGTGAAGAATACTACAAGTCATTTTTTGAAAACTCCATTGATGGTATATTTAAAAGCACCCTTGAAGGAAATTATATTGAAGCAAACCCGGCATTGGTAAAAATGCTGGGATATAAAAGCAAGGAAGAATTATTTTCTGTGGATGTCCCAAATCAATTATATGTTTTTAAAAAAGACAGGCTGTCCAGAAAAGAAGGAAATACAATATTTGAGACTCGATTTAAGAAAAAAGATGGAACTCTGATATGGGTAGAGGTAAGCTCCAGAGTTATTAATAATAAAGAAAAGCCGGCCTATTACGAAGGAATAGTAAGAAATATCACAGAACGTAAAAAATCAGAAGAAAAGATTTTATACCTGTCCTTCCACGACAATCTTACCGGGCTTTATAACAGAGCCTATTTTGAAGAAGAGGTAATAAGGTTAAGTACAAAAAGGCAGCTTCCTCTATGTTTTATAATCGGCGATATAAACAGCCTGAGACTGGTAAATAATGCTTTTGGCCACCTGACAGGTGATCAACTGATTGTAAAAGTAGCAGAATTGCTTAAGAAGTTTTTCAGGCAGGAAGATATAATTTCCAGATGGGGAGGGGACGAGTTTGCAATCCTGCTTCCAAAAACCAAAAAAAAGAATGCAGAAGAAATTGTAGATAGAATAAAAAAGGAGTGTGCTTTAACTGAGAAACAGGAAATACCCGTAAGCATATCCCTGGGAATTGCAACAAGGGAAGAAGTAAGCCAGGATTTTCAGGATGTAATAAAAGAAGCAGAAGATAATATGTACAGAAGCAAGCTGATTGAAAAAAAGAGTATTAACAGCTCAATAATATCATCGCTTGAAAGGACACTCTTTGAAAAAAGTATAGAAACCAGGGAGCATGCAGAACGCCTGAAAAAATTTTCACAGGAAATAGGGAAAGTCATACACCTTGCAGATAATAAAATAGATGAACTTTCGCTTCTTTCCACGCTTCATGACATAGGTAAAGTTGCAATACCTGAAGAAATGATTACAAGTGAAAGAAAATTGAAAGAAAAGGAATGGGCAATTATAAAAAAACATTCACTTGCCGGCCATAATATTTGTGAGTCAAACCCGCAGCTGATACATATTGCTGACGGTGTCCTGGGACATCACGAGTGGTGGAATGGAGACGGGTACCCTCAGGGTTTAAAGTCTGAAAATATTCCAATTACCTCCCGTATTATATCAATAGTTGACGCTTATGATGTTATGACGACCGGAAGAGCCTATAAAAAAGCAGTTACAAAAAAGGAAGCCATAAAAGAATTAAAAAAATGCTCTGGAACCCAGTTTGATCCCAAACTGGTAGATATTTTTATTAATATTGTTTTAGCTTGAAAATAATTTTTCATTTTTGTAATTTTCCCATAAGGCGATGTTTTCTTTAAGAAGGATAGGAATATCCAAATTATAGGGACACTTTTTGGTGCATTTTCTGCACTCTGTGCAATCTTTTGCTTTATTTATTGCCTTTTCCAGAAAGTTAGCGGCAATTTCAAAAGACATCCTTTTTATAGTGCTCTTTGTAACCAGGACCAATTGTATGTTAATATCTTTTTGGCACGGCATGCAGTAGCCGCAGCGGTGGCACCATTCATTTCCCAGCTCTTTTCTTATTTTTTCAATTTCTTCCCTCTCACCTGAAGTCAATGGTCGGGGATTTTCTATAATTTTTACAATCTCAGCCATTTCTTCTACTCTCTCAACCCCCGGATCCGGCACGATGCCTTTGAATTGAGCCAAATACCTAAAAGCTAAATTCGCGCTCTGCAGTATGCCTCCACCCAGAGGTTTCATTGCAATAACACCCATTTTCAATTTATATGCCAGGGGGATCAATTCTTCCTCAGGTTCAGTATCGACAAAATTGAATGGAATTTGCACAACCTGGAATTTTTTGGTAAGCATTAATTTTTTTGCTATATGAGAACTATGAGAGCTGAATGCAAAATATCTTACTTTACCGCTTGAAACGGCTTCTTTGAGCCCGAAATATGCTCCGTCTTCCGCGAAAACCTTCTCCATAGTTTCTTTTGAGCTTACGCCGTGCATTTGGTATATATCAATGTAGTCAACACCCAAACGATCCAAACTCAGGTTTAAATGCGAGAGGAAAGTTTTTTTGTCAGTTGCCGGAGATTTGGAAGCTAAAACAAGGTTTTCTCTCTTATGCCCTTTAATGGCTATTCCGATCTTTTCTTCACTATCGCCATAAACATGGGCAGTATCTATAAAATTTACCCCCATATTTATAACATCATTAATTACTTTTACTCCCTGGTCTTTATCTAAGCGCATTATTGGAATCCCACCCATGGCGACTTTACTAACCATAAGGTTTGTATTTCCAAATTTTATTTTTTCCACAAAAGGCTCCTTTTTTGTTATAAAAATCAATACTTGACTATTATATAAATTTAAAATAAAAAATGTTGCAATATTATAAATCTTTTTCAAAATATTATAAATTTTTAATAATTATTTTTAAACAAAAATATAATAAACTCAAAGAGATTATTTCGGTGGTTGCTATATTGAGTAAAGAATCTTATAGTTATCTGTGTATAAGTAGAATAATTTTTATTAAGTGACAAGTTCCCGTCTCTTCCAGAAATTGCCGGTTGCATCTATCTGGAAAATTCATATGCTTTGGCGGGCCTAAAAAGATCTTTGTCGGATGTCTTGACAGCCTGCGGAAACTGGTAAATGAAAATCCAATTATTTTGAAATGGGGTTAAAGATATGAAAAGCATTGTAATTACTGGAAGCACAAGAGGCATAGGGCTCTGCATGGCAAGAGAGTTCTTAAAATCAGGGTGCAATGTGACTGTTTCAGGCAGGAGCGAAAAATCCCTGGATGCTGCCATGAAAGAACTGGATGAATTTACAGGCAGGGTTTTGTATGTACTTTGTGATGTAAGGGTAAGAGCTGAGATTGAAAATCTTTGGAATAAATCTGCAACGAAATGGGGAAGAGTTGATTTCTGGATTAACAATGCAGGCCAGAACTGTCCATATGAATTTGTTTATAATACCGGGCAAAGCTATGTTGATGCAGCAATAGATACCAACATTAAAGGAATGGTTTATGGTTCCCAAATTGCAGCCAAAAATATGTTGTCCCAAGATAGCGGCGGACAGATTTGGAATATGGAAGGCCTGGGATCAAATAATATGATACAGGCAAGAACCATTCTTTACGGCACGACAAAACACTCATTAACGTATTTTACAAAAGGCCTGGCCAAAGAACTTGAAGGAACGAATATTTTTGCAGGGCGGCTTTCTCCGGGAATGATGCTGACCGATTTTATAACCAAAACTCCGGATGGCGGAAGGTCTCCTGTAATGGATAATCAGGGGTTCAGGAAAATATTTAATATTCTTGCTGACAGACCGGAAACAGTTTCAGCATTTTTGGTTGGGCGTATGCTAAAAAACACCAGGAATAATGCCAGCATTGCTTGGCTTACCAATTCAAAAGCCATGATACGTTTTGCGGTTTCCGCTTTTAAAAAGCGAAAATTGATTTAGATAATAATAAAGCGGTAAATCCGGTATTTTTTCCTGTATCCTTTATTCGGTCGGGATAAATTTTCACATGGGAAAAAACTGCATTCAAAACAAAATCCCGGTTTACATTTCCAGGGAAAAATATTTTACTATTCCCCTTGCTTTTTTGCTTTTAGTGTAATATTATTCTCTTTGGCTGGCAGTCACTATATGAGAGTGCCAAACTATTACGGAACATTTACATAATTGTGTAGATTGTTAAGTATAAAAAAACTTTTATTAAAAAGAGGAGGTAGAGAGTATGGCTTACAAACCACTTGGAGACAGGTTACTTGTAAAACCTAATGAGAGCGAAGAGAAAACAAAGAGCGGAATCGTTCTTCCTGATTCTGCAAAGGAAAAACCACAGGAAGGTCTAGTAATATCAACCGGAGAAGGCGCAAGAGATGATAAAGGCGCAAGGATCGCAATGGATGTCAAAGTCGGCAATACGGTACTTTATTCAAAA
>Ga0182021_10009271_pt1 | contig 11652 bp, 5 predicted proteins | sample 612E3MmetaG_FD_120493 | JGI IMG/M metagenome (GOLD analysis project Ga0182021, IMG submission 120493) | Permafrost microbial communities from Stordalen Mire, Sweden - 612E3M metaG (Illumina Assembly) | ecosystem: Environmental > Terrestrial > Soil > Wetlands > Permafrost | place: Sweden...
AACAATCTGCGCTATCAATTGGCGGATCTACAACAGCACCTCGAAGCAGCTCAAGCCGATCGAGCGGTCCGCCTAACCGTTATCGAGGAACAAGGCCAACATCTGGGGCAGGTCGAGGCCGAGCGCAATGATCTGCGTTTTCAATTAGCCGATCTACAACGGCACTTCGAAGCGGCTGAAGCCGATCGAGCTGCCCGCCTAACCGTTATCGAAGAACAAGGCCAACGTTTGGTTCAGGTCGGGGCCGAGCGTACCCGCTTACAAACGCAGCTGTCTGATGCCCGGAACAACCTTCAGCAAATCCAACAACAATTAACAGAGAACGAAGTGATCCGCGACAATCAGGCTAGCCTGATAGAAGCCCAAGAAAACCAATTACGTGTAAGCATGGCACAGTCGCGTAAGCTGCAGGAGTTGTTCCGTACAATTCAAAGTGGGCGTGTTTACAGGATTGTGCGACGCCTGGGGGGCTGGAAATGGGTAGAACAAACATTGAACCAACCTCCGCAGAAAGCTAATTACCAACCCGCTGTCGAAACGTCTGACGAAATATCTATTGCCGAGACTGCTCAGCCGATGTCTATTACCGATCCAGCTCTTGCCACTTATCGAGCGTCGATCGATGCATTCAATGCTTCTCAGCCCAACGTAGAACTGCTCGACAGTATTCGTGCTTATAATCATCTCTTGGTTGACAACCTCAATTCCATTCGCTCATTGAGAGGGGGCCTGCTCCTCGATATTGGCGCGTCACCCCATGGCTACGCACTGGAACGCGCTCTGGAACTGGGTGTGACACTGTATGTGGGGATTGGACTAGATGTAACCGCGGCTCAATGTGTGCGAGCAGACAGCGGAAGCACTGGCTTATTGTTCAATATGGATGCCACATCGCTGCAATTCCCGACTGAGATATTCGATATCGTAATATCCTTGAGCACATTTGAGCACGTGCTGGATGTGAGCACAGCGTTGTCAGAAATAGCACGCGTGCTAAAGCCCGACGGAATTGCTCTCATTTCATTTGAACCGATTTGGAGTTGTTCGCTCGGACACCATTTGCATCATTTCGGCAGTTGCGCAAAGATCATTCCTCCTTGGTCCCATCTCATATGGTCGATTGACGAAATGCGGCAGTTCCTCATGGAGCGTTGGCCCAGCGATGCGCCAATTTCTAGGGAACAGGCAATTGAATGGATCTACGAAGGCCACGACATCAACCGCCTCACCGTCCGGCAGCTCCGTTCACACTTTGCCAATTCGCCACTGAAGATCGAGTGGATCATTGATCTGAAAGAGGAAAATATTGATCAGGCTGCAGCCCAAGTCGCATCAGAGACAACGGGGCTGACTATAGAAGAATTGACGACCAGAGGCTTGAGCGTGCTGCTCAAGAAGGAAGCCAGATCTTCTTCCGACCTAGAGAAATCTAGTACAGACAGCGCTTCGAGGCTGGCATCATTGCCTAAGTCAACACAAACTCTTGAAGGAGCCGGACCTGAAAAGATCGCTCAAGTGCTAGCGGAAAAATATGCGCATCGGCGCGACCTCTTTACCCTGTGGGAACGGTTTGGATTCCATTTGCTTCCCGTTCATTTTTATTCACCGATCCCCATAGTGTCAGAGATTTTAACATCGCATTGGGAACACGTAAGCCAAATGCCTGGCATTAATCTGAACGAGGAAGCACAAATTCATTTCCTTGAGCAGATTTGCCCCATCTATAAAGAGGAATACGATGCTTTCTCAGCTGAACCAACCTCTATTCCATACCAGTATTACTTTAATCAATGGATGTTTCGCTCCGTAGATGCTGAAATCCTACATTGCATGATTCGACACCATAGGCCAAGCCGCATCGTCGAAATCGGCTCAGGATATTCAACAATGATAACAGCCGCTGCTTGTGTACTTAACACTCACGAAGGATATCCGGTCGATCTGACAGCTATTGAACCCTATCCCTCCGATATACTCCGCAATGGATTTCCTGGACTGAATCAGCTCTTGGTCAAACCTGTCCAACAAATCGATCGCGATGTTTTTAGTTCCTTGCAAGCTAACGATATTCTATTCATTGATTCATCACATGTGACCAAGGTTGGCAGCGATGTCAATTATCTATTTCTAGAAATACTGCCCCGTTTACAGCCAGGCGTGTTTGTTCATATTCATGACATCTTCCTGCCATTAGAGTATCCACAGAAGTGGATCTTAGAGGAATGTCGTTTTTGGAACGAGCAGTATCTCTTGCAGGCATTTCTGGCCTGCAATACAGCGTTTGAGATTGTTTGGGCAGGCAGTTACATGCGCCTTAAGCACAATATTCGCTTGCAACATTCATTTGCGAGGTTCGATCCCAATACGGTATGGCCAGGTAGTTTTTGGATTCGGCGCCGAGCTGAATGAGGTGTCTGTGTTATCAGCTATTCCCCAGACGACTCCCTCAATAAACATTCTGGTCCTTAATGAAGATCTGCCAGTATTTCCTGGCCGAGCAGGGCATGAATATTTGAACACAACCCGACTGGCAAATTGGGCCCAGCGGGTCGGTTTAGTTTCTATGGTTCACACGTCTGAACAAGCCGAAAAAAATGGCAGCTTGCTGGAGCAGGGCGTGCAGTTGTACCTGTGGGAAAGTCCTTATCTATCTATGCCCATTTTCCCCGTGCCACCACCGCAGTCGGCGCTACCCAGGCGCATCGGCAAGTCGCTCTATCAACTGTTGCAGACCAGGTTGACACGCCCGCGCGACACGCTCATTGAAGATTATCAATTCCGCAACTTATCCGGGCCGGTATTGCAAGCTTTGGATCATGCGCATTGGCAGGCACTGATCATCGTGCAGAGCAAGTGCGCGCGCTGGCTCGATTACGTACCGAAATTCCCTGCCAGCGTGCTGGTCATGCACGATATCCGCGCGCGGGTGTATGCTCGTCAAGCCCAAGCTTCTGCCTCAGTGTTACGGCGTGTGCGGCTCAATCTGGAGGCATGGCGCTATCGTCAATTTGAAAGAAACTACTGCCGCAAATTCGATCAAGTCATTACAGTGTCGACGGCTGATGAGGCCTGGTTGCGTGAGAATTATCAGCTGACCAACGTCGTAACGGTGCCCATTCCGGTAGACGGCGAATACTTCAGGCCAATGATCGGCATTCCCGAACAACCAACGCGCATTGTGTTCACCGGCATGATGGATCACGGGCCTAATGTCGATGGAGCGATCTTTTTTGCTTTGGACGTGTTGCCGCGTGTGCAGGCCGAGATTCCTGAAGCGGAATTCTGGATTGTGGGACGTGACCCTGCCCCGCAGGTCCAGGCACTCGCCGCACAACCTGGTGTCGTCGTAACCGGGTGGGTACCCGACATACGTCCCTATCTCGCTCAAGCTGGCGTAGTCGTGGTGCCGCTGCGTTATGGCTCGGGCATGCGCAACAAAATTCTGGAAGCCTGGGGCATGGAGAAGTGTGTGATCTCCACGCAAGTAGGAGCAGAAGGCCTGGATTATCACGACGGCGAAAATATTCTGATTGCCGACGATGCGCCAGCATTGGCGCAACGGATGATCGAGGCGTTGCGCGATTGTCCGTTGCGCGATCGGATCCGCGCGCGCGGACGCGAAATTGCGTCCATCCAACATCATCCCGACACACTGGCCCAGCATTATTACGATGCGGTTGCATCAGCCGTCCACGAGAAGCGGAATCAACGTGGCCCAATGCGAGCTATAGTTGATTTGCGGTGGATGCATCCGGGCGTGGCTGGGGGAATCGAGAACTTGTCAAGGTCGTTTCTGGATCAACTCCTTCAAATCGATCACTTTAACCACTACAACCTGCTGGTGCCTGCAGAAATCAAGTATGATTTCGACTTGCGCGCCCATCCCAATATCAAGACAACTGCAGCAGATGGCGCCAGTTACGACTATCGGTGTCTAGTCCGGCGTGGCGCACGTTTTCTGCATCGCCGCTTAAACATAGACGATTGGCGTTCGCCCGAGGTAGAAATGTTGCGGCAGGCCCATGCACTGGATGCCCAAGTGGCGTTGTCTATCCCAGGCTACATCCATCCTGAGCTATATCCTTTGGCCAATGTATTGATTGTGCCTGACATCCAGCACGAATACTACCCTGAATTCTTCTCGGAGCATGAGCGGGCCGAACGCCACAAGATTTACTCGGATGCGGTTCGGCGGGCAGATCATATCTGCGCCATTTCTGAATTCACGCGCCAAACGTTAATTGAGCGGCTGAATGTATCGCCCGATCGGGTAACTACGACACCGCTGGCTGCAGATCCGATCTTCTATCCGGACAACAGGCAGCGTGTAAATCACACAGCCGTCCTGAACAAGTATGGGTTGCCACAAGGCCAGTATTTATTCTTTCCCGGAAATACCTGGCCACACAAAAATCACCGCACCACATTTCAAGCGTTGCACATTCTGCGTGAGACATACCATCTTGATCCGCCGTTGGTGTGCACTGGCAGTATCAAGGAGGCGCATGTAGAGCTGTTGGATATGCTTCGTGACCTGGGTTTGAAAGACCGGGTGAGATTTTTGGGCTACTGCCCAATATCCGACATGCCTGCGCTCTACGGAGGCGCAGCGGCGCTTGTCTTTCCTTCTCTCTTTGAAGGATTCGGCATTCCCCTCATAGAAGCGATGTGGTGCAACTGCCCGATCGTGTGCAGCAATACGACCAGCCTGCCGGAAATTGCAGGCAAGGCCGCGTTGTTTTTCGATCCTCGTTCACCCGAGCAGCTAGCCGAAGCGATGTATCGGGTATTGACTGACGCCGAGCTGCGGCACACGCTCGTTGAGTGTGGACGTCAACAGGCACAAAAATTTTCATGGCACGCTTTTACGATCGACATCGTTCGGATCATGCGCCAGGTCTATGACATGCGCTACGGACAGGAGTTCAACTAACTGATGGACCGTTGGCCACGTATTACTATTGTTACGCCATCTTATAATCAAGGCAGATACATTGCCGAAACGGTTGAAAGTGTGCTGGCTCAGGATTACCCGAATCTGGAGCATATCGTCATGGATGGCGGCTCAACCGATGACACACTCGACATTTTGAAGCGCTATCCCCATCTGAAAGTCATTTCGGAAAAGGATCGCGGTCAGGCCGATGCGATCAACAAAGGGTTTGCGTTGGCAACCGGCCAAATTTGGGCTTTTTTAAACTCAGATGATACGTACTTGCCTGGTGCGTTGCATAAAGTGGTCCGGGAGATTGATCCGTTGCGAGGGCGGCATGTGGTCATGGGACGCTGCAGCTTCACTGACCCATATGGCAAACAGACAGGCATTGAACATCCTAGCCGGTTTGAGAGCCATCGCCGCGTACTGGAAGTGTGGAAAGGCCATACAATCCCTCAGCCTTCTGTGTTTTGGACTCCGGACGTCTGGCAAACTTGTGGTCCAATGGCCGAAAACCTGGGAGTAGCCTGGATAGATTACGACCTATTCTGTCGTTTCTCAAAGAGATATACTTTTTACTTCGTCGATCAAGTATTATCGACGTATCGACTCCAGATCGAATCTAAGACGCAGAACAGCACGGAGGCCAATCGGCTTGAAGAAAGTATTCAAATCAGCCGGCGTTATTGGGGCTCGCCGTTGTCGCCCACATACTGGCAACTGACGATCTCATTAGCCCGCTATCGTTTCAATCGAATAGGACGGGCGCGGGGTTTACACTGGAAAGCACAAGAGGCGCAGCGTCAACATCAAACTTTGCAAGCAATCCTTCATGATGTAACAGCTGGCCTATTAGCTCCGGAAATTGCTTGGAACGTTGGGATATATCCGGCTCTTCGAAAACGCGCCAAAGGGGGGCTCAAGCAACTGCTGGATCACTTAGGTAATGTAGGTGGTTCTTCGTCGCCCCAGACGAACGCATATATGGGCTTCACTGACGTTTGGGGAGACGGCTGGGTTGGGCCACGTCTCGTGATATTACGAGAAATAACAACCGAATCTCGTCAATTGCGAATCCACGGTAAAGCTGAACTACAGCACTTAAAGAAGCCTCTTGTTCTGAGTTTTTGTGTGGATGGGCAAAAAGTGGGAAATCAGAAGTTAGCTCAGAGTAGTGAATTTGAGGTCGAGCTAGGCTTGCCTTTTCTGCTAAAGCCTGGCCAACATCAAGTCGAAGTTCAGGCCAGCACCTGGTTTGTACCAGATCGTTTTGCGCGCAATGGCGACTATCGGCCGTTGGCGTGGCGGGTTATCGACAACAATCCAGTCGAATTTAGCGCAGACAATACCGAAAGCATCACCTAGCGACCGACCTGGTGCCACAGCAATTTCAGATAAAAGCTGAGATCATCGCGAAAGTTTGGCACAACGATGCCTTGCGGAAAGAGATGATAAGCAAAGGCCAACGCCAAGCCCAGGAATTCTCAGCAGCTCAGACGACACGGGGACATAAACTGGCATTTACCCAAGCAACTCAAGCCTATTCTTACCCGCGCTATTTGTGGAGTAGCTGATTTACCGATATTACTATCGGATACAAGTGGAGCGGCGCTGGCATCACTATCGACAAACCAACCTACTGCTTGAATGGGCCAAGGCACGTGATTGGCGGTTTCGAAAATCGACTTAATGATGCTTTGCAAAAGAGCCCTATTCGCATCCCACTTCTTCACGCCCTCGAAGAAGTCGCTACATTCGCATTTTCTCCATTGAGTGTGGCATTCAACCACTATCATGAAAGTGAGCACAATGAAGTTATCTGTAATAATTCCCGTCTACAATGAAGAATCAACTATCACAAAAATTCTGTGTCAAGTACGTTCAGTAGGGCTAGCTCATGAAATCATCATTGTTGATGATGGTTCTACTGATCAGACCCGACAATTACTCAAGCAGGAAGAAAATCGGCTTAATACTATCGTAGTCTATCACGAGCATAATCAGGGTAAAGGCGCAGCGGTCCAAACAGGCTTCGATCGGGCAACGGGCGACGTTCTGCTGATTCAAGACGCTGACCTCGAATATGATCCACGCGATTATCCTATCCTCCTGCGCCCAATAGAAGAGGGTCGCGTCAAGGTAGTATATGGCAGTCGCTTTCTGGGGTCGCGCAAGGCGATGCTCTTCTGGCACATGCTGGGCAATAAGAGCCTTACCTTGTTAACCAACATTCTTTACAACGCGATTTTGAGCGACATGGAGACTTGCTACAAAGTATTCTGCGCTGATGTCGTTAAAGGCATTCCGCTCCGTTCACGACGCTTTGAATTCGAACCAGAGATTACTGCAAAAGTATTGAAACGCGGTTATCGAATTTTCGAGGTACCGATTTCCTACTACGGCCGTGAGTATGAGGAAGGTAAAAAGATCACGTGGCGTGAGGGGCCCAAAGCAGTGTGGACGCTAATTAAATATCGTATTGTAGATTAATGAGTGTTGAGGGTTAACTGCCATGTTCATTGGAATCGGATTGTTTGCGTATTTGCTCCTGTTCGTCCTAGCGCTAATTCGCAAGAATCACTGGCGTGAATCGGCTCTGATGGCCGCAATTGTCTGGGCCATGCTGGCGACGTTCATGCTGGAATTGCTTAGCCTTTTGCAGGCTGTAACACCCGCCGCGTTGGCCAAAGTCTGGTTGGTGACCGACCTCATCCTGGTTGTAGTCATAGTGCGTATGATTCGACAGCGCAAACTGACGTTTAAGCGGCCTGTAGCTAAGTTTCGCGATTTTTGGCATTTGAGTAAGACCGATACTTTGCTGTCAGTCGGTGTGATGGTCCTCGTGGGTGGCGTCGGTCTAACGGCAGTGGCCTCAGCACCCAACACCTGGGACTCTATGGTATATCACTTACCGCGCGTAGTGCACTGGCTGGACTACCAATCAGTGGCGTTTTATCCAACTCATATCACCCGCCAGATCCATATGGCCCCCGGCGCCGAATATCTGATGCTACAGATGTACGCGTTGCTGGGCAATGATTCTCTAGTTTCCACCGTGCAGTGGTTCAGCTATGTCGGGTGTATTGTGGGAGTCACTTTATTGGCACGTTCGCTCGGTGCTGGTACGCGCGGTCAAGTCCTAGCTGCGGTTGTATGCGCGACAATCCCACAAGGAATTCTCTCCGCTTCAGCAGCTAAAAACGACTACGTGTTGGCCTTTTGGATGGTGGCTTCACTTTACTTTCTGTTCGAATATAGCAGCAACCCGACTTTAGCACGAGCAGGCTGGATCGGCAGCGCGGTGGGGCTAGCCATCTTAACGAAGGGGACCGCGCTAGTCTTTGTGGGGGCTTTTGTTCTCGTATGGTGGTTGCTGCAATCCAGTCAGATTCGTCGAGCAATCATTCGGCATCTGCCATTCGTTATTGCACTGGTGCTGCTGCTAAATATCGGGCAATTTGTGCGCAACACACAACTCTATGGCTCGCCACTGGGTCCGGATGCTGAAAGTTCTACCGGGCAATTCAAGTATTCCAATGACGGTTTAGCTCCTTCATTTCTAATTTCCAATGTACTCCGCAATGTAGCCTTACACTTAGGAACCCCTTATCCTGAATTTAATGCCAGTTTTCAAACCGTGATCGAATCTGCTATTCGCGCCGTCGGTGGCGATCCCAACGATCCACGAACAACCTGGGACTTTACGACATTTCAAGTTTCATCACCGTCGCTAATTGAAGACGTTGCTGGCAATCCATTGCCGGTTGCGCTTTTGATCCTGGCCCTGATCCTGGTCATCCACTATCGTGGCCTATCACGCAATACAATCATTGCGGTTATCGGATTACTGTTAGCGTTCATCTTATTTTGCTTGTTGTTTAAGTGGCAGCCTTGGCATACGCGCCTCCACCTGCCACTTTTCGTCTTGAGCGCGGCGATCATTGCTGTTGTACTAGAACGCGCCTGGCCGCCGTCGGCAACGACGGCTTTAGGAGCGCTCCTGCTGGTGACGGCTTTGCCTTTCTTACTGACGAATCAGTTGAGGCCATTGGTCTCAGCCACAGGCAAAACAGTGTTCTCAACTGAACGAACAGCGCAATACTTTGCATCTAACTCGAGCGTGATGGCCGATTACGTTAAAATTGCTGATTATGTACGCGCACAGACCTGTACTGACATTGGGATTGATTTAGGCAATAACGCTTATGAGTATCCTCTACTTGTTTTACTGAATCCCGCTCAGCGCCATGTCGTCCACACGGCTGTAACCAATGAGTCTAAGCGCTATGCAACCAGTCTAACTGATCCCTGCCTTGTAATCTGCATCGATTGCGGAAATGCAGATTGGCGGCAAAAAACATACCTTGAAGCAGGTTTGATTCCTGAGCCTGTGGGCAATACTGTGATATTTAGTAAGCCGGTCACCGCCATAAAGCCAGTGCAGTGTACCATGTCGTACACCAATGGCTGGTATCCGGCTGAGCGCTTGGGTGAAAGCCAGCTCCGCTGGATGGGCGAGCGAGGCACAATCAGCATCACGATCAGCTCAGATATTACTGCCAGTTTACAGAGTGAGATCAACTCTCTGCAACGGCCCAACGACATCGACGTCGTGGTAAATGACAAGCCAATAGTGGTACTCAAAACAGATTGGGAGGAATGGGCCTTCAAGCCAATTGAGGCGCTAACCTTACCTCTTCATGCTGGCTCAAATAGAATCGAATTCATCAGCCACAACCCGCCAATCACGCAAACGAACGATGCGCGCCCTTTGGCTGTTGCCATCAAGGATTTACAGTTGTTGACAACGGACAATCAGCTCTGCGAAATCAAGCCTTGACTCACTTGCTGTCAGCCGGTTTATTCCGTACAGTTTCATAATACCCAATCGCCAGATGAGTCGAACGCAAGTATAATTGAACTCGACAGATTTCCCTTCATTTCTTAGTTCTTTTACGCCATATCGCCGTACAGGATGGAGATTCAACACGATGAGCACCACAGTTTTCACTAACACAGATACTTCTACTCGGCATTACCGCGAAGCACGGCAGTCTCATTGGAACGAACTGGCTCAACGGCTTGACCGTGGGAGCGACTTTGGGAGATATTATCATCGACGGTTAGCAGAGATTTATGAATTTCTGGTTGTACCGGGCCAAAAAGTATTAGAACTTGGCAGCGCTCGGGGAGATCTCTTGGCTGCTCTTAAGCCGAAACTGGGAGTGGGCGTGGATTTCTCAGAAGAGATGATCCGCCGTGGCCAACAGCGACATTCCAATCTTAACTTTGTGCACGCGGATGTGCATGATCTCAACTTGGACGAGCAGTTCGATACGGTAATTTTGTCCGATCTGGTGAATGACCTATGGGATGTGCAAGCCGTCTTCGAGCATATTGCTCGAGTAGCGACACCCTCTTCCCGGATAATTCTTAATTTCTACAGCCGTTTATGGGAGCTGCCCCTGGCTTTCGCCGAAAGACTGGGCTTAGCCAAGCCTACGTTGCATCAAAACTGGTTGACTGTCGAAGATGTCACCACCCTGCTTGACCTGGCCAATCTTGAGGTGATTCAGTCCTGGCAGGAAATACTCTGGCCGTTGCCGTTTCCGCCGTTGGAGCGGTTCTTTAATCGCTTCGTTGTCAAACTATGGCCCTTCCGAAGTCTGGCTTTGACGAATATTGTTGTGGCTCGGCCACAGCCACGGCCGAGCTCGTCATCGGTTGCGCCGTCGGTCTCGGTAATAATCCCGGCTCGGAATGAAGCCGGTAATATTGCACAGATTTTTGCCCGCGTCCCCAATATGGGGCAGTGGACTGAGCTGGTGTTCGTGGAAGGACATTCCAAAGATAATACCTATGAAGCCATTGAACAAGCGATGAAGCTCTGGCCTAATCGTCGCTGTCAGTTGCTTCGGCAGACGGGCATTGGTAAAGGGGATGCTGTTCGACTAGGGTTCTCCCAAGCCAATGGTGATGTCCTCATGATTCTCGATGCCGACTTGACGGTTCCGCCAGAAGATCTGCCCCGCTTCTATGAAGCATTGTGCTCGCGTAAAGGAGAGCTCATCAACGGGGTGCGCCTGGTTTATCCAATGGAAGAAGAGGCGATGCGCTTCCTTAACCTGATGGGCAACAAGTTCTTTAGTCTCGCCTTTTCCTGGCTGCTCAATCAGCCGATTAAAGACACATTGTGTGGCACCAAGGCGTTATGGAAGGCCGATTATGAACGAATCGCCGCAAATCGGTCCTACTTCGGTGATTTTGATCCGTTCGGCGACTATGACCTGATATTTGGTGCGGCCAAGTTGAGGTTGAAGATTATTGATCTCCCGGTTCGTTATCGCAAGCGTACTTATGGCACGACCAATATTCATCGTTGGAAGCATGGCTGGCTTTTATGGCGCATGGTCTTGTTCGCCGCCAGCCGCATAAAATTCGTATGAATCGCTGCGCTGAACCTAGATCGGCGCGCGAAAATGTCTACGCAGCACTTATTAAGTTTGTGTGAAGGCACGGTATGAACGGGTTAAAGACTTGGCTGGCGCATCCGCTTACTCGTGGGCTCGATATCGATGATCCGCAGACGACTGAGCGGCGGCGACAGATTATCCAGGAGAAGAGCTTTTTACGGCAGATCTACCAGGAATGGTATGTAGCTATGGCGGCTGCCATTCCGAGTGGGGATGGACCGGTACTCGAGCTGGGCTCGGGGG
>Ga0182021_10009272_pt1 | contig 11651 bp, 10 predicted proteins | sample 612E3MmetaG_FD_120493 | JGI IMG/M metagenome (GOLD analysis project Ga0182021, IMG submission 120493) | Permafrost microbial communities from Stordalen Mire, Sweden - 612E3M metaG (Illumina Assembly) | ecosystem: Environmental > Terrestrial > Soil > Wetlands > Permafrost | place: Sweden...
TCGCAGTGACTTCCTCATACGTGCCTTCCTCGCGGAGCCAGCTATCGAAGGACGATCCGATGTTCCGCTTTCTCATTGTCAACCTCGTGCAGCCGCCGGTGCTTAGGCGTCAAATAAGTGCCGGCCCCTCGCGGGTTCCCCCTGATACGATCTCCAGCAACCGCCTTGCTGCAACGACTTGCGTCCCGGACCAAAATGCGGGGAAGTGTTTGAGATTCCCCGTCACGAGATAGCTTGCCCGTGCGGCGTGGGCACACTCAAGAAAAATGTCGTCATCCGGGTCGGAACAGGCTCTAATGGCGTCCACTGGCCGGACCCACAAACCCTTCTCGCGAATGACCTGAAGAGTGGCCGCAATGACGTCTTCGCTGCGCCGGAGTCTGGGACGGCTGATGACCTCTTCGTACTCGGAATAGATGCTCCCACTTATGCACAGTTGCATCGAGCCGCCGATAGCCAGATCGAACACTTGAGCGGGAGGTCCGAGTGGTTGCAACAACGCTGAGACGACTATGTTGGTATCCAGAACGACCCGGATCATGCGCCCGGATTCAGCCGGGATTTACGCCGCGCCTTCCGCGCCGCGGCGATCTCCGCGTCGATCTCGTCCATCGAAAGCGTGTCCAGGCCGGCCTGTTTGGCGCTCTCCCACGATTTCCGGAGCCATTCCGGCACGAGATCGCGTTCCAGCACCAGCCGTGCGTATTCCTCCGCGGAGATGCCGTGCGCGCGCGCCTTGGCGGCGAGAGCTACGGTCTGCTCGTTCGGTAGCTGAATGGTCAACGTCATCGCGTGCCCGTTCCTATCGTACCAGTTCGCCGTCCCACCCTACACCACCACCCGGAACGCCGCCTCCGTCCGCTCCACCGGCCGGTACAGCGTGTCGCGCTCCACCGGCTCGCGCCCGGCCGTGCGGATCAGGTGCAGCAACTCCGCGCGGCGCAGGCCCTGCTCCGTGGTGGCGCCGGCGTCGTGGTAAATTCGCTCCTCGACGATGGTGCCGTCGATATCGTCGGCGCCGAACCGCAGGGCCACCTGCGCGATCCGCGGCGTCATCATCACCCAGTACGCCTTGATGTGCGGAATGTTGTCCAGCATCAGCCGCGCTACCGCGATGTTCCGGATGTCGGCGAAACCGGTGGTCGGGGCGATGTGCTGGAGCGCCGTGTTGCCGGGGTGGAACGCCAGCGGAATGAAGGCCACGAACCCGCCGGTTTCGTCCTGCAACGCGCGCAGGCGCGCCAGGTGGTCCACGCGGTCGCAGTCGTCCTCGAGGTGGCCGTAGAGCATGGTGCAATTGGAACGCAAGCCCAACTGGTGCGCCGTGCGGGCGGTTTCCAGCCACTCGTTGCCGTCGATCTTGTGGTCGCAAATGATGCGCCGCACCCGCTCGTTGAAAATCTCCGCGCCGCCTCCGGGCAGCGAATCCATCCCGGCGTCGCGCAGCCGCACCAGCGTTTCGCGGATCGCGATCTTGGTGCGCCGCGCCAGGTAGGCCACCTCCACCATGGTGAGGGCCTTCAGGTGGACTTTCGGAAACCGCTGCTTGAGCCCGCGCAGCATCTCGCAGTACCACTCCAGCGTCAGCTCCGGATGCAGGCCGCCCACGATGTGAAACTCCGTGACCGCCTCGCTCCATCCCTCGCCGGCGTGCCGCCACACCTCTTCGAGCGACATGGTGTAGGCCTTCGGGTCGTGCACGCGCTTCCCGAAGGCGCACAGGCGGCAGCTCGCCACGCAGACGTCCGTGGGGTTGATATGGCGGTTGACGTTGAAATACGCCACGTTGCCGTGCTTGCGCTCGCGCACCAGGTTGGCCATGTAGCCCACCCCCAGGATGTCGCGGGAACCGTACAGCGCCACGCCGTCCTCGAACGACAGCCGCTCGCCTGCCTCGACCTTCGCGCGGATGGGAACCAGACGGGGATCGCCGATGACAACTTGCATGGTCAGACGCCGGGTCTACAGAAGATGATGTCGGCCGCCCAAAAAACAAAGAATAGCACGCTCACATAACCGTTCATGTTAAAGAACGCGGCGTTGACCTTCGACAGATCGTTGGGTTTCACCAGGCTGTGTTCGTAGATCAGCAGGCCGGCGATGGCCGCCACTCCGGCCAGCGACAGCACGCCCAGACGCAGTTCGCGTACCAGTACCAGTAGACAGATCGCCATGGCGGCGTGCAGCGCCTGGGCCACCCTCAACCCGCGCGCAATGCCCAGAATCCGCGGCACGCTGAACAGGCGCTCGGCGCAGTCGAATTCGTAGTCCTGGCAGGAGTAGATGACGTCGAAGCCCGCCGTCCAGCAGGTGACCGCCGCGGTGAGCCACAGAATGCGCGGATCGAGCGACCCGCGCACCGCCATCCACGCCGCCGCCGGCGCGATACCCAGGCAGAAACCCAGCACCAGGTGGGAGAGCGAGGTGAACCGCTTCGTGAAGGAGTAGAAGAACACGATGGCCAGCGCCACCGGGGACAGCTCCAGACACAGCCGGTTGAGTTGTCCCGCGGCCGCCACGAACGCCCCCGACGCCCCCGCCACGAAGGCCCAGGCGAATCCCCGGCTCACCACTCCGGCGGGCAGGTGGCGCGTGCGGGTGCGCGGGTTGCGCGCATCGATGGCGGCGTCCACCAGGCGGTTGAAACCCATGGCCGCGCTGCGCGCGCACACCATCGCGGCCACAATCCACAGGAGCTTCCCCGCCAGGCCCGCCGCCCCTCGCCCGCCGGCGTCCCGCCACGCCAGCAGCGCGCCTGTCAGGGCGAACGGCAGGGCGAACACCGAGTGCTCGAACCGGATCATGTCGAGCGTCAGCCACAGGCGGTTCCGGATCATAGGTCGATTCCCCATTTTACCGTCTGCTACGATCGGGTAGAATCGCGGTAACGCCGCCGCCGGACGGCATGTTAAAGTCTTGACTGTACGGGCGGGCTCCGGAGGAGTTCTCGGGCATGTTGGAAGCCTTCGCAATGTCGGACGTGGGTTGTGTCAGAACGAACAACGAAGACTACTGCCTGATCGAGCCGGAGCTTGGCTTGTACGTGCTGGCCGACGGCATGGGCGGCGCGCGGGCCGGCGAAACGGCCTCGCGGATGGCCGTGGAAGCCGTCTCGGAAGCCATGTTGTTCGTGACTCACCGCGATTCCGGGGTGCTGCTTCGCGCCGTCGAGGATGCCAACCGGCGCGTGCTCCAGGCCTCTCAGGACGATGCTAGCCTGGAAGGCATGGGTACCACCCTGGTGGTGGCGCTCGAAATGGACGACGGCATCTCCATCGCCAGCGTGGGCGACAGCCGCGCCTACCTGCTGGACGGCGACGGCTTCCGCGCCATCACCGAGGACCAGACCTGGGTGAACGAAGTTGGCCGGCCGCTCGGGCTGGCCGAGGAAGTCCTCCGCAACCACCCCATGCGGCACGTCCTAACGATGGCCATCGGCGCCAGTTCGCCGCTCGCCGTCCACTACTACCCCGTCCCGCTATCTCCCGGCGCCGTGGTGCTCATGTGCAGCGATGGCCTGCACGGCGTGGTGGACGATGCGCACATCGAGGAAATCCTGCGCCAGGCCGGGGACAGCGTGCCTCTGATGGAAAGCTGCCAGCGCCTAATCGACGCCGCAAAAGAAGCCGGCGGCCCCGACAACGTCACCACCGTGCTGCTGCGCAAGCCCGTCTGAGACTCCGCGAAAACCTGGGGACTGACGACTCCGTCCCAAGGCTCGCGCCGTCCGCGCGGAAGTATCGAATCCCTCAGGGCCGCGTGGACGGAGCCGTCTGTCCCCGAGGTTTTCGCCCCCGGCGCGCAACCCCTCGCCGCAACCCCTCGCCGCAACCCCCCGCTCAAACCACCACTTTCTTCCCGCTCTCCCGCGCCACGTACTGGTCGTAGATCCACGCGTACGTCTTCTCCAGACCGGTTCGCAGCGGTATGGACGGTTCCCAGCCCAGATAGCGCCGGATCAACGTGTTCTCGCTGTTGCGGCCCATCACGCCCTTGGGCGCATCCAGGTCGTACACGCGCTTCAGCTTGATGCCCGCGACGTCCTCGACCATGTCCACCAACTGGTTGACCGGCACCATCTCCGTAGAGCCCAGGTTGATGGGCTCTTCGATGCCCGAGTCCATGATCCTCCGAACGCCAGAGACGCAGTCGTCGATGTACATGAAGCTGCGGGTGCGGGTGCCATCGCCCCAAATCACGATTTCGTGTTGGCCGCTTAGCTTGGCCGCGATCACCTTCCGGCAAATCGCCGCCGGCGCCTTTTCGCGCCCGCCGTCCCAGGTGCCCCACGGACCGTAGACGTTGTGGAACCGCGCCACGCGGGTGTACAGGCCGTAGTCCTCGCGAAAGTGCCGGCACATGCGTTCGCTGAACAGCTTCTCCCATCCGTACCCGTCCTCCGCCAGGGCCGGGTAGGCATCCTCTTCCTTGAGCCCCGGATTATCGGTATCGCGCTGCTTGTCGCCGTTGTAGACGCAGGCCGATGACGAGTAGAAATACCGCTGAACCCCGCACTTCTGGGCGGCCTGCAGCATGTGGGTGTTGATCAGAACCGAAAGCATGCACAGCGCCTTGTTGCTCTCGATGAACCCCATTCCTCCCATGTTCGCCGCCAGGTTGAAGACCTGGTAGGCGCCCGCGGCGGCGCGCTCGCAGCTCTCCCGCAGGTTCAGATCCAGGGTGAGGTTCTCCACATCCGGGAACGCCTGGTACCACTCGTTCAGGGGCTTGATATCGACGGCCCTAATCCTGGTGAATCCCTGGCGGCGGAAGTCCGCCACCAATGCGCCGCCAATGAAACCGCCGGCGCCGTTCACTACCACGAGTTCGTTCTCAAGCATCAGGGCCATCGTAACAGGAATTACCGGTTAACCGTCTTTGGGAAGCGTGGCCCCACGGCGAGACCTCTGCGTTCGTCGTCTCCCCCAGAACGGTTAAGCACCCGGCCAACCCTCGCCTTCCGCCGCCGCGAACGTGCGACCATTGTGGATTGAATGCCCGGCCACCCGTCCCTTCCGCCGGCCCGGAACCGCGCCTCGGGGATCCGCTACCTGATCGCCGTTCTGCTGCTTCCGGCCATTGTCCTCTGGCGCCAGGACAATACCCTCTTCACCGGGTACGGCCACCTCGACCCGTGGTTCTATCTGGGCTTCTTTCGAAACCTGGTGGAGTTCAAGCGCAGCCTGTTTCTCGGAACCTATTACGGCAGCCGCCTTTCCTGGGTCCTGCCAGGAGCCGCCGTTCATGGTCTGTTTCCGCCGCTGGCCGCCAACTGCATTCTGCACCTGGGCGTCCACACGGTAGCCACCGTTTCGCTTTTCCTGACGCTCAAATGGGTGGCCGGCGCGCGGCGGGCGTTTCTGGGGGCCATGCTGTTCTCCGTCAATCCATGGCTGTGGTCGGCCACCGGCTGGGACGGCGTTGACGGCGCCGGCGTCGCCTACTGCCTCCTCACCGTGGCGCTGCTCGTCTGGGCGGCGTTGCGGGCCGGACGCCGCGGGGCGCTGGTGGGGGCGGGCATGGCGCTGGCATGCATGGTCTACACCAATCTGTACTGGGCGTCCATGGCGTGGCTTCTGCCGGCCGGCTACGTCGCTTTGGTGTGGGCCTGGCATCGTACCCCGCCGCGGCGGGCGTTCCTCGCGCTGGCCGTGTGGTCCGGCGCCGGCTGTGCCATCGCGACGGTGGCGCTGGGCGCCGTCAACTGGTTTCTGGACGGCCATTTCTTCTTCTACGTGCCGTCGCTTTTGGCGGCGCTGAATATGCGCGGCGACCGCCAGGTTTGGGCCGGCACCCTCTGGATGAACGGCGCGCCGGCTCCCTGGCTGCTGTTCGCGGCTTTCGCCTCTCTCACCGCCGTGGCGATTCTGGCGGCGCGATGGCGCCAATGGACCCACCCCGGCAACGTCGTGCCAGTGCTGTTCTCGGCGCAGTTCCTCTGTGCCCTGGGCTGGATGGCTTACACCCAGTCCAGCGGCAACCCCGGGCTCGGCATTTACTACTACGCCAGCTTTCTGCTCCCCTTCACGTTTCTGCCGATGGGCGCCTGGTTGTGGCCGTCCGTCGAGTCCCTCCCAACCCGCGCCTGGGTGCCGCTCGGCGCCGCCGCCGCCGCGCTCTTCGGATTGGTCTGGCTGGACGCCGGGGCCCGTCTCCTGGCCGCCATTCCGCATGCCGCGCTGGCGGGCATCGCCCTCGTGGCGCTATCGCTGCCCCTCCGCCGGCGCCTCTCCGGCGTCATCCTCTCGCTGGCCGGTTCCGCGCTGTTCGTGGCGCTCGGCGTCAACTTCCGGTACGCCGGGTTGGATGCTCACGCATTGCGCCGCCAGTATGAGTCCACCATGGACGCCCGCGCGCGCATCGAATCCACCCGCCGCGGGGCCCCCGTGCGCTTCTGGTACGACCCGAAGGACCGCGCCGCGCCCGCCGCCACCGCCCTCAGTTCCACCTACCTGTGGGCGTACAGTCTGTTGGGCGCGAGTCTGGATACTCCCGATCCGGATGCCGCCTGCGGCGCCGAACTGCCGCCGTCCACGGTGATCGCCGTCCTCTCGGGCGATGGCCGCGGTGGAGACGCCGCCCGCTCCGCGTTGGCCGGATGTCTGGCGGGAACCGGACTGCGTGTCGAATCGGCCGGGACCGGCGTCATTGGCGGCGGTTCCCAGCGCTACACCCTGGACATGTTGCGCGTCGAGACCGTGCCTGGAGCATGGACCCCGGTGGCTCCCGTATTCGACTCCAACCGCCACGGCACCCTCGAGGATGCCGCCGCCGCCCGAGCGTCCGCATTCCCGCTGCAATACTGGACCGTCGAACCCGGCGGCGATTCCCGCGCCTGGCTGCGCCCCTTGCCGGGCGGCGTCCGCGTTCAGACCCACTCGACGCCCGGATCGCTGGCCGCCCTCTACCCCGTCTTGCGCGCCCCCGTGGCCGGCCGCTACCGCTTCGCCATGCGCTACTGGAGGGATGCCGGCTATATTCGCTTTGGCGCATACCGCGCGCTCCACCCCGGCCAGTGGCTGGCTTCCACCTGCCTGCCCTATTGGGACGGAACCGACCCCAACCTGATCTTCTGGGTGGACCTGGCGGCCGGTGAGGAGTTCCGGTTGGCCATCGAAAACCACAACGCACCCGTCCGGCTTCCCGCGTCTTTCCTCATGAAAGGCGTCACCGCCGTCCGCGTCGGGAATCCGCGGGCCGATGCGGTCCGGTAGGCCGCCCGGTTTAGCCTTTTGGGGCTAGTTTATTGAGGCCCTCGGCTGTTGGCTCTTCGCCGCCTCTTCGATTGCCTCTACGTCGGCGAGGTCTTGCCGTCTGCCGGCGGCGCGTTTTCCTGCAAGCAGGTCTTCACGGGAAATGAAATTCGTCCGCAAATTGGTTTCCTCGTCGAAAACGTCTTCAACCCGGCGCGACCATGCGCCGTCAAAATCGACGCCCGGAATTGCCGTCAGAATGTCAACGCCGACCGGCTCGCGCCCCATGCGGAAGAACGGGCCGGGGTCCGCAAAGTCGGCAGAGGTCAAACCTTCGAGCGGCGCACCGAATTCAGCTAAGGCCTCGAAAACGGCCTTTGCGTTTTCGGGATCTGCCTTCACCAGAATGTCGAGGTCTTTGGTTGCGCGGGGCTGCGCATGGATCGCTACGGCATAAGCGCCAATGACAAGGTACTCAACGCGGTGTGCGTTCAAAATGGACAAGAGTTCTGTGTAGTCTGAAAGCATCGGGCTTGAACCCCTTCAGTTTGTAACCTTCCTCGGTGAGTTCCGACACAGCGGCGACCCGCTCATGCGCGGGGCGGCTCTGCCAGTAACGATACTCATCCGCCTTCATCTCGTCGATGTTCGCGTATTTGCGGATGGTCTTGTCCATGCTTCGTTTGTAGCACGTGAGGGGCGCCGCTTCAATAGTTTATCGGCTTAGGGCCTATCACGGAATAACCGTTCCACTCGCAGACCTCCGCTCCTGGCCCAGGGGGCACCCCGTCGCGGCTCCGAATGCGCTTCGGAGCCGCGACGGGGTGCCCCCTGGGCCAGGAGCGGTTGGCACGGTTGTTTCGGAACGGGCCCTTAGCGTTTCGCCGCTTGCCGGCGGCGGCGTGCTGCAATCTTCCGGTTGTGCCGGTACATGACGCCGCGCCGGGCTCGGCGCCGGCCCGTCGGGCCTGGCTGGGCGCTACCCTGCGGCGAACCCCCGCCCGGACTGCGCTATAACTGATGAGATGAGGAACCAGCCGTGACCCTCCGTCCGTCACCGCCGGCTTCGGAAGGCGTCCGCCCCACGCCGCCTCCGGACGGCGTCCGCCCCGCCGCCACGGGCCGGATCTACGGCTATGTCATCGCCCTCCTCATGCTCCCCGCGGTAGTCCTGTCCAGACAGGATAACGTGCTCTTCACGCCCATTGGCTGGACCGATCCGTGGTTCTACTTCGGGTACGCCCAAAACCTGGTGGAGTTCAAACGCTACCTGTTCCGGGACCTCTACTATGGCATGCGCCTGGGCTGGATTCTGCCCGCCCACGCGGTCTACTCCCTGTTTTCCCCGGTTACGGCGGCCTGCGTCCTCCACTTGTCGGTCTGGGCGGCGGCCGTGCTCTCGTTCTTTTTCGCCCTGCGTTGGATCGCCGGCCCGCGCAGCGCGTTCCTTACGGCGGCGCTCCTGGGACTGCACCCGTGGCTGTGGGCCTCCACCGGCTGGGACTACCCGGATGGCGCGGGCATCGTCTATGTTCTGGCCGCCACCGCGCTGTATACCCACGCGGCGTTGCAGCCTGGCCGCTGGTTTTCTCTCCTGATGGCCGGCGCCGCCGCCGGAGCCGCTTTGCACAGCAACCTGTTTTGGGCGGCCGCCGGGCCCCTGTTGCCCTTGACCTACATCGCGCTGGCCTACTCCTGGCACAAGCGGTCCCCGGTCCGATCCTGCCTGGAGGCGGCCCTCTGGAGCGGGCTCGGCGCCGTCCTGCTGACCGCCGCGTTGGGCGGCGTCAACTACTCTCTGGACGGCAGCTTCGGGTTGTTCGGTCCGTCCATGCGGCAGGGGCGGATGCTCATGTCGCAATCCTTCGTCTGGACCTCCGGCGTCTGGGGCGGCCACGGCCTGTCGCCGTGGTTGTGGTTCGCCCTGGCGGGCGTCGCCATCTCCGTGGCTCTGCTCCCGTGGCGGCTCCGCCGCGGCGCTCTCCGGCGCAGCCTGCCAGCGTTGGCGTTTTCGCTCCAGTTGTGTCTCGCGCTCGGATTTCTCGCTTACATGCAACGCACCGGAACCCAGGGTCTCGCCACCACCTGGTACGCCTCCTCCGTCATACCGTTCGTCTTCCTTGTGGTGGGCACTTCGTTCTGGAAGGGCATCGGCGATTTGAACGCCAGGACCTACCTGGCGGTATGCGCCGGTGCGGTGGCCGTCTTCGGTTTCGCCTGGTATGGCGGCGCGGCCTTACTCCCCGCTGGCGTGGCTGCCGGTCTCATCCTGGCGCTCCTGATCTCCGCCCTGTGCGCGCGCCGCACCCTGGCCTCGGCTATCCTGGCCATCGCCGGTTTTGGAATCCTCACGTTCCAGGTCCGTCTCCCGGCCGCGGCCGGCCCGCACCAGGCCCGCCGCAATTTCGAACGCATCACCCAGGTGCGCCAGCGCCTGGAACTTGTCCGCCACCGCCGCCGCATCCACTTCTGGTTCGACCAGGGTGACCCCGAACTTCCGGACTTCACCGCGCTGAATTCCAGCTACCTCGCGAACTGGAGTTTCTTGAACACCGGCTTTCCAAAGCTGTCCTGCGGCCCGTTCACCGCGCCGGACACCGGCGTCGTGGTGCTCTCCACCCGGCGGGACGCTCCCGAATTGGCTCGCGGCGCGTTGGCCGATTGCTGGCGCAAAGACGGATTGCTGGCCAAGCTGGAAGATTCCGCCGCGGTCGAAGGCGTAACCCGGCCTTACACCGTGACAGCCATATTCGCCCAGCCCGACCCTTCGGTGCGCGGTCCCTTGCGTGCGGTGTTCGGCGCCGCCGCGGGTTCGCTCGCTCCCGTTGGCAACCCGCCGGACGGCGCCCCGTTCCCCCTCGATCGCTGGCACGCCATGCAGGGGGCCGAAGCGCGCTTTTCACCCGCCGAAGTGCAGGTTCGGACTCCCCGCGATGCCTACGCCTTCGCGCTTGTCTATCCCCCGCTGGTGGCGCCCGTCACCGCGCGGTATTCCTTCACCGCCAGGTACACCCTGCGCTCCGGCGAGTTCGCTTTCGGCCTCAGCGCGCCCGTCGCCTGTACCTGGATGGCCGTCAGTTCAACCGGACCCGGGTTTCAGCCGCCCGGGCAAATCGTGGTTTATGCCGACCTGAAGCAGGGCGACGCCTTCCAGTTGACCATCGCGAACAACGGCAATCACGGCCCCGGAGCGGCTTCCCTGGCGATCCGGGAGGTCAGCGCCGTCATCCTGGACCCCGCCTGCGCCCGCGCCCGGCCGGCCTCTCCCAACCCGTTGTAGAACCGCAGGCAACCTGCCCAAGGGTGCCCGGGTGCTTAGCCGTTTTGGGGAGCGTGGGCCGGTTTGCCCCACGGCGATGTCTCTCGATTCGGCGTGTCCCCCAGAACGGCTAAGCACCAAGGCCGCCCGAATATCGCAATCCCAACATGTTACAATTGATATGTTCCCTATCTCATGGACTTTCTCAAAGGGCTGAACGCCCGCCAACGGGAGGCGGTGGGTCACACCGAGGGGCCGCTTCTGATCCTGGCGGGTGCCGGCAGCGGCAAGACCCGGGTTATTACCCATCGCATCGCCCACATCATCACCGCTCGCCGCGTGCCTCCGTCCGCCATCCTGGCCGTTACCTTCACCAATAAGGCCGCTGGCGAAATGCGCGGGCGCGTGGCCGGTCTGCTCGAGGACGTTCCGCTCGATTCCGCGCCCACCGTCTCCACCTTCCATTCGTTTTGCGTGCGCCTCCTGCGCTGCGACGGCGACCCCCTGGCCCGCGTCCGCCCCGGTTTCACGCGGCGCTTCACCATCTACGACGACGACGACCAGATCGGCATCCTCAAGGCCTGCTACCGCGCTCTGGGACTGGACGAGAAGGAGTTTCTCCAGTATCGCGCCGCCCTCTCGCGCATCAGCCACTCCAAGAACCGCAACCTGGCGCCCGCCGATCTTCACAAACAGGCCGTAAACAAGGAAAGCGAGACCATCGCCGCGGTTTTCGAAGAGTACGAAAAGGCCCTGCGAAACGCCAACGCCTTGGATTTCGACGACCTGTTGCTCGAAACCGTCCGTCTTCTCCGCACCGACGACGCCACCCGCGAAGCCTGGAACCGGCGGTTGAGCTACGTCATGGTCGACGAGTACCAGGACACCAACCGCACCCAGTACGACCTCATGCGCCTGCTCTCCCAGTGGCACGACAACCTCTGCGTGGTGGGCGACGAGGATCAGTCGATCTATAGCTGGCGCGGCGCCGATATCCGCAACATCCTCGATTTCGAACGCGATTTTCCCAAGGCCTGCACCATCCGGCTCGAGCAGAACTATCGCTCCACCAAGAACATTCTGGCGGCCGCCGGAGCCGTGGTCGAGAACAACAAGGCGCGCAAGGGCAAGAAACTCTGGACCGATGCCGATGCCGGCGAGCCCGTCGGCCTCTACGCCGCGTTCGACGCCGAAAACGA
>Ga0182021_10009273_pt1 | contig 11650 bp, 15 predicted proteins | sample 612E3MmetaG_FD_120493 | JGI IMG/M metagenome (GOLD analysis project Ga0182021, IMG submission 120493) | Permafrost microbial communities from Stordalen Mire, Sweden - 612E3M metaG (Illumina Assembly) | ecosystem: Environmental > Terrestrial > Soil > Wetlands > Permafrost | place: Sweden...
CACGCGATGAACAATCACGCCACCGTGGAGAAGCTCGAGCAGATGAAACTCTCCGGCATGCTCAGAGCGTTCAAGGCAACGATGGAAGGAGGACCCCTGAAGCAGAGCTTCACCGCCGACGAGCTTCTGGCCCATCTGGTCGATGCCGAATGGGACGAACGGTACAACCGGAAGCTTACCAGGCTCCTGAAAGATGCCCGCTTCCGCTACCAGGCGTCCCTCCAGCAGATCGACTTTCAGGTCAACCGGAATCTGGACAAGAACGCCATCCTGCGCCTCTCCGACTGCGCCTGGATCCGGGAACGCCAGGACATCATCATCACCGGGCCCACGGGCGCAGGCAAGAGCTTTCTCGCGACCGCCCTGGCGCATCAGGGCTGCATGCACGGCTTTACGGTCCTGTATGCGAACTGCGGCAAGCTGTTCTCACAGCTCAAGATCGCCAAAGCCGACGGCACCTACGTCAAGGAACTGCAGAAGATCCAGAAGCAGGATGTCCTGGTGATCGATGACTTTGCCCTGCATCCGTTTGACACGCCGATGCGACTGGCCTTGTTGGAGATCATGGAAGACCGGCACGGGAGATCCTCCACGGTCCTGGCCTCCCAGTTCCCGGTCGCAGCCTGGCATGAGGTGATCGGAGAACCCACGATCGCCGACGCCATCTGCGACCGCATCATCCACCATGCGCACCGGATCGAACTGAACGGAGAATCGCTGCGGAAGCAATACCCTCGGGCGACAGATGACATCACCTGATCATAACAACGGCGCGAGGAGTTGGGGACGGAAGGAGTGCCTCCCTCGAGGAGAGGGCTGCTGTAGAGGCGCTCGCGACACGGGGGCGATCGCACGCTCCGTAACAAGGGCTGCCCTGCAACGGGCGTGTGTTGCCCCATGTTCTTCTGGGGAAGAAAAAGATGCGTATATTATCCGAACACCTGCGAACAACCTTTGAGGGATCATGATACGGGGACTGTGAGCACCGGCTAACGGTGGCAAGCTTTAACCCGGACAGGCCGGCAGACTAAACCCGGATTACCTGGCAGTTATCACCGGACTACACATGCTTATGTGGTGCGATTTATCAGTGTCACAATTCAAAGGCTTATACCTGTCAACAAGAGCCGTTGCAAACTCCTGCATTGATTCACGACAGAGATGGCCTACGACAGACAGTTGATCTCTCGAGTCGTCGCTCCACAAGTGCGATTCAGCTTTTGACCACTTGGCAAAGGTAGTCGGGTACCGGCTTCTGAACAACTCGCCATCAACAAAATGTCTGATTGGCTCCTCAATCTGCTCTGAAGGAGGTTTGCTCTTTTGGTGTTGAACTTCATAGTATTTCATTCCAGTTGGAGTTACGCTAAAAGTGAAAGAGCCAGGTCCCGAATAGGTAACATTTAAAAGACCAGCATAATCGAGCGCCTCAATATCTGCAGGCAGCACGCTTTGAGTCTCACCGAGTAAAGCGGGGTGTAAAATAATGACTGTCCCGATAGACGTGCGAGACCCGATGAATTTCACCCTCTTATCCCGTGGAATCTCTTTCAACCTCCCCACGAGGGAAAAGAAGAGAGTGACTTGCTCGGGTTCCAGGAGAATGTTGTCAAACATCTGCTCACTTCTTAGGTTATGAAGGTTGGTATTCCAGCTTCATCCTACGATCCACCGCGAAAAACCATCGAGACATTTTTATTTGTGCTATTCCTTTTCCGGAATGGTCGAGTGGCTGCCTCCTATAAGCGTCTCGCCGCACCACGCAGCGCCGCCCGACTATATTCTGTCAATCGTCGGATAGGTGGAACGATACCAGCAATACCAACAGAGGGAGCGTCGTTGCTACCCCTGTCATGCGTTCGTGCATTGCGCCTTCTCAAGCCACAGGAAGGTGTTTCAATCGAAATCGTTTACTTCTGCCCCTGTCTCAAACTTGGCCACTCAGCGAAAGCAAGATAGTAGAGCATCACCAGGTTTACGAGAGGAACAACCATTAACAAGCTCAGGCCGGGTGAAAAACCCGCCTTCCGGAAGATTCGCCACCATGGGACAAGCGCAACAGCGACGAATATTAGACAGATAATGAGGATTAGTAGGAGTTCAGGAAAACCAATGTTGCCCATGGCATTCTCCGAGTTTAATTAAGAACAAGATTGCAGGCGTCACTGTGCTTGACTCCAAATTACTGGAAGATCGCAGCTAAGGGAACTGCTTGGCTCTCTATTGCATGAACCTCACATGAAATGCAAGAAGCCCATCCCTCATCAGAATGGGCCATGCCTGACCATTCGCCTTCAACACAAGTGCTGTATCTGAATACAAGTGAATTAGGAAAGCCGCACATCTTCCCATAACTGAGGAGAAGTAACTTCATCCCCCTATCATTGATCTCACCACTCATACCTCGACCCCGGCCGCAATAAGACCCACCGATTAATTGCGCCATTACGGAGGTAATTGGTTGAGTCTTTCATGCTCATTCTGTAAATACACTATGTATGATCTGATGAGATTGCAGAACAATCTTCCCTCGGAAGGGCTGATAATAGCGCCGGCGGCAAGGTCAATTCCGTGACGCACACCAGCACCCGTCGGTGATGACAAGTAGCCCTGCAACTGTTCACACCATTCTACTACACGTTCTAGTGTCGTTCCTCGATTTGCATTCTTGAGTTCAGTCGCAATTTGATTAAAGTACCTGCCTTTGATTCTGCCGCCAGGCAAATTCAGTCCCTTAAACCCTGTGGTAAGCGATTCCAGCACCCACCATATTTCCTGGACAGCTTCTCGTGGCCGGTTCTCGGCAAGTAATTGCTCCGAACGAAGTATCGAGTCCTGCAGTAATTGGATTGTAGCTTCCTGCATCGTCGGAGGTGGCGGTGGTACTGCTATAGGTGGCTCGCCAGGTCGTGTTTGAATGATGTTTGGCGGGACTATTTCAAAACCAATTTTCTCATCCCGGCATATTCGATTAATTATGGCCACATCTGGCACCGCGACACCATAGATATCGTGCGCACTTTCACAAGCATCATAAAGAGCCTCGAGAAAAAGCGGTGGATTGCTCGCAACATTCGCCATGTAATTGTTGAGATCAGTCTCAGCCCAATCCTCGGATGTGCTTGAGTAGGAAGTTGACCCGACCGCTCGCGCAAAGATGAACTTGAAACGCTCGAGAATTTCTTTCCGATCGCCTTGCGACGCCACCCTGGCAATCAACTGGAAAAACTGTCGTACGCTGTTGTCAGGAATAGGGCTAGACCCTGGCGGAATGTCAAAACGCCACGAACTAGGAAACTGTAAAGCCATAAAATACCTCGTGCGACCAAGAAGTAAGCAGGAACGGTCCTTTTGATTTCAACCTGTTTAGGCTGCGGTTGCTGGCATCGCGACTGCAAAGTTGAGGAAGAGATACTCAAGTCTGGAAGACCAAACCTCATGACGCTTCAAAATGAACTGGCATAAACATACTCCATGCTGGAGCCAATATCCCCGAGGCGGGTCGGTCTTATCTACTGATCGTAGCAATTCAGTGCCGTTGCGGAAAATGATAATAGCCCATCCTCATCAGAATGGGCCATCCGCTATGTCCTGCCGACGCAAGAGATGATGCCAATTGGTCGCACTGCTAACCTGTCATGCTTCTTTTGCAATTGAACCACCCGTAAGGTGAGGCTTCGTCAACGATCACAACACTTGTCAACCTCAATAAAGACTTTTCAACTCATCGGTGTCTGCGCAGGACTGGATTCATTCTTTGATTGTGCCCGCGGATTGTGGGTCACAACTACAACTACAATCGAATCAAACGTTGTTGGTTCTTTTCCAATCGTTGCCTGGAGTTGTTCCTTCGTTGTGTATGGTTCATTTTGCCCAACAACAAACACAAGGTGTCGCCACGGGTCCTGCGCGTAATTTCTCACGTCGGCCTGCATTTCATCAATCACCCTCCTGATGTCCTTCTTCTCACTGATGAACTTGTACTCTAATAGTAAATGCCTGGCTGGTATTGCTGAATCGGGATGCCGCGAAGAAACAGGAATTGTGAGAGAAGGATTGGAATTCAGGTCCGGAAAAACAGTAATAAGAATTGCCTCCGCAAGAGTGTCGAGGTCACCTTCGTTTTGGAATCTACGGCTTAATAGATGTGAGGCCGACGGAAGTTGATTCATAATGGAGACAACGTCAGCGATGCTCTTAGCGTCTCCCACCGCATCTATAATTGAAAAAGTGTTTTTCACGGCCTCTATAACTTCCGAAAGCACTCCTACCGCCGTAAGCAGGGGTTGTTCAGCAAACTCAGACATGTAGCTTTCCAAGAGATTGTCTTTATGCTTTCCCCACTTATCCTCGAGATACATCCCGAGATGCGGCAAGTTGTTCCTATCGAGGAATGACATCACAGTCAAGTGTGCAACACGCAGCAAATACTCGACGTATTCCTTGCTTGCTTCGTTGGTGTCGGCGGTCTCCCCAAACACAAATCGACTTTCCCATTCGTTAGTTGCTTTGCCGACCGCAGCGGTCACCGCCTTCAACTCACTCTCTATTGTCATTGGAAACGCCAGCTTGATTGGGTTGTGAGAGACTGTTAATTGGATAATGTCGTCGACGCCCACCCTTCATTGCTACAATAGCACGAAGCTCACAACATGAGACAAGCGATTTCATATGCTTTTGCGCTCGATCAATCTTGTCAGGGCATGAATCGTGGCCAGATAGTGATAGAAAAGCCAGCTATACCAGATCGGCCGGTCGTAGTTCGTCTTTTGTCGGAGGTTATGGTGCCTCACTCCGAAATTGTTCGCCAAATTGAAGAGCTCTTTCTCGTCATCCGACATCAACACTGTCTTGGCAAGTGGGCGAAGATACTCCAAAACGTCAACCAGGTCCCGTATTGCATCCCGACGGTCATCCAAGCTGCTCCGTGCCCTACGAAATTTGTCAACGGCGGCTTGGACCCGGGCGTTCACATTTGCGGGGTCGTGAGCTGGCACTTGCGCTTGCAGAAGGGCGTCAAGACCGGTTGCAGGTAACGACTGTATTGCGCCAGAGATAGAGAGCTCATATCCTCCGCCATAGAGTTTAAGGATTCTATTGACTTGTTCCCGGAAATCACTTTTACCCGGTTCCCGATCAAACTCTGAACAGTGCCAGCCGCAATCATTCCAACTATGATAATCGCGTTTTGTCGGCTTCGACACGTGGTCAAAAAGGAACTCAATCATGTCGAAGAGGTCATCCTCTCCATACTCACCAATCAACTGACTAACCGGCCACAGATTGTCCTTCCGGACACCTATCAGCAGTTCATCTTCTATGTTTGCCCCTAACGCCCCAGGAACAAACCCACTGTCGACACACATGAATCCTAAATCCTCCTGGAAGTAGCCCTCGCCTTCTAATCTGGTGTAGATGCTCAAGAATAGTCGGCGGAGTTCCAGAAACTCTAGTTGGCTTCCCTTGGAGTTCTTTCCCGTTCGGGATGAATAGTATTGTCTCTCCAACATGTTGGACCCCGATCCAATACTAATGAGACGATTAGTCTAATCTATTAATCGTTCCAAAGTGTGGTGCTCACGGACAAGCGATGCCGGCCTCACAACATTTATTTGAGTCTCAGCTTGCCATACACATCGACCGACAGCTGAGGCTTACGTAGACCTTCAAATGTGACCTGATGTACGTTTCCGCATTCAGGGCATCGCAAAACTACTCCCGCCCTCAGCGGAGCTAAACTTTGGGCTATGACATTCTTGCACCTGGGGCAATTGATCGACACTGTGGTTGGAGACATGGAAGACCTCAAAATGGGTCTGTGAGATGTCGATAGCTTTTTACTTCGTCTTGAAGAATCAGCAGGAGTGGGGTGCAGCAGAAAATGAAAAGGCCTTCCATTCGATCGAACAGAAGGCATCAATAAGGAGAACAGAGGATCGGAGGCAATATATGTCGGGGCTCCACCAATGTCAAAAAACCCAATAGGACTGTTCCAACAAGCCGTAAAAAATCCCAGAAACCCGGTTTCTACCAGGCTTGGGTCCTCTTGCTCCACCGGTGTAGATCCAAGCAGAAGCCACTCCTGAAACTCCTGTATGCGGTAGTGATCGGAGGACCCATTTGCGTAAATAAAACGGCCAGCATCGGCCGTTCCAATCCTACGCGAGATACTCGACTGCTTTGTTCCGAACGACCTGTTTCAGCCTCCGGAACTGTTCATATCCGACACCCAATCAGTCTACCGCTTGCGAGTGCCGGCTGCAGCCGATGGTCAGACCCCGGGAGCAAATTAGGGGCCCCCTCTCTTCTCACTGTTTTTGCTGAATGAGAATCACCGCGGAGGGGCCGTTGCCGATGACTTGAATAACGACTTCCCCGTCCTTTGCCCACACGAAATGCGGTTGCTTCGCAGGTTCGGTCCAGATGCTGCCAGCGGGAAGCGCTTTCATCTTGCTCTCATCGATTTGTTCCCCGAAACCTACCTGCAACGTCCCGGAGATCACGGTGACAATCCGATCGTCAGGATGAAAATGTGGCTGGTTCCTGAAATTCGCAGGGAACCTTACACGATAAGCATACATTCCCGCCTTCGTTTCATCCCCAGCCAGGTCAGCTCTCTGGGTTCCCGCCGGCGTGGGAGCCCATTTCATGTCCTCAGGTGCCAGACGGCCAGGTTCTAAGCCCGTACTTTGCGCAAAGGCGCTCATCACGAAGAGCGTGAGGGCAACGGTGCATGCGACTCGAGAAACGTAGGTATTCATTGCTGTCTCCTTGGCAACGTGAGGCTGCGGCTCACCTTCAGCGACGTACAGTCACGGAATTGATCGCAGATACCGGGTCAGACCACTGTTCTAAGATTGACGGAGATCTTGAACCGAGCGCTTCGCGGCTTAAACTCCACCCACCTCGGCATTTCCGTCAGGTTAGGCGGCAAGTGCTTGTACAAAGCTATCATATTCAGTTGTTGCAAAAACTTTGGCTGATCCCATAGGGGGTTGAACTCGACGAATTCTCGATGCCCATTTTTTGTCAAGGACCACAAAATCAGCAAAGGAAGCACTAACTATACTATGAAAGAAATCAATCACATCGTTAGGAGTGAGATCTTCCTTGCAGATCATTCGTCTGATCTCACAATATAGATATTCCGTCATGCTTGTCTGAACGGGATCAAGGCATTTACGTGTGAGAATGTTATTCTTCGCTTGAGCATCTGTCTGATATATATGTCGAACAGCTCGAAACATTTCATGAACACGTTTCTTGTATAGCTTGTGAGATGTTCTTAGCTGTTCACAAAGAGATGGATTCTGTTCAAGAATATTTAATAGAATTCCAACGTCCAGCCTTGATAGCCCATTCCACTTGAGCACAAGCTCCTTTATTAGCTCATAATCGAAGGCGGGGAATGAATCATTTCTCCTCCGGTTTTTCTCTTTTGCAATCACAATGTTTGGATCGAACTCAAGAATTATGAATCCTTTGCCGAAAGAAGCCAAGAAAGATTTTATTCGAGAGTAAGCCTCACCGGGACACAACCCCGAGCTTTCTACCAAATGGAGTGCTGACAAACAGAGGGTTCCGTTCTTTCTTTGGAGGACATCACGAAAACTCCCCCCTAAGATGGGATTGTCTGCAAAATCCCCGATAACGCAGTGATCCAGATATACACTTGGAGATCTCATCTCCATATCTATGATGAGGGGTATTGTTGCCGATGTTCGTAAAGTGATCATGTGCGCTCGCTGCTTAACGTGAAGGTGACCCGCCGGAGGCAGGACGGTCGGCAGGTGCCGCTGCATCTTCCAGAAATCCTTGCAGGCTGAAAGCAGGTGTGGATCGGCAACTGAAAACTCCTGGCAAGCGGATTTCCCGCTACGGCTTGCGCGCACACCGGATAAAGATCACCGGGGCGATGTGCCGCATATCACTGCCGCTATAAGGCAATTGTCATTTCCTGCTACTGTCCGATCGGAATCGTCCCTCATGACTTGCGCCTCGTTATCAAGTCATTTAGAGACTTGATGTGATGCAACTTGAGATAAGTTCCCAGGTGCATGTCGCTTCTTGCTTGAAGTTCAATCCCGTACTGTTTCTCGATGGTACCGATCTTTGTGTCATCACGCTTGTCGCGCAGCCGTCCGTCAGCGTTACGCGATCGATCCCCTCTCATTCCTGGAGCATCATTGTGATGTGACATATAATCCTCCTGCTTGTTCGTGAGTAGTTTAGTGTTTTGGAACGAGTATCATCATGAAGATAATCGTGGCTTCTTCACCACCTGTACAACCCTACCATTGACCACAAAGTCGTCGCTCTCGTGAATATGAATCGGGGGAAAGCTGTGGGTTGACTCTGACATCAGGACGATTTGCTGGTTCACCCTGTCGCGATAGAACTTCTTGATGTTGGCCATACCGTCGATCACCGACAGAACAACATCTCCATTCTTCGGGTCAAGAATGGTCGTGTCAACGATAACGAAGTCACCATCCTCAATTCGCTTGCCTTCCACCAGAGTACGATTCATTGAGGGTCCATCAACCCTCAGGGCGAAAAGCCTGCGGCTTGTTGGAACCGGAATCAGAGTACTTGAAACTCGAAGGTACCCCTCGATGTTCTCCTCTGCGAACAACCGTGCCACACCCGCGTTGGCGGAGCCGAGAACCGGGATAGCCATCAGGCGGGCTTTCTTTAGCAGACCGGACACGACCTTCTGGCCAGTCTTTTCGATCAATCCTTTCGCACGGTCAATGCGGATGAGACCCTTCTGTTCAAGTTGGTTCAAATGGTGCTTTACTACCTGTGGAGATCGCACACCAACGAGTTGCCCAATCCGCCGTAGAGTGTACTGCCCAAGGTTCTTGTCCTGGGCCTGTCTTAAGAGTTTTTCCTGTAATCTGTGCATGGTAATCGAAATATACATTATCCTAAACCAAAAACAAGCTTAACTCTGGACAAACTGGACAGGACTAATCCCTCAAACAGTCCATTCATCTCTGTCCTGAAACACATAGGAAAACAACTGCGAGGCGATACCCGGCAAGGGGACTAGGTTTTCATCCAGCGAACTATCACAGAAACGTTGTCGCAAATACTCTTAGGTACAAGTGGACCCCACGGCCCAAGAACAAATTGGCATAGGGGTGTCAGGTGGTCCCCGACGACCCCTGTCAGACCACCCAGCATCCCGCGAAGCGGGACCGGGCGGTTCAGAAAGTGTTGGTGTAGACTCCCATGCGAGGAAGCTGATGTTGATCAAAGTGGGTATTAGGGAACGCGGGGCGCATGTGGTCGCGGAGGCGGAAGACTCTCTCAGTCGGGCCGAGGGCGATGCCGAGTCCCTTCATGAGAGGGCTCGAACCGTCGGTGACCAGATTCATGCCGGTGCGGACGAATTGAAGCACCCGGTGGGCGGGGGCATGGCCGAGAGACCGCGCGGAGACGTTCGGGATCACGAGCAGGGAAGCTGACGACAGGTCGGTCGATGCCTGGCTCTCAGCGGGGACGATTCGAGGGCGCAGGCCCGTTACCCTGAACGCAGTGAGAAAGCTCTGCTGGCCGAGCGAGTCGGGCCTTTGGGTACCGGCGGGCCAGGCAACCAGCACGTGCGGGAAGAGGGAATCGCGTGTTTGTTTGCCCCCTGAGGAAGTATTCTCCTGGAATGACGCCCAGCCCCATGATGACAACAAGAGAGAGACCCAGAGTCCGGGGAACGATCCCGTGAGAGAGCAAAAGGTAGGGTGTGTGCATTATTCATACTGCACGTAGACCGGGCTCGAGATTCAAGAGCAGATCGTGTGCGCGCTTGCTCGAACCGGCGCAAGGCATTCCGGCGCGAGGAGTGTGGGGGCGGAAGGCCGGACCTCCTGGAGGCGAAGGTTTTTTGGGGATTGCGGCGACGCTCTGAGTGCAGGAGCGGGCAGCCTCCCCGCGGTCAGGGGTAGGGGAGCCTACAGCGTCTGCTGAAGAGGAGGCGGAGCGGTATTTCTCAAGAAAGGATCGTATCATCAGGGAGGGGAAACGACCGGAAGGTTACACATGGGTGCCTTGAGCGATTTCTTCTATGCGGATCACAGGCGTTTGGAGGGGCTCATCAGCGGGGGTGGGAAAACCGATCAGGCCCATTACGATGAGTTTCGTTCCGGTCTGTTGCGGCACTTTGAGATGGAGGAAAGGAATGTGCTTCCCGCGATTGTCGAGGCAAAGGGAGGGAAGCCCCTCCTGACCGCGCGGCGCGTGCGACTCGAACACGCGGCTCTCGTGTCGCTTCTTGTCCCTCCCCCGACCACGGGGATTCTGCGGACGCTGCGAACGGTGCTCCTCCAGCACATTCTGCTGGAAGAAGGGCCCGGCGGGATCTACGAATCGTGCGAGCAGCTGCTGGGGGCGACATCGGAGGAGATATTGCGGATGTGCCGGGAGATTCCCGAGACACCTCCTCCGCCCAACAACTTCGACCCGGCCGCCATCAATGCGGCGTGCCGTGCTCTTAAGCGGGCAGGGTTTGAGGTGAGCGAAGAGGAATTGCGAAGCTGATTTCTCCCCCGGGTAGGCTGGATGCTGTCTGTCCTGCAAGCATGAACCCGAAGCAGCCGCGGAAGCAGCGCTCTCCCCTGACGCTCGCAAAAGGCTCTACCCTCCCCCCCTTGACATTGCGATTGAGTTGGAGCATCGTGCATAGTGGGAGGCCACCGTCCATCCCCCGGATACCGGCCATGAACCTAAAACCGCCGGTCGAGGCTCCCCCTCTCGATCGGACTGTCCTTTGACGCTGCACTCCTGCAATCCTCACCGATGAACCTTGAGACTGAACTCCTGAGTGAGAATTCCAGGCGACAGGCTGACTGGATTGTTGCTTGGATGGGTAGCGACCGGCGCCGGCTCCAGCCCGCTAGGATTACGGCTCCCGCTCCGCCCTCCTCCATTCCTCAATTGACAGTATTAGTTCTTCCAGCGGCGTCACCCCGCACGTCGCACAGAACATCACCGACCGGCGTTCCAGTGCGATCGATGGCCGTACGATACGCCACCCGGGCTACAGCATCAGCCAGTACAAACGGAAGCTTGTCGAAGAGATCTTCGGCTGGCTGAAAAGTGTGGGCCTCATGCGCAAGAATCGGCACAAGGGAGTCGAGCGGGGCGGGTGGATGTTCACCTTCGCCACAGCGGTTTACAACCTGGCCCGGATGAAGAACCTCATGGGAGCAGTATGCTGATACAAGTCGCCCCCAGGGCTCACCGGGCAACATGAGCCCGCAGGGAGGCGCCAGAAGGCAGCAGTTGGGGCCCGAGAGACACATTCTCCTCCCAAACCAGCCCGAAAAAAAGGCTCGAGTGAACAATCTTGCATTCACAGATCGAATTTCAGCGGCCTGCAAGATACGGAGAAACCTTGAGAATGGGTCCGACGATGAAATGTCTTGGCTGGTCTAGGTTGGCTGCTGCAGTGGCGAGAACTTGCCCATTAAATGCCGTTCATTCGAACGTAGATGGCCCTAGGAGGTCACTCAGATTCGGACCCATATCGAAGGTGGGGTTCCAGACTCTAAAACAGGCCGATTTCGACAACCGCGCATGAAACAACTCAAAAAACGCGATACTGACAAGGTGGAATCAAACGCGTAGCAGAGATGTTGGCATCAGCCAC
>Ga0182021_10009274_pt1 | contig 11650 bp, 11 predicted proteins | sample 612E3MmetaG_FD_120493 | JGI IMG/M metagenome (GOLD analysis project Ga0182021, IMG submission 120493) | Permafrost microbial communities from Stordalen Mire, Sweden - 612E3M metaG (Illumina Assembly) | ecosystem: Environmental > Terrestrial > Soil > Wetlands > Permafrost | place: Sweden...
ACGAACCGCGCAGAGAATTCTGGAGGCGGCAACGCGGAACCCGGTTCCGCGGTTTCCTGCGCCGGCCGCCTCAGTTCAAAGTTGAGCTGCCCGGAAAGCGCCCTGACTGCGGGCGCCGCGCCTGCCCCACGGTCGCTTGACAGAACATCCGTGGGAAAGGCGAAGCGCCCCGCTTCCCCGAGCTGAACCGGCTTGCTCCACGACCTCAGCCCTGTATCTTGCGCTTGCGACGCCGCATGATGAGCAGGACCAAGATCACTCCGGCCGCGATCCAAAGAACCGCGGGTAGGATTTGTGCACTAGTCATATTCAGTTCTCCTTTCCTAAAGGTGACGCGCTCTCAGACTTCTTCAGACTGCGAGCCCCTAGAGAGTCCTCATCATGGCAAGTCCCCTGATGAGTTGCATAATACCGGGGCCCGCTGCCACCAGCATGATCGCCGGCATGATCAAAAAAAAGATCGGGAACGTCAGTTTCACGCCAATCTTGGCCGCCCTCTCCTCAGCCTGCTGGCGGCGCTTGACTCGCATGAAATCGGAGTGCGCTCTCAGAGACTCCGCGACGCTGGTTCCGAACCGGTCCGCCTGTACCATGGTGGCCACGAGTTTGCTCAGATCCGGCTCTCCGGTCCGGTCGGACAGGTTCTTCAGCGCCTCCATGCGGCGCTTGCCGGCGCGCATCTCCAGCGTGACGAGTCCCAGTTCTTCGCTGAGATCCTTGTGGGTACTCAGCAATTCTTTAGCCACGGAGGCAATCGCCTGATCCAGGCCCAAGCCCGCCTCCATGCAGACCACCATCAGGTCCAACGCATCCGGCAAAGCGAACCGGATTCGTTCCTGGCGGCGGTTCACCAGCAGATCGAGACCCAGATTTGGCAGGAAAAAGCCGGCCGCCGGAAACGCCGGCCAAACCAGCAATTTGAGAATCGGGTTACTGATGTTAGCCCAGACGAACCCGGCGCCGACCAGGAACACCAACGCCAGAATGATCTTCAGACCGTAGAAGACCGCGACGGCGCGATTCGAGCGCAAACCTGCGGCGATCATGGTCCGCCTCGTCAGCCCCGCTTCTTGTGGGGAGATAGGCACCTTCTCCCCGATGGTCTGCACAACGCGGACCAGCCATGTCCGATCGGATGCGCCGGACGGGCCGGCCGAGGCGGCCGCACCCGGCTGCGTCTCTTCCAGGCTGCCAAGCCGCTTCTGGAAACGGGTCGGCCGGGCGTACACCCGGTAGCCCGCGAACGTGATCACAGCCGTTAACAGCACAAACAGCGAAATGGGCAATAAAGGCGACATGGGTCAAACCTTGATGTTCACGATCTTGCGAATCACGAAGTGCCCGAGGATCACCAGGACGATCACTCCAACGATCATCTTCTGGCCGAGCGGGTCGGCCGCCATCCCCTGCAGGTATCCGGGCGCAACGGCCATCATGCCCAGCGTCAGGACCACCGGCATTAGAGTCAGAATCGTCCCCGTCATCTTGCCGTGCGCGGCGGCTGTCTTCACCTGTCCCTTCAGCTTGAAGCGCTCCCGAATCACATGGGCCAGGTTGGTGAGGATCTCCGCGAGGTTGCCGCCGGTCTCACGCTGCAGCAGCACTGCCGACACGAAAAACTTCAAGTCGAGCAACGGCATGCGCTCGGTCAAGTTGCCCAACGCCACCTCGATCGGGAGGCCGAGGTTGCTCTCGTTGAACACTTTGCGAAACTCGCCCGCCAGCGGCTGAGGCGATTCTTCCGAGAGCATCTCGAGAGCGATCGAAAAGGCGTGTCCCGCCCGCATCGCCCTGGCCAGGAACTCCAGGGCTTCCGGGAACTGTTCCTCGAAGGCGGCCAGCCGCTTCTTTCTCTTCCGCAACACGTTCAGATACGGCACCATCCCCGCGACGAAGGCGAGAACCGCGATACTGGGAGCGGGGTACAGCAGCACCGGGAATTTCGCTCCGACGAGAGCTCCGATGATGCCAAAGAGGATCATCGAAATCAGCAGCGTGTTCAGGCTCGTCGTCAGCCCGGCCTGCTGGATGTTCGCCTCCATCTTCTTCGCGAAATTGAAGCGGCTGACGAATCGAATCAGGGCTGAAGTCGCCTCCTGACCCGCGTCCATCAGCACCTTCGTCTCCGCCTGCTGGGACTGGCCCACGGCAGACTGGAGCATCTCCGTGACTTTCTTCTTCTTCTGCGTCTCGACCACGTTCCAGCCGAACGCGATCACCAGCGTGACGACGGCGAACAGGATCAGGAAGAACATCAAGGTTGCTATAGAAGGCATAAGTGCCTCAGTGGATCTCCACTGTCGTCTGGAAGACCGAGGTTGCCAGTTGGATGCCCGCCGCTTTCAACCGCTCGTAAAACTTGGGGCGGATACCCGTCGGGCGGAACCTCCCCATCACCTTTCCGTCTTCCCGGACTCCCGTCTTGTCGAAGACGAAGATGTCCTGCGTCGTGACCTGGTCTCCCTCCATCCCCACGCACTCGGTCAGGTGAGTAATGCGGCGGCTGCCGTCGCTGAACCGCGCGATCTGCACGAACAGGTCCACGGCCGAAGCCACCTGCTGCCGGATGGACCGCACGCCCATGTTCCCCTGCGCCATGCCGACCATCACCTCGAGCCGCCCGATGGCGTCGCGCGGGCTATTGGCGTGGATGGTGGTCAGAGATCCGTCGTGGCCCGTGTTCATCGCTTGCAGCATGTCCAGGGCTTCCTCGGAACGCACCTCGCCCACCACGATGCGATCGGGCCGCATACGCAGGGCGTTCACCACCAACTGCCGGATGCGGATGGCGCCCTGGCCTTCGATGTTCGGCGGCCGCGCTTCCATCCTCGCCACGTGCGTCTGCCGCAACTGCAACTCGGCGGCGTCTTCGATGGTGACGATGCGCTCGTCTTCCGGGATGTAGCCCGACAGCACGTTCAGCAGCGTGGTCTTGCCGGCGCCGGTGCCGCCGGAGATGATGACGTTCAGGCGGGCCTTCACGCAAGCCTGCGCCACCTGCAGCATGCCCTCGGTCATCGACAGGTTCCGAACCAGTTCTTCCGCCTGAATGGGATCGCGCCGGAATCGCCGGATCGAAAGCAACGGGCCGTCCACCGCCACGGGCGGAATGACCGCGTTGACGCGCGAGCCGTCTGGAAGCCGCGCATCCACCAGCGGCGAGGATTCGTCCACGCGCCGCCCCACCCGCGAGACGATCTTCTCGATGATGCGCAGCAGGTGAGAGTTGTCCTTGAACTCCACCGGGGTGCGGTGCAGCTTGCCGTGACGCTCCACGTAAACCAGCCGCGGCGTGGTCACCAGAATGTCCGACACCGTCGGGTCCTGCAACAACGGCTCGAGCGGCCCCAAACCGAAGACCTCGTTGAGCACCTCTTCGGTGATCCGCTCCTTCTCCAGCCGGCTCAGCGGCGTGCTCTCTTCTTCCAGGAGTTTCGCCACCGCCGAGCGAATCTCGCCCCGGACCCGCTCCCCACCCAGCGAGGACAGCACCTCGAGGTTGATTCGCTCCAGCAGTTTGCGGTGAAGAGCGAACTTCAGTTCTTGGTACTCGGGCGATGGGGCCTGGACGTTGAAGAGCCGGTTGACCCATCCCGAGTCGGCGGACTTGTTCTGCACCGCAAAGTTACTCGTCATCTGCCGCGAAACCCTCCCTGCAAGAAGCTAAAGTGACACCCGGCTTTCTTGGGCCGCGTCACGGGCTCGCTGTCCCCGTGCTCGGCGGATCGCCTTTTGCCGGTCGCTACCGCCGCCCTTCGTTCGGAAAGCCTTCGGTCGGAGCTCCGGTCGCCTCGCACACTAGAAGATCGAAAGACCCTGTCGCTGTTTTCCTTTTTCCTTGGGAACCGGAACGTTCGCGATCTTGGCTGCCAAACCGATCAGGGCCTTGCCCAGTTCCGTCCCCGCCGACAGCAGATTGCCTTCCGAGTACGCCTCGAACAACTCCGGATAGGCGTTGGGCAGCATCTCGTAAATCGGAAGGCCCAGAACTTTTTGCACCTGCGCCAGGTCGAAATCCATCCGCTTGGGCGCGCGATTCAGAATCAGCCGCAGCTTGTTGCGGGCGTAACCCGTGTCCAGGGCGGCTTGTACCACTTGCTTGGTCTGGTGCAATGCCGGGAGATCGAGCGTGGAGATGAGGTACAGATCGTCGATCTCCCCGAGAACCTCCGCCGTGAGCGCGCTCAAACCCCGGCCCAGATCCACCGCTATCCAATCGTATGCCGCCCGGGTGAACTGCAAAACGTGCCGGAACGATTCACCCGTCAGGGCCTCCCGCAATGTCGCGGTCGCCGGCGCCGAGATCACCTCCAGCCCCGGTATCCCGTTCGAGACCAGCGCCTTCCAGTAGCTCTGGTCCAGCCTGTGCACGTTCCGCACCGCGTCCAATATCGTGTAGGTCGACTTGGACTTCATCAGGAAGCCGATCAACCCGGACTCCATGTCGAAGTCCGCCAGAAGCACGTCCTGCGTGGTCGCGCGCTGGATCTCCACCGCCACGTGCGATGCCACCGTGGTGGCGCCGCAGCCGCCTTTTGCGGAAACGAAACCGAGCGTCCTGCCCCGGTGCTTCCCCGGAGCGGACTGCGCCTTCGCCCGCTCCACCGAGAGACGCTCCAGCGCCCTGCTCAGGCCCGCCTCGATGGGCGGGTACAGGAATTCGCTGGCCCCGGAGCGAATCGCCCCCAAAATCACCTCGGGATCCGCCGTGTCGTTCAAGGCGATGATCTGCGGAGGCGCGCTGCAAGTCTTGATCCGCCGGACGACGTTCTCGAACGGCTCGGTCAGACGCGTCAGGTCGATCAAGAGCACATCCAGCCGCAACTGCTCGACCTGGTCCAAGAACGCCGTGGCGTCGCCGAACGCCGGCTGCTGCAGCAGCACCCGGACGGGCAGGGTTTTCAGGCAGGTCTGAACCTCCTGAAACAGGCCCTGATTGGCGATCACCAAACCGATTCTGAGCGGATCCATCTCGCTGTTCCTCTGTGGCTCCGTTATGGCGTCGTGGGCGGCGCCACCGGCGGCGTCGGCATCGGCGTCGTCATCGTGCCCGCATTCTGCGGCGCGGCAATCTGCGGCACCGTGAGCAACTGGAGCGCGGGAGCGGGCGACGCCTGGGCCTGTCCGGCCTTCTCCATTTGCCTGAGCTGTTCCACTGGAACGGCTTCGGGCAGGGGAGGCGGGGGCACCGGTCCGGTCACCGAGATCGGCGGCGTCCGCGGCGGCTCCTTGTCAGTGCCCTTCAGCGGAGGCTGCGGCAGCTTGATGTCGGGCAGCGGCTGACCCGCCGGGATCGGACGAACCAGTTCCGGCGTCACCAGCACCAGCAGTTCCGAGTTGTTCTTGGTGCGCGACCGCGACTGGAACAACTTCCCCAGCACCGGGATGTCGCCCAGCCCCGGAATCTTCGACAGGTTCTCCGTCGTCCGGTTGTCCAGCAGTCCGCCGATGGCGAAGGTCTGTCCATCTTCGAGTTCGATCTCGGTCTGCATCCGCCGGACATCCAGGCCGGGCACGGAGAAGCCGGATATCGTAACGCCGTTCGCCAGGTCGATCGAACTCACCTCGGGCGCCACCCGCAGCCGGATGGTCTTGCGCGGCGTGATCGTGGGCACGAAGTTGATTCTGACCCCGAACTCCTTCCACATGATCGAAACCTGGCCCAGGCCCCCGGCTGAGCTCTGAACCACGGGGATCGGGATCTCACCGCCAGCCAGGAAGCTCGCCGGCTTGCCATCCATCGCCAGCAGGTTCGGCTCCGCCAGGATCTGCGCCAGGGCACGCGACTGCAATGCCTGGATGGTCGCAAAGAGGTTCTCGTCCGGACGCCACAAAAAGATGTTCCCCATGCTGGCCAACTGCCACTGCTGCGTGACTCCCGCAATCGTTGCGCCGAACGGGACGGTCGATGAGATCTGGTTCATGTTCGCCGCGGGGAACTGCGCAGTCGTGGTTTGGCCGAGGGTGTGCGCCAACCCCGTGCTGGCGATATTCGCCCCCAGTTGTTGCGAGACGGACCTGTCCAGGTCCACAAAACGCACTTTCAACAGGATTTGTTGCTGCACGGCGGGCACCTTGACCCGGAGCAGATTCACGGGCTTGCCCAACGCCTCGGCGATCGACACGGCCCGGTCCGCGGACAACAGGTCGTTCACCGTGCCCCGCACGAAGACGCTGTCGCCGGCCTGGGCGACGCTAACCTCCTGGCCCGGCAACTCCTTCTCAAGTTCCTGCCGCACGATCTCGAGCCGCTCGGTGCCCTGCCTCACCCGCAGGTCGAACAGCAGACGGTTCCCGCCGGCCTGCCAGATGATCAGGCTGGTCTCGCCGATTTCCTTTCCGTTGATGAGCACTTCGCGCGGGCTGACCGCCATGGCTTCGGCCTTCTTGGCGTCGCCCACCGAGATGCGTTGGATGTTCACCGGGCTTTCCACAACCAGCGATTTTCCAACCGTGACGAATAGGTCGCGGGCGGCCGCCGCCGGCGGCGCTCCGGCCTGCACCCCTGACGGGGTATTCTCGGCTCCCCGGAAACTACCGGGCAGCATGAATGCGGCAACCGCTCCTGCAATGACACAACTCAGCTTTGTGGCGCTCACCGGCTTGCCTCCGTGAACTTTACCGTACTGCGAGTATCTCCCTGGATCACCTCGACGGTCACAGGGGGCGGTTCCTTCACCACCGGCACAACCACGGCGGGCGCCACATGCTGCGGCCTCTTCGGCTGTTCGACGAGCGCTCCGGCCGGATTGTACTTCACTCCCGAGAAGAGACTCGACACCGATGTCCCCGGTGTCTTTGCCGTCTCCTCATCGGACGGGTTTCTCAGAACCAGTTGAATCTTGGTTTCCGAGCTCGCCAGGCTCAATGTCTCGGCGTCCTTCGGGTCCACCAGGAGGGTCACCACCGTCACGGAAATGGGCTTGCCCTCGGGGTCTTTCTCCAGATTCTGGCCGGCCGAGAGCACCCGCACTTTCTGTAGCAGCGTCTTGGAAAGATTGCCCGTGCCCGGAGATCCGCCCGGAGGCGTTCCCGAGATCAAGACGTCCACGATCTGTCCTGGCCCGACGAATCCGGCCACGCCGCGAATCTCATCGACTCTTACGGGGACCGCACGGAATCCGTTTGGAATCAGAGCGGCCAATCCCCCCAACGCGCCTTTGGGAGCCATGCGACCCTCGACAAAGGGCTCGCCCTGAAACACCCTGGTCGTAACTCCCCTGCCCACCCAGGGGCACACGTCGCCCGTCTTTTGGGCGGCGCCTTGCGGGATGGCACCCGGCCATGCAACCGCCGTCACATCCGCTGGTTGCACCAGCGAGCCGACCGACAGATCGCGCGAGGCAGCCCAGACTTGGACGGTCGGGACCGGCTTAGCCTCCTTGCTCGACGCTCCGCCTACCAGTTTGTACCACACGAACGTAAAGAACCCGGCGATGACAAGCGCGAAGACGAAAACACCGATGAGCCGCTGATTCATAATTGCTCCTCAACCCTCCGGTAGCTGCCGGCGGTTTTCTTGGCCGAGCGCAAGCGCATCGGCGCCTTGGCGAACGGAGGGGCATGCAGGGCATGCCCCTCCGCATGTTCGGTTAGCTGTTGGCCAACCGCGAACTGGCGTTGCTCCAAATCTGGCTGATGCTCGTTGCAGCGCTCATGAACAGGGCTGCGGCAGCCAGTGCGACAAAAGCGAGAAGCAAGGTGTACTCAATGAGGTCCTGGCCTTGTTCGTCTCGCATGAAATTCTTAAGCATGTTAGTTTCTCCTCGCGTAGGATTGTGGTCCTTGGACCACGGGTTTGGGTGTTTGCGATCTTGCGATCACACTAAGTCCGCCGTCCTTGACGGCAGAAATCGTCGTTCCCGCCGGCGCCGCTTCTGACGCCTGCCGGCCGCCGGCCACGCGCTCGAACATGATCGCCAGGTGGTCGTCGTAGACCACGCGCCAGCGGCGGGACTGCTTGAGCACGGTTGTCACGGGAATATCCGCTGGCAGAAGCACCGTCTGCACACGGTACTGATCGAGCGGCTTCTCCCAGTTCCATTGGGCATTCACCACGTCGATGTACCGGTCCGAGAGGTCGGCTCCGTAGAAGTCGCTCCTGCCATCGATAAATACTCTCACATCTGGATAATGGCTGTAGATGAGGTAGTCGCCCCACTGGTCGGTCGAGAACACTCCCGCGGCGCATTGGGCGGCGCTCAGCGTCTCGGCGGCCTTGACCGGGAACTTCTTGGGATCGAAGCGCGCCTGGAACGCGTCGGTCGCGCCCAGCCAGAATAGCCCCGCCAGCACCAGGATCGAGACCGCGAGCGTGACCGGGATGCGGCCGATCCGCTCGATCGTCCCGACCTCGGCATCCAATCCGGCCAGATTCCGCATCGTCCTGCGGAACCACTCCGCCACCTGCGCATCCTTGAGCGGAGCGGCAAGCTCGGTCAGGCAAACTGCGATAATCGGCGCCGCCACGATCACGAAGATGGGGACATGCCGCCTGGAGAACAGGCCGGCATGCGCCCACATGACCAACAGGATGGGGTACACGAAGCGGCGGCGGTAGACATTCCACACCGCGGCCACGCCCGCCAGCAACAGCATCGCTTCCACGTACTTGGCCATCGGGTGCTGGAAGCTGAAGGGCAGGAACTCCATGATCCCGGATTGGATCGACTCGTCCGTCAGGTACTTCGCAATGTGGACGTGCAGGTTCCAGCCGTAAGGGTTGACCAGGCTAACAGCCGCGCAGGCCGCCGTCAGCCAGCCATACCGGCATGCGCTGGCCCACGCCCGCGCGCGCACGCTGGGATCCGCTTCGATTGCGGCCGAGATGACCTCGCCCGCCGCATAGGCGCCCACCAGCATCAACCCCGCGACGAATCCGCCGTGGATGTTCGTCCAAAGGACCATCAGAGCCGGCAGCCAGAGCACGGCGCGCGTCCGGGCGGCCCGGTCCCGTTCCAACAGCCAGTAAAACAGCACCACAAAGAGCCAGGTGAACAGGTGAGGGCGCGCCAGCCAATGCAGCGCCGAACCGGCAATCGCGGCCAGCGTGACGGCAATCGACAACAGCGCGCTCTGGGACTTCCACCAGACCAGCCTGTACAGCAGCGAGTAGATCGTTCCAAGCAGAACTGCGCACACGAACGTGACCGCCGCCAGTCCCCAGTGCAGATGCAACCACCCGAAAACCACGTCCCAGAGCCACTCCCAGGCAAACCACGGCTGGCCCGGTTTGGTGAGGGAGAAAAGGTCGCGGTGTGGCACGCCGCCGTGCTCGATGATCCACTGGCCGGTTCGCAGGTGCCAGCCGGTGTCCGCGTCGCTCAGGAGCGTCTTGGCACCTTCCCCGCGCGCGAAAAGGAACAGGAGCGGAACCACGAAGGCGACGTCGGCGAGCGATGGCAGGAAGTGGGCGATGGGGCTCAGCTTCGGGCTCGCCTTCCGAGCCGGCCCGGATCCAGCCGGGCGCTCCGCCACGGCCACCGTTCCTGCCTCGTCGATCTGTGTTTCAAGCGCCATCTGCCGCTCTGCTACCGTCCTACATCACCGAGGCTCTTGCCTCGTCCATGCTTCCCTTTGCACTGAACCTTCCGTTCGTGTAGCTCCGGAACTGCATCTGGTTTACCTGCATGGCCACCAGCGGTTCACCCCTGACACCCGCCGACACCCGCGCCACCACCGCCTGGCAATGCATGCATCGGCGTCCAAACGAATGGTTCGCCGGCAACTCGATGTCAACGCTCAGCAGATCGCCGGGTTTGGGCAGGTCGGAAAGCAGACCTTCCGCATTCCACGCGACCAGGATCCCGCTGCGGCTCATGTTCTCGGTCAGGCCGACGCACAACCGCGACCTGGTCCTTGCCAACTCGACATGACAGGGGAGCTTTACCTCCACCCGTGGATCCGCACGTCTATCCATGGAGCCTGTAGTAAGGGATACACCCGATCCACCAGAGGATCAAGACCGAAAATAGATTACATATTTCTGTTGACTGTGGTTAACCAGGGAGTATAAGATCGAAAATGCCCGTAGAACCTCGGGCTTACGAGCTGTCTGAGGGGTTGTATAGCCCTCCGGAGCGGGGAATATGCGATTAACCAAGGTAAACACTCCGAGCCGTCGTAAGGTAGCTTTTGCAGCTCAAGTGGGGGTATCAAGGACCCCCTGATAGGGATTCACTGAGAGACTTAGAACTTACCATCGCGAAAAGGACTTTAGTACCAACTTCCCGATCCGATGTGAGGTTCCTCTCACGAACAGTGTTCGGTTTGGGGTCGAAGATCCCGATCCGTTGTGCCGGCTCCCTGAAGGGGCTGGTTGCAGGCGCATGGAAATTTGACTATGGCTCGAGTACTTCTGTTCACCGATGAACCCATCCTGGCGAAGGGTTTCATTGCCGTTGTTTCGTCTGTGCCCGGATTCGATACCGTCTCCGTGTGCCACACCACTGCGGAACTCGCAGAAACCGTCCCGACCCTCAAACCCGATGTTCTCCTCATTGACCTGACCCCCGAGGTGACGTTCGGCATCCTCACACAGTTGCAGCGCGACATTCCGAACTGCCGCATCATCCTCTGGGTGCGCACGATCTCCACCGAACTGGCATATCAGGCCATGGAGCTTGGCGTGCGCGGCGTTCTGCGCAAGACGCTGGGCCCCGAGCTGTTGATCAAGTGCCTGGGCAAAGTCTGCGACGGGGAACTCTGGTTCGACAAGAGCCTTACGGCGAGTTTTCTGTCGGCCAAGATGGTGGCTCTCACCAAGCGCGAGAGCCAGTTGGTCGCCCTTCTGTCGCAAGGCCTTAAGAACAAGGAGATCGCCAGCACTCTTCAGATCTCCGAAGGCACGGTCAAGGTCTACCTGTCGCGTCTGTTCCAGAAGGTAGGCGTGAAAGACCGGTTTGAGCTCGCGCTATACGGCTTGAGAAACCTGCAGAACATGGCGGGGGACTCCTCGAGCGATGGCTCCGCGCCGCCCCGGATGGTCGGGCGCACCAGGAACCCGGCCCACGCCCAGTGGCTGCGCTCGCTCGTCATGGAGAAGCCTTCCGACAGGTCGAGCGATCAGGTCCCGTTCTGGACGCCTCGCTCTTAGCTCAGCCGGCAAGCTGCTGCCACCAGGCCCGTTCCGAGCCAGGCGCCGGGGGTGTCCGGCGCCTCGGCATGGTCTGGGCCCTGGTGGCCGATTCCACCCGGCCTGCCTCCGGACGCCGGTTTCCGCTACAATTCGTTCATCGAGGAATCTAGGGTCATGCAGTCGTTGTTTCCCTCGCCGCGCCCTCCAGCGACCTTGCCGCCAAGGAAGGCCGACGGCAACAACCCTACGGCAAGCCCCGTTGTCAGCCCTATTTTCGCGTCGGTCTCCCCTCAGAAGTCGGGCCGATGGCCCGGCTTTGTGATTTCGCTTCTTCTTCACGTACTAGGTGTACTCCTAGTACCTTCAGTCGCCGTGTTTCTCTCGGACGAATCGGACCGCGAACCTTGGATGCGTCACCAGAGGATCCTCGAGACCCTCCGGATTCGCGTCCCCGAGCAGTTGTATGTAACCTCTTCGGGGTCTGTGAGTCCCCCCGAGAAAGACGCGGCGCCCCGCCGTGAGCCTCCCCAACAGCGCCAGAATCCGTCGCCAACTCAGGCCGCGAAAGGGGAC
>Ga0182021_10009275_pt1 | contig 11650 bp, 10 predicted proteins | sample 612E3MmetaG_FD_120493 | JGI IMG/M metagenome (GOLD analysis project Ga0182021, IMG submission 120493) | Permafrost microbial communities from Stordalen Mire, Sweden - 612E3M metaG (Illumina Assembly) | ecosystem: Environmental > Terrestrial > Soil > Wetlands > Permafrost | place: Sweden...
TCCCTCGGCGATCATGGAAAGTTTCCTGCTGATGGAACAGCATTCGAACCTGACCGGTTTTTCCGTGCCGACTGCACGTGCGCTACTGAAGGCACGCCCCAAAATTGATGCTGCATTCCGCAACAACCCGCGTAACCGCGAGCTGTTCATGAAAATCCTGCGCCAGCCGCAGGGTATCACCCACGTGCTGCGACGCATGAGCCGGAGCGGAATCCTGGGACGGTATCTGCCTGCCTTCGGGCGCATCATGGGTCAGATGCAGCACGACCTGTTCCACGTCTATACTGTGGACGAACACATTCTGATGGTGGTGCACAATGTGCGCTGTTTCGCGCTGGAAAGACACGCGCACGAATTCCCTCTGTGCAACAAACTGATGAAGGATTTTGCACGGCCTGAAGTGCTGTATATCGCCGCCCTGTTCCACGACATCGCCAAGGGACGCGGTGGAGACCATGCGACAAAGGGACGTGCCGATGCCACACGCTTCTGCAAACAACACGGACTGACGAAAGAAGACAGCGAACTGGTAGTTTGGCTGGTTGGGAACCATCTGCTTCTTTCCTCTACCGCGCAGTCCAAGGATCTGTCCGACCAGGATGTCATTGCCACGTTTGCCAAAAACATCCCGAATGACCGCTATCTGGTCGCTCTGTATCTGCTCACCGTGGCCGACATCCGCGGTACCAGCCCGAAAATCTGGAATGTCTGGAAGGGCAAGCTGCTCGAAGATTTATTGCGATCTACAAGACGCTTCATGGTGGGAGGCAAGGTCGCCAACCAGGTCGACGAAGCCCGCCGTTTCGCCGCCGAAACGCTAAGCCTGTACGCCATCAGTCCCGAAGTGTATGAATTGCTGTGGGCGCAGCTGGATGCCGATTATTTTCTGCGCCACGAACCGCATGAAATCGCCTGGCATGCGCGACTGCTGGCGCATCGCGTGAACAGCGAAACACCTGTCGTGAAGACCCGCTTGAGCCGCATTGGCGAAGGCCTGCAGGTGCTTGTCTACACACCGGACAAACCCTATTTGTTCGCACGCATTTGCAGCTTCTTCGCACACATGAGTTACAACATCATGGAAGCCAAGGTGCATACCACCCACCACGGCTACGCGCTGGACAGCTTCCTGGTAATGGATGCAAACAATGAAAAAACCGTCTATCGCGATGTGATGAATTTCATCGAGTTCGAACTGGCGCAGCAACTGGCCAGCGACGCACCGCTTGCCGCACCGCATGTCGGCAGGGTCAGCCGCCAGTTCAAGCACTTCCCCATCGCACCGCAAGTCAGCATAGCGAAGGACGAGAAAGGCCGCCATACCCTGTCCATCGTGGCAGGCGACCGCACCGGCCTGCTGGCACGCATCGCTTATCTGTTGGCTCAACACCAAATCGAACTGCGCAGCGCCAAGATCAACACGCTTGGGGCCCGCGCCGAAGATACGTTCTGGATCAGCGGCGAAGCATTGGATCGGCCGCAAGAAGTCGACGACTTGCGTAATGCTTTGCAGCAGCAACTCGCCTGAAGAACATCTGAAATTGCCAGATGGATAATTGCTGTAGAAAGCAATCTTCAGTTAAATGACCTCCGGAAAAGCCGGAGGCCGCTTCGACAGGCTTATTGGATGAGCGCCTCAAAGGCGCTGAAAAAACCGTGAGCCTCCCAAGGTAGCATCGCCAGCAGTTTTCCACCTTTGCAAAAGGGGGAGTAAGGGGAATTTAGAATCGTGCCACATCATCCTTTCTCAAATCCCCCTCGCCCCCTTTTCTCAAGGGGGGATATTCGCAGCTCCGTTTTACTATCCGCGGCATGACCGCTGCATAAGTCAAACTTCAGGAGCCCCTCGGCATAGCCGGGGATTTACCTCACTGAATTATGGACAAGCCCCAGCGACGTCAAGCGTAAAAACTCCAGGGTTGACGTAAATAGTAATATTCGGTAAACAAATATAGCCGCAGCTCTGTCTAATAACTGTATTTACAACGCTTGGAATCTTATAGTCGCTGCAATTTCCAGCAGCATCGGTTATGCGCGTTGTCTGCACGGCAAAGGGATCGTAAACGCCAATATTGGCAAAACTCCAAGCCCCATCCGCACCAACAGACACAACGCTTCCATCAAAACTATTCGTTGCACTTACAACTCCCGAGTAATTATCGGAAGCTATTCCTGTAGCACTTATGGTCGATGTTCCCGCCCAGCCGCCTGATGTCGTTGGAGGCGTATTATCTACTTTGATTACAACTGCATTGGACGTCGTAACCAGCCCCAAAGAGTCGGTAGCGCGCATTGCAACGGAGTGAGGGCCATCGCGATAAGCCGCTGCCGTTGTATCCAGCGGGAACGAAGGCGCTGTAAGGTTTGTTGCATTGGCAACCGATACGCTATCGACAAGAAGTTCGACCTTGGCAAGCGTATTCGGACTTGTAACCGTTCCCGTCACGGTTATTGTTTTACGTGCCCAATTATCAGTCGCTGGCGAAGTAATAGTCACAACAGGGACTGATGCCCCCCCCCACTGCGCCACCGCCGCCACCACAGGCGGATAAAAAGGCCGGAATAAAAAGCAAAGCAATGTTGTTGCGCATAGAATTCCCCTGTCAAAGAACAACATAAACACCAACTCAGTAATTACACGAGATAACCTTTATAGATTCCCCAGTCTGCGTTGCAGACCAATTGCGAAATCAGGACATCTAACCAACCCCGTCCCAACGCCAACAGCACTGCAATATCTTCGCAGAGTGGATGCAGCGGACAATTCTGATGCCTTGCCGCCCAAAAATTGGCGCGGAATATAGCATAGAAATATTTGCCAATTTTTATGGCAAAGGTCTAGATACTTTCCATAAAGTACTAGTACTTTCGATGACATCCGGTACCGATATCGGTGATTCCCTTGTCCACTCATCCCAGATCAATCACAAGGCTGACCCTTTATAGTTGCAGAAACATCCGCTTTGGCAGTAGTCTGGAGCTCCATAACCACACTCCCGGCATCCCATCATGCAAATCAAACCGCCGCAGATCGGGAAAACATACCTTTCCCGCACCAACCCAGACTTGCTTATTTACGTCGTGGATGTAACGGTCCCGGATACGGAAGACAATAGCGATACGCCCTTCATAGTTGAAGGCTGCGATCCCGCCTACAAAGACGATACCTGGAATGCAGACGGACTCGAATTTACTGCGGACGTTTGGGCCAGCCACGATTTCGCTCTGGTGCCTGAGTAAAGGCCTGAAGACGGCCCTTTTGACTCAGTCGGGGTTGCGAATTTGCAACCACAAAGCTGCCGTTCGTAAAGTTCCGGATCGAGCCAGGAACGGGGCTTCGGCGGTGTGCTACGGCCTTCTGCTTTTCGGCCACTCCGGTCATAGCTCTCAACGAATTCGTTGCCGCAAAGCGGTCATTGGCGAGCTCACACAATCGACCCCTAGCGGTCGCCCAGTCAACGCACAATGAAGTGCCGGTTCTCGCCATTGCAGACTCCGGCGATATACTGAAATAAAAGTAGGTTCTGGGAATATGGATGTCCGCCCCCAATGTCCTGACATCCACTGTAGTAGCACGACGGTTGCAAGGGCTATAGCTGAATAATCACAAGGTGGGCTTCGCTTCGGTATCAATTCTAGTCAGTTATATAGCCCACGGTTGTCAATGCATACAAAGTATCGTCCAACAGACCAAATATCATGCGTGTTGTAATACTGGTTAAGAACATAATCACATTTGACATTCTTCTTCGGAATAAAGCGCAATTTAAAGAATGCAAACCCTTCGAAATCACATCTACCAAAGTTTTCGATGAGCGAAACTTCTATCTTTAGATACCGATATCTAAGGTCTTCGAGAATCTTCATTTAACCACCTGGTTGGTACGCTATTTGTATGTGTCTCCAGTTTACATAGGCTCTGTTTCATATTCTATTTTACTCCACCATCCCGCAGCCACTCATACTGGCCTCTTATTAAAAACCCTTTGTCTATCAGTCCACGTGCTAATTGACTTGGGGTTGGTTTGAAGTCATCACGATTGACAAGTGCCCACCGTACGGCTTCACATTTATCACGTGAAGCGTGTTCTATTTGCTCAGCGGTCAGTGGAATGTCCCAACGCATGAGATATGCGGCCCTAACTTCCCCATCGCCATCTGTTAATCCTCGTTCGAATTGAGCGGACGTCATTGAGTAATCTTTTCGGTGGGCTACTCCAATTCTAATGGCTCGATTAGGATGAACCAGCGCACTTTCTATTTGATCTGGCAATAGGGGAAAATCAGTACGGCTAGCGAATATCGCTCTAACATCAAAATCCTCATCAGCCAGCCCGCGCGCCATTTGCGACGGAGTTAAGACGTAGTCTGTACGTTCTGCAAAAGCTCGTCTTACATCTTTTTGTTTATCAGTCAGACCTCGTTCAATTTGTTCCTCAGTTGGAGTGTAGTCAGTCCGCATCGCAAATTCCCATCTAACTCCACCCATACAGAAATATTCCTTGTCAGAAAGTCCCCTCTCAACCTGTTTGCTGTTTGGTGCGTAATCTCGACGACGAGCAAATGCACACCTAACCATGGCATCTTCATCAGTTAACCCCTGTTCGATCTGAGCAACGGTCAATGGTTGACCTGCAATTTCATAGATTGCGAACATGGCTCTGACGTTTGCATCCCTGTCTAGTAAGCCTCGATCCTGTTGCTTTTGGGTTGGCTGATAGTTGGCACGACCAGCAAAGACAAGCCTGACCTGAGCGTTGTCATCGGTCAACCCACGTTCCACCTGCTCTGGTGTCAGCAATATTTCCAAACGATTCGCAAAAGCACATCTGACATCAATTTCAACATCAGACAGACCTCGTTCAATTTGCTCAGATGTTGGCGTGTAATCTTGACGCAATGCGAATCCGCACCTGACATAGCCATCCTCATCGGTTAAACCGCGCTCAATCTGATCAAGTGATGGAGTAAAATCCCGGCGCCTGGCGAATCCGCCTCGGCATGCACCGTCATTAAAAGTTAATCTACGCTCAATATTTGACTGCGTAAGCTTACAAGGCTCACGATATGCGAAAGCAGACCTGACAAAGTAATCATCATCTAGGAATCCGCGCTCTATTTGCTCTGGAGTTGGCGTGAAAGATTCGTCTGCGGACAATTGTCTTCGTATACAGACATCATGATTTGTCAGCCCGCATTCGATCTGTTCGGGCGACATATTGCATCCGCCGCTTAATAGGCCGGACAACGAATCCTCTTCAAAACCAACTTTAGAATTTGACGCAAATGGCATAATTGAGCTATTCAATCATAGTGTCGCCGACGATTCAAACACGTTTTTCAATATAAGCTTGAATCACCTACCTGCCAATCCGAAAAACTTCAAGACATTGCTGAGCGTATATGGATTGTTTTTTGTTGCACCATGTCGCCGAAGCAGATCTGAAACCGCCTTTCTGGCTGATGGTGTCCCCACAAACTGACCCACGTCTATGCACGTGTAGTCTAACGGAGTCCCGCCTCTGTTGTCCTTGGGGTTGATGTTCACCCCTTTTGAGATCAGCATCTCTGCTATTTCCTTAGCTCCAACTAAAGCCGCAAGATGCAGAACCGTCATGCCGAAATCATCTTTGCCATTTACATCCGCCCCATTTTGGATCAGCGTTTCGACTACCTTTATATTGTCAGTCACTTTGTGAAGCAATGTCGCAGCATGGAGAACGGTATTGCCATTTGTGCTTCTTGCATTGACATCTGCTCCAAGCTCAATCAATTGCCTGAGAATGAAGTCACTTTCATTGTGTATGGCTGAAAATAGTGCCGAATCTATATCCCATCCGCTATCTATGAACAGCTTCGCAATATCCATATTGTCATCGCAATATAGTCGACTGTTTTTTACTACGCGGCCAATCGGCGTCTCGCCATCCTTGGCTCTGATATTGACCTTCGCCCCGCTCCTGATCAACATCTCGACGACATCCTTATTGCCGCTCTCGACGGCGTAGTGCAAAGCAGTTTCGCCATTATTGTTGACGTCATTCACCAGCGAACCGACGAAAAGGAGTGTTTCAAGCAGTCTCTTGGGCCCGTGGCGTGCAGCCAAATGAAGCATCGTATTGCCATCACTGTCTTTAGCATTTAGCTCCGCAAAAGCTCCTTTTGCAGCAAGAAATCTAGCGATTTCGTTTTCCCCCAGGAAGACAGCATACTTAAATGGAGTGTCCCCATTTATCGGAGAAACTACAGCGCCGAATTCAATCAATAACCCAACGCTTTTCAGACTCCCCTCGAGAACTTCTTTTCGAAGGACATTTTCATATTTCAACTTGTTAGCAATCGCCTTTCTTTTGTCACTTGCAAATAATGCCCTTGCTTTAGCCTTGTCACCCGAACGAATTGCCTCTACAAACTCACGATAGATAGCATTGAGCTCGTTCTCGAGTTCCTCATCTAATTCATCAACATCATCGACAGAATCAATATCGCAATCAGAGTCACTATCAGCTTCACTCATAAGCACCCTTACAATCCATCACAAGCTTCCAACGGCATTAAATAAAGCGCATTACAATCTGCCCAATCAATCCGCATTCACAATTCACAACATCAGATAATTACCCAACCGTCATTGAATTGACGACGACGGGATTCGTACTAAAGCAGGGTCGTCAGCATATTTCCTTTAGCAACAAGGCTATTGTTCTTGTCACGAGTTTCATTTGACCTCGGATCGTAAGTTCCCTTCAGACTATTGTTCTTATCTCGCAACTCCTGCTTCCCGCTCGAAAGAGTCTTTATTTTTCCCAGCAAGCTTCCGTTCTTGTCTCTCAATTCTTGGTCGGACATTACACTTCTCCTATAGGTGATATCAAACTGCTGCATAACCGCTGCGACACTAATAGCCAACGTCTCAGCCCCCTACTGACTCTTTGTTTCAACAGAATATTGCTTTGCAAGAGTAGCAGCAGAATTGGCAAACTCTTCCCGAAACTCTTTCGGCCCCAGTACCACCACTTTTGAACCAAACGAATGGATGAAGCGGCGTAACTCCAATGTGTTAGGCACTGTCGCTGTTAGCTCAAATCCTCCGTCTTCTACCGGCATCAATATTTGTCCTTCAGCCATTGGGCAGTCTTCAAACTCAGTCGCGATGTCTTTATTGATCCAGAGCATGATAAGTAGCGTATTTGAATTCGCATTGCCAATGCCGAACTCGGCATCAGCATAGGCTTTGAGACTGAAACCTAACGGGGTGATATGTTGAATATCGATGGGATCAGTCGCTTTGACTATGCGATGAACAGCAAGTCGTAGAACGTTCGACATATTGTCATCATCCATTGCAACGAGATATACAACAGGGGGCCGATAGATCAGTCCAAGTGGGTGCAAGTTATAGCTGACTATTGTTTTTGTTTCATAGTCCTCATAACTGACCCTTAGAAATTGATTGTGTGAAACTCCTGCATATACGAGATCCCTTACCTCTGGATCTATTTCCGGATTTGGTTTGATAAACTCAGGTGGCAACAGTTGAATCTTATCCATCCACTGATAATCTGCAATATCTCTGCGAGAAGTATTTTCCTCGGCTTTTTTGAGCAGCGCTTTTTGTGCACCTTTAAAGCTGGGCATCCAATTGGAGGCGTACGGCATAATTGGCGACAGAAATTGGTTCGCCAGTACCACGGAAATTGCCGTGAATTCCTCCATGCCGCCAGGAAATGTCCAAGTTTCAGATCCAGCCAGAAAGTACCAGTAATTTTCCCCTCCCTTTTCATCAAACGCGAGGCAATACTCATCTTCATCCATGAGCTTCATCAAATCACGTTGAACCGTTTTTAGGCTCACGTCATAACCATGTTCTATCAACCGATTAAATATTCCTTTTGTTGAAATCGATTTTGGGTTACGGGGAATTATCTGAAGCATATCAAGATAACGACGTATGGAGTGGCGACTTGCATCACGTGGCTTTGATGATCGTATATTGGGCTTCTTAGCCTGACCTGATGATTTATCCGCTGAACTGAAATCCCCCACGCTACCCCCTATTGGCATCGCATCAAGCAACATTTAATTTCAGTTGCAGTTTAGCGCTTAATGGCGACATCCGGTGTCGTCATTATTAGTCTAATGCCAGAATTGTTAACTTTAATGATCAGGAATTGACCTGATGGCGACACCAGATGTCTCGCCGCTATAGATAATGGCACACGAATAAGCATTAGCGTTCTTCCAGTTGTCGGCTTAGCCTCCAAGCCTGAAAGTAAATCAACTATTCGTCGCTTGCGTACTCTCTAAAAGGTGAAAACATGGAAACAGAACTTCCCAAGAAAACAAAAAGAGAGTTGGTTATGGCACTCAAGCATGCCGAAATAAATCATGGTCCTGATCATTTAAACACGGCGTATGCACTCGAAAATCTTGCCAAATATCTTTCAGCACAACATTTGGAGAAACCGCAGCACCCAGATGCCGAGCCACTCTGCCGTCGGATGGTCGAGATTATCAAAAAGAACTATGGTGAAGATTCTATTCAGTACTCCAATGCTGCGCTAGTACATTCAGAAATGCTTGTACATTCAGGATGCATTGTGGAAGCCATTCCACTCGTATTCAAGTCATGGCAGGTGTCAATTAAATTTCTGGGGAGCAGGCACGATAGTACTGACCTCAAACGTTTTATGTTCCTTCAATATTTGGAAGAAGCCGCGAGCAGTGGTATCCAAATCTCATTCAACTTCGACAAGAAACCAACCAATTAACAATAAATAGTACCGAAAGAATCAAGCAACATAAGAGAGCGATACTTCTTCTGGATGTGGCGGATAGTCTATTTCGAAACCGAAAAGGTGCCCTGCGCAGCTGGGAGGTAGTCAATCGAATTCACGCCACAGGATGCTACTATTGTTGGGCCCAAGAATTGCATTAGCATTATGCTTAACCATTTATATTGGACAAACCACAATGGCACTCACACCAATTCAACAAGAGTTCGCGAAATTCCTGGCAGGTATTTGGACAAGTACTGAAGGAAATGTTGACCATTGCAACAGTGATTTTAATACCGGGCTTGCCAGTGGCATGTTCTGGCATCAATACAAGATAACTAACCATCACTCATGGAATACATGGAAGACCGGCAATCCAACGGGAACAATATCTCATGGCATCAGATTTGTTGCGGCGAGAAAGACGCACTGGTGGTGCCAATCGCTTAGCGATGCTGCCCACCACTATTCATGGACAGCAAGCTCAGTAGGAACATTCGCGGGCTTAGCAACGGCTCTGCAAGGTGCCATGAGGGCGAACAATCAATCAGCTACAGCTGATGTGTGCAGAAAACTATTTGTTTGGGGTGGCGTTGCAAAGAGCCCTGCAGACGCATCTCAAGTGTGGGTGGAACATCATGAGCGCGCGGGCACTCTAGTCAAAAACATTCAACTAGCGGTAACTTTATTAACCCCGGGAAATAGTGCGCCCTTAACCTCCTTTAACTGTACCGGCTTACTCATGAATTCGGCTATGACGAAGGTATACGCGGCCGCGAATCCCAGTGTCATCATCTATGATGGTCGGGTGGGTGCTGCCCTAGGATTGTTGGCTAGGTTGTTTCTTTCCATCAATGGAAACAAGAGCGTTCCGCCCGAACTCCATTTTCTATGGGGCGCTAGTAGAACGAACCCACACTCACGCAATCCGTCGCATGGGTCCTATGTGTTCAAATCGCTAAACGATTACGGTATAGGTGATTGCGATCGGGCAGACGTAGCACGCAAGGCAGGTTCACTTCTTAGCGAAATAATGCAACTCATCAACAGAACGAGTGCTGTTGTAACCATGCATGATTTAGAAAAAGCACTATTCATGATTGGATACAGGGTTAGATAACTCTTGAAATGATATTCCATCGCTCATTTCGCGACACTAGATGTCGCATGTGATTGCAACAATGCTCCCTGAAATGAACCTGTTGTTTAATTCAAGGAGCTCTCATGAAAACTTTCATTCTAGCCACTTTGGCTGCTATCGCACTCATCGGATGCGCCACCCCCAAGACGAATACCTCTTCGATACACGAGCAAACCATTGGCGCTGTTCAGCTAACGTACGATGAAGCCGGCAACTGGATCAAGATTGTGTCCTCCGGCACTGCCCCGCTTCACAATAGCTCAGCACATGCCATATCTGAAGCCGCCAAGGTGGCTGCGATGCATGCCAAGCAAAACATCACGGAGTTCATGAGCAACAACGTGCAATCTGACAAAGCAGTCGATACCGAATCAACGTCGAGTGTTCTTTCTAGTCGCGACAAAGACAAGAGTGAAGGTGAGATTAGCGCCATTACGACAGTTATCGAGCATATCAAAGACAGCAGTGCCGCCATTTTGCGCGGGGTGCAGGTCACAAGCCAGACTGTCTCAAGGGACTTTGTACGTGTCGAAGTCACCGCCACAAAACAGTCGATTGTTGCTGCCCAATCGATTCAAAGCTCCATGAGCAGCGCCGATCAATGAACGCCTGGCTAATTGCGCTGATACTCGCTTGCGCAAGCAGCAATGTGCAAGCAGCTGATGTCACGGCGACTGGGTACGGTGCCAGTTATGACGAAGCCCTCCAAAACGCCAAAGTATCAGCAACGGAGTCCGTAGCGGGTACATTCATCACCGGGAAAAGGGAGCTTATTAACGGAGAGTTCTCTGAAACGGCCGGACAATACAACGGAGGGGTATTGCAGCAAGTCAGGGTTGTCTCCACAGACGTCAAAAGCGGCCTATATAGGGTTGTCATAACGACAGATGTCCAGTTGGGCAAAGTGAACAGAATCATTGTTCCAAACACTGTTGAAACCTCGCCGCGGGTTATCGACGCAGTTAATGACATGCGTAAAACGCTTGATGCCTGGGATGCCATAAACAAAGCCTCTCGCCCATTTTCAATTGTTACCGATGACGTGAAGTTCTACATACAAGATAAATACTCCGTGAGGGTTGTGTACAGGTTTCACGCGATGTGGAATCCAAAATGGATAGATGACGTCAAGCAGTTGGTAAAAGTGGCCGGGCATTCAATCAATGAACGAACGCGGGCGGTTGTGTGCATTAATAGTGTTGGCTATGAATCAGATTTCGCATGTGATGGAATGAGCGCTATTCCGCAAGACAACTACTTGCCAAGATACATTCAGTACGCAGTAGTCCTGCATTTGAAGGATGGCCAGGCTATTCAGCATATGAAAGCATCTATGGGCGTTTACTCTAATCATACTCAAACGCAGTCGACCTACTTGTTTCATCCGCACAGAAGATTGCCCTCTGGATGGTTTGCGTCTGGCATCGAAGTGGAAGCAATGGACATCAATAAGGACATAACCGTACGGGAGATCGGTGAATTTACGGTATCTCCTATCCTGGCGGACTCAATAACAGGAATTACAGTTGAAGCTGACTGATTTGCACACTATTAGTCCGCAATGACCGAAGGCTGAGCTTCCCCAGCAGTGCCATCGAGCGTCGGCAACTGGCACATTGCAGTAGCTCAAGTTACGAAATTGCCTTCGCTAAAGCGGACGCATGCGAAGGGCTGTTCCGGCCGAAAAGTGTGCCTTCATTGAAATTTTCTTTCTGATCGGCTATGGGACGGA
>Ga0182021_10009276_pt1 | contig 11650 bp, 11 predicted proteins | sample 612E3MmetaG_FD_120493 | JGI IMG/M metagenome (GOLD analysis project Ga0182021, IMG submission 120493) | Permafrost microbial communities from Stordalen Mire, Sweden - 612E3M metaG (Illumina Assembly) | ecosystem: Environmental > Terrestrial > Soil > Wetlands > Permafrost | place: Sweden...
CCGTTGCCACCGGCATTAGAGTTGCTGCTGTTGCTGTTATCAGTGCTATTGCCCATGATCGGACTACGGCTTGGAGCTTGCTGCATCATGCCAGGATCCATCTGCGTGGGAGAAACGGGCCGCATCCCATTATTTACAGTGGATTCGAAACCGGCCGGCACCGACACTTCGGCTCCTTGTGCCGCCACGACAACCACACCTTCAGCAACCCCAACACTCGTCAATCCATGATCGCCTACTTCGACTAAGAAAGAGGTACCCCGCACCATGGCATTTGCGGCGGGAGTCTGTATTTCATAGCGCGAACGAATGTCCGTCATTTTCACGACGAGGCTCCATGTCCTGCCAAAAAACTGCTGAAGAAGAACGGTGCTGTACCCCTCAACTTTATTGTTAAGTTGCTCGATCTTGATTGCAGTATTGGGTTCAAGTTTGATAGTGCTGCCCTCAAAAAAGGTCAGTATCACCTGGGATTCTGTATCCGTTCTTATCACGCTGCCTGCTGCCAGCACCATGCCGTTAGTCCCTTCCTGCCATGTGTTTGAAGTTGTGGATTGAATCCAGAACTTCCCGCTCACCACGGTGGCAGTACAATTGGAGAGCAGCGAGGAGGACTGCGATGAGCCTGTGGTGGGCATGGCCATTACCATCGTAACAATTAGGGCGAATACCCCTATGACGGCCGTGCACAGAATTGTAGTTTTACTTCTCAGCTTTGGCCACCGAGTAAGAGACCTGGTGACCTTTCCTACTTTGTCCCGTAGGCCCAACCTTTCAATTATTTCCATGTTTTTGTCCCCCCGATAACTCCATTTTGCTGGAAGTCATCTCAAATACTAATTTCCGTTTTTTTCAGAATCTTCCTAAGGCGCTGCCCAGCCCTGGTTTTAAGGCATGGTCGCGGTCGATGATTTCACTCACGTTGTCAAGATCGGCACATACTCGGACTACTTCATATAATCGGAAAGATTCCTTATCTCCCTTAATCATCATCTCACCCATGGACTTTGCCTCCACGTAGTCCCTTACCAACTTATAGGTGTCGTCGCTGATCAATACCGTGCCTCCCGGTGCGGCGCTTGTAATTCGGGATGCCGAGTTCACAGTAGTACCTATGGCAGAGTATTCAAGTCTGTCCTCGCAACCAAGGTTGCCACACACCGCACTGCCGGTATTGATACCAATGCCAAAGTCCATTTTCAGCAGAGATGGTTCCCTTTGCTGCAATTCTTTTATTCCGTTTTGGGCTTCCATAGCCGCTTTTATGGCCAGCAGGGGGTGCTGCTCACACGCTGTGGGGGCATTCCAGATAGCCATGACTCCATCCCCGTTGAACTTGTTAATAATGCCCTGGTGTTTAGCGACAGCCTGAATTATTACAGCAAGGTATTTATTCAAAATTTGTACAAGTTCTCGTGCTTCTATCGAATGGGCTATTCCGGTGAACCCTCGGATATCGGCAAATGCCACTGTGATTTCTTGCTCTTCACCGTCAAGCTTGAGCTCGCCTCGATCTAATACCGCCAATATCCGGCTTGAAACGGAAGGAGAAACATAGCGTCCAAAAGTCCTTTCAACCGCATTCCTTTGAGACCGTTCCCATGCGACATTATATAGACTCATACTGATAAATGAACTGAGTATGCCGAGCGTGGGATAGAACGGGTTCAGCATGAGGCCCCCTCCAAAACAGGCAGAGACTACCATAACATACGCCAAGCCAAGCAAGAGGGCGAGCAATGCAGCCAACAATGGCTGGAAGTACAACACTATCAGTCCACAAAGCAAGCAGAGTATGAGTATGCAGGCGACGGTAGTGGCCGCCGGCGCAGATTTTACAAAGCTACCTGAGAGAATTGTATTTACGGCGCTGGCATGAATCTCAACCCCGTTCAACTTCTCTCCCAGCGGTGTCCAGAATGAATCACCTAGCCCACTCGCAGTTGCGCCAATGATTGCTATCTTATCCTCAAAAATCCTGGGATCAACATTCCCTTTCAGCACATCTACAAACGATACGGTCTGAAAAACGGTTGCCTTCGCCTCATTTGAACTGGCTATGTAGTTAATGATCATGTCACCGCCATTCGTTACAGGTATCGATCTGCCAGCGACGGAAACTACTCCGTTATCGACGGAATGTTCCACGGCGCTGGGACGACGCAAGTACTTGGCGACTGTGGCAAGAGATAGTGCCGGCACATCCTCGTTGCCGTCCCTCACAAAAAGAGCTAGATCTCTGACGGTTCCATCCTGGCCAGACAGTACATCAGAATGTCCAAGCGCGATGGCGCTCTCTGCAAGCGCCGGCACAGGCCTAAGAAAAATGTCCTGGCTATGAGTCCCGTCAACGATAGTGGAATTCACAGAAGTAGTTTTGGCAGCAACTGGAATAATTACATTCCCGGCAGCCTTCATAGAGGCTGCAAACCTCGCGTCATCAGGAGCGGTCTCAGAAAAAAGAATATCAAACACGATTAACCGTGCTTTGGATTGAGCAAGAATATCCACCAGCCGAGCATAATAGGACCGCGGCCACAGCGATATCTTCCCAAGCTCCTTCAAGCTGTTGTCATCAATTGTAACGATTACGATCTTACCCTCTGCACCCATGGATTGACTCATACTCGTTGTTTTGAAAAGAACGTCGCCGCTGTAAAGCTGCATGCTGTTAAATATATTGATCAGGAAAGCCATACAGCATAGTATGCCAGTGCCCAGGGCAACGGCCAGGACTATTGGTAGGCGCCTCATTGTCAAACGCTTCATATATTTGACACTATCCTGTAATTAATCAAGATTAACATAGGATGGTCAAGAATCAGACGGCTATTTAGTACTACTTGCATCGGAAAAGGTTAGTACTATAGTAAGGATGACCCCGGTGCCGGGCACTTCTGATTATGGGTGTTTGAATAAGGTTAGCATGACCGTCAAAGCGCCTTTTCATACTCTGGGAAAGAAACCTGTAACCATACCTGGCAGTCAGCTCGGGAGCCAGCAGGATGTGAGCTTCTCTAGTATAGATAATAAAGCGGGGCCGAAAGGCCCCGCTTTATTATTTGCCCATATCGAAGCAGGAATCTAAATCTAATGGAGGAATAGAGGTTTAGGCTGGGAAGTGAATGCCATACGCTCTTCGTTGCTCATGGTTTTACCATTTTCTTTTTGTATAAATAGGCTATGGCACTTGTCACCCAAGCAATTACCAAGCCGACACCGACTCCACGGATATAGTTGTTATCTATAAGATACCCCACCACAATGAATACCACGCTCAGAACCAACTCGAATAATATGAGCGTCGTATCCAACCGATTCAAAATGCTTTTTCTCCACATGTTTTTTCACCTCTTTATCATAATGTTCTGCCACTACTAAATGTCAGTTATCTATGAAATAGTGAACCAGGGAGGGCAAACATGCCAAACACCGTAAAGCAAACCGACTCCCAAATAAGCCCTTGGTCACTAGTTCAACTCTAGTCGCTGCCACCATCAGCTTCAAACCCTTCCGAAAAGTCGCCCTTCTTCCAAAAAGCGGCGGATCGTCTGGGTTTACCAGCGTCTCGCTCCTCCCGAGGGACAATTATAACAAAAATGCCCTTACGACGAAGAGGGATTGGCACGTGCAGAGCCCTTCATGTGCTAGCAGTAATAATAAGCAAAATTCTCGCCTTCTCCATCATTTCAAAGGAACATCGTTGAAGCCAACAATTCGAGAGTCTTTACAAATGAAGGTTAATTATGTAGTATTCGCGATGGAAATGACATTAGAGTCATGGACGACTCACTGAAGTAATATGCAGATAGTCAGACTCGCCCAAGAATGGCAACTTATTTCGAAGCTTAAGTCCGGGGGTTTTGCCACAGTGTACCGTACGAGGTCTGAGAACATTGAAGACGCCATCTTGAAACTTATTCCCAAGAGACCTGGAGCCAGTCGAGAGCTACTATTTGAGAACCTCACTGGGTTGCCAAACATACTGCTAATTATCGAGACTGGCGAATGGGGTGATTATTGGGTCATTGTCATGCCACGGACCGACAAGTCATTAAGAGATTATCTGGACGAATCAGGTGGCAGGTTGGAGAGCGACAAGGCTATTGCTGTTCTTGTTGACATACTGACTGCACTAGCGGCCCTTCAGGACAGAGTAGTTCATAGAGACTTGAAACCTGAGAACATCTTGTATTGGCAGGGCCACTGGTGCCTAGCTGATTTCGGAATTGCAAGGTATGTTTTGGCAACCACTTCAAGCGAAACTTGGAAATATGCATGGACGTGGGCCTACGCTGCGCCAGAGCAATGGCGGGGCGAAAGAACCACAAGCGCAACTGATATATATGCGACAGGTATTATCGCGTATGAACTCATCACAGGGGAAGGCCCTTTCAATGGGCCGGCAGAGCATGATTATCGTGAACAGCACTTGCATCAAGAAGCTGCCCCACTAACAGGTAGTCCGCCTTTGCTTGCCACACTCGTTGCTGAGTGTCTATTTAAAACTTCAAATGCTCGCCCAACCGCCAAGCATGTTCTGTCACGTCTACAGAACATGCAAGGTACTGAATCGGTAGCTTCAATCGTCTTTTACGGGTGAACCAGACTGCCGTTGTGGAACGTGCTCGGTTGGACGCCCTTATATCGTCGGAAAAGACGGCCATTGAACTAAGACTTCAGCTGGCTGCTGACGCAAAAAGATCGATAGGATTGATCTTTGGTACTCTGAAGGATCAATTGGTCAATCTTGTGACTCAGGGCCGTCTCACTCAAAGCACTCCGGATTCATGGCAGTTTTCATTGAATCAGGTTAGACTAGGCTGTTCTTCAGATTCGAGAGTTTTCCCGAGGTCAATACTTAACAGCCCAGGATATCCCGCACCGTTTGACGTAATCACGTTTTCGACAATATTCTTGGAAATACCAGCGGATCTGTACAAATATGAAGGCCGTTCGCACACGTTGTGGTTTTGCGATGCTCGTGACAAGGATGTCTTCAGGTGGTTTGAAACTGCTTTTATGTTTGGGGTTTTCTCTGGGAAAAGGGGTAGAAAGGCCCCGTTTGCCCTGGAACCCTGTGATAAAGCAGGCAGGGCACTTGCACCTATTATGGGCACTGAATTCGAAATAGCCTGGCCTTTTACGCCGATTGACCAAGGAGAGCAGCAGAGTTTCATACAAAGATGGATAGGATGGTTCGCTGATGCTGCGGAAGGGAAGCTAGAATATCCTCGATCCATGCCGGAGCGGAATCCCTCGGGCTCGTGGCGAAAGAATGATCTATAATGGAGATTCTAGGGCTTGAGTGTCCACCTTCCGCTGACTACATACGACTGAATAACCACTGTGCTAGGTATAAATGTATGAAATACGAAGACGAATGGTTTGGTATTCTGAGCAAATCCGCATTAATTGGGTTACTCGACTATTATAATAAGACTGAATCGCTGCTAGAATCAGATAGAAAGGCCAATTTATCAGCAATTGCAAAGCAGGTCAACAAGATTTCGCAGGAGCGAAAACTAACCGAATATGAGAAATTTATCGAATGGAGCGCACAAGTTGACATAGAGCATGAACCAATGTACGGTATGTTTCTCCCCAATTTTTTCAGATACTCTTGCATCGTCCTGGTCTATCTCGTTCTGGGTGACCATTTAGATAAGTTGTCACGGACTTTGCACAAAGTTAGAGGAAATAGCAAACAACCTCCAGACCCCGGAGCTGATATTAAGACCTACAAGAGCTACATCGACAGTTTTAGTCTGTCATACGATGAATCGATTTGGGATTTTGTTGAAGACCTGCGACGTATTAGGAACTGCATTGTGCACGCATCAGGCGACGTATCACGTCGAAGTTCCGACCAGCAATTAGAACTGCGCAGAATCGCCAAGGGGAATGTTGGGATACATATAGGTAGCGAATTTAACCCAAATCATTTGACGCCCCTATATTTGGATGATGATTCAATTACAATTGAACCACGTTATTGTGAAACGATGATTCATGAAGTTATGAAGCTCATTGAAGCTCTGTGCAAGGCAGCGAAATTGCCAACTGGAATTGAGCTTGAGCGCTGAAACCGCTAATGAAGAATTGCAGGGGAGATGCAACATGGTTGAGGGGGTGCCAGGATAACCAAGGGTCTTTCGTGTTTCAGGTGGAGTTCAACTCTCCCTCATCTCCACCATAATTTATTAATCGCCTAGGCATTATTCCCCAGGCTTTTTATATCTAGAAGCCTTCCAGATATTTAAAAAAGCTCCACATAGTTTCTTATTCTGACCAAAGCATAAAATCAAGTTACAGAATTTTCTAAATGGCTTCTTATTCTAATGAAAACAGAAAATCTAGGTATTAAATTTTCTAAATGTCCCCTTATTCTACCCAAAGTAAAAATTTTACCAACCAAATTTTTTATTGATGATGGCAAGAATTCCAATTCAATCTAAGGGGCTTGGCTTACTCCACCGGGACCGCCTTACCAGGCTTCTAGCGGCTTTCTGTACTATCGAGAATATGGAAAGTATAATTATTACAACGAGTTAACGGTTTATGGAGAAGATAAATGGGTATTTTTTTAGATGACCAAGGCAACATCCATATAGATGCCGATTTAACGAACCCAAACTCTCATAACCGATTGGTCGCAGGTTCGAAACCTGCCGAGCCCACCAATAAAAAGGATATCTCTCCAACCTAAATCAATTTAAAATAACCTTGTTCAACCTTGTTAACTCACTATAGAAGACACTAATGGATATTATTGAAGGCAGAAATCCTATTATCGAGGCACTGAGGGCGGGCCGTCCAATCAGCAAAATACTGCTGGATAAGAACGTAAAAAGCCAGGGACCCATCGTTCAAATACTCGAGATTGCCAGGACCAGAAATATTCAGGTTGAGTTTGTAGACAATCAATTAATTGAAAAACAATATGCCGGCGGGGTTAACCAGGGTGTTATCGCATTCGCTTCTGCAAAAGAGTACATAGACATGGATGACCTTTTGGAAATCTCGAAGAAGAAAGGGGAACCTGCATTATATTTAATACTCGATGGTATCGAGGACCCGCACAATTTGGGCGCAATCATCAGGACAGCAGATGCAACAGGCATTCACGGCATTATAATACGGGAACGGAGGGCAGTAGGGATTACTCCGGCGGTAGCAAAGGCTTCTGCAGGGGCAGTAGAGTATGTGCCCGTGGCAAGAGTGACCAACATCTCACAAACCATGCTCTCCCTTCAGAAAAAAAATATATGGGTTATTGGCATAGATATGAAGGGGGATATAGACTACACCAAAGTAGACTATAAGACGCCTACTGCTATCGTAATCGGTGGGGAGGGCAGGGGACTGTCCGAACTGGTGAGCAAAAGGTGTGATTCCCTGGCATCCATCCCAATGAAAGGCAAGATCAGTTCACTTAACGCCTCGGTGGCCGCAGCCGTAGTAATGTATGAAGCCTTGAAACAACGGCGCGGATAGACGTATTGGTATTACTGCACCAGGAGTAAAGTATAGTGAAACCTATAGATAACACAGTAATAGAACTGCCTGAGTCAAAAATGAATGATGCGGCTGATCTTTTGACCCGGGCATTTTACGACGACCCGCTGATGTTGTATTTATTTCCGGACGATTCAGAACGCCGTGATATGGGGAAACATTTCTTTTTGCCTAATATGAAACATGCCACACAACAGGGAAAATTATATACAACCGGTTCATTCCGGGGCGTTGCAGTCTGGCGCTTTTTCGGCATTCAGCCTATACCGGAAAAAGAGACTGCTGATGATCCAAGAGTACAACTTCCGGTTTTAATGGGAGCAGCACCATTTCAAAGACTGATGTACGTCGTCCAATGCACTACGGAAATTCACAAAAATTTAATGCCGGAGAAGCATTGCTATCTATTGTTTCTAGGGGTAGATACAGAATGGCAGGGCAAAGGAATTGGGGGCGTTTTAATCAGGCCTATACTCGAAATGGCTGATGAAAAAGGCCTGGCGTGTTACCTGGAGACAAATAAAGCCAGGAATGTTGAGTTTTACCGGAAACAGGGATTTACGATCGGCGAGGAAAGACAAATGCCTGAAGGCGGCCCCTATGTATGGGGGTTAGTAAGAGCCCCGAAAACCAAATAGCGCGTGCAAACGGGTGTCCCATATACCTTCTATATTGTGCTAATCGTGGCCCTTGACATAACGGAAAGCTGACTTAGCGGCTGTGGCCCCATCACCAACTGCAGTAACGACCTGGCGAGCCGAATTTTTCCTGATATCACCAGCGGCATAAAGGCCGGGCATGTTTGTAGACATAAGTTCGTCTGTAATAATATTCCCTGACTCATCTAAATTGGCCAGGCCTTTTACAAGGCCACTATTAGGAATCAAACCGACCGCGACAAATAGCCCATCAACTTCGAGGGTAGACTTAACGCCCGTTTTCTTATTTATCAAATTCAACATACGGAGCTTCTGTTCCCCTGTAATGCTTTCAACTTCTGAATTCCAGACCATTTTGATCTTGGGGTGAGTCAATACAAGGCGCTGAAGAACCGCACTGCCGCGCAACTGGTCGCGCCGGTGGATAATAAAAACGCCTTTCGCATGCTCGCTTAGTTCAAGCGCATCCCCAAGCGCTGTATCGCCGCCACCAACTACAGCCACAACCATGTTTTTAAAAAGAAATCCATCACAGGTGGCACAATAGGATACGCCACGCCCTTCCAACCGGTCTTCGCCATCAACTCCCAATTTTCGATAATAAGCCCCAGTAGCGATAATAACAGATTTAGCTGAGTATTTTTCATCTTCCGTTGTGATCTGAAAAGTACCATCAGCACGGGTTATGCCTGTTACATCAGCGGTTTCCATCTTCAAACCAAATCTCGCCGCCTGGTCATACATCTGTTGCCCAAGATCCATGCCTGTAATTCCCAAAGGAAACCCCGGATAGTTATCGACATGCCTGGCATTTATGATCTGTCCACCGAACATGCCACGTTCAATTAAAACGACATTGAGACCATACCTGGCCGAATATAAACCGGCCGTCAGTCCAGCAGGACCGCCGCCGAGAATTATAACTTCATACTCTTGCATTATTGCTTCCCCCTTTTGGAGTTAGTAGACATAATATTATTTGCGGCTATGATACTTTTGATAGACTTCTTTTAAGTGTTTATTTGTAACATGTGTGTAAACCTGCGTTGTTCGGATGCTTTCATGCCCCAGCATCTCCTGTACTGAGCGTAAATCGGCGCCGCCGATAAGCAAATCCGTGGCAAAAGAGTGCCTAAGTGTATGCGGATGGGCATCGAATGGAAGGCCTGCCTTCCTCGAGTATTTCCTGACAATCAACTGTATGGACCTGGCGGACAACCGCATTTTTTCGCCTTCCTTTTCCTCCGACCTTTCGCGGCTATACCGTATGAACAGGGGCTTAAAATCGTCTTTGCGCACCGCCAGGTACCTTTTTATCCAGTCGGCTGCCGTGTCGGACACAAATACTACACGCACTTTATTACCTTTGCCTTTAACTCCAAATTCCCTGCGTTCAAGGTTAATTTGATCACGGTTCAACCTTACCAGTTCGGACACACGAAGCCCTGTGCTGAATAGTAATTCAAGGATGGTCCGGTCCCTAAGACCGAGCTCGTCGGATATTTGAGGACTTTCCAGCAAACGTGTGACTTGTTCCGGATTCAAAAAACTAATTACACGGTCTTCTGTCTTGGAAAGATCGATTTTATCGGGGTTAAGGGTATTAATATCCCTCTGAGTTATTAAATAACGTAAAAATGATCGCAGTGCAATGATATAGTATGTCTGCGTTATTTTTTTCAAAGAGGCTCCATTTTTATTGATAAAACCGGCAAGAAAAATCCGGTATTTATGTATTATAGCCAGATCAATTTTTTCGGGTTTTGACGGAATTGAATTGTCATCAAGCCATTTAGCAAAACGGTCGAGGTAGAGGCGGTAATCCCGAATAGTAAGACGCGAAAGCGATTTTTCAACCAGTAAATAACCGAGAAAATCGTTTATCAGCGTTGTTAAATCAGCGTCTTTAGCTTCCATACCTTAGTATAACAAGCCCTCTCTATTACGTAAAACGTACATTGTGCGTAATGGCACGTTGCTGTTCATTTGTATAATATTCACCTGGCCTCACTGCCATCCTTTGCTAAAAAGAAAGAAATCTTTTCCAGCAGTTTATCAAGATTCCAGTTTTTGACCGCTGATACAACAATGGTCGCTTCCGGAGGCGATTTTATTAAAAGGCTGATATCCTGGATTTCTTCAAGGGTTTCCACCACGCGGTCTATTTTATTAATAACCGTAATCTGCGGTTTTTCGTTCAAGTTTAGCTCTTTGAGTATTTCCTCAACCGTCCTGCTCTGGCCTACAGCCTCCGGACTGGTAATGTCAACAACATGTAAAAGCAGGTCGGCCTCTTCCAACTCTTCTAATGTTGCACGGAAGGCTGCTATGATCAGTGTCGGCAATTTTTGTATGAAACCCACAGTATCCGTTACCAGGATATTCCGTCCGTCCGGCAACCTCAGACGCCGCGTTACCGGGTCAAGCGTGGAAAAGAGTTTATTCTCAGTAAGAACGGACGACTTACTGATGGCATTGAGCAAGGTGCTTTTTCCGGCGTTGGTGTAACCAACCAGTGCTACCAGCGGAGTGTTGGACTTCTTTCTTTTTTGTCGGTACAGTTCCCGGTGCCGGCGCACAGCCTCAATCTCCTTCTTAATGCTGGCTATCTTGTTGCGTATCAGCCTTCTGTCCGTTTCTATCTGGGATTCACCCGGGCCTCTGGTTCCAATGCCACCCCCAAGTCTTTCAAGATGGCTCCATTGTCCTTCCAGCCTGGGCAGCAAATACTGGTGCTGTGCCAGTTCAACCTGCAGCTTGCCTTCGCTTGTCCGGGCACTACGGGCAAATATATCCAGTATCAGAGCGGTGCGGTCTATTACCTTTACGCCCAAGGCTTCTTCAAGATTACGCTGTTGCCTTGGCGCCAGCTCGTCATTGAAAATAGCAGTGTCATAATTCAGGTCCGATTTCAGATCTATCAATTCCTGCATCTTGCCGGAGCCAATATAATGTGTGGAAGATGGCTTCTCCATTTTTTGCACAAACTTTCCGACTACATCCGCACCCGCCGTCCTGGCGAGCTGATTCAGCTCCTCCATTGAGCTTTCAATTGACCACCCGCGTTGCAGACGCCTTTCTTCAACTCCCACAAGCACAGCACGTTCTTTTTTTTCACGCGTGCTGATTATTTCTTTGGTCATATATAAATCTCCCCGGTGCTAGCGCTTCTTCAGCGTCAGCAACCTGCGTACGCCCTCATCAAATCTATCGTTCGATTGTGTTATTGAAAGCCTGACGTAACCTTCCCCGGATTTTCCGTAACCGGTTCCCGGAGTAACTGCCACACCAATTCTTTCAAGCAGTTCTGCAACATAGCTGACCGATGTATAGCCCTGAGGTACCCGCGCCCATATATAAAACCCCGCCTTTGGCGTTGTTACTGTTAAGCCTATCTCTTTCAACGCATTAACGAGCTTGTCCCGGCGCGCCTGGTACACCTTGTTACGGGCAGGTATCTCGTCCTGGCTTCC